>Ga0105095_10002027_pt1 | contig 10802 bp, 10 predicted proteins | sample PPLLak2March2015_2_FD_79180 | JGI IMG/M metagenome (GOLD analysis project Ga0105095, IMG submission 79180) | Freshwater sediment microbial communities from Prairie Pothole Lake near Jamestown, North Dakota, USA - PPLs Lake P8 Core (3) Depth... | ecosystem: Environmental > Aquatic > Freshwater >... | reverse complement strand
GGGCCGACGGACGAGGTGCGCATCGTGACCCACGAGTTCCTGTTCGGCGGCGGCGACGGCTACGCCGTCCTCGGCCAGGGTACCGACGTGCAGAGCCCCGGCGACGAGGTGCTGAACGTCGTCGTCGACTACATCGGCGCCCACTCGCCGGTGGCACCGGTCGTCGAGGGGCGCATCGTCGGGCCGTGAACCGGCCCGTGTGCCCGGGCTGGAGCACGAAGCATCACTGCGTGTCGACGCCCTGGCCGCCCCGTACGCACCAGGCGGGGAAGCTGCTGGACTGAACGTCGAACCCCACGTCCCCTTCGTCGAGGAAGTCCACGTACCACGCCATGGCGGGATCCACGGCGGAGGTCGTCGACGACCAGTAGAAGGTCGCGGTCACGTTGCTGAACGGATGGACGGGGGGCAGATGCGGGGCGCCGGCGAGGTTGGCGGGGTCCACCAGGCTCGCCAGCTCCTGGATCGCCGGAAGCCTCCAGCCTTGGCGGCCGCCCTTGGCCGACGAGTTGCAATGAAAGTGAGCACTGGTCCAGGTGAAGGTGCTGGTGCTCGGCGACTGCTCCCAGACCAGCCCGGTCTCGCCGTCGAGGACGGCCTCTCCGCCGAAGGCTGCGAGCACCCGGAACCTCTTGGGGGTGTCGTTGCGCTGCGACCAGGTCGGAACGGGCTTCGGCGGTGCTGCCGACGCCTGCGAGGCCACCGATGCCAGGACGCCGAGGCCGATCGCCAGCGAGCACAGTCTCTTCATGGGCGTTTCTCCCGGACGGGAGGCTACCACGCGCCGAGAACGGGCCGGAAGTAAGGAATCGGTAGGCGCGCGGTAACGGACGCGCTCCGCTCCCTGCGTAGGATCGCGGCGTTTCGCACAACCCGCGCACGAGCGCGAGAGGGAGATCGAAATGAAGCGACCCCATGCACGATCGAATCGAGCCATGCCCCGCACCCTGCAGATCGCGGGGGCCGCGGCGCTCGCCGTGGCCCTGGTCTCGCAAGCGCAGCCGGCCTCCGCCCGGCGGGTAAGACCGCCCCGGGTGCCCGCCGGGCTCGAGGCGGACGCCGGGAGCAAGGCCTTCCTGGTGGGCCACGCCGTCGGCACGCAGAACTACATCTGCCTGCCCTCCGGCGACGCGTTCGCCTGGACCCTCTTCACGCCGGAAGCGACGCTCTTCGACGACCGTGGCCGGCAGCTCACCACCCACTTCTTCAGTCCCAACCCGTCGGAGCCCGGCTCGTTTCGCCCCACCTGGCAGCACTCGCGGGACACGAGCGCCGTCTGGGCGAAGCTCGACACCCCGTCATCGGACCCCGCCTTCGTCGCGGAGGGCGCGATTCCCTGGCTCCTGCTCGAGACCGTCGGCACCGTAGCCGGACCCGCCGGCGGCAACGCCCTGACGGCGACGACCCAGATCCAGCGGGTGAACACCGCCGGCGGCGTCGCGCCCGAGGCCGGTTGCTCGGCGGCCGGGGACGTCGGCAAGAAGGCGTTCGTACCCTACACCGCCGACTACTTCTTCTACTCGCGACCCGAAGGGGACGAGAACGGGCGCCCCTGAAGCTTCGGCGCGAGGGCTCGGCGAGAACCGGATGGCGATGCCGTCCGGTTCTCACGACTCGCTGTCGGTCACCTCGGTCCAGGTGTCGTCCGGGTCGTAGGACCGGATCTCGCGCGCGAGCTCCGCCGTCTTCGGGCCGAGGTCCTTCTGGTAGACCCGGCCCTGATGGCTCACGAGGAAGCTCATGACGCCCGACTTCCCGTACTCCGCCGGAAACGCCAGCAACCCGAAGCCGGCGATCATGTTGCCGTTGATCACGTAGCCGTAGGCGCCGCCGGGCGGGTGCGGCCCCTGCTGCGTCAAGACGTTGAAGTAGTAGCCGCGGTAGGGGTCGCCGACCTTGCCCTGGCCCTTGTAGGGCGCGGCGCTCGCGCTGGCGACGAACTCGCCGAAGGGGCTCGGCTCGCTGCCGTCGTCCGGCCAGTAGAGGCCCTCCTTCGTCCCGGTCGGACTCAGCAGGCGCTGCGCGTATTCGAGCACTTCGTCCGCGTCGCGGTCCTCGCTCGCGTACTCGACCTGCGCGTCGACGTAGGCGCGCAGCAGCTCGATCGCGGCGAGCTCGTGCTCGCCGATGCGGCGGTTCAGGATCTCCTCGACGCCGGCGTCGGTGTCGAAGCGCCAGGCGCCGCCCTGCTGCACCAGCGGGATCGGGAAGGGCCACGCCTTCAGACCGAGCACCAGGACCGCGAGATCGTCCGCGTCGCGCCGGATGGCGAGCTTCTCCTGCGCGGCCCGGTGGAGCTCGAGCCGGTCCTCGCGCCACTCGACGGCGTCCGCGCTGCCGCGGAGGTCGCCGTAGCGCGCCGTGCCGAAGAGCGCCTTGAACGAGGAGGCGTCCTCGGCCCTGCCGAGCGCGTCGACGAGCGCCTGCGCGGCCGCCTCGGGGCTCGCGAACGTGCTCTGCGCCGGCGCGGTCTCCGTCGGCTGCGCAGGCGGCTCGGTCTGCGCCGCCGCCGGCAACGGCAGGGCGGCGACGAGCGCGCCGAAGCCGAGCCCCGCGGCGAGCGCGAGCCGGAGCGCGGCTGCGCGAAGGGAAGGTCGAGCGTCGATCATGTCGAGTTCTCCGCCTCGTGTCTCTCGCTGTGCACGCTTCGGGTGTCCGGGCATCGCTAGCGCCGCCCGCCGCCGCGACCGCCACCGCCGCCGCCGCGACCTCCCCCGCCGCCGCCCCGGCTCGACGAGCCGCGGCTGCTGTGGGCCGAGGAGCGGCCGCCGCCCTTGTAGCCGCTCATGGACTTGCCGCCGCCGCCCCCGCGCGACTGCACCTCGCTGCGCGAGGAGCCCATCGACGACTTGCCGCGGCTCGCGGAGCCGCGCTGGCTCTGCCGCGTGGCGTCCCGGCCGCTGCTGTAGCCGCCCAACGCCTTGGCCTCGCGGGTCTTCTGCCCGCCGGGACGCGTCTGCGGGCGGGTGGAGGGCCGCTGCTGCGCGCCGCCCGGACGCTCGGCCGCGGGCCGACCGCCGGCGCCAGGTCGCTCCGCGGGCCGCGTGGTCGGCCGCCCGGCCACGCCGCCGGGGCGCTCCTTGCCCGGGCGGGCGGTCCCCGCCCCGGGCCGACCCCCGCCTGCGCCCGGACCTTCGCCGGGACGCGCCGGCTGCGTGCTCGGCCGCCCCGCGCCGGGCTTCCCCGCACCCGGCCGGTTCGGGTTGTTCCACCCACCCTCCGGCCGGTTCGGGCGGTTCGGCCGGTTGGCGCCGCTCCCGCTGCCCGGCCGATTGCCCGGCCGGTTCTTGTCCGGCTTCCACTGGTTGCCGTTGCCCTTGTTGACGACGTTCTTGTTGATGTTCGAGATGTTGTTGTTGATGTCGATGTCGCGGTCGATGTCGAAGTCGAAGTCGCCCCCGCCGTGGTGGCCCCAGCCGATGTCGTGGTGGTGCCAGTCGAAGGCCCAGAACGGGGCTGTGAAGGCGGCGGCGGTCGCGGCGCCGATGAACATGCTGGTTCCGAACGCGGCCGCCTGGCACCAGTAGCAGGGCCGCGGCGGGTAGTAGCTCACGACGGGCGCCGGGCTCGGCACGTAGATGACCTGCGGGTCGTACTGCGGGACGTAGATCACCTCCGGGTCCGCCGGCACGATCTTCACGACCTCCCGCTCGACCACGACCTTCTGCTGCTCCGTCGTCTGGAGGTTGCCGGCCGCCTGGGCCTGGGCGCGCGCCTGCTGGACGGCGTCCATCACGTCGGCCTGCTGGGCCGCGACGGCGTCGCCGAGCGCCTGCGTCCAGTCGAGGTCGTCGCTCATCATCTGGACGATCTCGGGGTAGTTGCAGAGCGAGACGATCCCGGGATCCCAGTCGCTCGGCGGCTGCTCGCCGGTGTTCTGGTCGAGGAAGCGCTGCGCCTGCACGATCTGGATCGGGTTCGTCGACGCCGGCAGCACGAGGGCCAGGAGCGGGTCCGGGTAGAGCGCCACGCGGGTGACGAGCTCGTCGAGCTCCTGGTCCGAGAAGAGCTTGCCGGGCGGCGGCGGCGCGACCTCGGCCCCCTGCGCCGAGGCCCTCGGCGTCTGCTCCGGGCCCGTGACACAGGCCAGCACGACTGCCGCACACCAGAGCGACCAGCGAGCGGTCCGGGTCACGCGCGCCTCTCCAAAGATTCGATAGTCGCATCCGTCAGGAGCGGCGTCCATCGCGATGCGGAGCGGGGCAGCCCCAAAGGGCGGGCTCCGGCCATTCAATGGGAAGCGAGTTGCGGTCGATGACGCTGGGACCGGCCGGCCGAGGCAGGGAGGATCGGATGCCGCTCGAGAATCTGCTGCTCGTCTCCGGAAGGCTCGCGTTCGGGGCGGCGGGGCTGCTGGCGGGCCTGCGCCTCGCCGCGCAGGTGCGCGCCGGTGGCGCGTGGAGCATTCACCGGCTCGCCGCCGCCGCGATCCTGGTGGGCGGAACGGGCCTCGCCCTGATTCCCCTCGGCCAGGCCCTGGGCGGCGGCCTCGCGAGCGCCCTGCTCGTCGGCGGCGGCGACGTGGCGATGCGCGCCGGACTGATCGCCCTCGGCGTCTTCACCTGGCGCGTCTTCCGGCCCGAAGGTCCGCTCTCCCTGCTGCTCCTGATCGGGAGCGCCGCCTTCCAGATCGGCGCGATGCTCTGGGACTGGGCCGCGCAGCCCTCCTGGGCGGCCTACGACGACACGCTGGCGAGCGCCCACGCCGTCCAGCTCTCGATCGCGGTGCCGTTCCTCTGGTCCGGCATCGAGACCGCGCTCGAGGCGTCCCGCTCGCGGCGGCGGGCGGCCCTCGGGCTCGCCGACCGCGCCGCGGTCCGGCAGTTCCGGGTCTGGACGGTGGCGATGACGAGCTTCGTCGGAATCTGTGTGCTCGCGATCGTCGCTGGCGAGGCGGCCGCCGCTGGATGGACGCGGAGCGCGGCGCTGGCCACCGCTGCGCGCGGGGCGCTGTACTTCCTGATCACCGCCTGCGCGTGGGACGGCCTCCTCTCCCGCCGCCGCGAGCACCAGCACAGCCCCGCGCGGTGACGGCGCCCGGGCGGTACGCTTCCGGCTCATGAGCAGCGAGCTGCGCGTCGGCATCGTCGGCTGCGGTCGGATCGCGGGCCTCCAGGCGCTCGGCTACCTGGATCATCCGCGCGCCCGGATCGCGGCGGTCTGCGATCCCGACGTCCAGCGCGCCGAGCGGGCCGCCGAAGCCTTCGCGCGCGGTGCGCCCGTGCGCATCCATGCCGAGCTCGAGAAGCTCCTGCTCGACCCCGAGGTGGACGCCCTCGAGATCCTGACGCCGCACCACCTGCACGCCGACCACGCCGTGGCGGCGCTCGAAGCCGGAAAGCACGTCTCGCTCCAGAAGCCTCCCGCGCGCACCCTCGCCGAGCTCGACCGCATCGCCGAGGCCGCTCGCCGCAGCGGGCGCACGCTGCGCGTCTTCGAGAACTTCATGTTCTATCCGCCGCACCGGAAGGCGAAGGAGCTCGTCGACTCCGGCGCGATCGGCATCCCGGTCTCGGTGCGGATCAAGACCGCGGCGGGACGCTTCACCGACGGCTGGCAGGTCGAGCCGAAGACCCAGGCCTGGCGGCTTCGCCCCGAGCTCTGTGGCGGAGGCGCCACGACCTTCGACCACGGCTACCACTGCTTCAACATGGCGCGCTTCTTCGTGCCCGCCGAGCCGGAGCGCGTTCACGCTTTCATCCACTGGACGCCGCTCGGACCGGACGCCTGGCTCGACGGTCCGGCCCTGATCTCGTGGCGATACGCCGGCGACCTGCCGCGTTTCGGTTCGTGGGAGGTGATCGCCTCGATCGCGATGCGCGTGCGTTCGAAATACTACGTGAGCGACGACCGGATCGAAGTGCACGGCACCGAGGGCATCATCTGGGTGAACCGCTGCACGGGCAAGCTGCTCGACGAGCCGTCGGTCGTGCTCTACCGGGACGGCGAGACGCGCGCCTTCCACGATCTCGCCGTCGACTGGGCCGAGTCCTTCCGGCTCGGCGGCATCGACTTCGTGGACGCGCTGCTCGAGGGTCGCGCCCCCGCCCAGGACGCCGCGGACGCCCGCCGCACCCTCGCCTTCGCGCTGGCGGCGGACCGCAGCGCGCGCGAGGCGCGCGAGGTGACGCTGGCCGAGCTCGACGCGCCGCCGCCGGGAGCATCGCCCCAACGCTGAAGCGACACTTCGTGTTTCCAGCTCCTCTGCATTCCCCCACCCCCTCCAGGGCTCTTTTACCATGCGCCCGCACCGATCTCCAAGGGGAGACCGCCGCCTTCGCCGGATGCGACCGCGCGGGTGCTACCCCTCGTGCGTCGTCAGCCCGCCGATGTAGTCCGCCTTGCCGAGGGGCACGCCGTTGTGGCGCAGGATGGCGTAGGCCATCGTGGCGTGGAAGAAGAAGTTCGGCACCGCCAGCTCCACGAGATAGTCGCTACCCCGCAGCCAGCGGCCGCCGAGCCAGGGCGGGGCGACCTTGCGCTCCTCGGCGCCGGCCAGCTCCTTCTCGCCCACGCTGGCGAGGAAGCTCGTGCACTTGCGGATCCGCTCGCGGGCCTCGGCGAGCGTCTTCTCGGTGTCGGGATGGGTGGGCGGCTTGGCGCCGCTCAGGTAGGCCGCGGCGTACTTGGCCTGGTCGCAGGCCGACTGAACCTGCTGCACGAAGTCGAACTGGTCGGGGGCCAGGCGGGCGCGGGCCAGCACGTCCACGTCGAAGGAGCGGGCCTTCGCGTGCTCCTCCGCCTTGTTCATCCACTTCTCGAGATTGTCGAGCGTCTTTGCGAAGAGCTGGATGGCTGCGTGGGGGGTCATGGGGTCTCCTTGGGACGGGGCGCCGCGAGCAGAGCTTCGGCCAGATTCCCGCCGGCGGCACCCTCCGGCGTCGGGTAGCGCCCGGCCGGGTGGCAGCAGGGTGCGGCTTGCGCCGGCGCCCTCAGAGCGCCTCTACCCGTGCGGGCGTGCTCTTGTGCCAGGGGGTGCCGGCCAGCCAGTCCCGATCCTCGCCGCGCGTGAGGTCGTTGGGCGCGACGCCCGTCTGCACCCGGCCGCCGCGGGCGTCCGGGAAGTCGAGGCCATGGCCGTTCGGGAGCGCGAGGTGGCCCGGCTGCATGCGATCCGAGAGCTCGACGGCGACCTCGGCGCTGCCGCGTCTCGTCGAGAGGCGAACCCGCCCGCCCTCGGCCACGCCCACACGCTTCGCGTCCTCCGGATTCATGCGCAACGCGCCCGCGCGGTCCTTTCGGCGCCAGTCCGGGTTGCGGATGATCGTGTTGGCGGTGAACGAGCGGCGCTCGCCGGCGGAGAGCAGGAACGGGAACTCGGCGCTGGCGCCCGGCGGCGTCTCGGTGGCGAGGCCGTCGAGCTCGTCGAAGAGCTCGCTCACCGCGAGCTGGATGCGGCCCGGCGTCCCCAGGCGCTCGAAGCTCTCCTCCCAGGCGTCGGTCGCGAACACCACGGCGCTCTTGCTCGAGAGCAGCGCGTCGAAGAGGGCGTCCCCGGCGTCGCCGGGCTCGCCGCCGAAGCCCGCGCGCGCCAGCGACTTCCCGTGGCGCTGCGCCGCGATCTGGCAGAGCGCCCAGACGCCGGCGCCCTCCGCCAGACCTTCGGGCAGGAGGTCGCCGATCGCGCGGTAGAGCACCACCGGCGCCACCCCCACGAGCTGCGGGTCCGCGGCCGCCAGCTCGAAGAACTTCTGCCGGAAGGCCGCGCGTCCCTCTCGCCACGCCGCGCGCAGCGCCGACACCGCTCCGGCGGGCAGCTTGCCCAGCGCCTCGACGAGGCGGGCATGGAGCTCGGCCTCGGAGAAGAGGCCCGGGAGCGGCGGCAGCAGCGCCTTGCGCAGGTGGAAGTAGTTGTGCGGGAACTCGAAGTTGAAGAAGGTGGCCTCCGCCTTCTCGAACTGGCTTGCGACCGGCAGCACGTAGTGGGCGAGCCGCGCCGTCTCGGTGAAGGCGACGTCGATCACCACGACGAGCTCGAGGGCGGCGAGGGCTTCGCGCATGCGCGCGCTGTCCGCGAGGGAGTGCGCCGGGTTTCCGCTCTCGACGAGCAGCGCGCGGAAGCGCTTCGGGTGGTCGGTGAGGATCTCCTCCGGGATCACGTTGCACGGCGTGAGGCCGCCGATGACGCGGGCGCCCGTCACCGGCGTGCGGCGCCCCCCGCCCCCGGCGCCTTCCCTGCCGACGGCCAGCGGCACGAACGGCACGGGCACGTACGCGGCGCCCCGCTTGCCGAAGTTTCCGGTCAGGAAGACGAGCAGCTTGTGCAGGTAGGAGACGAGCGTCGAATGCCGGTTCATCTGGACGCCGAGGTCTTCGAAGCTGGCGAGGCTCGACGCGGAGGCGATGCGGCGGGCGGCGGCGCGGACGGTCTCCTCCGGCACCCCGCAGGCCGCGCAGTACTCGCCCACCGGGAGCGCCTCGAAGTGGGGCAGCACCTGCTCGAGCCCGTCGGCGTGGGCGGCGAGCCAGTCGCGCGCGACCCGACGCTCCTGCACCAGCACGGCGACCAGGGCGGCCAGCAGCCAGGCGTCGGTGCCGGGCTTCACCTGGAGATGGATGTCGGCGATCTCGGCGGTCTCGCTGCGCCGCGGGTCCACCACGATCAGGCAGCGCGCGGGGTCTCTGGCGATCTCCCGCAAGGTGACCCGCGCGCGCGGGATGCTGTGGGAGAGCCACGGGTTCTTGCCGAGGAAGAACGCGACCTCGCAGTGCTCGAAGTCCGCGCGGGAGTAGGCTCCCAGCATCTTGTCCGCGACCCAGAACTCGCCGGTCTTCTCCTGGGCGAGGGCGCTCGAGCGGTGGATCGAGCCGAGCGCCCTGCGCGTGCTGCTGCCGTAGGCGCCCGGCAGATGATTCCCCTGCCCGCCCCCGCCGTAGTAGAAGATCGACTCGCCGCCGTGGGCGTCGCGCACGGCCGCGAAGCGCTCGGCGACCTCGCGGATCGCCGTGTCCCAATCGATCTCCTCGAAGCCGCCGTCGGGGCGCCGGCGCAGCGGCTTCGTGAGGCGCTGCGGCCCGTTCTGGTAGTAGTCGAGTCGCGAGGGCTTCTCGCACGCGTAGCCCCTGGACGCGGGATGCGCGTCGTCGCCCCGCACGCGGAGCAGGCGGCGTCCATCGCTGCCGCCGAGCTGCACCTCGATCCCGCAGTTGCACTCGCACAGGATGCAGGCCGTGGACTTCCAGTCGGAGGCGCCGGAGTGGGAGGGGTCGGGGGCGGGGCTCTCGGCCATGAGGTCTCCTCGGCGCGGGCCCCAGGATATTCCAATTAGTTGCTTTAAGCAACTAAATCGCCTAGGCTGCGGGCGTGGGGAGAAGGCGCTTCGTCGAGATGAACTGCGGGATCGCCCAGGCCCTCGAGGCGCTGGGCGACTGGTGGACCCTCCTCATCGTCCGGGACGCCTTCTTCGGCGCGCGCCGCTTCGGCGACTTCGAGCGCAGCCTCGGCATCGCGAAGAACATCCTCGCCGCGCGCCTCTCCCACCTGGTCGACCACGGGATCTTCGAGCGCGTGGACGTCGGCAGCGAAGGGCAGCGCTTCGAGTACCGGCTCACCGCGAAGGGGGAGGCCCTGCTCCCGGTGCTCACGGCGCTGCGCGAGTGGTCCGACGAGTGGGTCTTCGGGCGCGGCCACGAGCCCGTGATCGTCCAGGACCGCGCGGGGCGGCGCCTGCCGAAGCTGCGCGTCACGGACGCGGAAGGGAAGCCCCTGACCCGGCGCGACCTGCGTACGGTGCCCGGCCCGGGCGCCTCCCAGGAGACCGTGAGAAGGCTCCGGCCGCGCTGAAGCTGTCGACCGCGCTCGGAGTGTGCGCCCGGCGCAGCTCGCCGAGAGCGTCATCGCCCTCTTCGCCGCTGGTAGACGAGCGAGCCGTCCGCATCGATCCCGACGCCGACGTAGCCCTTCGCGAACGCCGCCTCGTGCGCGGAGAGGTCGCGCAACGGAATGCGCAGCGCATCGTCCGGATCCGCGGCCAGTGCGGCCGGGTCGTAGCCGTAGAGCAGCCCGATCACCGGGAAGCCGTAGTCCCGGCGCATCCCGGCGACGACGAAGCCGCGCGCGACGAGGTTTCGCCAGCTGACGACGTTCTCGAGATGCGCGCCGCCGCAGAGCCAACGCATCCCGGCCGCCTTCGCGTCCACGAGGCGGCGATCGAGAAGCGCGCGCTGATAGCCGCGCCCGCGCGCCTCGGGCAGCACGAGCGTGTTGGCGACGAACCCCGCGTGGCGCTCCCAGTCTTCGGCTGGCACGATCGGGAACGGCATTCCGCCCGGATTCGGATGGCGCGCGCTCGGGATCTTGAGGAACGACATGCAGACGAGCGCGCCGGGCGCTCCGTAGCCATACGCCAATCCGGCCGATCCGTCGAGAAACGCCCGCAGGTCGCCGTCTGACATCCGGCGCACGTACCCCTGCGGAAGCACGGCGGTGACCGCGTCCTGGAGCGCGACCACGTCGCCGAGGTCGGCGGGCGCCAGGCGACGCATCGGCTCGACGGCGACGCCCTCGTCCGTGCCGAGCTTTCCCGCACTCATGCCCAGAGGTCCCTTTCCACGCCGTCGTCGGTGGTGAGGAGAGCCATGTGGATATCGGCCTTGCGGCCGAAGGCGGTCAGGAAGGGGAGGGAGGTTTCGCTTCCGGGAGTCCGGCGTGAGCCGGGCCCGTACAACTGATCCTCCCTGGTGCGGCACGCAACGGCGGCCTCTCCTTCAGTCCCGTCCGTTTCCAGATACGCACTACGCCTCTCGGCGCGCCGCACTGTCCTCCTCCACGCGTTGTCGCCGCGCGATTCGTCCGGCCGGGT
>Ga0105095_10002024_pt1 | contig 10806 bp, 8 predicted proteins | sample PPLLak2March2015_2_FD_79180 | JGI IMG/M metagenome (GOLD analysis project Ga0105095, IMG submission 79180) | Freshwater sediment microbial communities from Prairie Pothole Lake near Jamestown, North Dakota, USA - PPLs Lake P8 Core (3) Depth... | ecosystem: Environmental > Aquatic > Freshwater >... | reverse complement strand
TGAGGTCGTTCAGCTCTATCTGACCGATGAAAAGGCGTCAACTCCGAGACCCATCCGTCAGCTTGAAGGATTTGCCAGGATCACTCTCAAACCCGGAGAGAGCAGGGAGGTTGAATTCACGCTCGAGCCAAGGCAGTTTTCAATTATTAATAAGAAAAATAAACGAGTCCTCGAGCCCGGTTACTTTACTCTTTCAGTTGGCGGTAAACAACCTGGCTTCAATGGTTATCTTGATCCCCAGTTTACCCAGGTTCTTACAGGCAGGATCAGGTTAACCGGTAAGGAAGTCCCTTTCGCTAACTGAACATAAAATTATTTTCTTATAAATCTGTACACTTTTACTGAATGAGGCGGCATATCAACATACATCGATGTTTCCTTCAATGTCAGGTCTTTATGTTCCCATAGATCCCTCACCCTGTAATTATCAAGAGTAAGCGGAGCCATCCTGGGTTGTCCGCCCGGTCCGCCAGCTGGCATTCCACCTGCTCCGGGTGTCCTTGCCGATACTCCCTGAGCTCCCTGAGCTGCCGGCAGTCCGGCCGAAGCAGGTCTTCCTGCCCCGCCCTGCGCACCGCCAGGAACTGCTGCTCCGGGTGCTCCCGGTGCTCCGCCTGGTCCACCGGCTGGCGGGAAACCTCCAAATCTCCTTCCGAATGACCGTATCTGAGCCAAAAGGGCAAAGTCAACCAGCACTGATTTCTTCTCATCGCTACTATTTAGAAGGCATATTGCTTTTTCATTGTTACTGAGTGTTTTAACCCAGATCTGATAATCGCCGTTATCCCTGTAGCAGGTTGCCTGGCGGCCAAGTGAATCCTGGTCGATTGCGATCAGCTCTTTATTCAGAAGGATCTCCCTGTTTTCAGGTGTCATTTTCTGAAGATCATTACCAGCCATTAGAGGCGATGCGAGCATGCACCAGAGTGAAAAATGGGTCTTATATTCCTCATTTGTCATCCCTCCGTTACCTACTTCAAGCATATCAGGGTCATTCCATCCACCCGGACCGGCATATCGGGCAAGTTCTCTTTGTTTGTTGAAAATGTCGATCATACTGTTCCAGTTATCGCTTATATCACCTGTGGTTCTCCAGAGATGTCCCACTTCACCTGCCCATTCCCATGGCTTGCTCGACCCCCATTCACAGATGCTGAATACGATCGGCCGGCCTGCAGTGAACAGGGCGTTTCTCATATTTGTGTATGAAGACTGAGCATTCTGGGTTGTGGATCCGCACCAGTCATATTTAAGGTAATCAACTCCATAACGGGCATATGTCCTTGCATCCTGATATTCATGACCAAAACCTCCGGGTCGCCTCTGGCACGTTACAGCCCCTGCACTTGAATAAATTCCGAATTTAAGACCAAGGGAATGGACATAGTCAGCAACATATTTCATCCCGTGGGGGAACCGTTCCTTGTCCGGCACAATCTCTCCGTTCTCATCGCGGTCGATCTGCCAGCAATCATCAATAACAATGTAATCATATCCGGCATCCTTCATCCCGTTGCTTACCATTTCGTCAGCCATTTGCATAATTAATGTTTCACTGACATTACAACCAAATTTATTCCAGCTGTTCCATCCCATGGGAGGGGTTTTGGCGAGCTGATCAAACTTCTGGGCATTTGCACTTGTAAATACAAATGCTGCGACAACCAGGAACATGTACTTTTTCATAGGTTTGTTCAAATTGATTTAAAAACTGGATCTTTTTATTTGAAAAGGTTTGTCTATTAGACATCAGTCGATGTAAATTTATTTCGTTAATTTATCATTTTTCAATTGTTTAATTACATTTGTTGTTGACCTATAAAATAAAGATGCAGCCTGAAAACAATCTCCTCAAGGAACGTGTAAACCTTTTTGACGGGATTTCAATAGTTGCCGGTGCTATGATCGGATCCGGGATTTTTATCACCAGCGCGGATATCGCCAGAAGCGTAGGGTCGCCGGGATGGCTGATGGTTGTATGGCTTATAACGGGTATCATCACGGTAATTGGCGCAATAAGCTATGGTGAACTGGCTTCGATGATGCCCAGTGTCGGAGGACAATATGTATATCTGAGGGAAGCATATCACCCTCTCATAGGATTCCTTTTCGGCTGGACCACTTTTCTTGTTATTCAGTGCGGCTCAATTGCGGCTGTTGCGGTCGCCTTTGCAAAGTTCTCCGGCGTCCTGATACCATGGATATCCGACAGGAATATTCTGCTTCAGCTCGGACCGCTGAATATCAACAGCACGATGGTGGTTGCAATATCGATGATAATATTTCTTACGTGGCTGAATACCAGGGGAATCGTGACCGGAAAGACCGTAGTTAATATTTTCACCTCAACCAAAGTACTTGCTCTTTTCGGATTTATCCTGATCGGATTTCTCGCAACAAAAGGGATAACATCATGGCAGATAAACAAGGACGTTTTCTGGGAGGCAGGCAGAATCGGAGGTAACGGACAGGTCATTTCCCTGACCGGATTTGCACTTGTCGCAGCTGTCGGGACAGCACTGGTGGGCTCATTGTTTTCGTCTGATGCATGGTACAATGTCACCTATATTTCGGGCGAGGTCATCAACCCAAAACGCACGGTTCCGCTGAGCCTTATCTTCGGAACTCTGATCGTCTCCGTCATATATCTTTTTACAAACTGGGTATATATCAGGATCCTTCCGCTTACGGGTTCACCCGATGGGGCGGATGTACTGGCAAGGGGTATGCAGTTTGCAACTGATGACAGGGTTGCAACTTCTGCAATGAGTGTTGTTTTTGGCGATTATGCCGCAATAATCATGGCGGTGTTCGTAATGGTCAGCACTTTTGGATGTAATCACGGACTAATCCTTGCCGGCCCAAGGGTTTATTATGCGATGGCCAGGGATGGTTTGTTCTTCAGGAGGGTGGGAGAGATCAATAGAAAGGGCGTTCCCGGGTTTGCAATTGTAATCCAGGGTGTCTGGGCTGTATTGCTCTGCTTATCGGGTACCTATAGCGATCTGCTTGATTATGTGATTTTTGCGGTACTCATTTTCTTTTCTCTGACAATCTTCGCCATTTTTATACTTAGGGTAAAACGGCCCGAAATTCCACGGCCGTATAAAGCATGGGGATATCCGGTGGTACCGGCTCTCTATATTGTGATCACAACATTCATTATGGTGATATTGCTGATCTACAAGCCGAATTATACCTTCCCCGGATTAGTAATTGTTTTGCTGGGAATTCCGGTCTATTATCTATGGAAGAAGTTTTCCCGGAAAGCTGGCAATGAGGATGCTTAAAACCCCGTCCCCTTCATCGGATTTTTATTAAATTAGAGGAGGAATTTCAAGTTTACCTTTATACCATAAATGATGAAACCAGTAATTAACCTTACATTAACTGCATTCCTGACCCTTGCGGCCTGCACACCCCAAAATGTGTCTCAAAACGGACCCGAAACCGGGAAAATACAGAATCCCTCAGCTGAAATGACCGAAGGTTCCACTATAACGGGCTGGATAAGCGAACCTCGTGCCAGATATGCTGTCCATTTCTATGATAATATTGCTCATTCAGGAACTAAAAGCCTGTTTATCAAGGCTGACAGGTTCACCAACGGCCGCTGGTCGACGAAAGTCCTGCTTAAACCCTGGTCAAAATACAGGTTCTCGGGATGGGTCAAAACCGAGAATATAATTACTGAAAACGGAAAAGGTGCAGGATTCATCCTGACGGGACCTGATGCTGAATCCGAAGGTCTGTCGGGCACAAACGACTGGACGCAGGTGAGCTGTGAGTTTGAAACCGGAAATGATGACTGCGCGATGATCGTCTGTGTTCTCGATATTGGAGGAAATTCAAAGGGAAGGGCATGGTTTGATGATATGAATCTTGAACTTATCTCGTCCGAAAATTTTGAGACCAATATAAAAATAAACACACTTAACAGGTCCGGAGAGATGCCTGTCTATATTTACGGCCAGTTCATAGAGCATCTTGGACGCTGCATATATGGCGGCATCTGGGCTGAAATGATCGGTGACCGCAAGTTCTGGTATGTCCCGGGAACCAGGGAGTCGGAATGGAGGATTGCCGGTGAAGGAACGCTCCTTTCAATGGATACCCGCGATTCATTTACCGGTTCACAGACACCTGTGCTGGCTTCGGAAAATGATAAAAAAGCAATACTTGTTCAGGAAAATCTCGGATTAAAAGAGAATCTCGACTATACGGGACGAATTGTACTTAAGTCTTCCGGCGGAATAGAAAAGGCTGTTGTAACCCTGAAGTGGAATGATAAGGAAGAAAAAGCCGAGATAACCGGATTAACAAACAAGTTTGCAACATATCCGTTAAAATTCAGGTCTTCTTCCCTTGTTCATGATGCCGTGCTATCAATCGAACCTGTAGGGCAGGGGAAACTTTGGGTAGGTACTGTTTCCCTGATGCCGGCCGATAATATTGAAGGCTTCAGGAGCGATGTCATGGCACTTTTGCACGAACTCAACTCGCCTGTTTACCGCTGGCCGGGCGGCAACTTTGTTAGCGGTTATAACTGGCGCGATGGCATCGGGGACCGGGATAAGCGTCCGCCAAGGAAAAATCCTGCATGGCAGGGTGTGGAAGCAAATGACGTTGGAATTCATGAATTCATGAGGTTCTGTGAGTTACTTGGCACAGAGCCTTATATCGCCGTAAACGCCGGCCTGGGCAATTCCGATGAGGCTATGGCTGAGGTGCTGTACACTAACGCAGGACTTGAGACCCCCATGGGAAAACTGAGGGCAGCAAATGGCCATCCTGAACCCTGGAAAGTCAAATGGTGGTCGATCGGGAATGAGATGTACGGCAACTGGCAGCTCGGACATATGTCGACCGATGAATTCGTAAAAAAGAACAATGAATTTGCCGACAGGATGAAATCAGCAGACCCGTCGATCAAACTCATAGCCGTTGGCGATCTCGGCGACTGGGATAGAATGATCCTGGCAAACTGTGCCGATAAAATGGATTATATAAGTGAACATTTCTACAAGCAGGACTACCATGGCGGCGGCTTGATGACCCACATAAAGCAAATACCCGAAGCCATTGCCGAAAAGGCAGTTGCACACAGGGAATACAGGCAGACCATCGGGTCGCTGAAGGGAAAAGATATCAGGATCTGCATGGATGAATGGAATTACTGGTACGGCCCGCACATTTACGGCGAACTGGGGACAAGGTACTTTTTCCGCGACGCAATGGGTATTGCGGCCGGACTGAATGAATTTTCAAAGAATTCGGACATCATTTATATGGCCAACTATGCACAGACCGTAAATGTTATAGGTTGCATCAAAACCAATACCACACATTCGGTTTTTGATGCCACAGGACAGGTGCTAAAGCTTTACCGCCATAAATTCGGATCTATTCCCGTTGAGATATCAGGTGAAACAAGGCCGCTCGATTTGGGAGCCACACTTACATCCGGAGGCGATACATTGACATTGTCGGTTGTTAATCCCTCATGGGAAACGGTTGAGTTTCCCCTTGAAGTGACGGGAAGCAGTCAGCTTACCGATGCAGAGGTCTGGAGAGTGACCGCCCCTGATATAATGTCAACGAATGAACCCGGAAGAGAGCCTTCGGTAGTCATTGAAGGCCCTGAGGCTTTAAAATTCAATAAGAGGCTTAAGGTCGGCCCTGCGAGTATTACAATATTCCGGATTCCAATAAAATGATTTTAAAGTAGAAGCTATGTTTTTTACACAGAGTCCCGTCCCGATAGCTATCGGGAGCTATTGGGACACAGAGCAGACACTGAGTTCCACAGAGAAGAAATCCGGTGGATCTCTGTGCCTCTCTGTGTAACTATAAAAAGTTGCATTTTACGATGACGTTGCCGGATGGATTTATAAAACGGATCAGGACTCAGGATTACATTAACTCAGAGGCGCTTCTGAAAGCGCTGGATGAACCATCACCGGTAAGCATCAGGATTAATTCATCCAAATGGCAATTATCCCCGGCTGATGCTGATCCGGTTCCCTGGTGCAGTACCGGCTATTATCTTCCGTCGAGACCTTCATATACTCTTGATCCCCTGTTCCATTCGGGATGTTATTACCCGCAGGAAGCCTCAGGGATGTTCCTTGAGCAGGTGTTCAGGCAGGCTGCAGGCAACGGTGTTAAACTCAGGGTTCTGGATCTTTGCGGCGCGCCGGGAGGCAAGAGTACACATCTCTCTTCCATGATCGGGCAGAACGGTTTTCTGGTGGCAAATGAAGTGATCAGATCCAGGGCCTCCATACTTGCAGAAAACATCACCAGATGGGGGATACCGAACACAATGGTCACACAAAGCGATCCGGCAGCTTTTGCCACCCTTACAGGATTTTTTGATATCATACTTGTTGATGCTCCCTGTTCTGGTGAAGGAATGTTCAGGGACCCTGTTGCCAGGAATGAATGGTCGGAGGAAAACGCACGGCTCTGTTCGGAGCGCCAGAAAAGGATATTGATGGATGTGTGGCCTGCCCTGAGTAGGGATGGGATTTTGATTTACAGCACCTGTACTTATAATCCGGCTGAAAATGAGGATAATGTAAAATGGCTTGCCGGCAGGGTCGATGCTTCAACAGTACAGCTGAACGTTGACAGTTTTCAGGGTATTGCTGAAATTGACAGCAATGGATTGAAATGTTACGGCTTTTACCCTGACAAGATAAAAGGAGAGGGACTTTTTTTCTCGGTTATCAGAAAAAACGGAATACCTGAAAGGAGCAGGAAAACTATCAGATATGACAGTCAGGTGAAAGTTACCAGGGATGAACTGGCCTCGGCGGGCAGGATTTCCAATTTTCCGGATGATTGCCTGATTCGTAATGGTGACGACGTGACGGCATTGCCCTGGAGCTTTTCCGATACCGCGATTCTATTGCAAAATCTCAGGGTTATTAAAGCCGGGATAAAAATATTCACTGTAAAGAAAAAAGATCATTTGCCATCTCATGAACTTGCACTTTCGGCCGGGCTGAAGGATGGCGCTTTCCCGTACGTGGAACTTGACCATAAGCAGGCTATTGCTTATCTTAAGCGCGGAAATCCGGAAATAACCGGTGCTCCTTCAGGCTGGTTCCTTGTCGGGCATAAGGGAATCAACCTGGGTTTTGCAAATAATATAGGAACCAGAATAAACAACTATTTTCCCGTGGAATGGCGGATCAGGATGAATATCCCTGAAAACAGTGAAATGGAATTAATAAAATGGGAGAGAACGGACCACAATATTAAACTGAAACAGTGATGCCTGTAAATTTGCGTGATTTTCAGATATTTGTTAAGCCGGCGGGCGCACGGTGCAATCTCAATTGCGGTTATTGCTACTACCTGAAGAATAAGTGCCTTTACACTCCCGGGAAAAAAGGTGTTATGCCGGACGAGGTTCTTGAAAGATATATTATCCAGAATATAGAGGCTTCGACTGATGATACTGTTAATTTCTCATGGCATGGAGGCGAACCATTACTGGCTGGTACCCCGTTCTTTAAAAAGGTCGTTGAATTGCAGCAAAAACACTTGCCTGCAGGACGAAAAATAATAAATGGTATTCAGACCAACGGAACGCTGATCAATGATGCCTGGTGCAAATTCCTGAAAAATAATAACTTCATTGTTGGCATCAGCATCGACGGTCCGGGGCATCTGCATGACCTTTACCGGACAAAAGCTGATGGCAGCGGCACTTTCAGCGCGGTAATGAAGGGTTATGAATTGTTGCAAAAATATAATATCCCGACTGAGATACTTTGTGTTGTAAGTTCGGGGAATGAGGGACATCCGCTTGATGTTTACCATTTTTTCAGGAAGTTGGGAGCAGGTTTTCTGACTTTTTTACCGCTTGTGAACCGTGATATGGATTCCGGGACAGGAGTAAGCTCCGATTCAGTATCACCCGCGGGTTTTGGACGGTTTATGGGTGAGGTTTTTGATGAATGGGTTGATAATGATATAGGAATCGTTAAAATACAGTTGTTTGAAGAAATGATAAGGCCTGCATTCCGCCAGGAGCATACCTTATGCATTTTCAGGGAGAAATGCGGCGGGGTGCCGGTGGTGGAACGTAACGGCGATTTTTATTCATGCGATCATTATGTTGATAATGATCATCTTGTCGGGAATATTAAAGATGGGTCAATTGCCGGATTCCTTGACGGAGAAAGGCAGCAGGCTTTCGGTGAGGCAAAATACAACACCCTTCCCCAATTCTGCAGGAATTGCGAAGTCAGGTCGATGTGCAACGGGGAATGCCCGAAAAACCGCTTTATAAAAACACCCGGAGGGGAAGACGGATTAAATTACCTGTGTGAAGGATACAGATATTTCTTTACCCACGCCTTGCCCTTCATAAATGCTGTGGCGGATATGTGGAACACCCCTGGCCCGACAGCTCCCGATAGCTCCCGATAGCTATCGGGACGGGACGGGACCCCCGGGAAGGACTTGTGATTTATTTCAACTTCTCTTTAAAGAATCCTATAGTCCTTGACCATGCCAGCTTTGCTGCAGCCTCGTTATATCTCCCGGCATTCGTGTCGTTGTTGAAGCCGTGACCTGTTCCTTCATATTTGAAGATCTGATACTCCTTTTTGTATTTTTTGAGCGCTTCTTCAAAAGCCGCGATGCCTGCATTTATTCCTTCGTCATTTTCAGCATAGTGGGCCATAATGGGAGCTTTGATCTTCGCAACATCCGCTTCCACAGGCTGTCTCCCATAGTAGGGTACGGCTGCATTTAGATCCGGAGAATTCACGGCAACCTGGTTGGTCATTGCCCCGCCCCAGCAAAATCCGGTACATCCGACTTTGCCATTTGAATTGGGATGGGTCTTAAGATATTTCACAGCTGCCACGAAGTTTTTTGTCGTTTTTTCGCCATCGAGTTGTTTGAACATTGCACCTACGTTGGTTATGTCCTCAGGGGTTCCGCCGAGCGGAGAAAGCGCATCAGGTCCGATCGCAAGAAAACCTTCCCTGGCCATCCTTCTTGTTACGTCCTGGATGTGCGGAACCAGTCCCCTGTTCTCGTGGATCACAATTACAGCCGGAAACTTCTTCCCATCCTTTGGCCTGGCAAGATAGGCCCTCATTTCACCGGTCTCGGCTGGATAGGTTATGAATTCCGTCACAAGGTCCGGATCATCCTGGGGAGGAGTTGAGGCTTTCAATTCATTTTCCTCCAGCACAGGCAGTAATGCAAGTGCTGCAGCTGTCCCTCCGGCAAATAATGTGAGCTTTTTCAGGAAAGAGCGCCTGTCGGTCCCCCCATTCCTGTAGTCTTTGTAAAGGTCAGTGATTTTTCTGTCCATAAATGTCGGGTTTTATCAAGGTAAAAATTAAAGTTATTAAAAATACGAAATACTTCAATTTCATCCAAAATTATCATTTATGGCAAATACGCCTTGTCCTTTATGAATACCTTTGCCAAATATCGGTCATGAGTGGTTGTATGTCTGGAAGAATATCAGGAGCAATACTTGCCGGAGGTGCCAACAAGCGCTTCAATGGTGTTACAAAAGCAAACCTGCTTGTCGGCGGGAAGCCGGTTATTTCACGGATAATTGAAGTTATTGGTGAAATATTTAATGAGATAATTATTGTCACAAACACGCCCGGGGAATTTCAGGCTTATAACAGGTTCAGAATAACGGTTGATGAGGTAAAGGATGCAGGTCCCCTTGGCGGAATACACGCAGCACTTAAGGCAGCTTCAAATGATTCGGTCTTTATAATTGCAGGAGATATGCCTTTCCCTGATAAAAAGCTGATAGACAAGTTGATTGCAAAATACCGTTCAGTCGATTGTCAAATACTTGTACCACGGGTTAATGGGAATATTGAACCATTGCATTCAATTTATAATGTTTCAGTTCTGACCGAACTTGAGGATTTTATTTCGAAAGGCAGCGATTTATCAGTCAGGCGTTTTTTTAACCTGATTAATGTGAACTTTATTGACCTCGATAATACCCCCAATACATTAACTGCTCTGACAAATATAAATTCTCCTTCCGACCTCGAAGGTTTAAATACACATGAATCTGGATAATAAATGCCTGATATTGAACGTTTTTATTCGGATTTGATATCCACTCGAGTATTAACTTTAATTTTCCGGATCATGAAAAAGATTCTCTTTACACTCGCGGTCATATTCAGTGTGATGACAGGCACCAGGGTTGATGCGCAATCTGATTTCGGCATTGGGGTCAAAGCCGGGATAAATATTTCCGATCAGTTTACTTCCGGCAGCGGGGAATTTGTGAATATAAACGGCCTCATGAGGTTCAATGGCGGAGCTTATTTCAACTATTTTTTCCTTGATAAGCTGGCTGTCCAGCCGGAATTGCTGATATCCGGAAAAGGATCAGACTGGGATGATCCGCTTGTTGATGTTGCGGATCTCCTTACTTACATCGATCTGCCTGTCCTGTTGAGGTATCAGGTTATTGACATGCTGAATATTCATGCAGGCCCGCAGGCCGGTTTGCTAATCTCTGCCAAACAGAAGGATAATGATTCCGGTGAGACCGTTAATATAAACGACTATTACAAGAAACCTGATCTTGGCCTGGTGGTGGGGATCGAAGCCAATCTGCCTGCAAGGATCAACCTTACCGTCAGATATGTAACAGGCTTGATTTCTGTAACAACCGAGGATGAATACATTGATCCGTGGAAGAATAATTTCTTTCAGTTTTCGGTCGGCTACAGGTTTATCGGCAGATAATTCAATACATTATAATCTTCAGTGAACCAGCTTATTTGGTCT
>Ga0105095_10002022_pt1 | contig 10811 bp, 11 predicted proteins | sample PPLLak2March2015_2_FD_79180 | JGI IMG/M metagenome (GOLD analysis project Ga0105095, IMG submission 79180) | Freshwater sediment microbial communities from Prairie Pothole Lake near Jamestown, North Dakota, USA - PPLs Lake P8 Core (3) Depth... | ecosystem: Environmental > Aquatic > Freshwater >... | reverse complement strand
GTGGGTGATCAAGGGATCTCCCGCACGACCTCACGCGCCGATTTGTCGGCGCGAACGCCGAGGAAGCGGGGATGCCGGAGCTTCCCGTGCACCGTCCATTCGATGAACGCAACCTCCACCACGATCTCGGGACGCGCCCAGTGAGCGCCGGATCTCGGCAATCCGATCGCCCGGGTGAACGGGGGTGCAAAGATCTCTAGGCCATCCAGCTGGGCGCGAAGCGAGAGGAGCAGCTTCGTGTCGAAGCCGGTACCGACCTTCCCGGCGAAGACGAAGTCCTCGCGATCGAAGTAGCCGACGAGAAGCGCTCCGAGACCCACGCGTCTCCCCCGCGGATCGGTGAACCCGCCGACCACGAGCTCCTGCCTCGCCTCGCACTTCATCTTCAGCCAGTACGGGGAGCGGCGGTGCTCGTACGTAGAGCCAAGGCGTTTGGCGATGACCCCTTCCCACCCCTGGCCGCACGCGTGCTCCCACGGTTTCGAGCCTTCCAGGGCCGCCACCCGTTGTAGGGGGGATCGAAGGGGCAAGCGGCTCAGGGCCTCTCCGCGCTCCTCGAGCGGACGGGAAGTAGTGTCCTTCCCTTCGAGCCAGAGGACGTCGAATACGTGATACGCGACCTCGCCCTCCTTGCCCCAGACGCCGGTGGCCTCGCCGTCGAGGATTACCTCTCGGACCGGCAGGTTGGCGACCGCCTCGACGACGGAGGGATAAGACGCGTTCTGCAGGAGCCGGTTGCGGGACAGCAGCCGGACTTCACGCCCTTTCTTGAAAGCGAGCATACGGATGCCGTCGAGCTTGCGCTCGAAGATCCACTCCGGCCCGGTGAATCGCTCCTGGGTGAGCGTTGCCGCCATCGGCTCGAGCCAGTCGGGAAAGGCATCCGCCATGAATGCATCTTTCCCGCGATGAGCCGAGGATGCAAGGTCGGGGGACCCGCTCCCCTGACCCTCTTGAACTTGAAGGGCCTTAGATCACCACTCGCATCCGTAGGAGGCGAACGATGAACGGGCCGCGTCGAGCGCGGCCTTGCATCCGGCGGCGAGGCTCGCCTTGGCGGTGGGGTTGGCAGCGGCCTGCCTCCACTGGTCGCGCATCTGGTCCATGCTCTGCCGCTGCATCGCTCTGGCCTCCTCGGGCACGTGGTCGGCGATGCAAGCTTCGACCTTGCTCAGGTAGTCGTCACACTCAGCGACGCCGATGGAGTTTCCAGTGGCGGGAGCGGCCGATTGCTCCGACGCGGGCGGCTGACCACCGCAGCCCACCACCATCGGGACAACGACGAACACCAGACCACGGAGCCAGTTTGCTTTCTTCACAAAACCTCACTCTTGCTTGATTTGGATTGATTCGAACCCGACCGGCAGGTTTCAACCCTTGGGATTCTATCAGAAGGTCGTCGGCGGGCGCCTCCGGCTTCAATGAAGAAAGCACCAATCCAGGGTGGCCGCGGTGCGCGCGAGCGCTACCGGCGCTCCCGGCCGGAGTCGCGCCACGGCAACGCGATTTCCCCTCAGCCAGAGGCCGTTCTTGCTGCCCGCGTCCACCGCGTAGAGCTGTCCCGCGATCTCGATCACCAGCGCGTGGACTCTCGAGATCGCGGCGCCGGACAGGACTGCGGAGCGGCTCCCGTCGCATGGGGCGTACCGACCGAGCAGCACCCCTCGCCCGGCGGCGGAAGGACCGAGCGTCAGCGTCATCTCCCCGTCCGCGGAGCGCACCGTGAGCCGGCCGCGCGCCGCCTCCCCCTCCTCGAGCAGCCTCTCGTGCTCGAGCGAGGGACCGGGAAGCGCGACAGCCAGCGTGCCCTCACTGCCTCCCCGGCCCGTGGTTCGATCGCGGAACAGCTCCTCGGCATGCTCGAAGCCTCGATCCTCGAGATAGACGCGCTCCGGCATTTCATCCCAGACGCGCTCCGGCGCCCTCGACCAGGGTGCCGAGTCGCGACCCCGCGGGAAGACGAAGACCGAGTAGGCGCCGGCCTGGAGGAAGACCGGCCCGTCGGCTTCGAGAGCGGCCACCCGGGCGCCTCGTTCGTCCTCGAAGGGGTTTCTCGCTCGCAGGTCGAGCACCCGGAATCGAACCCTGTTCTCGTCGACGAGCGGGTAGAGGATCACGGCACCCTGACGCAGGGACAAAAGCATTTCACCGGACAGGAAGAGGTGCGCGTGGCTGTGGCGCCCTATGGACAGCGCATTGATGCCGTCGGGCCTTGCGGCGATCGCCGCCGTCCCCTCGAAACCGGAAGGCCCGATCACCGTCACCGTGACCCCGGGTCCGGAGAGCGCGTCCCGGGCGGAACGGAGGCTTTCATAGTTCTGGACGAAGATCTCGCGAAACGCCGGCCTGGTCCTCTCCGGCCACACCCAATAGTGGGTGCTCGGGTTGTCGGCGTCGTCCCGCGACAGACCGGGTCTCAAACGAACGAGGATGGAATCGCTCATCTCGCCTTCGGGGAGCTCCCGCAAGCTATCACGACACCGACTTCCGTTCGGTGAGCGGTCTCACATCGGGAAACGGGGTGCCGGGCGAGCCCGAATCGTTATGTTTTCTGAGACATCCTTATTGGACAGCGGACGCCCTGGCATCGACCATGAGACGTCGCAGTTCGCCGGAGGTTGTTCCCATGACACGCGTCGTCTCGATGGCTTTCGTCCTCGCCTTGAATCTCGTCCCCGCGGCGCCCGCACAGGAACGGCCGCTTCCGGCCTCCTTCAGCCGGCTTCTTGCCCTGGCGGGCGAGTGGGAAGGAACGTTCGAATGGTCGGGCGCCCGCACCGGAACCGGAAGGATGAACGCCACCTACTACGTCACCGGCAATGGATCCGCGGTGGTGGAGAACCTGCTGACCGATGGCGTCCCGGTGATGACCACCGTCTACCACACCGATGGCGCCGAACTGCGCCTGACGCATTTCTGCGCCGCCCGGAACCAGCCGCGCTTAAAGGCGTCTCGCGTCGATGAGGAACAGGGCATGATGGAGTTCTCTTTCGTCGACGCCACGAATCTCGCAGCGCCGGGCGCACCCCATGTCGAGGGACTCGAGGTACGATTCCTGGGCCCGGACCGGATTCGACTGACGTTCACGTTCGTCGGCGATGGGGCAGAGAGTTACGAACGGATCGACCTCGCGCGAGTACCGTGAACTCGCCCTGAGGAGCGCCTCCGGAACGAGCCGCCTCGCCGGAACGATTCGACTTCTCAAGTATCCTCGGTTATCGTCCCTCGCATCCGTGGAGGTCCGATGAACCGACGGCAGGCACTGAAAACCATCGGCGTCGCGGCCGCGCTGCCGCTCTCCTCGAGCGAGCTCTTCGCTCTCGGTCGGAGAACTCACCTTCACGTTCAGACGCGGGGGAGCGACGACCGTTACATATTCCTCAGCCTCGACGCCGACGAGAGCGAGATCCTTGCGGCCGCGACCGAGGTCATCCTTCCCGAGACCGATACCCCTGGCGCCCGCTCGGCGAAGGTGCCGGAGTTCATCGACGCCGTCCTCACGGGCTGGTTCAGCGACGACGAACGGAAGCGCTTTCTCCGGGGGATTCGCGATCTCGACGAGCGGGCACGATCCGCGGACGGCGCGGGTTTCTCTTCGTGCGCGGACGCGGCACGGGTCCGCCTTCTGCGGGAGCTGGAAGCCGAGGCGCTTCGAGAGCTCGGAAGCGTCGCGCCCACCCGGGTCGCCCGCCGCGCCGCGCAGACGGCTCCGGGGGCGCCGTTCTTCTCCGTCCTGAAATGGCTCACGGTCTTCGGCTACTACACGTCCCCGGCGGGAATGGAACAGGAGCTGGAGTACGTCGAGTTTCCAGGGACCTACGACGGCTGCGCTCCCCTCCGCATCCGGTGACGCATGGCCGGCATCGCACAGAGAAAAATCTACGACGCGGTGGTGGTGGGCTCGGGAATCACCGGGGGCTACGCGGCGATGGAGCTCACGAAGAAGGGGCTCGAGACCCTGGTGCTCGAGGCCGGCCGCCCCATCTCTCCGGAGCGGGACTACGTGGAGCACGTTCCCCCGTGGCAGATGCGGTTTCGCGGGCTCGGCGATCGCGGGGCGCTCGCGCGGGACCAGCCGATCCAGAGGACCTGCTACGCGTGCGACGAGTGGTCGAGCAAGTTCTTCGTGAACGACCGCGAGAATCCCTACACCTTCGACAAGGACAAGCCGTTCGCGTGGATCCGGGGACGGCAGGTCGGCGGACGCTCGATCATGTGGGGCCGTCATACTTACCGCTGGAGCGATCTCGACTTCGAGGCCAATGCGAAAGACGGCCTGGGGGTCGACTGGCCTCTGCGGTACGCCGACGCGGCCCCCTGGTACGACTACGTCGAGGACTTCGTGGGCATCAGCGGACGGGAAGAGGGCCTGCCGCAGCTTCCCGATGGAAAGTTCCTTCCGCCGATGGAGCTCAACTGCGCCGAGCTCGCGGTGCGAGAAGCGCTTTCCCGCAGCTTCGGCGGCGAGAGAGTCCTGACCATCGGCCGGGTGGCGATGCTCACGCGGGAGCACCGGGGGCGGGCGCCCTGCCACTATTGCGGGCCATGCGAACGGGGCTGCGCCACCCGGTCCTACTTCAGCAGCCTGAACGCGACGCTTCCGGAAGCCCAGTCCACGGGGCGCCTCACGCTGCGGCCGCACAGCGTGGTGGAGAGCCTCCTCTACGACGCCGAGGCGAACCGCGTCGAGGGGATACGGGTCATCGACGCTCAGACCCACGACACCTTCGAGGTTCATGGGCGCGTGGTGTTTCTCTGCGCCTCGGCTCTGGAGTCCGCGCGGATCCTCCTGAACTCGAAGAGCTCCCGGTTTCCCGACGGCCTCGCGAACTCGAGCGGAGAGCTCGGGAGGAACCTCATGGACCACGTCATGGGCTGGGGCGCCGAGGGAAAGATCCCGGGAAGCGAGGACCGGGTCCCCTGGGGCCGCAGGAACCCTGGCATCTACGTGCCCCGATTCCGGAACGTGAAGGCGAAGCACCCCGGGCTCCTCCGCGGCTACGGGTTTCAGGGCTCGGGATTCCGCGAACGGTGGGAGCACGGGCTCGACACCCCAGGTTTCGGCGCCGACTTCAAGCATTCCCTGCGGAACTGGGGTCCCTGGCGTCTGTCGTTCTACGGCTTCGGCGAATGCCTTCCGAACCGCGACAACTACGTCACACTCGACCCCGAGGTGCGCGACCGCTGGGGAATCCCGTCGCTCCGAATCCACATGAAATGGGGAGAGAACGAGCGCGCCCTGTTGAAGGACATGGCGGTTACGGCGGCGGAGATGCTAGAGGCCGCGCATGCCAGGGATATCGAGCTCACCCAGGAGGACAATCCGCCCGGACTCACCATCCACGAAATGGGGACGGCCCGCATGGGCCGCGATCCGAAGACGTCGGTCTTGAATTCTTTCAACCAGGCCCACGACGTCCCGAACCTGTTCGTGACCGACGGCTCGGCGATGACCTCCTCCTCCTGCGTGAATCCCTCGATCACTTACATGATGCTGACCGCGCGGGCCTGCGACCACGCGGTGAGGGAAATGGACATGGGGCGCATCTAGGAGATCGTCTCGCTGGAAGCGACCAGGACCGCCACCAGGCGAGCGAAGTCGGATAGCCCGCGCGCGGTCGAGGTACCCGTCCGATGCCCGCTCCCCCAGACATCGAGGGCGCCCACGGGAGAGTTGGCCACGACGAGCGCCACCCGGACACCTTCCTCCGGAAGCAGGATTTTCGCTCCCGGATCCAGAGCCCGTTGAGGGATGGGCCTGACGCCGTGCCCGCGGTCGGAGGTCGCGAGAATGCGCCCGTGGTTGTCACGAACCACGGCCGCGGAGAGTGCAAAGGCCTCGCGGGCGGAGTCGAGCACCCGGGTCAGCCGGGACTCGACCGGTCCCGAGAGCTCGAGCTCCCTCGCGGCCGCGTGAATGACGTCGAGCTCCCTTCGCGCTTCCGAAAGCGCGCGCACCCTCTTCCCGCGCGAGCCCAATGACGCGGCGATGAGCCCGCACACCGTGAGGCCGCAGAACGCCACGATGTCGTCCCTGCCGTGAATGGTCAACCGCAGGTACGGCTGCGTGAGGAAGAAGTTCAGGCTCAGGGCGGAGGAAACCGCAGTGGCCACGGCCGGCCAACGCCCACCGAGCTCCGCGACCACGATGATGAGTGCCAGGAACGCGAAGCTCAGGTTGGAAGCGGTGGTGACGTCGCGCAACGGGATCAGGGCCATCCCCAGAAGGAGCGCGGACACCGGTCCCGCTCCCGCGTAAAACAGGCTTTCACTCTCGGATTCCATCTCGGCCTCCTGACTCAGCATTCCCTGAATCGGTAACCCACCCACGGCTCGGTGAGAACGTACTTCGGATGCGCCGGGTCGGTCTCGATCTTCCTTCGAAGCGACGCCATGAGGACGCGAAGGTACTGCGGCTCGTTGACCGCGTGGGGTCCCCAGATGGCCTTCAGAATCGTTCGATGAGTGAGAACCTTCCCCGGATGGCGCGCGAGAAACGACAGGAGCTCGAACTCCTTCGGCGTCAGTCGTATCTCTTCTTCCCCCCGGAGCACCCGATGCCTCTCGAAGTCGATCGTGAGGTCGGAGCGCACGAGAGTTCCCGTCTGCTCCTCCGGCGACAGCGGCGAGCGGCGCAGGCACGCGCGCACGCGCGCCAGGAGCTCGTCGGGGCCGAAAGGCTTGGTGACGTAGTCGTCGGCACCGAGATCGAGCGCCTGCACCTTGTCCTTCTCCGAATGCCGCGCGGAGAGAACGATGATGGGAACCGCCGATCGCTCGCGCACCCTGCGGCAGATCTCGAATCCATCGACGTCCGGAAGCCCGAGGTCCACGATCAGCAGATCGGGAGGATCCGCCTCCATCTCGGTGAGCGCGCCCGCACCGGTGACGACGCTCCTCACTTCGTACCCGCGGGAGCGCAGGAGCGGAGTCACCGCCCGCAGGATCGGGAGCTCGTCGTCCACGAGGAGGATTCGCGACTGGCGGTTCACGTTCGACCCTCGGGCGCGAGCGACGCTGCGCGGCTTCGGGCCGGCACCAGTATGGTGAAACGGGCGCCGTCGGGCGGCGCGTTCTCCGCCCAGATGCGACCTCCTTCGGCGGCGAGCAGCCCGCGGGTGATGGAGAGCCCCAGGCCGACGCCGGTCGCGTGACGGGAAGAACCCACCCCCCGGTAGAAGGGATCGAAGAGGCGTTCCAGATCGGCGGGATCGAGCCCCGGCCCTTGATCGAGGACGCTCACATGGAGCCCCTCCTCGTCCAGCCAGGCGCGCACCCGAATGACCGAGCCCTCGGGGGAATGCTGGGCGGCGTTCTCCAGCACGTGAGCGAGCGCCCCCGACGTGAGGCGAGGATCGATCTCGACTTCGCGATCGGGATCGGCATCGATCTCGACCCGATGGGCGGCGAGTCCTTGAGCGACGAGCGCCACCGCCGCGTCCACGACGTCCCCCGGCAGAACCCACTCGCGCTCGGGGGTGATCCCGGCATCCACCTGGGCCATGTCGAGAATGAACTGAAACAGCCGCCTCAGGCGGTGGACCTCCCGGAGAGCCACCTCCGCCTGCCCCTCCCGCTCCGCCCTTCCGATCTCCGGGTCGACGAGATTCGCGACTGCCACCTGGATGGCGGTGAGAGGCGTCCGGAGGTCGTGGCTGAACGAGGCCAGGACAGCGGAGGCAAGCTCCGCCCGCTGGCGCTCCAGCTCCGCCGACTTCCTCTCCTCGAGGAAGTGCGCCCTCTCGACGGCGATCGCGGCTACGCCCGCGAGCGCGTCGAGGGTCCCCGGATCCACGCCCGGACCCGCCGCGCTCAGGAGCCCGATGGGTCGGGTTCCGATTCGAAGCGGAACCACCTGCTCGACGACTCCGTCCCCTCCGAGACGTGTTTGATGCCCTCCATAGGTCCGCCTCAGGGCGTCGAACTCGATGGCGCCGCCGGCCTTCGCGAGAAAGCGGTCGAGCTCACCTTCTTCGAGCGAGCTCGCGCGAATTCCGCCCTCGTGCCGCTCCCAGCCTTTCTCCCGGGGAAGGAAGAGGGCCAGGGTATCGAGCTCGAACCGCCGGGCCGCGTGCCGCGCGAGGGACGGAAGGGCGGAGGCGCTCTCGGTGGTGAGCAGAATGTCGCGGCTCAAGTCGAACAACCGGGTCACCTCGTCGCGGCGCGCGATTGCCTCCCGTGCCCGCGCCCGCGCCGCCGACGACAGGTTGCTGGAGACGATGGCCACGATGAGGAACGCCAGAAGCGCCACCCAGTTGTGAGGATCGGCGACGGTGAACGTACCGGTGGGAGGAAGGAAGAAGAAATTGAACGCCGCGGTCGCGAAGACCGCCGTCACCACCGCGACCCAAAGCCGGCCGCGTGTGGCCACCACCAGGATCACGAGGAGAAACGAAAGAGCGATCGTCGCCGGATTGGGGCTTAAGAACCAGCTCCGGTACAGCGCGACCAGGGCGGCGATGGCGGCGTTCGCGAGGAGCAGATGGACGGCGTCCCGAAGTCGCGAGGACGACATGACCTTCAAAGCGATTCAGTCTATCCCGCGGTGAACCTCCGAGTCATCAGACGGCGATCGTGGTCTTCGAACCCGTTCTTGCGATAGAGCTCTGCCGCGGGAACGTTGTCCTTTTCGACCTCGAGGTGCAGGGCTCGCACCCCGAGCTCGAGGCAGGCTTCGTGTATCACCTCGAGCGCTCGTCGTCCGAGACCTTCTCCGCGATGGGACGGCGAGACGAAGAGCTCGTCCACGAAGGCGTCCCTTCCGCCGTACTCGAGGCTGAAGCCCAGGGTGAGAACGAAGTAGCCGACGGCGGCGCCGCCGTCGCGGAACAGCCACGCGCGTCCGAGCCCGGGTTCGGCGAGAAACGGCTCGATCGCGGCGCGCGCCTTCGCGCGGTCGAACGGGTACTTCTCCTCGGCGTAGAAGCGCTCCATCATTTCCAGAATGGCCGGCGCCGCCGGCGGCCCCGCGATCTCGACTTCGACCGTCACTCGTTCGCCGTCGCCGCCGGCGCCGCCAGATCCGCCCACACGCCAGCGCGTGAGGCGCGGAGGGTCGACCCGGCGGGGAGGAGAATGGGCGTAACGAAGAAGTACTTTTCACTCCACGCGGGATCGAAGCGATCGATTGCTAGAAGGAGCCGGGTGCTGCCGTCGGGTGCCACGGCTTCGATGCGGAGAGGAGATCCGTCCGCGGCCCTCGCGAAGAGAGCCACCAGGAGTGCCTCCTCGTCCAGGTCGAGCCGGGTCTCGATGGGAACGGACCGGATGGGCTTCGCGTCTTTCGAGAACCAGAGGCCGAGGGCGCTGCGGTCCAGGATCCTCTTCCCCTCGTCTCCCCAGCCCTTTACGTAGTGAAGCTCCAGGAGAAGAGTCGAGGACTCGGGGAGTCTCCGGCCGAGGCCTTCGGGAAAGGAGATCCGGCCCCGATCGGGAAGCCAGGTCGCGAGCGGCGAAGCAGCGTCGCAGGAATCCCCGACCAGAATCGTTCCGCGGCGGAGGATGGAGGGTTTTCCGGGAAAGACCGCGAGCGCGGTGACGACGCGGGAGGCCTGCAGTCCCGTGGGAAGAACCAGGCAGGCCGTCTTTTCGTGATCGTCTTCGTCCAGCACGACGTCCGACGGCGCCTGAAGAACCAGATCGGGTTCCGGGGACGCCGGCGCGGAGGCCACCTCCTCGTCTCCGAGCGGGTCGCCCTCGGGAGTCGTTCCCACGGCCCAGTCCACGAGAGTGTCGAGCTCGAGGGCGGTGAGCATCCGCGCGTCGCGGAACGGTCCGCCGTCGTCGCCGGGAAGAAACGGCGGCATCCTTCCTTCGAGAAGCGAGAGCTTGATCGCGTTCGCCCAGGGCACCGCTTCCTGATAGTCGAGAAGCGACATCGGCGCGACGCCTCCGGCGCGATGGCATCCCCCGCAGTGACGGAGGAAGAGCGGCCGGACGTGCTCTCGATAGTTGAAGCGGGAGAGCGTCGGCTCGTGGGCGCCGGCGACTCCGGCGGCCGCCAGCGTGAGGGACAGGACCGCGGCGCTATTTCGCATGCGCCGCCGAGAGCTCGGAGACCGCCGCCTCGAAGAGCCGGTACGCCGCCTCCACCTCGAGGCGGTTGCCCCGATCGCCATGGGTGTCGAGAAGCCAGGCGGCGCGAACCAGCTTCCTCGCTGGCCGCTCGATTCTCTCGCCTTCCTTTTGGGTCAAGGCCAGCACCAGGTCCTTCGCCTCGAGCGCGGGGATATAGAGGTCGGGCCAGGAGCCTCTTCCGATGAGATCCTGGATCCTCTCGTTCCGGCGCAGAATCTCCCGATAGACCTCCTCCGCGCTCTCCGGAATGCGGAACTCCGGAAGGGCCACGCTCGTCGCGGCGGCGCGCGAGAAAATGAAATCGAACCGGGCTTCCTCCGTGTCCTCCGGGAACCGGAGATGGAGAACGATCTCGACGGGATCGACCGACCGGTCGACGTTCACCGAAAGAAGGCTTCCGTCGGCGGAAGCCTCCAGCGGGATCTCGCCCGCGCGGGCCTGGAATCCGTCGACGGCGAGCGGACGGGTGAAGTCGTCGTAAAGGTACAGGCGGAACTTCCCGTCCTCCTCGAGAGTCCCCTCTAGATGGTGATAGCCGTTCGGAGCCATGAACAGGATTCCGCCGTGCCGGGGATTGTGGTCTCCGTGGGCCATGGTGACGGTCCTCGTCTCCATCGGACGGCCGTCGGGACAGAGCCCGGATGTCGAGGAGACGATGTCCGCGCGGCCCTCACAGAACAACTGAGCTTCACGCGTGGTTCGAACGAGGCTCATGCGGCAGATGGGGCATGCTC
>Ga0105095_10002021_pt1 | contig 10814 bp, 11 predicted proteins | sample PPLLak2March2015_2_FD_79180 | JGI IMG/M metagenome (GOLD analysis project Ga0105095, IMG submission 79180) | Freshwater sediment microbial communities from Prairie Pothole Lake near Jamestown, North Dakota, USA - PPLs Lake P8 Core (3) Depth... | ecosystem: Environmental > Aquatic > Freshwater >... | reverse complement strand
TCGGCGGCATCGTGCATTGCGTCGCCTACGGCCCCGGGATCCTGGAGCTGGCCCATCAGATCGACGAGTACTGCGACGTCGACGACCTCGTCCGGTCGACGGAGGTCCTCGCTCTGACGCTGCTCGATCTCCTCGGGCCGAGCTGATTTGCGCTAATCTGGACTTGAGTTCCAGCGCGCCAAAAAAACCAGGAGTATCGATGAGCGAGACGGAAAAGAGTCCCCGGATCCTGCCGCTCGTCTTGACGATCGCGTTTCTTCTCGTCGCCGCCGGCCTCGGGTATCTGGGGATGAAAGTCCTCGATCGTCTGGATTCGATCGAGACCCAAGTGACCGCGCTCGGGGAAGAGGCCTCGCGGGCGGCCTCGGCCTCGAACGAAGCGCTCGAGCAGGCTCGACGCGCCGAAGATTCGGCCCGCGCCGCGGCCGAGGGCCGGGAGATAGCGGAAAAGGACAGCCTTCGCGCCCAGGAGACCGCCGCTACCGCGCAGGAAGAGGCGGCGAACGCGCAAGAGCGAGCGGAGAGCGCTCGTGAGGAAGCCGATGCCGCCAAGGCGGAAGCGGAACGGATCCGTCGAGAGGCGGAGGAGGAGCTCACACGTCTCGAGGAAGCGCTCAGCAAAGTCGTCGAGACGCGGAGGACGGCGCTCGGCCTGGTGTTGAACCTGGGCGAGGACTCCATCAAGTTCGACTTCGACAGGGCCGAGCTCAAGCCCAAGGAGCGGGAGCTCCTCAGCCGGATCGCCGGGATCCTCCTCACGTCGGCGGACTACACCGTGAGCGTGAACGGTCATACCGACGACGTGGGCACCGCGGAATACAACCAGAAGCTCTCGGAGCGCCGCGCCGAAGCGGTCCACCAGTATCTTCTCGAGGCGGGCGTTCCCGGCGAGATCATGACGGTCACCGGCTGGGGGAAAACGAAGCCTCGGGTCGAGGGCACCTCCGACGCGGCGCGCGCGAAGAATCGCCGGGTGGAGCTCGGAATCGTGAACAGCCGGGTGAACTACCGGCCGACGGCCTTCGACAACCGGTAGAGATCGGCGAGGAGGTCGGCCATGCGCGGGTAGCGCGCTTCGGGGGCTTTTCGCATCGCCCTCTGGATGATGGCCTCGAGCTCCGGAGGTATCTTCGGGTTGACCGCTCGGGGCGCTTTGGGCTCTTCCTGGATATGCTTCATCGCGATTGCGATGGGCGACTCACCGCGGAAGGGCAGGGTCCCGGTGAACATCTCGTAGAGCACCACTCCGAAGGAGTAGACGTCGCTCCGGTGGTCCAGATCCGACTTTCCCATCGCCTGCTCGGGCGACATGTAGTCCGGAGTGCCCATGATGATGCCCGTCTGGGTCATCCCCGACCCCTCCGACTTCGTCGTGTCGCGCACGATGCCGAAGTCCATGATCTTCACGTCGCTCTGCGGCGTGAGCATGATGTTGTGGGGCTTCACGTCCCGGTGGACGACTCCCATGTCGTGGGCGGCGACGAGACCCGCCGCGGCCTGTTTCGCGATCTGGAGCCCGACTCCCAGCGGAAGAGCGCCTTTCGATCGGAAGAGCTGCTTCAAGGTCATTCCCTGGATGAACTCCATGCTGATGAACTTGATGCCGTCCGCGTCTCCGAAATCGTAGGTCCGGACCACGTTTCGATGGGCGATGCGCCGCGCGACCCGGATCTCCGTCTTGAACCGCTCCAGGATCTGGGGGTCCATGCTGGCGATCTCCGGCCTGAGGATCTTCAAAGCCACGGGCTCGTCGAGGTCGCGGTCATGGGCCTGGAATACCATCCCCATGCCTCCGCTTCCGAGGACCCGGCGGATTTCGTACCGCCGCCCGAGGACGGTGCCGGGCTCGAGCGAGGAGAGAGTGACAGCGGCTTTTTCCCTCACCCCTTCGACCAACGTCGCGCTGGTTCCGGTCGCTCCCGACGCCGTTCGCGCCGATGCGATTTGCTGCTGGCGAATGGTTCCCGTCGAAAGGCTGTAGACCGGCACCGCCTCTTCGATGCCCTGGAGCTTCAAGGGCGGAAGCGCTTCGGCGGAGGCGCGATCCTGGACCTTCGCGTAAGCCTCCTGGGAGAGGAGCACGTCGCCGGGAAGCGCCTCGTCGGCGAGCCTCCCCGCGACGTGCACCGCGCGGCCGAGGAGGCTGTAGTCGAGGCGGTTCGAGCTTCCCACGGCGCCGAAAACCGCTTCTCCGCTGGAAACGCCGATGCCGGGAACGAGGGCCTCCTTGTCGCCGTCGGAGTCGAGCAGGTGCTGGATGGAGATAGCGCAGCGGATCGCCGGCCACGCCTTGTCCTCCCCCTTGAAGATCGCCATCATGCGGTCTCCGACGAACTTGTCCACCTGGCCGCCGTAGCGCTCCACCAGCTCCGCCTGGCGGCTCAGGGAGTGGTTCACCCGGCGGAGGACATCCTTCGGATCCTCGCTTCCCTGCTTGAAGGAGGCGTGGGACTTGAGATCCGAGAACAGGACCGTGACCGGACGCCTTTCGCCGGTGCCGACTCCGGGATCGGTCTTCTGGATCATCTCCGCCGCGGACTTGGAGAGGAACTTCTCCATGACCTGCTTTTCCCGGAGCTCGCCAAGCAGGGATCGAAACGCCGATGCCAGAGCCCCGATCTCGCCTCCGGCGGGGACGTCCACGTCGCTCGAGTAGTCTCCCTCGCGGATCCGGTCGGTGACGGTGACGAGGTTCCGAAGGGGACGGGCGATGCCGCTCGCGAGGAAGTGGCTCGCCCCCACGGCGACGGCGATTCCGAGTAGCCCGACCAGGAGGACGCTTCTCTGGAAGCTTCGGAACGCGGCGAGCTCCCGGTCGCGCGAGCGGAGCGCGGCGAAAAGACCGACGGGCTCGCCGCTTTCCTCCATGGTGAGCGGGGCGAAAATCGCCTGGAACGTCTCCCCCTGGAGCGGCAGGCGCACGTCCTCGGACTCCGCCGGCATCGACGCCGTAGAGAGCCAGTCCCGAAGGGCGGTGGTGCTCTCCGCGAGCGTGGTTCCCGTCTCCTGGTAGCCGGCCTCGGTTTTGGCGAAGAACACCACCTCGCACTCGGCGAAGCGCTTGATGTCCTGCGCCAGCTCATTGTCTATCTCGTAACCGGTGACGACGGCGCCGAGAATCTCATCGCCCACGCCGAAGGGAACCGAGACCGCGTGATAGAGACGATCCTCCTCCCGCCACACCCCTCCGAAACTCTCCCCCTCGATGGCCTTTCCCACGAGCGGTGTCCCGGAGAGATCCACCCCGGTGAGCGCTGGAAGGTCGGTGCGCGCGACGATCCTTCCGTCGACGTCGGTTACGATCATGAAGTCGCTTCCCACCTGCTCGACCATGGATTGAGCCGAGTCGAGAGTGGTGGCGGCGTCCATCTCGACCACCGCGGCCTTGAAGTAGGGGCTCTCGACGATGACCGAGTTGATGAGCTGCAGCTTCTCGAGCCGATCGGCCTCGAGGTTCTCGTAGAGCTCGCGGGTGGAGGTGAGAGCGACCCTCAGGGAGTCCTGGGCGAGCTGGCTCGCGCGCCGGTAGGAGAACAACAGAAGGGCGCTCGTGAGACCCACGACCAGCAGAAGCGAGACCAGGAAGATCTTGGCCTGGAGACCGAGCCTCGACCAGAAAGAGTCAGTACTTTTCACGCTTGTAGGGTTTTCCGAACTTGTTCAAGTGGGGGCGCTTGGCGAACCCGCTGACGTCGATCTGGACCACGAGACCCGTAGCCCCGGACTCGGTGACCGAGAGCGGCTGCGCCGCCTCCCCCTCCTCGTGCCAGGCTTTCAGCCGGTAGTTGCCGGGGGGTACGTCGTCGATGAGGAACCCTCCGTCGGGCGTGGCCCAGGCGAAGTACGGGTTCTCCATGACCTGCAGGAACGCGCTCATTTGAGGATGGATGTTGCAGTAGATGCGAACCAGCCCGGGTGTGGCGAAGGTGAAATCCTTCCTGGCTCCGTTCTTGTAGAGCCCGAGATCGAAGCGGTTTCCCTTCGAGAGGGAGAACACGTTGTGCATGATGTCGTCGTGGTTCGGGAAGCTGACCGATCCGTTCAACGGCACGACTTCGATATGGGGCTCGAACGTCTTCTCGCGGGAGGCGATGGAAACCGGACGCTTCTGGAGTGAGGTGGGAATCTCGGCCCGTACGCCCTCGAGAAACACGAGGACGTCCCGCACGACGGAGCGCTTCACGTTCCCTTTCTCCAGCACCTCGACTTTCCCCGAGACCGGGGCGGAGGCGGCGACGCCGGAGACGAGAATCGAGATTGTCAAAACCGCAAACCGATGAAGCATGGATCAACCACCCGAGAAGCGAGCTTCATGGTACCATTTTTTTATGCGCTCGTTTGATCTCGCACTCGCATTCACGCTCGCCGCCGTCGCCGCCGCCTCCGCGCAGGAACAGCAGGAAGAGGAGCCCTTCGAAGAATCTCAGGGCATCCAGTTTCGGGTGTCGGGAGAAGTGAAGGGCCACTACCGCTGGTCCGAGGACGACAGCCTCCCCCTGCGGTTCTTCCCCCCGGAGTTCGCGCCCGCGGGACGGAATCAGGTCGAGATGCGAGCGGTCTCCCCCGGCTCCTCCATCGAGATCAGCAAGGCGACGGTGTTCTTCGACGTCGACTTCCCCCACAGCGTCTCCGGCAGGGTGAAGCTCGATTTCCTCGATCTCTACGACCGCAACCCCACGAGCAGCGACCACAACATCGACGTGGACGAAGCCTACCTCCGATTCGGCAAGAAGTACGAGTCGCTCGAGCCCATGCCGGGAACCCACATCTATGCCTTGTTCGGAAAGGCTCCCAAGTTCGAGCGCCAGCTCTTCCGCAGGCTCGAGAGCTACGGTCTGGTCCAGACGGCCTTCAATCGATTCAACGATCTCCAGCTGCAGATCGGCGGAAGCGCGGGAAAGAACTTCTACTTCCGGGCACAGGTGAGCAACGGCAACCCGACGTTCATGCGCGATCCCAACGTGCTCGCGGGAGACAACGGCGTCGAGCCGCCCCCGAGACCCGACATCACCTTGGAGTCCGGCTTTCCCATCTTCTATCACGCGGAAGTCGAGGAGCTGGCCTTCGACGATAACTTCGAAGGCGGGTTCGGCGGAGGCTTTCGCTGGGCCTCCGAGGATCAGCAGCGGGGGGTCGACGTCCTCGGTTTCTACTACCAGACGACGCTCTCGGACGCGGCGAAGCTTCATGGAACGTTCTACGAGGGCGACATCGATCTCCTCAACGGCGCCGGAGTAAGCCTTCCCATCTCGGGCAACGAGCGCACGGAGTGGGGTGTCAACGCGGACGGCCAGTACGGAAACCTCGGGGTCTTTCTCCAGTACGTCGACGAGGAGGCCGCGTCCCTTCCCCGGACGGGGCTCGAGGCCGAGGCCGGCTACAACATCGTGCTCGGCGATCGCGGCGACCCGGCGGCGCTCTTCACCGTGATACAGCCCGTGGTTCGCTACAGCCGGCTCGACAACGGATTCCGAGCCCCGCCCGGCTTCGTCGCCCCGAGCGTGATGTGGGACTGGACGAAGATCGACGCGGGAGCGCGCATCACGATCCTCCAGAACATCGACCTCACCGTGGAGTACTCCTACCATGACATCGAGGCGAGCCAGCAAATCGACCACGACGAGTTCCTGACGACACTGCGGTTCCGTTTCCCGTAACTGCTACCAAGAGTAACGACTCCGCGGTTGGCGCTCGCCCCGCGAAGATCGCGCAAGTCGTTCGTGAATGGACCGATACGGGCCGAACTCCGCTCTTTGGCCTTCTTCTTGCAGTCTCCAGGCTGACAGGAGGTGGACCATGATGCACGTGGACGTTCTCCATTCGAGCGAGTCGAACGCGCGCGCCGTCTACCTGGAGCCCGAAGGCGGCGGCGTCAACTCCAAGACCAGGGTGAGGGCGGTCTACCGCGATCGAAACGGCGTTCGCGAGACGAGCCGAGTCTTCGAAACCCTGCAGGAAGCGCTGGCCTACGCGCAGACGCTGTATCCGCCGGCGGCGTGAGCGCGGGGTCGATTGCCGTAGGACGGTTTCCGCGGTAGAGTGAGGTAGGAAATTCCTACCAAGGGGGACACCATGGCCACGGAGACGGCCGACGTCGTCGAATTCCTCGCGACCACTCGACTCGGGGAGAAGGGGCAGCTGACCATCCCCAAAGAGTATCGTCAGTCTCTGAACCTCGACCCCGGCTCTCCGATTGCCGTCGTTCAGGTTGGAAATGCCCTCCTTTTGATTCCGGAGCAGGCTCGTTTCCGTGACCTGTGCGACCGGGTGGCGCGGGCCTTCTCGAGCCGCGGGATGACGGCGGATGAGGTCGTCTCGACGTTGCCCGAGGCGCGCGAGCGGATCTACGCGGAGCTCTATCCCGGCCTCGTCAAGCGGAAGGGTCGAAGGGCGAAAGCCTCGAAAGCGAAGCGCGGATGACGAGGGCCGTTCGGCTCCGTCTCTTCCTCGACTCCAACGTGCTCACCGGCGGAATCCTCTCCCCCTGGGGGTTGGACAAGGCGGTCTTGTCTCTTTGTGCCGCACGAATCTGTCGGATGGTACTGGCCGAGGTCGTAAGGCGGGAGGTCGAGACCAATCTCCTTTCGCGGGCTTCCAGTTTTGGCGAAAAGGAGGCTCGGCGCGTCGTCGCCGACTACCTCGAATTGATCAAGCTCGCGCGCCCCGAGATCGTGGCCGTCCCCGAAGCAGCTGAGGTCGCGCGCTCGCGCGCTCTCATCCGTCACGAAGCGGACGTTCCCGTCCTGCTGTCCGCGATTCGGTGCCGTCCTGATTGGTTTCTTACCCACAACCTCAAGCATTTCTCTCCCGCGGTTGCACGGAGGACCGGACTTCGAATCGCCACTCCCGTCGAGTTCTTCCGCTCCCTGGCATCGGTCTGACGCATCGCCGCTCGTGGCTGGCAGCGTCTTCCAGCCGCGAAAGGGCCGCGCTCCCGGCGTGCCTTCGGTATGATGGCGAGCCGTGCGCAGAACCCCGGTCGGCTACGTCCTTCCCCTCGCGCTCTTTCTCGGCGGATGCGGTGACGAGTCGATCTCACTCCTCGAGCTCGCGCCCCCGGGCCAGTCGGCCGACACCGTTGGCGGCGTCGAAGCGCTTACCCCCGGTTTTCCTTCCGCGCTCACGTTCCGGTTGACGCTTCCCGAAGAGCCGTTCCTGGATTTTTCGGTCGCCGTCCTCGCTTCCGGAGACGTGGGACGCGGGAGAGTCGCGTTCTCCGTTCGATTGGATGACGAAGGCGAGCGCTTCACCGTATATGAAGAAAGCGTTCGCGCGCGTGGCGGTGGTGATTTCCAATCCCGGAGCGTGAACCTGGCCGCATGGCGCGGAAAGGAAGTCGCCCTCACTCTCCGCGCGGAGCCAGCGCATCCCGAATCCGTCGGGTCCTGGGTCGAGGGCGTTTCGATCGCCTGGGGCGACCCGCGGATCGAGAACCGTGCGCGCGGGCCGCGCCCGACGCGGCCCTCCATCGTACTCATTCTGGTGGACACGCTTCGCCGGGACTATCTGGGCTTCCACGGCTTCGACGGACCCATCTCCCCCAACCTGGACTGGCTCGCGAAGGAGTCGGTGGTGTTCGAGAACGCCGTCACCCAGGCTCCCTGGACGAAGCCGTCCATCGCGAGCCTGTTCACGTCCCTTCCTCCCGATACCCACGGGCTCGACAACCACGAGGGTCTCTTCGGTCCTCGGGAAGATCAGGCGCTCACGACGGGAGTCCTTCCCGCGGAGGCGGTCACCCTGGCCGAGGGGCTGAAGGGCGCCGGCTACCGCACCGCCGCGTTCGTCGCGAATCCCTGGATTCACGAGCGCTACGGATTCGATCAGGGATTCGACTCCTACGAGGTGGTGGAGACGCTCCCCGAGATCCTGGAGCGGGCGCGAGGGTTCGTCCGGGAAGGCGAGGGACGGCCGTTCTTTCTCTACCTTCATTTCATGGACGTGCACGGGCCGTACGACGCCCCCGAGGAGGATTTTCACGCCATCGGGACGAGCGCGAGCCTTACGGTGCGCGAGGAGCCGCGCGAGGGCGATCTCGCGACGCTTCCGCCGTATCTCGAGGGAATCCCGTGGTTCGGGGACGAGGAGTTCCGGAGCCGCACCTACGGAGACATCATCGCCTTTCGGCGTTCTCGGAGCCATACGCTCCGGGCGCGCTACGCGGCGAACGTCCTGGATTTCGATCGCCGGATCGCGCCCTTCCTCGATGAAGTCCGCAACCCGGCGTTGAACGACGATACCGTTCTGGTCCTGACCTCGGATCACGGCGAGGAGCTCCTCGAGCACGGAGGATGGGATCACGGGTTCAATCTGTACGAGCACCAGCTTCGCGTTCCCCTCCTCATCCGGATGCCCGGTGCCGCGGAACGCCGCCGCGAGGCTCGTGCGGCGAACCTGGTGGACGTCATGCCGACACTCCTCGCTCTCGCGAACGCGGATGTGCCCGAGGGAATCGAGGGGAGAAATCTGCTGGCACCCGACGGCTCGGACCGGCCCACCTTCTCGACGGCGACCAAGCACCGCGAGGGGGTGTACGCGCTCAGAACCGGGCGCTACAAGCTGATCTTCGATGGCAAGACCGGCTCGGTCTCGCTCTTCGATCTTTCGGCCGACCGGTCCGAGTACCGCGACATCGCCTCGGAGAACGAGGCGGAAGCCCAGAAACTGCTCGCGGTCCTCTCCCGCCACATCGAGCTCGCGCGGAGCTCGCGGCTGCACCCGCGAGAGGCGGTCATTCCCGAAGACATTCGAAAGCGGCTCGAGTCGCTGGGCTATCTGACGGAAAGCAAGTGATGCGAAAAAAGCCTCGCCGTGCCGTTCGAGGCGCGGCGAGGCATTCGAGCTAGTTGCGGTTCGGCTGCGGAGTCACCCGAAGGTAAGGCTTGAGCTCCTTCCAACCTTTGGGAAACTTGCCCTTCGCCTCTTCGTTCGAGACCGCGGGGACGATGATGACGTCCTCACCGTCCTTCCAGTTGACGGGAGTCGCCACCTGGTAGTTCGCGGTGAGCTGGAGCGAATCGATGACCCGGAGAATCTCGTCGAAGTTGCGCCCGGTGCTTGCGGGATAGGTGATGGTCAGCTTCACCTTCTTGTCGGGGCCGATGACGAAGACCGAGCGGACGGTGAAGGTCTCGCTGGCGTTCGGATGGATCATGTCGTACAGACCGGAGACCTTTCGGTCGTGATCGTCGATGAGCGGGAAGTTGAGCTTGGCCCCCTGCGTCTCCTCGATGTCTTTGGCCCATTTGTTGTGGTCTTCCATCTTGTCCACCGAGAGCCCGATGACCTTCACGTTCCGTTTGTCGAACTCCTTCTTCAGCTTCGCGACGGCGCCGAGCTCCGTGGTACAGACGGGGGTGAAGTCCTTGGGATGGGAGAAGAGAATGGCCCAGCCGTTTCCAATCCAGTCGTGAAAGCGGATCGGACCGTCGGTCGTTTTGACCTCGAAATCCGGTGCGGTGTCGCCGAGACGAATAGCCATATTTGGAAACCTCCTCTTATCAAGTACTACGCAGATTCGTCAGTTTCCCCGCCACTGTCAAGTAAGATGGGCGCCCCAGGAGGAGCTTTTCGATGACCACCCTCGCTTGGATGACCGTGGCCGCCCTCGCGGCCCTCGATTCCCGGGTCGATGCCGTATTCCAGGAGAACGATCGTGCCGACTCCGCCGGTTGTGCCGTCGGGGTCTATCGGGACGGGGCCGTCGCGTACAGCAAGGGTTTCGGCGCCGCCAGCCTGGAGCACGGAATCCCGATAACCCCGGACACCGTCCTCTACGTGGGCCCGGTCTCCGAGCAGTTCACCGTCATGAGCGTCGCCCTGGCGGCGCGCGAGGGAACCCTCTCGGCGAACGCGCTGGTTTTGAAGCGCTGGCGATTCGAGGACGAGGCGCTCGAGCCCGTCGCGCGCGACGAGTTCCTTCCGAGCCTCGGGACGATCCGGTTTCAGCGCGGCGACTCGGGGGAGGTAACCGGATTCACGATCTCGACGTCCCGAACGCAGAACCTTCGCCGGGAGAAGCGGTAGTCCGATGAAGGACGAGCCTCGATTCCACGGCTGGGTTTGGCTGACCTATGTCTTCCTGTTCTCCGCCGCCGTCCCGTGGTATCTGCCGGAAAGCGCGTCGCGCCCGGCGTGGCCGGGCTTTCCCCTGTGGGTGACGGTGTCCATCGGGGCCACGATCGCAATCGCGGTCTTCACCGCATTCGTGATCCACCGCTATTGGGACGAGGACGAGCCGTGAGCGAAGTTCCCCTGGGCCCGGGAGCGCTGTCGTTCATCGGCTTGTACCTCGCCTCGCTGCTCGTCATCGGCTACATCGCGAAGCGGGCGCAGCGGGATCAATCCCTCGGCGATTTCTATCTGGCGGGGAGAAATCTCGGAGGCATCGTTCTCTTGTTCACGCTCTACGCGACGCAGTACAGCGGGAACACCGTCCTCGGCTATCCCGGAGAGGCCTACCGTCTGGGCTTCGCCTGGATCATGAGCGTCTCGTTCATGATGTCCATCATCGTGGCCTATCTCCTGTTCGCCCCCGCGCTTCACCGCCTCGGCAAGCGCCACGGCTTCGTGACTCCGGGAGACTTCCTCGACTACCGCTTCGGCTCCCCCGCCCTTTCCTATCTCGCCAATGGCGTCCTCGTGGTCTCGATCGCCAACTACCTCCTGGCTCAGTTCATGGCGATGGGCCATATGGTCGCCGGCTTTTCGGGAAACGCGGTCCCTTACTGGGTCGGGGTCGTGGTCCTGGTGCTGGTGATCGTGATCTACGAGACCCTGGGCGGCCTCCGCGCCGTCGCCTGGACGGACTTCAT
>Ga0105095_10002018_pt1 | contig 10829 bp, 11 predicted proteins | sample PPLLak2March2015_2_FD_79180 | JGI IMG/M metagenome (GOLD analysis project Ga0105095, IMG submission 79180) | Freshwater sediment microbial communities from Prairie Pothole Lake near Jamestown, North Dakota, USA - PPLs Lake P8 Core (3) Depth... | ecosystem: Environmental > Aquatic > Freshwater >... | reverse complement strand
TCCATCTCCGGGAAGAGGTGGCCTTCCTCCTTGGCGTGATGGCACTTGTCGGCGAAGACGCGGATGAAATCGACGGCGGCCTCGAGGTCGCCGGCCTCGACGGGCGTCCCCGCTTCGAGCCGTACGGCCATCTTGGCCAGGATCCCGATCATCTCCAGGATGCCCTGATGTTCCTGGCTGAGCTCGGCAGTCGGTTTCATGTCCTGCTCCTTTTCGATCGGGCCCGGCCCGGCGTCGTCTGTTCGGCGAACTGATTGTATCAGAGCATGGCCCTACGGGGCCAGGACGGCCGGGATCGCCAAAGAGGTGAGCAGGCCGGGCAGGAGGCCGATGAGAAGCAGGGCCACGGCGCAGGCGGCCAGGAAAACGGTGACGAGCCGCGAGATGGACCCTGAAGGTCGCGGGCCGGAACCGGAAGCGACCCCATCCGCCGCCTCCTCGAGGAACATGGCCTTGCCGACCCTGAAGTAATAGAAAAGCGAGATGACCGAGTTGAGCGCTCCGGCGGCGGCCAGCGCGACCATCCCCTTCTCCACTGCGGCCGAGAAGAGGAAATATTTGCCCATGAATCCGGCGGTCGGCGGGATGCCGGTGAGCGACAGGAGAACGACGAGGGTTGCGGCCGAAGCGAGGGGCGCCCGGCGGACCAGTCCGCGCAGGCCGTCGACCGTCTCGTCGAACCGCCTTCCCCTATCGACGAGAAGGATGAGGCCGAAGGCGGCCGCGTTCATAACGACGTACACGATCGTATAGAACAGAACAGCCATCCGGCCGGTATCCCCCCAGGCCGCGAGACCGATGGCCAGGTACCCGGCCTGAGCGATGGCCGAATAGCCCAGCATCCTCTTGAGGCTCTTCTGGGCCAGAGCGGCCAGATTGCCCCAGAACATGGTCGCGATCGCAACGGCCTGGAGGACGAGGCGCCATTCCGCGACCTGGGCGCCGAAAAGTGACGTCATCGCCCGGACGAGCACGGCCACGACGGCGGCCTTGGGCGCGGTCGAAAGAAAGACGGCGAGCGGAGTCGGGGCGCCTTCATAGACATCCGGCGCCCACATGTGGAAAGGCACGAAGGCGGCCTTGAAGAAGAGCCCCGCGAACACGAGCCCCATGGCCACGACACCGGCCTTTCCTCCCGCCCCGGCCAGGGCCGGGCCGGCCTCAGCGTAGGCGGTCGAGCCGGTGAGGCCGAAAACCAGGGCCAGGCCGAGGAGCATGATCGCCGAGCTCAGCGTGCCCAGGAAGAAATACTTTATCCCCGCCTCGGCCGAGCGGATCTCCTTTTTAAAGATCCCGGCCAGCACATAGGAAGGAATAGCGAAGAGCTCGAAGGCGACGTAGGTCGTCACGACATCGGCGGCCGAAGCGGCGGCCATCATCCCGACCATAGCCAGCAGCATCAGAGGATAGGTCTCTCCGGGCTCGCTGCCCTCGACGTCGAAGAAACGGAAGGCCAGAACGAGGGCCAGCGCCCCGGCCAGGAGGACCGCGGCCTTGAAGTAGACGGCGAACGGGTCGGCGACAAAATGCCCTCCGAAAAGGGCCTCGGCCGAAGTCGGCGTCAGGACCAGGGCAGCTCCGGCCGCGCCGATCCCGGCCAAGGCGATATGACCCGCCGCGCGCCGGCCGCGTGTCCGGGCAAACAGATGGACGAACAGGGCCGCAACCGCCGCCGCAAGCAAAATGAGCTCGGGGACGAGAGGCCGCAGTCCGTAGCCGGGAGGAACGCTCATCGCGGCGCCTCGAAGGGCGCGGGATTGACGATGCGGACGATCCTCTCCACCGGCTTGTCGAGGATGTCGAGGAACGGCTTGGGGAAGATGCCGATCCAGAAGACCAGGACAATGAGCGGAAGGAAAGTCGCGAATTCCCGGACGGTCAGGTCCCTGAGGGATTCGTTGGCCGGCTGCACGATCTTCCCGAACATCACCCGCTGGTAGAGCCAGAGCATATAGGCCGCCCCGAGGACGATCCCGGTCGCGGCGACCGCCGTCCACAGCCAGCTCACCGGGAAGGTGCCCATCAGGATCATGAACTCACCGATGAAGCCGTTGAGCCCGGGAAGGCCGATCGAAGACATCGTCATGACCAGGAACACGGCCGCGTAAACGGGCATCCGCGACGAGAGGCCCCCGAACTCGGCGATGAGCCGGGTGTGGCGGCGCTCATAGACGATCCCGACGATGAGGAACAGGGCCCCCGTCGAGAGCCCGTGGTTGATCATCTGGAGGACCGCGCCCTTGGCCGCCATCGGGGTCAGGGCGAAGAGGCCCAGCATGACGAAGCCCATATGGGAGACGGAGGAGTAGGCGATGAGCCGCTTCATGTCCTTCTGCATGAGCGACACGAGCGCCCCGTAGATGATGGCCACGAGCGCCAGAACGGCCATGGCCGGGGCATAGCGGCGGGCGGCGTCGGGCAGGAGCGGCAGGGAGAAGCGGAGGAACCCGTAAGCGCCCATCTTCAAAAGGACGCCGGCCAGGAGGACCGAAGCGGCGGTCGGGGCCTCGACGTGGGCGTCGGGAAGCCAGGTGTGGAAGGGGACCATCGGCACCTTGATGGCGAACCCGAGGAAGAACGCCAGGAAGATCCAGCCCTGAAGGGCCGGCGAAATGACGGGTCCGGCGGCGATCATGGCCATCCAATCGAACGTCTGGTGGGCAGCCCGCAGGACGAGGATGCCGACGAGCATGGCCACTGAGCCGAGGAGGGTGTAGAGGAAGAACTTGATCGCGGCGTAGAGGCGCCGCTCTCCGCCCCAGATGCCGATCAGGAAGTACATCGGGACGAGGACGACCTCCCAGAAGACGTAGAAGAGGAGAAGGTCCAAGGCCAGGAAGACGCCGATCATGCCGGTCTCGAGGAGCAGCAGGAAGACATAGAATTCCTTCACCCGGCCCTTGACGGCCCCCCAGGAAGAAAGCGTGGCGACGAACGTCAGCAGAGAGGTCAGGAGGACGAGGAGGAGCGAGATGCCGTCGACGCCGAGGAGATACTGCGCCCCGACGGCCTTGATCCAGGGCAGCCGCTCGACGAGCTGCATCTCGCCGGCAGAGGCGTCGAACCGCGTCAGGATGAGGAGCGTCGCCGCGAATTCGAGGCCGGTCAGGACATTGGCCGCGATCTTGATCGCCTTGGTCCGCGACCCGGGAAGGGCGAGGAGGACGATCATGCCGGCGACCGGGAGGAAGGTGACGAAAGTCAGGATCGGCAGGCCCGGGACGTTCATGGCGTGAGCTCCTCCATGGTCGTACCTGGATCATTCACGAGCCGAGGCGGCTGCAGATGCGAGGCGTCACAGGGTGAAGCTGTACTCGGAGTACTGCGAACCCTTTGCAACGAAGCAGATGCGGCCGGATCGGCTTGCCCGAAGGGTGAAAACGCCGGTTTTAGTCTTTCTTGGGTGAGGGATAAATTCGGCGTTTTCATGAATGGTCCAGGTTAGAACACCGTGACGGCGATCGTGATAACGAGGGCGGCGCCCAGCACGACGGCCAGGGCGTAATGGGAGATGCGGCCGGTCTGAAGCCGGCGCAGAACGGACGAAGCGTTCAAATGGAGCCGGCCGATCCCGTTGACCGCACCGTCGACGGCCCCCTCGTCGAAGAGGATGGCCAGGCGCGAGACGCCGCGCGCCAGGCGCGCGGAGCCGTCGACCAGCCCGTCGATGACGCGCCGGTCGATCCAGTCCGCGATCCGGGCGAGCACGAAGACGCCGCCGACGAAGACCCGGCCATAGAATTCGTCGACGTAGTATTTTCGCGAGACCGTCCGGGCGAGCGTCGGGAATCTGGCCGCGAACCGCCGGGCCGGCTCGCCCCGCCTTTTCACATAGATGGCGTGCGCGGCTCCGATCGCCGCCAGGGCGACCCCGGCCGCGCCGATCATGAGCAGGACCTCGGTCATGGCCTCAGGGCGCGCTTTCGGGACGCCCGTGCTCGATTCGAGGAAGCGGCCGAACCAGTCCCCTCCCCCGAGGACGGAAGGCAGTCCGACGTAGCCGCCGGCGACGGCGAGGATGGCGAGGATCCGGAGCGGAACGAGCATCATCGGGGGGGATTCGCGCATTTTCAGACCCGCCTCCGCGGGAAAACGTTCCTCGCCGTAGAAGGTCAGAAAGATCAGACGGAACATGTAAAAAGCGGTCAGGGCCGCGGCGACGAGGCCGAGACCCCAGATCGCATAGTTCCCCGAGGCGAAAGCCGAAGCCAGGATCTCATCCTTGGAGAAGAAGCCGGAAAGCCCCGGGATGCCCGAGATGGCCAGCGCCCCGACGAGGAAGACGCGATAGGTCCGGGGGAGGCGGCCGCGCAGTCCGCCCATTTTCCTCATATCCTGCTCTCCCGAAAGGGCGTGGATGACGCTCCCGGCGGCGAGGAAGAGCAGGCTCTTGAAGAAGGCATGGGTCACGAGATGAAAGATCCCCGCAGCGTAGGCCCCGACGCCGAGCCCGATGAACATGGTGCCGATCTGGGAGATCGTCGAATAGGCCAGGACGCGCTTGATGTCGGTCTGGACGAGACCCATGGTCGCGGCATAAACGGCCGTAAAAGCCCCGGTCAAGCCGACCACGACGAGCGCCGTCCCGGAAAAGGAGAACAGGACATGGAGGCGGGCGACCATGTAAACCCCGGCCGTGACCATGGTCGCGGCGTGGATGAGGGCCGAGACGGGGGTCGGACCCTCCATGGCGTCCGGCAGCCAGGTGTAAAGAGGGATCTGGGCCGACTTGCCCGTGGCCCCGACGAAGAGGAGCAGGGCCGCGGCCGTCGCCGTCCCCTTGGGGAGCGACCCGCCCTCGACGGCGGCCGCGATGCCGGCGATGTCGACCGTGCCCAGCGCGTACACGAGAAGGCCCGTGCCGAGGAGGAAGCCCAGGTCGCCGACCCGGTTGGTGATGAAGGCCTTTTTCCCGGCGTTGGCGGCGGCATCCTTCTCGAACCAGAACCCGATGAGGAGGTAGGAACAGAGCCCCACCCCCTCCCAGCCGATGAACATGACGCCCAAGTTGGCGCCGAGCACCAGGACGAGCATGGCCGAGGTGAAAAGGTTGAGGTAGGCGAAGAACCGGGCGTAGCTCTTGTCGTGGGCCATGTACCCCACGGAGTAGATGTGGATCAGGAGCCCCACGCCGGTGACGACCAGGGTCATCACCGCGGCCAGGGAGTCGTAGCGGAAGGCGAAGTCGAGGCGAAGCGAGGCGGAGCCTCCGGCCGCGGTCCGCACGAGTGTCGCCGGGACCCAGGTGAAGAGCGTTTTGATGACGACCGGCTCGGTCGAACGGAGGAGCCCGGCGAAAGCGGCCACGGCGGCGGCGAAGCTCAGGCCGGCCGCCCCGACGGCCGTGACGCTCACGGCGCGCCGGGAGAACCAGCGGATGCCGATGAGCCCGTTCACCGCCGCGCCGAGGAGCGGGACGAGCGGGATGAGAACGAACATCGGCTATCCTTTGAGCTCGTCGAGAGCGTCGACGTCGTAGCGTTTCTTCTGCCGGAAATAGGCCAGGACCAGGGCGAACCCGACGGCCGCCTCGGACACGGCCATGATGATGACGAACAGGGCGAAGATGGAGCCCCGGGGCGAATCGAGGAACCGCCCCAGCCCGACCAGGACGATATTGGCGCCGTTGAGAAGGAGCTCGAGCGACATCAGCATGACGACCAGGTTCTTCCGGACGACGACCCCGACGGTCCCGATGGCGAAGAGCAGGAGGCCCAGGACGATGACGGCTTCAATCGGGATCATGAACGAGCTTCCTCCGGGCGATGATGATGGCACCGACGAGCACGGCCAGGAGCAGCACCGAGGCCAGCTCGAAGGGGAAGAGATAGGAACCGAAGAGCGTCTCGGCCATGGTCGTGAACCCCAATCCTTGGCCCCCCCGGCCGGCCGCCGGAAACCCTTTCGCGAGAAGGAGATAGGCGACCTCGACGCCGGCCGCGACGGGGACGGCGATGAGGATGAGCTTGGGCAGGAACCGCCGGCGCTCCGGGACGATCTCCTTGAGGTTGACGATGACGATGACGAAGATGTAGAGGACGACGATGCCGCCCGCATAGACGAGGATCTGGATGGCCCCCAGATACTCGGCCTGAAGCGTGAAGAAGACGCCGGCCGTGGACAGGACCGTCAGGGCCAGATAGAGGACGCTGTGCATGGCGTTCTTCTGGACGATGACGAGGACGGCCGCAGCGACGGCCAGGACAGCGAAAAAGATGAAGACGGCCAGCGTGATCATCGGGCCCTCCGACAGCCGCCGCAGAGGCGTTCCTGGAGCTCGTCCCCGGCGAGGTACATCTCGTCGAGGTGGAAGAGGAGTGGCTCCCGGCCGACGCCGGTCATGCGGAATTCGGGCGAAAAGCGGATGGCGCTCGTCGGGCAGACCTCGACACAGAAGCCGCAGAAGCTGCAGCGGTCGAGCCTCCAATCGAACTTCACCGGCCGCATGAGCTTGGCCCCGGCCTCCCTTTTCCCCTCGATGTCGAAGCAGTTCGTGCCGCAGGCTTTCTGGCAGAGCTTGCAGGCGATGCAGAGCGGCTCCCCGTTCCCGTCCCGGTAAAGCCGGGGAAGGCCCCGGAAGCGCCGCGCCGGTTCCTTGACCTCTTCCGGGTACTGGACGGTCACCTTCCGGCTGAAGTAGAGCCGGAGAGTCACGGCCAGCCCGCGCAGGATGTCGACCAGGAAAAAGGACCTGAGGAAGCGCCTGAGCCCGCTCATCGGAGGAACCTCACCAGGGCGACGGCCAGGAAGTTGGCGAGCGCCAGGGGAATGAGCCACTTCCAGACGAGCCGGATCAGGGAATCGAAGCGATAGCGGGGAAATGTCGCCCGGATCCAGACATACAAATAGAGGAAGAACATGATCTTGATGAGATACCAGACGAAGCCGGGCACGGCGTGAAGGAAAGCCAGGGCCTTGACGCCCTGAAAGGGCGGCAGCCAGCCGCCGAAAAAGAGCAGGACGACGAGCGACGACGCCAGCACCATGTGGGCGTACTCGGCCATGTAGAAGTAAGCGAACTTCATGCCTGAGTATTCCGTGTGGTAGCCGGCGACGAGCTCGGATTCAGCCTCGGGCAGGTCGAAGGGAGCACGGTTGGTCTCGGCCACGGCGGAGATCCAGAAGACGACGAACGAGACGGGCATGAGGAACCCGTACCAGATGCCCGAGGACTCCTGGCGGCGGACGATCTCGACGAGGTCCATGGAACGGGCCGCAAAGGCCACGGTCAGAACGGTCAGGCCGGCCGGGATCTCATAGCTCAGGACCTGGACGACCGAGCGCAGGGCTCCCATCAGCGGGTACTTGGAGTTCGAGGCCCAGCCCCCGAAGATGACCCCAAAGACGGAGATGGCCGATAGCCCGAGGACGATGAGCAGGCCGACCGGGCTGTCGGCGATCCATAGCGTGAGCGTATAGGTCCCGACGCGGAGGGGCTCCCCGAGGGGGATGAAGCAGAACGCCAGCAGCGAAGAGAACATGACCAGGATCGGAGAGATGTTGAACAGCCGCTTGTCCGCCTGGCGAGGGATGATGTCTTCCTTGAAGAAGAGCTTGGCGGCGTCGGCGACCGGCTGAAGGACGCCCTGGAAGCCCACCCGGTTGGGGCCGAGCCGCCCTTGCATCAGGGCCACGACGCGGCGCTCGAGCCAGATCATGACCATGACCATGATCATGGGATAGAGGATGACGGCGATGATCTTGCCCACGGGGATGAGAAGGTCGGCGACGAAGGGCGTCACTTGTCGATCTCTCCGAGGACGATGTCGAGCGATCCGAGGATGCCGACGACGTCCGAAAAGAGATTGCCCTTGCACATGTGCTCGAGCGATTGGAGGTTGATGAAGGACGGCGATTTCATCTTCACCCGCTCCGGCTTGTCCGTGCCGTTCGAGCGGATGGTGAAGCCGAGAACGCCCTTGGGGGCCTCGATGGTGTGGAAGGCCTCGCCCGGAGCGATCTTGAGGACCCGGGGCATCTTGGCCATGAAGGGACCTTCCGGCAGCCCGTCCAGGGCTTGACCGACGATGCGGATGCTCTGGCCGATCTCCTCCAGACGGACGGCGTAGCGGTCGTAGACATCGCCGTTCCTCCCGAGCGGAACGTCGAAATCGAAGTCGCCGTAGGAGGAATACGGGATGTCCTTGCGCATGTCCCAGGCGACGCCGCAGGCCCGGAGCGGCGGGCCGGTCAGGCCGTAGTCAATGGCCTCGGCGGCGGCGATGCGGCCGACGCCGACCGTCCGCTGCTTCCAGATCCTGTTCTCGTCGAGAAGGGTCCGGATGTCCGCAAGTCGCTTGGGGATATTCGTCAGGACGGTCCGGATGCGCGAGACCAGGCCGGTGTCGATGTCGTGGATGACGCCGCCGATGCGGATGCCGTGGATGGTCAGCCGGGCTCCGCAGTATTCCTCGAAGATATCGAGGATCTCTTCCCGGGCCTCGAACCCGTAGAGGAGAACCGACATGGCCCCGATGTCATTGGCCATGAAGCCGGCCCAGGCCAGATGGGAGGCCAGGCGCTGGAGCTCGGCCAGGACGACCCGGATGTACTGGGCGCGCCGGGGGATCTCGATCCCGGCCAGCCGCTCGACGGTCAGGACATAGCCGAGGTTGTTCGAGAGCGAAGCGAGGTAGTCGAGCCGGTCGGTGAGCGGCACGACTTGGACATAAGTCAGGCTTTCCCAGAGCTTCTCCATGCCCCGGTGGAGATAGCCCAGGACGGGCTCGATCCCGAGGACGACCTCGTTGTCCACGGCCAGCTTCAGGCGCAGGACGCCGTGCGTGCTGGGGTGCTGCGGCCCCATGTTGAGCTCGATCTCTTTAAAGGCCACGATCCCTCCCGGCGAGGGGGAAGTCCTTGCGCAGAGGATGGCCCTCGAATTCGTCGGGCAGGTAGATGCGGCGCAGGCCGGGATGCCCGTCGAAGCGGATGCCGAACATGTCGAAGGCCTCGCGCTCGGCCCAGTCGGCGGAGCGGTAGACGGGGACGGCCGAGTCCAGGGCTTCGCCCTCGTCGACATCCACCGACACGCGGGCCCTGAGCGCTCCCGGGAAGAGATAGAGCCGGTAGAGCACCGTGAACCGGGCCCCGCCGCCGGCCGGGGCCTGGAGATTGTCGAAGACAACGAGATCCTCGAAGGCGTTGAAGCCGCGTTCGTCCTTGAGAAAGCGGAGGGCCGGCGCGAGGACGTCCTTCGTCAGCCGGACGGCCAACTCCCGGCCTTCGACGGCGCCGGCGAGCACGGCGCCGGCGAAGCGCGCCGTCAGGGCCTCGAGGGTTTGACGGAGCTCGGGACGGTCAGCTGGGTCGGCGGGCATCGGGGTTGAGGATCTCCTTGGTCGGATGGCTGCGGGCGATCTTCTCCTGCAGGATCATGAGCCCGTGGATAAGCCCCTGGGGCGTCGGAGGGCACCCGGCGACGTAGACGTCGACCGGGATGATCTTGTCGACCCCCTGCAGGACCGAATAGGTGGGAAACGGACCGCCGCAGACGGCGCAGTTGCCCATGGCCAGCGACCATTTCGGATCGGGCATCTGGTCCCAGAGCCGGCGGAGGACCGGGGCCATCTTGTTCGTCACCGTCCCGGCGACGATGAACAGGTCGGCCTGGCGCGGCGAGGCCCGGAAGAGCTCCATGCCGAAGCGGGCGATATCGTACCGGGCCGCGGCCGTGGCGATCATCTCGATCGCGCAACAGGCCAGGCCGGAGCCGAAGGGCCAAAGCGAGTTCTTCTGGGCCCAGGTGATGAACCGATCGGCCCTGGCCAGGAGAAAGGGGGCCTTTTCAAACGTCTCACTCATCGCCCCTCCGGAATTCGAGGGCCCCGGCTTTCCAGGCATAGACATAACCGATAAGGAGGATGGCCAGGAAGAAGAGGATCTCGATAAAGCCGAAGAGGCCGAGCTTGTCGTGGACGACAGCCCAAGGAAAGAGGAAGAATGTTTCGACCTCGAAGACGATGAAGACGAGGGTCAGAAGGTAAAAGCGGATCGAGGTCGGTTCCCGGGCCGTGGGCATCGCCGGATCGACCCCGCATTCGTAGGGTTCGCACTTGTCGCCAATGGGCCGGCGGCGGTATCGGATGAGGGCGACAAAGCCGAGAAGGCCGACCGAGAAGGCCACCGAAACGATGAGGAACAGGAAAAAATACCAGTAATTCTTCATGACCGGGGGTCCCGCGGCCTCCTCGCATCCTCCATCCCGATGGACGGGAGCACCATTCTAATCGAGGCGCCGGGCCTTTTCAATGGGATCCTTTCCCCGAAAACGATGCTCCCGCGGATTGACAGGGCGCCCCGGCCGGGGGTAAAAGGGAGGTCCCCGCCACCCGAGCCGGACCGGAGAGGAGAGGGCCATGCTGATCAAAGCCGTCATCATCGGCGCCTACGCCGTCGTGACCCTCGTCATCGGCTGGCTCGGGCTCCGCAAGGCCCGGACGTTCACGGACTATTTCCTCGGCGGCCGGGCGGTCGGACCGTGGATGTCGGCCTTCACCTATGCCGCGGCCTACTTCTCGGCGGTCCTCTTCATCGGGTTCGCCGGCAAGGTCGGCTGGGGCTTCGGGCTCTCAGGACTGTGGATCGCCCTCGCCAACGCCCTCGTCGGCGTCCTCGGCGTCTGGGGCCTTCTCGGGAAACGCATCCGGCGGATGTCCGTCGATCTCCAGGTCACGACCATGCCGGAGTTCCTGGAGAAGCGCTACGCGAGCCCCGTCCTGAAGCTGATGGCCTCGCTGGCCGTCTTCCTCTTCCTCGTCCCCTACTCGGCGGCCGTCTTCATCGGCCTGTCCTACCTGTTCAAGGCCAATTTCGGCTTCGGCTTCGGC
>Ga0105095_10002012_pt1 | contig 10852 bp, 14 predicted proteins | sample PPLLak2March2015_2_FD_79180 | JGI IMG/M metagenome (GOLD analysis project Ga0105095, IMG submission 79180) | Freshwater sediment microbial communities from Prairie Pothole Lake near Jamestown, North Dakota, USA - PPLs Lake P8 Core (3) Depth... | ecosystem: Environmental > Aquatic > Freshwater >... | reverse complement strand
GGCGCACGAGATCATCCAGGTCCGCGGCTCGCACGTCCCAGTGGGAGGCCGCGAGCCGCACCGCGCCCGCCGCTAGGACGATCACCTGCGGCGATTCGTGGGCGACGCGCAACCGGGCGGCCACCTCCTGGGCGAGCCCGGGGTTCGCCACCACGTCGAGCCAGTAGACCGCGACGTCGGGATGTCCCTCGGCGAAGTGCTTCACTTCGCGCTCGGCCGCAATGCAGACCCCGCAGCGGGGGCTGTGCTTGTACACCACGGCGAGCGGCGCCGCGAGCGCCACGTCCAGGTCGCCGGGCGCGGTGAGCGGGACGATCATCGGGCCGGCGCCACCTCGTCCTTGGCCGCGACCATCCGGCTGAGCGTCCGGTGCTCGACCACCGCGTCGTCGCCGATCAGCGATTCCTCGACGGTCGCCCCCGCGAGCCGCGCACCCGAGCCCACGATGGCGTGGCGCAGGACGCTGTCCCGCACCACCGCGCCGGCTTCGATGGTCACGTTCGGGCCGATCGTGCTGCGCTCCACGACGGCGCCCGCCTCGATGCGCACGGGTGGCGCGATGGTGACCCCGTCGCGGGCCGGCGGCACGAGATCGCGGCCGGTGCGCAGCAGGTGCAGATTGGTCTCCAGCACCGTCTCGACCTTCCCGCAGTCGTACCAGCCGGACACCTCGGCCACGCGGATGCGGCGCCCCCGGTCGATCATGTACTGGAACGCGTCCGTGAGGAACCACTCGCCCTTCTGCTGCGGCCGCGCGAGCGTGTCGTGGACCCCCGCGTACAGGGTCTGCCAGTCGCGAATGTAGTAGAGGCCGATGTTCGCGAGCTTCGAGATGGGCTCCGACGGCTTCTCGACGATTCGTGTCATGTAGCCCTGCGCGTCCGTCACCACCACACCGAACCGCTGGTAGTCCTCCACGTGCTTGGCCCAGATGATGCCGTCGGCGTCCTCGCGGTTGATCAGCGTGAGGTCGGCGTCGAACAGCGTGTCCACGAAGATGATCAGCACCGGCCCGCTCACGTACGGCTCGGCCAGGGCCACGGCGCCGGCGGTGCCATCCTGCACCTTCTGCTCCACGAACCGGGCGGGAATGCGGTACCGGGTCCGGACGTGCTGCTCGACCTGCTCCTTGAGGTGCCCCGTGATGAGGATCAGCTCCTCGACGTCGAGCCCCTCGAGCATGTCCATGACGTAGTCCATCACGGGCCGGCCCGCCACCCGCAGGAGCGGCTTGGGGACGTGCCGCGTGAGCGGCAGCAGGCGGGTGCCCTTGCCCGCGAGCGGAACGATGACTTTCACTCAGACTCTCCCATACCGGTCCTCGAGCCGGACCACGTCGTCGAGATCGGGCGTCGAGGCCTCGAGCAGATCGGCCGAGGTCACCGCCTCCATCTGATGGACGGTGAGCGGCGTCACGTGATACCAGCCTCCCTCACGCATGCGGATCTCCCGCAGGGCATCGCCTTCCTTTACCCGGAACACGATCTCCCCGCGCAGGACGTACAGCGTCTCGTCCTTCCGGTTGTGGTACTGGAGGCTCAGGCAGTGGCCCGGCTCGATGTGCAGGATCTTGCCGACGTAGCGGTCGGTCCGGGCCCAGATGAGCTCGTACCCCCACGGCTTCTCGACTCGGTACGGGACTTCGCTCACGACGCCTCCATGCGCAGGTTCAGGGACGAGGGAGTGGTCACGCACGCCCGCACGCACAGTCCGCATCCCACACAGCCCTCGAACTTGATCACGGGCCGCCCCGCTTCATCGAGCGAGAGCGCCCGCTCCCCCACCGGACAGGCGCGCGCGCACACCCCGCACGGGACGCCATGGAACGCGATGCACCGCTCGGGCACCAGCTCGAGCCGGCCCAGCCGGTAGCCCTCCCACAGGCGCTCCGGAACCACCAGCGCGCCCGTGGGGCACGCGGCCGCGCAGGGCATGTCCGGACAGACCGTGCAGGGCTGCCGCGACGGCTCGATCATGGGGGTCGCCGCCGCGAGCCCCGCCGCCGCCGGCGCCTTCACGATCGCGCGGGGCGGGCAGACCTCGATGCAAATCTCGCACCGGGTGCAGAGCGACAGGAACGACACTTCGTCCACGGCGCCGGGCGGCCGGAAGTACCGCTGCACCACCACGCGGCGCTCCGTGCGCTCGGCCACCTCCTGGGCCACCCGGCCCAGCGTGGTGCGGAAGAAGTCCCGACGGTCCCCATCGCGATTGATCATGACCCTCCGGCGGTGGTGTGTGGCGCCCGAAAGGTAACGCCGCGCCCGGGGCGGGCGGCGCCTCCAGGGCGCTACATTGCAGCACGATGCTGGCACTGCCGCTCATCCTGCTCCTGCAGTTGCAGATCCCGCAGCCGGTAGGTTACGTCAACGACTTCGCGGACGTGATCCGGCCAGCGGCGCGGGAGCAGATGCTCGCGCTGATCGACGAGGTCCGCCGCAAGAGCGGCGGAGAGATCGTCGTCGTCACCCTGCGCGACCTCGCCGGCCGCTCGCCGGTCGAGGCCGGTGTGGAGATCGGGAGGGCGTGGGGCGTGGGTGCCCGCGGGGCCGCCGGCGACCGCGCCCGCAATGCGGGGGTCCTGCTGCTGCTCGTCCCCGGCGAGCGGCCGGGTGACGGTCGCTCGGAGTTGGCCGTCGCCGCGGGGCTCGGCGCCGAGGGGTTCATCACGGACGCACAGGCGGGCCGGATCCGCGATGCCGTCGGCCAGGCCGCCGTGGACCAGGGGTCGTTCGACGCGGGGCTGCTCGTCGGCGTGCAGATGCTCGCGGCGGCGTACGCCCGGGAGTTCGGCTTCGAGTTGACGGGCCTGCCCATTCCGGCGCAAACGTCGCGACCGGTGGCCGGCGACGGGAACTGGCTCGGCGGCCTGCTCGTCATCATCGTGATCGTCGTGGTCCTGCGGGCCATCAGCGGTGGGCCGCGCACGCCGCGCGGTCCCCGTGGCCGCGGCCGGCGGAACGACTGGAGCTGGCTCCTGTGGGCCGTGCTCATGAGCCAGGGGCGCGGCGGACGACGCGGGGGCGGCTTTGGCGGGTTCGGGGGAGGCGGGTTCGGGGGCGGCGGCGGTTTCGGGGGCTTCGGAGGGGGCGGGGGCTTTGGCGGCGGCGGCGCCGGAGGGAGCTTCTAGACGATGGCATCGAAACAGCGCGACGACCTCGAACGCCGCCTGGAGCGGTTCGCGACCGCGGTCGCTGACGCCTCCGGCGACAACCTCGTGGCCCTGGTCCTCTACGGATCAGCCGCCGCTGGCCAGTACACCAGCCGCTCGGACGTGAACCTCCTGCTCGTCCTGCGCGATGCGAGCGCCGCCGGGCTTCGTCCCCTCGGCGCGGCGTTCCGGGACTGGGTCCGGTCAGGCGAGCGCGCGCCGCTCGTCTTCTCGGAGGGTGGCTGGCGCGCCGCCGCGGACGTGTTCCCCATCGAGATCGAGGACATCCGGGCCCGACACCGCATCCTGCGCGGGGCGGACCCCGTGGCGGACCTCCGCACCAGCCCCGACCACCTGCGTCACCAGCTGGAGCGGGAGGCGCGAACGCTCCTCATCCAGCTCGGCGCCTCCTACGCCGCGGCCGCCGGCGACGGTACCGCGCTCACGGCGGTCGTGGCCGACTCCCTCGGCTCCGTGCTCGCCCTGTTCCGCAGCCTGCTGCGGCTACGCGGCACGGGCGTCCCGGAGGACGCCCCGGCGCTGGTGGCGGCCACGGCCGCGGTCGCGGGCTTCGACCCGGCCTCCTTCGCCTGGCCGGTGGCACAGCGCGCCGTCGCCAGGCCCGCGAGGCTCGCCGCGTACGACCCCGTCGCCGCCAGATACCTGGACGCCGTCCAGGCCTTCGTAGACTTCGTAGACCGTTCCTGATCCGAGGGAGAACCGACAATGAAGCGACTCGTGCTCATGAGCCTCACCGTGGCCCTCACCGGCTGCGGCTACAACCGGATCCAGACCCTCGACGAACAGGTCAGTGCGTTCAAGGGCCAGATCGAGGTCCAGCTCCAGCGGCGCGCCGACCTCGTGCCCAACCTGGTGGAGGTCGTAAAGGGCTACGCCGCGCAGGAGCGGGCGATCTTCGACGCCGTGACGAGCGCGCGCGCCGCGCTGTCGGGAGCCGTGCAGGGCGGCAACCTGGCCGAGATGGCCGCCGCCAACGGCGCGCTCACGTCGGCGCTTGGCCGGCTGATCGCCATCGCCGAGGACACTCCGGAGATCAAGTCGAACGAGAACTTCCGGATGCTCCAGGACCAGCTCGAGGGAACGGAGAACCGCATCTCCGTGGCGCGGCAGGACTACAACACCGCCGCCGGGGAGTACAACGCCTACATTCGGGCGTTCCCGCAGGTGCTCACCGCCAAGGTCACCGGGGCCGACGCGCGGGAGTACTTCGAGGCGGACGCCGCGGCGCAGGCGGCACCGGAAGTGAAGTTCAACTAGGAGGGATCGAGGGATGGAGGGATAGAAACCACCCTCCATCCCTCTATCACTCTACCCCTCCATCACTCCATCCCTCTATCACTCACCCTATCGAATCTCGACGCCCGTCGCAGTCTCGATTCGCCTGATCACTTCAACGTGGTCGGCGCCCGGGTCGAGCACCTTGCGCGCCTCCGCGTAGAACCGCTTCACCGCCGGGTACAGCTCGGACGACACGCCCGCGTCCTCCAGCACCGCGAGCGCCACCCCCAGGTCCTTGTCGAGCAGAGCCGCGGAGAACGTGCGCAGCCAGGCGCCGGTCAGCACGCGCTCGGGGATCAGGTTCTCGGTCACGTTCGACCGGCCGCTCGATGCATTGATCACGTCCACCGCCCGCTTGGCGGGAACCCCGAGCTTCACCAGGGCGGCCAGCCCCTCCCCCGCGGCCACGATGTTCAACGCGAGCAGCGCGTTGTTGATGGCCTTGAGCGCGTGCCCGGCACCCACCGGACCCACGTGCTCGACCTTGCCCGCATAGGGCGCCACGTAGCGTCGGGCACGCTCCACGTCAGCCTCGGCCCCGCCGAGCATCACCGTCAGCTTGCCGCGTTCGGCGCCCGCCACGCCGCCCGATACCGGGGCATCCACGAAGGCGACACCCCGCTTGGCGAGTGTCGCGGCATTGGCCCGCGACCCCGCAGGATCGCCGGAGGTGGCGTCCATGAGCAGCTGCCCCCGACGCCACGCGTCGCCCGCCGTCGCGATGACCGAGCCCACCTCCTTGGACGTGGGCAGGCACGTGATCACCACGTCGCACGCGGCGACCAGCTCGCCGGGTGAGGCCGCAGCGGTCGCCTTGTGGTCGCGGGCAAACGCGGCGGCCTTTGCGGTCGTGCGGTTCCAGACCACCGTCTGGAAGGCCCCTGCCACGTGCCGCGCCATGGGCGTCCCGATGGCCCCGAGCCCGATGAAGCCAACCCTGTCCGTCATCCCACCTCCTCATCAAGTCAATGGGCGGCGGGGAGGAGCGACGCATGCATCGCCCCAACCCGCCGCCCACCAGAATCAACTGACCGCCTGACCGCCTGACCGCCTGACCGCCTGGCCGCCTGCTCTCACCCTCCGAGCATCTGCTTCCGGAGCACCGCCATCCGGTGCCGCACCGAGCCATCGATCACGCGATCGCCCACCCGGATCATCACGCCACCCAGCAGCGCGGGGTTCTCCTTGAAGTGCGGCACCACGGTCTTGCCCAGCGCCTTGGTCAGTCGCGCCACGATCTCCGCCTGCAGAGCGGGATCGGCCTTCCGCGCGAGCGTGATGCCGGCCTGCACCCGCTCGAATTTCACGTCGAGGAGCGCCTGGTACTCCCGGCTCATCATGCCCAGGAGGGCCTGGCGCCCGCGGCGCACGACAGCTTCCACCCACCGCACGAACCCGGGCGGCGTCCGTCCCTCGAGCGCCTTCCGGACCACGGCGAGCCGTGCCCGCTTGGGCACGCCGGGCGATTCGAGCATCTGCCGGATCCGCTCGTCGGCCGAAACGGCGCCGGCCAGCGCGTCGAGCAGGTCGGCATACTGCTCCGACTCGCCCGCGCGCTCGCCCAGCTCGAACAGCGCCTCGGCGTAGTTCCGCGCGATGCCCGGCTCTCTCACCGCTGATCTCCCAGCGACGCCAGGTAGTCCTCCACCAGCTTCCGGTCATCCGCGGCGCCGAACCGGGTGCCGATCAGCTTGGACGCCGCCGCGAGCGAGAGGTCCACGGCTTCGCGCCGCAGTTCCATCACGGCCCGCTCCCGCTCCGCCGCGATTTCCTTCTTGGCGCGCTCGAGCACGTGCTCCTGCTCCTCCCGCGTGCGCGCGAGGAGCACCTCGCGCTCCTTCTCCGCCGCGGACTTGGCGTCCTGCAGCAGCTTCTGCGCCTCCTGCCGGGCACCCGTGAGCAGGGCGCGATGCTCGTCGAGTGCGCCCTGCGCCTCGCGGTTCAGCCGGTCGGCCTCGTCCAGCTGGGAGCGGATCCGGTGCTCGCGCTCCTCCGTGGTCCGCAGGATCGCGGGCCAGGCGAAGCGCTTGAGCAGCAGGAAGAGGGCGACGAAGACGACCCAGGTCCAGATGATCAACCCGGGCTCGAGGGTGAACGGCCCCCCCATGCCTTCCGCGCCCTCGGCCGCCGCCAGCGCCAGCAACATTGGTATCATGCGCGCCTACAGCATCTTCGCGACGAGCGCCATGATCACCGCGATGATCGTGGCACCTTCCATGAGGAACGCGATCAGCAGCGCGGTGCCGCGGATGTCGCCCGCCGCTTCCGGCTGCCGCGCGATCGCCTCGGCCGCCTGCCCGCCGATGCGGCCCAGCCCCATGCCGGCGCCGATCAGCACCATGCCGATGCCAATCGCGACGCCAAAGGTCGAGAGATCGATGCCACCCGTCGCAGCGGCGGCGTCCGCCGCCTCCTGCACCACCGCCAACAGCTTCAGCATGCTCGTGACTCCTGCGAATCAGGGAGATCCAGTGTCCGATCGTCGCGCTTGCGGGACGCGCACGGCCGTCTCCCGCGGCCGCCCCATCCCTCTGCCCGCCAGCGATCCTCGCGGATCAGCGGGCTTCCCCGGCCATCCGGCCGGGTACGTGCGGAGCGGCGCGAAGCGCCCGGGCCACTCCACTCTACCTACCACCTCACAGCCCGAACTCCAACGGGATCCCCACCACCCCACTCCGCACATCCACGGGATGGGCGGGGAATGCGGGATGTCATCCCGTCTATCCCGCTATCCCGCTGCATCCCGCCAATCAGTGCGCATGCTGATTCACCCCGATGAGCACGGCGGTAATCAACGCAAACACGTACGCCTGCACGAAGCCCACGATGATCTCGAGCAGCATGACGCCCAGCACCAGGGCCGACGATCCGGCGCCGATGGCCCAGCGCCACATCTGGATGTGCCCGAACAGGAAGATCATTCCGAACAGCGCGAGGACCACGAAGTGGCCCGCCGTCATGTTGCCGAACAGACGGACGCACAGGGCGAACGGCTTGACCAGCTTGCCCAGGATCTCGATGGGCGCCATCGCCGCAGAGAGTCCGATAGCCGCGACGCCCTTCATGCCGGGGATCTCGGGGAAGATCGTCCGCAGGTACCCGTGAAAGCCCAGGGCCATCATGCCGCTGATCTCGATCACCAGCAGCGCCATGAACGCGAGGCCCGCCGTGACGGCGAGGTTGCCGGTGGGCGTCGCTCCCCACGGCAGCATGCCGAGCAGGTTGCCGTACAGGATGAAGAAGAAGAGCGTCATGATGTACGGGGCGAACCGCGCCCCGTTGTGGCCGATGTTGGCGATAGCGATGTCGTTCCGCACGAACAGGACGAGCGACTCCATGGCACTCGCCAGCCCTCGCGGGGCGCGCTCGCCCGCCCGCTGGTTCTGCAGGCTCCGGCCGGTGAGCCACATGGTCAGGAACACGAGGCTCGCGGCCAGCACCAGGAACACGACGTGTTTGGTGGGCGTCAGGTTGAGCGTGAGCGAGCCCACGTGGATGTCCGGCAGGAACTTGCCCCACTCCCAGAGAAAGAGGGGGCTGAAGTCGAGTGCGTATGCATCACTCGTGTGATGCATGAGCATCTCGCCGATGTCGATCGGGGCTTGGCTCGCACTCATCGCGTCGTCCGCAGTTTCGTCACCACCAGCCGCATCTCACCGAACAGGAGCGGCATCAGCACCATCAGGAAACCGAGCGCGGTGGGAAGCACCGGGAACCGCGCGGGCCATCGCAGCACGGCCACTCCCACCGCCGCCACCGCACCGATCCGGAGTCCCAGTCCCACCGCCCAGCGCTTGAGCAGGCGGTCGAACGGCGGCTCCAGCGCCGGCCGCAGGACGGTCACCGCGGCCGTCTCGGCCGCCGCGGCCAGAAGGCCCGCGGCCCCCGCCACGACCGCCGCGTCCCGTCCCCACCACCAGCCCGCGAGTGCCACCGCCGACACTGTGAGGAGCAGTCCCGCCGCGAGGTGTTTCACTTCTCCGGCGGCTCCTGCAGACGGCGCCAGATGCTCAGGGTCGAGAGCGCGGCGCCGAGCAGTGCCCCGATCGTCATGAACACCGGCAGGGTCCCGAGCCAGCGGTCGAGCAGCCAGCCGCCCGCCAGGAATACCAAGACGCCCGCCGCGAACATGCACCCAAGGCCCGAGTAGCGGTACGCCTCGGTGTATGGCCCGCTTGGCTTCCTCAGAACCCCCATAAAAGCCGCCGGAAGTAAACGTCATGTGAAAGTTTACGCAAGCAACTTTCCGCGTGGCATGGAGGGGGGTGCGACGTTAGGATTCCGGCCCCGCGCCGCAACCCGCGCGGGCCTCCGGAGTACGAAGGCTGGACCTTGCCAAGGGGCGACGGTGGCGCTGGATACGGGACGGGCAACCGAGCACGACGTCGAGCAGCTCACGCAGCTGGCGGAGGCCCGCCAGCGCCTGCTCGAGCAGGTCCGCCACCAGATCGTGGGCCAGCAGGAGGTGATCGACGGCATCCTGACCGCGATTCTCGCCGGAGGCCACGCCCTGCTGGTGGGCGTGCCCGGCCTGGCCAAGACGCTCATCGTCTCCACGGTCGCCCAGGCGCTGAGCCTCCGGTTCGCGCGCATCCAGTTCACGCCGGACCTCATGCCGGGCGACATCACCGGCACCGAGATCCTCGAGGAAGACCGGTCGAGCGGCACGCGCGTGTTCCGGTTCGTGAAGGGCCCGGTGTTCGCCAACGTGGTCCTGGCCGACGAGATCAACCGGACGCCGCCCAAGACCCAGGCGGCCCTGCTCCAGGCCATGCAGGAGCACGCGGTGACCGCGGCGGGCACCACGTATCCGCTGCCCGAGCCGTTCTTCGTGCTCGCCACGCAGAACCCGATCGAGCAGGAAGGCACCTACCCGCTGCCCGAAGCGCAGCTCGACCGGTTCATGCTCGAGCTGCGGGTGCGCTACCCGAGCCGGGCCGACGAAGAGCGGATCGTCGTGGAAACGACGGGCGACGCGCGGCCGTCGGTGCAGCCCGTGCTCTCGGGGGAGCAGCTGCTGGCCATGCAGCACCTCGTGCGCCGCATTGCCGTCCCGCAGTCGCTGGTGGCGGCGGCGGTGCGGCTGGCCCGCATGACGCGCCCCGGCGAGCCCGACGCGCACCCGGCGGCCGCGGAGTTCCTCTCGTGGGGCGCCGGGCCGCGGGCGTCGCAGTTCCTGGTGCTGGGGGCCAAGGCCCAGGCCGCGCTCGACGGGCGGCCCATGGCGGACCTCGATGACATCCGCGCCATCGGGCTCGCCGTGCTGCGGCACCGTGTGGTGGTGAGCTTCGCGGCGGAGGCCGCCGGCCGGTCGGCCGAGGACGTGTGCCGCGAGGTGCTCGAGACGGGCGACTGGACGCGCGCCGGCCGCTAGTGCCGTTCCAACTTGTTCCACCTACGGATTCGCCTGGGGCGATCCCTAGACCAAACAAGTTGGATCGGCACTAGCTCAGCGGACCCGAATCATCCGCTCCCGGGTCACCTCGACGCCGGTGGTCCGGTCCAGGATGCGCATGACGAGCCGGTATTCCCCGATTCTGAGGTTGCTCGTCAGCTCCAGCCACTCCACGCTCCGGCCATCCACGATGGGCCGGACGCTCTCGAACTCGATCCTGCTGGCCGGGCGCCGTTCCCCGATCCCGACGCCGCCCAGCACCCGCGCGATCACCGGCTGCCGCGAGGCGTCGAGCAGCTCGATGCTCACCTGGTACCGCTGCCGGTCGCCTGACGCCGCGTTGAGCCGATAGCTCTCCCACACCAGGCCAAGCGTGTCCTCCCGGCTCAGGGTCGAGCCGTAGAGAGGCGTGATGCCCAGCTCCCGCCGGCTCGCCACGTCGCCGGTGTCCGGCCCTTCGATAGACGAGGCGAGAATCAGATCGGACACGGCGAACGCCGAGTCGCCCACCGCGAGGGTCGAGACGGTGTCGCGCAGTCGATAGAGGCGCCCCGCCGCGGTATCCCAGACCTCGACCGTGAGCGAGTACGCCCCGGCGGCCATCCCGTTCATCTCGAGCGTGATGCCGGGCTGGGCAGGCTTGCCGCCGCGCCATTGGGCCACGGGGAAGTACTGGAGATCCAGCAAGGTGAGACCCGCCCGCGCCGTCGCCGTCGCGGCCGCCGGCCACTCGGCGAACACCGAAATCTGGGGCCGGCCCGTGGGGCCCAGGGCCCGGACGATCTGCGCGTCGAGGTCGAGGATCGTGTCCGCGAGCGTGCCGGTCCCGTACGTCTGCGGGTTCGAACGGGCCAGGGTGTTGAGCACCTGAACGGCCTCGTCCGTGGGGCGGTACCCGCGGTACCCCATGCCGCGCCGGAACGACACGTCCGGGCCGGAACCGAAGTCCCAGAACGCGATGCGCCCGCCGGGCACCTGCAGCTCCCGCATGTGGAGCGGGCGGCCGT
>Ga0105095_10002008_pt1 | contig 10864 bp, 10 predicted proteins | sample PPLLak2March2015_2_FD_79180 | JGI IMG/M metagenome (GOLD analysis project Ga0105095, IMG submission 79180) | Freshwater sediment microbial communities from Prairie Pothole Lake near Jamestown, North Dakota, USA - PPLs Lake P8 Core (3) Depth... | ecosystem: Environmental > Aquatic > Freshwater >... | reverse complement strand
TACTGTACAATGCTTAACACTTCTGGAGGACCATATTTGGTACATACCACAGCTTTCATGGTTTCCACTATCTACCCCCTTCTAGCGCGCCGAAGGCGTCAACCTGACAGCGGTTAGGTCGATCCGCATAATCTGCCGAATTCCCGGTTTCTGCTCAGACAGTATACCTCGTCATTTCCGGCACAAGATACTCTACCAAGCCTTTCCATTTCATTGACTTGCTGATAGTCCAGCATCCAGTATCTGGAACATTATGCGGGTCAACACAAGAACTCTTCGTCTCCAAGCCTGTCCGTCGGAGTCCGAAGACCCGCCAGCCAACGGTTGAGGATATGGGTGTGGACCTGAACTGCCGACTCCTGTGTCAACGTTGCGTCACCATGCTCAACACGTCAACGTATGAATATGATGACTTCACACTCAATACATGAGGGCAAGTAACGACTCCCGTCTGACAAGGATCTAAGCCCCGACCGGCCAATCGCCACGTACTTCGTTCACCGGGAGTCTCTTGACGGGCGGATAGCCGCCCTTGGACCAGGTCAGGTCAGAAGGTCACGACCGGCGGTTCCACGCTCAAAAGGGTAATGGTCCACGCTTGGTCGGTAGAGCGTCTGACATGGATACAGAAGGTCATGGTTCGAATCCATTGTAGCCCACCACTGCCTGGAGAAGTGCTGCAAGAGTTGGTGGATCACTTGCTGAGTGCTCTCAGAGTGCCCCCTAGGCCATAGGAGCAGCAGCCAAGTTCCCGCGCCGCCAAATCTCCACCTGGAGGGTTCTTCGTTTGGCGACCAGCTTCCTGAAGAGCGACCGGCCGACGGCATCTTGACACTCTTTCGCAAAGGCATTTGATTGTGATATCATCCCAGCGGAAGACTCCATCTTCGCCTGGGTCGCTGGGGTGGTGTGGTCGGTTGAAATGCTCTGAGTGCCAAGCTATTTGCCCCCCGACTGAACACAGACTAGGGAATTCGATATCGACGAGTGGCAGAGCAGCCTTCTTTTATCATGCATCTTCGAGATTATGATACAGTCGATCGTTGGAATTAGTGACTCAGCCTCGTAGCCTGTCGGCTGAGAACTCATATAAGGGGGAAATGAAATGCGAGTCTTTGAAAGCACGGAGAAGATGTACGATGTGTTGGGAACCTTGTTCAATGTGTTGGCTGCGGACCCCGTAGTGGGACCCAAATACAGGGAGTCAAACATCATCATCAAGTTCACGATAAGCGACCCGGACGGGTTCATCTGGTTGGACAAGGATGCGAAAGTCATTTGTGGTCCCGCGGACCTCAAACCGACTATAGAGATGACCCTCAGTGGCGACACCTGCCACGAATTCTGGCTTCAGACCATCTCCATGCCGGTGGCTTTGGCCAAAGGCCGCATTAGGGCGAAAGGGCCGCTGCCTAAAGTGATCAAACTACTCCCCATGTTGAAGCCGGCATACGCGGCATACCCCGAGATCGCCAGGAAGCACGGGCTGCCCGTTAAGTGAACGTCAGGAGGTTCTTATGGCCAGGGAAGCCAGTATGAAGCAGTTTGAACAGGACAGGAAGGAAGCGACCAGGATTGCAGCACGGCTCCTGCTCGCATCGGGAACCACATCCCCCAGGGTCGGGGGGGTCGGGGAGACAACCATACACATCATTGATGACGAATGCGCCATTGAGGAGCTTTGCCAGACCATGGAAAGGATGGCTGAGGAGAACAAACGCTGGGGCTTCTTCAAGAGAGACGCGGTGATACTCCGGGATGCAGATGCTGTGCTAATAGTCACTTCGCTGCGTTGTGTGTCTGATCCGGGAGATTTCAACTGCAACCTGTGTGGAAAGCTCACCTGTGAATACAAGAGGCAAGCTGAAAGACTGCCTGATGAGCCAGGGATTGCCTTCCGAGGGCCACTATGCATATTCAGGGCCAACAACATCGGCTACGCTGTAGACAGCATGGTAGCGCTGGCAAGGAATCTAGGTGTTGATTATGGCGTTTACTGGTCAGCCGGTGCAGCAGCAATGAGGATGAGGACTGTCCCGAAGAGTACGGGGTTTGCCCTGGCTGTGGCCATATCTGCCACCGAGAAGAGCCCCTTCAGGGATATTCCCAAGAAATACGACGAGATAAACGAGGCCACTATGAACGACCGCATTATTAAGAGACTCTGGCCTCAGTTCCGTTCGATCTACAGTTAGAACAACGTCGAGAAGGAGCTTGGACAATGGCTATACGGGAACTAGACGATATGCTGCAAGGCGGGCTTGACCAAGCCGTTGACCTCATGGCGGTGGCGGCTCACAACAGTTTTCGTTTCGGAGGGACCAATACCGTCAAGATCATTTGTGTTGGCAAAGAGGAGATGACAAACATCGCGGAGTTCTGTTACTCCATGGGTGACATGTCTCCTCTTGCCGCTCGAGACGGCAGGTTTCTAATGGAGCTGGTCAAGGAACCATGCGCGCTGCTCGTAGTCGGAGACAAAAGGAAATCTGATTTCAACTATGACTGCGGTGCGTGCGGCTATAGAAGCTGTGGTGAGATGAATAGGGCAGAGTGCGTTGAGGCACTTACCGCGAACGGCCCCAGCTGCCAATTCAAAAACATGAACGTCAACATCGCGGCTGATGCTGCCGCTGCCATGGCCTGGAGGCTAGGGTTGCACTGCAGAGTCTTCAGTACACTGGGCATGGGTGCCTTCGCATTGAAGGTAATCGACGGTGTGGATTTTGCTGTCGCCGTTTGCGTCAGCGTGGCCAAGAAAGACCCCTTCTTTGACAGGCATCAGTTCTGGACTGACGAGTATTGGGATGAGATATTCAAGAAGGAATTCCCCACATACACCAGGGGATTCATTGGAGCTGTTGAGGACGAAGACTAGGTAGACGGGGGCAAGCATGAGCAAGGCTCATCTGAATCAGGTTATTGCTTCACACCTGGCAGAGATCAAAGCAGAAGAAGACCCAGGTAGACAGATATATATCTTCGAGAAAGGCGACCTTGGCGAAGATATACTCACCTACAAGGACCTCTACGAAAACTCCAACAAGATAGCCCGATTCCTTCTAGACAGCGGTGTTGGCAAAGGCGATACGTACGCCGTTTTCATGAGGAATCATCCTGAGTTCGTATACTCTCTTCTCGCTGGTCCGACCATAGGTTCGATTATGGTCCCCATAGACCCTCGCTCGAGGGACGACCGCCTGAAGTTTCTGGTGAAAGATAGCGGTGCCAAAGCAGTCATCGTATCAGGTGAGTGCCTGGACCAGCTAGAAGAGGTAGTGAAGGATCTGCCTTCTTTGAAGCTAATCTCGGTTGCCTACAGACCTGAACAGGGTATCGAGGTAACAGGGAAGTACCATGCGTTGAACGAAATCCTCGAGAGGACCTCATGGAAGGTTGTAGAGCAGCAAATAATGGACGTCCGCCATCCTATGCAGATTATCTACACTTCGGGAACGACTGGAGACCCTAAGGGCGTAGCCATACGAAACAACAGAACCGGACTGTTCAACATCCTCACCAAGATCGTCTGGAAATACGGGAACGACGATGTCCTCTACAACGGACTCTCCTTAACGCACGGCAATGCTCAAACAGTCACCCTGTTTCCTGCGTTCAGCATGGGCATCAAAGCGGTTTTCAGTGCCCGTTTCACCAAGAGCAGGATATGGGACATATGCCGGAAGTACGGTTGCACCTCCTTTTCACTTCTGGGTGGCATGATGGCCAATATATACAATGAACCAGAAAGAAAAGACGACGTTGATAATCCAGTGCGCGTGGTCCTCAGCGCCGGTACACCTCCGTCTCTCTGGGAAAGATTCGAGAAAAGGTTCAATGTGAAGGTCCTGGAATGGTATGGTTCAGTGGAGGGTGGGTTTGCCTACAAGCCGATAGGAGAGGGCCCAATAGGTTCATTCGGCAAGCCTGTTCCCGGAGTGATGGAGATGAAGGTGGTGGACGAGAACGACAGTGAAGTCCCGGTGGGGCAGACTGGTGAGCTGATCAGCCGACAGCTTAGGGGCGAAACAAAGGTTGACTACCTCGGAAAGCCGGAGGAGTCTAAGGAGAAAACGAGGGGTGGCTGGCTGAGGACCGGCGATATGGTGCACAAAGACAAACATGGCTGGTATTTCTTTGACTATAGGAAGGGTACCGAACTCCGCAGGGCGGGAGATTTCATCCAACCTGACTATATTGAGACGGTAATCGGGAAGCACGAGGACGTTAGCGAGGTCTGTGTATATGGGATTCCGGCTGCCTCAGGCGCGCCGGGAGAGAGCGACCTTGTCGCCACCGTATCCCCGTTGGAGAATCACACCATTGATCCCAAGTCAATCTTCGACCAATGCAAGAAGGAGTTAGCAGCTAACTATGTCCCTTCGTACCTCCATGTTCTAGGAGAACTCCCCAAGACACTCACGGAGAAGCCTCTAACGCGTGAGCTGAAGCAATTGGCTGACAAGGGCGTGGGCAAAATGTACAAGTTTGAGGACTACAAGTAGACAACATCGTCGTGTGAGGTTCCGCTGCTTCATAGTTGGCTACGGAGCGAGCAGCAGGGAATAATACAGATTCGGAGGTCTAGTCAATGCCATACCAAGAACTGAATCTCGATCTGACCGAGGAACACAGACTCCTCAAGAATGAAGTGCACAAATTCGCCGTCGAGGTGCTCAGGCCGGCATCTATAGAGCTGGACAGAATGTCTCCAGAGGATGTAATCAAGAAAGGCTCCCCTTACTGGGAGTGTATGGCTCAAGCGTACCGCAATAACTACCACACGGTGCTCATCTCCGATGAATACGGAGGCTTGGGGCTCGACCCGCTGGGCGTACACATCTTCTGGGAGGAGTTGGCATATGGAAGCGTGGGGTTCGCTGTTTCTCTAGGGTGCAGTTGCTTCTCTTCGTTCTATGCAACCCTGCTTTGCAACGATTACCTCATAGACAAGTTCGTTACTCCTTTTGTCAACTGCAGAGATGCCAGCGTGATGAGCTGCTGGGCCATAACCGAGCCGACCCACGGTTCCGACAACCTGATGGCTGGAACTCCTCTCTTCCGCGACCCTTGTGCCTTTCAGGAGGTTAGAGCGGTCAAGAAAAGGGGCAAATGGGTTCTCAATGGTCAGAAATCGGCATGGGTTTCAAACGGGCCTATTGCGTCAGATGCAGCCCTCTTTGTCAACATCGACCCCAAGATGGGTTTCGCCGGAGGGGGCATAGCCCTGGTCGAGCTCAACCAGCCTGGTGTTTCCAGAGGTAAACCGCTCAACAAGATGGGACAGAGGGAGTTGCCGCAGGGTGAGATATTCTTCGATGATGCCGTATGTCCTGACGAACACATGATTATTGACCCCGAGAGCTACGAGGCAATCACCGAGTTGACTCTCGGGCATGCCAATGCAACCATGGGAGCGTATTTCACAGGCGTGGCGCAGGCAGCCTACGATATGGCCATACAGTACAGCCGCGACCGGGTGCAGGGTGGCAAACCCCTTTGCCAACATCAGATAGTGCAGAGGAAACTGTTCGACATGTTCATCGGCATTGAGACAGCCAGAGCGTTCTCACGAAGCGCCATGGTCTTCAACATGAACACTACGCCGCCCCTGGTGCAGTACTCCATCGCGTCGAAGGTATATTGCACGGAGGCAGCCTTCAAGGTGACTAGTGAAGCCATACAGCTATTCGGAGGCCACGGCGTGACCAAGGATGCCCCTATAGAGAAGCTGTTCAGAGACGCCAGAGCCGGCATGATAGAGGATGGATCCAATGATTCCCTCTCTCTTGCCGCCGGAGAGATGTTGCTGAGGGAGAGTCGCCAGCCATGAACAACGTCTATATTATCGGCGTGGGCATGATACGGTTCGCTAAGTACCCCGACAGGACTGTGCGCTCAATGGCGGAAGAGGCCATTCGACTTGTGCTCCACGACGCCGGCTTGACTGCTCAAGATATGCAGGCAGTGTTCTTTTCCAATACCTTCTGGGGTATGTTCTCCAATCAGCACTCAATTCGGGGGCAGGTAGTTCTTCGAGGTATGAAGATCGATAGAATACCGGTTACTAATGTGGAGAATGCCTGTGCCGGAGGCTCGACTGCCCTTCACCTAGCGTACGCTGGCATACGGGCTGGCATGTATGACGTGGCATTGGCACTCGGCTCGGAGAAGATCAGCCATCCCGACAAGAATGTCTCGCTCGGAGCATATGCCTCCTGCATGGATGTAGAGAACTTCCTGCAGCACATAAACATGATCATGGAGGTTAGCAAGACCTTCAAGGTCAAGATACCAGAAGAACAGACTGCGCCGGGAGAGGGTCGCAGCATCTTCATGGATGCCTATGCTGCCGCCGCGCGCTGGCATATGGATAGGTTCGGATCAACCCAACACCATCTGGCTGTGGTGTGCTCCAAGAACCATTGGCATGGATCCTTGAACCCTCTTTCCCAGTATCAGAATCCCATGACCGTTGAGGAAATACTGGCAGACAGACCCGTTGCATATCCACTGACTCGGGCCATGTGTGCACCTGTAGGTGACGGCGCCGCAGCAGCCATAGTCTGTTCAGAGGGATTCCTCAAGAAGCTCAGCGATTCTCGACCGGTCAGGATATTGGCGTCAGTGTTGGGTCAGGGAGCAGATAGAGGGCTTGATGAGACCGATATCGGTGAGAGGCTGTCCAGGCAAGCCTATGAGATTGCCGGACTCGGACCGAAGGACATCGATGCCGCGGAACTGCATGATGCCACTGCTTTTGGCGAACTTCATCAAACCGAGGCGATGGGTTTCTGTCCTCTGGGGCAGGGTGGTCCCTATGCCATGTCTGGGGCCACCAAACTCGGCGGCGCGAGGCCTATAAACACCAGTGGCGGACTGGAGTGCAGAGGGCATCCCATAGGCGCGTCCGGACTCGCCCAAATTCACGAGCTGGTAACACAACTCCGAGGTGAAGCTGGAGTCCGTCAGGTAGCTGGGGCACGCATAGCTCTTGCCGAGAATGGCGGCGGCAATATCGGTGTAGAAGAGGCTGCCATGTGTATACACGTGCTCGAAAAGGGTGAGTGACAGCGCTCTCACACAGTATCCAGTCTTAGTCTCTCCAAACCGTGCCTTCATTTCCGACTCGGAGGTTCAGCGAATTGTCGAAGTCTGATCTAGGAGGCAAGAACGTCCTCATTACAGGCGCTTCGTCTGGAATAGGCAGGGAACTGTCCAGATGCTTCGCTGCTGAGGGCAGCAATCTTCTACTGGGATGCCACCCATCTGAAAAGGACATCCTGGAAGGATGGGCCAGCGAGCTGAGAGCGATGTACGGGGTCAGAGTATCAGCCTTGCCTATCGACCTTTCGGACGAGAGGGGTCCCGAGACTCTGTATGGTTCTGTCAAACGAACCGTAGACAGGATAGATGTACTGGTGAATAACGCAGGGATTCTGCACTACGGTGATTTTAGTGAAATACCTCTCAGAGATCACGAGTCGTTGGTCAAGGTTAATGTGATCGCCTACTTGAAATTGATGAGGTTTTTCTTGAATGATATGGTGAAGGTTGGTGAAGGCAGGATACTGAACGTGGTGTCCGCTGCAGCCTTCCAGGCAACGGTCTACCATGCGACATACGGCGCTTCCAAGGCGTTCATCCAAAGCCTCAGCGAAGCGGCGAACGAGGAGCTCAAAGGCACTGGAGTCAGTGTCTTCACTTTCAACCCATCATATACCAAGACGCCCCTTCTTAGTCGTGGAGGATTTCCGGAAAGAGTCTGGTGGTATCGAATTAGCGGACTGAGTGATCCAGCAGATATGGCGCGCAAGGCCATGAAAGCCTTCAAACAAGAGAAGCCTCTGTACATTCCAGGAATACGGAACTGGCTGGTACATTCAGTTCTGGTAAGAGTGATGCCAAGAAGCCTTCTTAATACCCTGAGCGGATGGGTGTTGCGAGAGGAGCGCTGAAGGCAAGCCGAACAAGTCGGCACCTGAAACCCTGATCAGTAGCTAGGCAGTCGCCGTTTTGTGCTTCGGGGACTGGCATTGGGTCGTTTCCGACTCCCTAACCGGTACCTCGAAATGAACTGGAATGGTGCAAGGCAAGAGCAGTGCTTCAGGGTTGTGCCGATCAGCCAATCGGCCTATACTCTCCTCACCGGGAGTCTCTTAACCGGGAGTTACCTGGGGCTAGACCAGGGTCAAGTCAGAAGGTCACCCCGGAAACAAGTCAGAAGGTCATAATTGGGGGTTTCACGCTCAAGAGGGTCGTAGTCCACGCTTGGTGAGCAGACCTTTTGTCTGGCAGTCAGAAGGTCGTGGGTTCGAGTCCCACCAGGTCCATTTTCTTCTTGAATCGACACCCTAACTAGACAAGAGCCCGTGTCGCACCGCTGATTCAGATTTCGTGAAACCGAAGTGGGATGGGGCAGGGCGACTCGATCCTGATCTGGTCATACCTCTCTGTATCCAATCTGAGTTGAGGTGGTACAATGTCGCAGAAGGCGAGGAAATACACTCGCTGACACATTCAGGCCAAAGCAAGGAGGACCGCCCATGGAAGCCGGATTATCCCCCCGCCCTATTGAACGCAATGTAGCCATGGAACTAGTCCGCGTGACCGAAGCGGCCGCTCTGGCCGCCGCCCGTTTCCTCGGGATGGGCGACAAGAACCTGGTGGACGGCGCAGCCGTGTCCGCCATGCGTTACGTCCTGGACCACGTTCGAATGGATGGGATCGTGGTCATTGGAGAGGGGGAGAAAGACGAGGCTCCCATGTTGTACATCGGGGAGCAGATTGGAGACGGCTCGGGTCTGAAGGTTGATGTTGCCGTTGACCCGATAGATGGCACTACTCTGGTGGCGAAGGGTCTTCCCGGAGCCATCTCTGCCGTGGCGCTCTCAGCCAGTGGAACGATGAACTGCCCCAGGCAGCTAGTGTATGTGAACAAGATTGTCACGGGATCTGAGGCAAAGGACGTAGTAGATATTGACGCGTCGGTGGCAGATAACCTTAAGAACATCGCCAAAGCCAAGAAAAGGAAGGTATCGGAACTCACAGTGGTGGTCTTGGACAGACCACGCCACGAGCAGTTGCTCTCCGAGATTAGGAGTGCCGGCGCCCGGATCAAGTTGATCTCCGATGGCGACGTCGCCGCCAGCATACAGGCCGCTTTGCCCGAAACAGGGGTCGATGTGCTCATGGGAATCGGAGGCACGCCTGAGGGAGTCCTCTCCGCGGCCGCCATACGTTGTATTGGAGGCGGTATTCAATGCAAAGCCTGGCCCCGTGATGAAAAGGAAAGAGAAGCAGCCATAGCCGACGGGGTGAATCTCGACAAAGTCTACAAGACGGAGGACTTGGTGAACAGTGAAGACGTATTCTTCGCTGCCACCGGGGTCAGCAGCGGCGAGATGTTAAAGGGTGTACGTTATTCCAGCGGCGGAGCACAGACGCAGTCTTTGGCAATGCGCTCTCGTTCTGGCACTATCCGTTGGATTGATTCGTGGCACAACTTCGAACGACTGGACAAACTCAGCTCCTTTGAGTTCCATTGAGAAGCCAGTTGCGTGAATAACAGGGAGGCAACATGGGCGGGTGCTTGTTAGTTATCGGTATTGTAGTCATAGTCCTTTGGCTACTGGGGTTCGTCGTGCTTGATCTAGGCGCTCTCATCCATATAGCACTTGTTATCGGAGTCATTTTCATAATCCTCTGGCTATTGAAAAGCGTGTTCAGACTATTCTGACCATTCCGGCCTTAATTGACTCAGACCCTAGCAGCGGCTTGTAGAACCTCAGGTTGTCCCAAAACCTAGCGATCTACTTCCTGCCCAAGAGGAAATACAGGATCAACCCGATTATTGGCAGCAGGACAATCAGGACGATCCACAGAACCTTCATTCCCGTATCCATGGATCGCTGGACACAATCCACGATCGCAACGATATCCAATACCAGAATGACAAGACCGAAGATTCCACCAAAGTATGGCATATCCTCTCCTTTCTTCAGTCGCGCCAAGTCAGCACGATTCAGGTGCATTATATGCCGTCTTCAGTCTCAGCCCCAGTTGGTCACAGGGGGCATCCTTCTGTATCCAAGGTGTGGGATGGGAGAACAAAAGAAGTCGGGTGACCTCTGCTCCCAGCCTTCCGTCCTTACATACTGCAGATGTGAAGTTTACAGCTAGTTAGATCACCCAACGTCATGAGGTTAGCATGGTGGAACTGAACCCGTATGTGACCTGTATCACCACAAAGTCACCAAGTGCGCCAGGACCGATTCTGAGACTGGCGGGGTATCATCCCCCTTCGTATCCAAGCCGAGGTTGAGGCAGGTATGACGTCGAGGCAAACATTTCTATTACAAAGAGCTCTCGGGTGACCTTCTCAGCCTTATATCCACTGATTACAATGGATGCTTACAGCTGGTTTGACCACCCGAGAACACCCTTCATCGTAGCACTATTCCTGATGGCGTCAAGGCTCTCAAAAGGCACCCGAAATAGATGATCGAATAAGGTTACGGATTCATAACATCTTATGAGAAAGTCTTGACAGGTCAAGGATTCCGTGTTAGGAATACTCCCTGTCCTAGGATTGCCCTAGAGGTGGCACCCCCCTCTCTAGACAATCTAGACAAGAGAAGCCCCTGCGCAGCGGGGCTTCAACAGTCTTTCCAGTCCTCCCCCCTACCCCTTCAGCCCCAGATGGTCACAGGCGCCCTGGTGGTCCTCCCATCATCGGCGCCCTTCTATGCGATGGATGATGATGATGGATGATGATGTATTGACACACACCCGCGCACGTGATAGCCTCAACCGCAAATCTTGGTAGGAGGGGGAGGAGGCTAACAAGAGACGAAGGGGGTGC
>Ga0105095_10002005_pt1 | contig 10867 bp, 8 predicted proteins | sample PPLLak2March2015_2_FD_79180 | JGI IMG/M metagenome (GOLD analysis project Ga0105095, IMG submission 79180) | Freshwater sediment microbial communities from Prairie Pothole Lake near Jamestown, North Dakota, USA - PPLs Lake P8 Core (3) Depth... | ecosystem: Environmental > Aquatic > Freshwater >... | reverse complement strand
AATCTTTTCAGTTAATTGAATGAAAGAATTATAAAAGAATTCGGCTATTTCTTCTATTGGTTTAGAGTAAATTTCTTCTACTAGACTAAAAACATTTTTTCTATTCTTAATTAAAGAAATAAGCTCTCTAGTAAAAATACTCCTTGAAGCGAATATTCTTATAAGATATTTTAGCTCGCTTTCATCAGTGAGAGATTTTATCGCTTCTTTAATTAATTCTTCAACAGAAAGTTCAATTAACTCATTAGATAGTATTTCATCTATCGGGATAAAATTTGCATCTAATCCTGCTTCGATGGGATATTCCTTAAGAATGCTGATGCAAAAAGAATGAATGGTAGATATATTTGCTGATACAAGCTCTCTTCTTAATGATTCTAATTTTTTAATTAAAGTAGGATCACTGCTTTCAATTATTTTCTGATCAATCTGTGCGGCAATTTTTTTATATAATTCACTTGCTGCTTTATCTGTAAAAGTAATTGCTGCGATATTTCTTAGTGTCCCGCCTTGGCAGGATTCAGACAGCGCTATTTCAAGATATCTCCGTGAAAGGACAAAAGTCTTCCCCGATCCAGCATTTGCTGAAAGAGAAATATGGTTCTTAAAATTTAAAGCTGCTTTTTGGTGTGGTGTTAATAATCTCATTGGATACCACGATTTATTTCGGATTTCGAATTTCGAATCTTGGATTTAAAGCAGAAAAAAACTTAAATCCTATTATTTGTAATTAAAAATTCGAAATCCGCAATCGAAATTCTATTTGTTTCTTCTTTGCTTTGCTGTTCTTCCGGATGATCTAAATATTGCTGTTAATTCATTTGCTTCTTGCAATAAATTACCTAATCTATTTTTCTTTATTATATTTGATTCAGAAATCATTTCTAACCAATATGCTGATTCATCTGCTTCTTCTTCTACAATTTGGATTTTATAAAGCGTCTGATTTTGAACGGCAAGCGGCTCGATAGTTTGCTCCAACAGAAGTACCTACCCTCATCAATTGATTACCAAGAATTTCTCCTTTTTTAGTTTTAGAAAGCTCCTCATACAATTTTATTATTCTAAAACCAAATTGCTTTGTTCTTAACTTTAATTCTTCTGAATCCATTTTTTTTCTCATGAATTTATTATAAAAAAAAATTTTAAATCTAAAAACATAATCCGAGATTCGAAATCCAAAATCCTTCTTATTTTACCATTGGAATCGTAATCTTAAAAGTAGTACCGGAACTTGATGAATTCACAAGTTGAATGCTTCCGTTAATCCCTTCAAGAAATCTCTTTGCCAACTTTAATCCAAGCCCCATTCCTTTTTCCTTTGTAGTAAAATTTACTTCAAAAATTTTGTCTTTAATTTCATCAGGGATACCTTTACCCTTATCATTAATAATAGCAGAAAAATTCCCATCTTCCCAATTAATAATTATTTTAATTAAAGTTGCGTCGGCTTGGATTGAGTTACGTATTAAGTTTATCAGCAATCTTCTGATATGAGTTTTGTCTCCTTCTATTAACGCAGAATTGAGCGTAGTATCAATGCCGATTTTTATCTTTTCATCCAAAAAAAGATTTACGGTATCATTTATAACCGGGATTAAATCAAGCTCTTCAAGCTTATAATTTGGCATTCTTCCAAACCGTGAAAACTCAGAAGCGATTAAGCTTAAATTTTCTATCTGATTTAAAATAGTTGCCGATACTTTTTCAAAAATAGAATCAAAGTTTTTGTTTCTCTCCTTATAAGAAAAAATAAGCTGCTGTATTGCAAGCTTCATCGGGGTTAACGGATTTTTTATTTCATGCGCCACCTGCTTTGCCATTTCTTTCCATGCAATTTCACGCTCCATTTCTGCAAGTTCTGCTTGATTTTTCTGCAGCTCTTTGGTCATCGAATTAAAACCATCAAGAAGCTCACGGACTTCACCTCTTTCCTTATTTCCAAGCTCAACGTTAAAATCACCATGAGCAACAGATCCGGTAGCTTTAGTTAGTCTTCTAATTGGAGCAGAAATATTATTGGCAAGAATTGTACTTATAATTATTATTATCAGAGCAGCAAATGAATAAACACCGAATAAAAAAACGTCAATATCAATTGTTGAGAAAGTTAACTTGACTTTATTGAAGGCATCATTCACACCCAAAATATAACTTTTCCCATCAATGGTAAGCTTTCTATAAAATGAATCGTACTGATAATTTTCTATTTCTTCCTTGGTAAGATATTCCCTATAGCTAAGGTAATTCAGATGGTAGTAAGCCTCAGGATTAATTCTTGAAGTAAATAAGCCGGAATTATAATACTGCTCCTTGGAATTAAAAATTTGATTTGTAGTTTCATAAACTGAGAAAGATATTTGTAATTCTCGCCCCGCATTTTCAAAAGCTTTATTTAGATCCCTGTTCACATCTTTATTTATTTGAGATTGAATATGACTAACAAGATAATTAGTCCTTTCATTCAGTTCGTTAAATATTGCACTTTGTGTTCTATCATAAACTATTTGCCGGTTATACACTGCTAATATAACAACCGGCACTATTGATATTAATAAAAAAGCAATTTGAAGCTGAGCCCTAAAACTATATTTGAATCTTTTTATTTGGAGCAAGAAAAATGAAACGAATAAAATTAAAATGAAGATGATATGGATGATGAATATTTTAAAGAAATTAAAAAGATTTAATGAAAAATGTTTTTCTTGAAGGGAAACTGCAGTAATTTTTTCAATCCCGTCTGATTCCGACTTTAACGCATATACTAAACAGTTCTCCTCATTCAAAATTAAATTAAGCCAAGCTTCATTATCATCTGAATAGTTTGCATTAAGAATAGGCTTTATCTGATCTCTTGAAGGATAAATATCGCCGTAAGTACGGTTCAATTTTGAATCAACAATCTCAAAAATGTTTAACTGTCTCAGGTCTATAACTGAATTGATAATATTTTTTTTCGATTCGAGGAAATCGGGAATATTTTCTGCTCCAAGATTTTGCAAATCAAAACCGGCTGAAACAGAAATGTATCCTAAAATTATATTCCTTGATTTTATTGGTGTAATCCCCGCAAGCTCAATTCCGCTTTCATCTTCTTTTCTGTTTACTTCAATTAGCTCGGTTTCATCTCCGGGATAGTTTGCAAAAAATTCTTCAGGCTTTGATTCAGCATTAATCCCTACAAAGAATCTTCCCAATACTTTCATGCTTCTATCATAAATAATTACCGATGAATTCAGAGATTCCCTTTGAAGTGAGCTGTTGCTCCAGATTAAAAAAGCAGCTGCATTATAATTGGTATTTAACTTCGAGAATAGACTAATAATTTCATTAGTTTCAGCAGCAGTTGATAAAGTTTCCATAACCATAAATCTAAGCAGGTTTTCATCGGGCCTATTTATTTCAAGTGCTGTTGTTTTAAGAGATTCTCTTTCCAGTTCAAGATTGAAATAATTTAAAAGTGAAATCGTAATAACTGATGCTGCTAAAGCTGCATAAACATAATTGTAAATAGATTTCATTTTTATAAAAAAAACTTGATAGGATAATGCAAATACAAGGCTTATAAAAAAGAAATTTAATAGAGGCGTAATTAAAGGTTGTCTTTGTAAAAGAACATACAAAACCCCAAAAATTTGGAACCCGGCGAATAAGAAAAAAAATTGTCTGCGTTTATTTGAATCCCTCTTTGCAAAATATTTTTCTATAATAAAGTTCGATAAAATAACATAACCGCAGAGCAGCAGCACTATTGAAATACCAAGTACTAAAATATTCAGATTCATAACCATTGCAGGAATATTTGGAAGCAAATCGGGCTCTTTAAAATATCTGAGAGTGGAATCGAAAATTACACTTCTTATTGCAGCAATTAATCCTCGAAGAGTAATTAGGAAAAATAAAACCAAAGGAATGACCAGGATCAAAGATAATTTATCACGTTGCTTTTTAGTTTGAGGTTTTTCAAGCAAATAATTTATTAAATAACGGAAAGCTTGAACGCTTATAAATAAAATGAAAATATTTGTGATAAAAAATTCCATGGGAGATTTTACAATTCCTCCAGCAAATGCAGAAGAAAAATAGGCGGGTTCAACTAACGATCCCTCGATAATATTTGATGGGATACCGACAAAGTAAAGCAATACTCTGAAAACGCCGCAATAAATAGTGAATAAAATCAACCTTACGGTACGATATGGAATTTCTTTGTAATCTTTTCTCAATCCGAATCCAAGGAAAATATATCCAAGCATTACCAATAATGATTGAATAATAGCAGCTTGATTCTTCAAGGAATTTACCGAAGTATCTAATGCTGGTTTTACAAAAGTAACAAGACCAATTTTGTTATTCTTTTTATTTAATATTTCAAAAGAATATTTTCTGCCATCCTTTGTCTTTTGCTGAAAAGGATTATAGTCTATTTCAAATTGAGTATAAAATTCATTAGAAAGCATTTTCGTAAAACTAACTTCTTCGAAAAAAGGATTTTGAAGTGAATAATGTTTATCAATTGGCAGACTGATTATAAAGTAAAAAAGATCCGTTTCCAGATGAATGGTATCAACAACAGTAAAATAGTCTAATAGTTCGGTATTATAGAAATAAGCTTCGCCTGCTGGAAAATAAAGAGGAAAAATTTCTTCCTGTGGAATTGCAACCTTTTCATTCCATGCTATCAACTTACCGTTCGGAGCAATAATCTCAATTGAGTAATTTTTAAATTCCTCTTTGCTTACAAGCTTAATTAAAGAACCATAAGAAATATTTTTGGGACTTAATACACGTGAAAGACGTCTCTTTATCTCAATAGATTTCGCTAATATTTCATTTTCTTTTTCCTTGAAAAGAAAAATCGTTTGCGATTCTATTCCTTTTACTTTGTCCGAAAGCTCTTTATTCCAATTCTCTCTTTTATTTTCCATAAGAACCGGAGTAACGAAAGCAGAAATTATGATAGTAAATAAAATAAAAAAGACGATAGCAAAATATTTCCTATCGTCTTTAAAAATATGAAGAAGCTTCCTTTGCATTAATTAATGGTGATCTGGGTGATTTTCCAGTTATTACCTGCTTTTTTTAATGAAATATAAACTTGTGCCGTACTTCTTTTACCCCTGAATTCAAAATTATATAAGCCAGTTGCATAAGGATTATTATCATCTGCTTGAACATTTTGGAAACGGAATAACATTACTTTATAAATTTTAAAAAAATCTTCCAATACATAGTAAGCCTGGTTAGAGCTGTAATAACCGTTTATTCCGTTTGAAAGACTAAAGTATGTCTGTGAGCTAAAGAATCGTGAAATAGCCGAAACATTCCCCGATGAAATTCCAAGTTCAATTTCATTAAAAATGTTCTGGGAAGTATTTAACTGATGCCTTTTGTCAAGCTTATTTAAAAAATTGGAATCCTGAGGGAATGAACTTCCACCCAGGAATCCAAGCATAAAAAAGGTTAACAATATATTGTAGTACTTAAACATCGTTTCTGAGCATCAATAATTTAATCAATAAAAAAGTGGAAATCTATAAGTCTTCAACCGATCAATTACCATTTCCGTTTACTGTTCTATTGGATTTAGTTCTGCTTAAAGGTTTTCTTTCATTCGTTTTATTCCCATGTGTCAGCATTGTATTGCCTTCAACAAGTTGATAAGCCCAATCAAATACAATCCTCTCACCTGTTATATTTTTTACTCTGATCTTTGCAAAGTGATTATCCCACGTCCATATAATATACGTATGTCCGACAGAAGCAATTTCATCTTTAGTAGCAGACCAGCCGGATGTAGGGGCGAATTCAATATCATAAATGTCATTTGTTGGTCCTAAGTCTTGAATATCAGTATCATCCCAAACATCCAGGTAAAAAGTGCCTTCATAATTTTCAAAGAAGAAATCTGCTGATTGATTGTCATAAGTGACTACAGAATAATTCTTGAATGAGTAACCTGCATTATTAGGGAAATTTAAATAATCGAAAATAGATTGATTAAATCCTTCTGGTCTCGGAGTAGCATAAATAACATCATAACTTAATTCGCTTTCGTTGTTGTTATAATCGTATGCAGTAACTGCATAATAATAAGTATTTCCGTTGCTTGCTCCATCATCAACGAAATAATTTGAACTTGTCGAACCGATCAATGTATACTTTCCATCGTATGAATAGCTGTAGTAAACATTATAACCTGCGACATCGCCTTCAGGGTTTTCATACCAGGTAAGATCAACTCTATTATCACCATTTAAAACATACACTCCGCTCGGCGGGCTTGGCGGTTCATTATCAACATAATAATCGTAAGGATGATTTATATCGCATGCATTAAATGCAAATATTGAAATGATAATAGGCAAATAAATATATAATCTTTTCATTTTTTGTTCCTCAATAAAAATTAATTCTATCAAGAGAATCCAAAATGAATGCCATTGAAAAAGTTAGTTTAAGCTAATTATAGGGATGTGAAGAAGTTAATTGTGTAGAAATAAGTGGACAATGCTATATAATTTAATGAATGCAGAAACGTATGGTTAGATACGAATGAATTTTTATAACTCTACAAACAGATCCTGATAAAACATTTTTTTCTTATTGATTACACCAATTGCTCTTCCATTCAATAATCTGCGATTAAAAGGTGAGTTTATAGATTTACTTTTAAATTTAGAAATATCAACAGTCCAAACCTCATCAAGATCTAGAATTGTAAAATTAGCTTCTTCTCCAATTTTGAATTTGGGAATTGGAATATTCAATATTTTTCTTGGGTTCAGTGCAAGCTTCTCAATAATCTGTTCAAGTGTTAATATTTTTTTATGATATAGTTCACTCAATACTAAACCTACTTCTGTTTCAAGCCCGATGATTCCGTTCGGCGCATATTCAAACTCCATCTCCTTCTCTTCAATCGAATGTGGTGCATGATCACTTGCAATACAATCAATGGTACCATCCTTCAATCCTTCAAGGCAAGCTTCAACATCTTCTCTTGTTCGTAATGGAGGACTCATCTTAAAATTTGTATCGTAAGTTTTCAAAGCATCATCAGTCAGTGTAAAATGATGGGGAGTAACTTCTGCGGTTGCTTTTACTCCTCTCCTTTTTGCCTCCCTGACCATGTCAACAGACCTCTTTGTACTGATATGTGCAATGTGCAATTTTCCATCGGTATATTCTGCCATCAAAATATCTCTAATGACAATCATATCTTCAGACACAGATGGGATTGGAAGAAGCCCAAGCATTGTGGAATTGAGTCCTTCATTCATTGCTCCACCGGCAAAAGTTTCATCTTCGCAGTGTTCTATAATTGGTGTTTTATACATCTTAGAATATTCCAATGCTCTTCTCAAAATACTGGCTGTTTTTATTGCAACTCCATCATCGGAAAAAGCAACTGCACCGGTTTCAAATAGTTCTGCCATTGGAGAAATTACTTCACCTTTTCTTCCAAAAGTAGCGGCACCAACAGGATAGACATCAAGGAGATGATTTACTGCTCTCCTTTTAATTAATGTAACAACTTCAGCTGAATCAATTGCAGGTTCTGTATTTGGCATACATGCAACCGCTGTAAATCCGCCATTAGCAGCACTGTCACAGCCGGACTCAACAGTTTCTTCATCTTCCCTTCCAGGTTCACGCAAATGAACATGCATATCAAAAAATCCTGGGACAACATATTTACTTTTTAAATCAATAATCTTTGCATTTTCATTATCTTTTTCATTTAGATTTCCAATTTTTGAAATAATTCCATCGCTTAAAATTATGTCCGTTTCTTTCTCATTAATTTTCTGTTCAGGATGGAGAAGATTTATATTTTTAAGAATTAATTTCATTTAAATCCTGTTAATTAAGAGTTCCTAAAAGATAAAGTACAGCCATTCGAACAGCTACTCCATTAGTTACTTGCTGCAGAATAATTTGATTCAGACCATCTGCAACTTCGGAAGATAACTCAACTCCGCGGTTAATTGGTCCCGGATGAAGTATCAAAATATCTTTTCCATTCTTTTCTAATCTTTTTTCTGTTATCCCAAAATACCTTGCATATTCTCTTATCGAAGGAAAATATTCTCTTGCTTTTCTTTCAAGCTGAATTCGCAGAACATTAAGTACATCATTTTCCTGGATTGCTTCATCAATATCGTGAATAACATTTACTCCGAGGTCTTCAATAAATTTTGGAATCATGGTTGAAGGTCCGCATACCGAAACTTTCACACCCATTGTTTTTAATCCATATATGTTTGAAAGAGCAACTCTGCTATGCGCAACATCTCCGATAATACAAACTTTTAGCCCTTCAATTTTGCCAAGTTTTTCCCTAATAGAATACATATCAAGTAAAGCCTGAGTGGGATGTTCATGTATTCCATCTCCGGCGTTGATGATGTTTGCATTACAAATTCTTGTAAGAAATAACGGAGTCCCCGCTGCAGAATGTCTTATTACAACCATATCAACTTTCATTGCTTCAATATTCCGCATTGTATCTTTTAATGTTTCTCCTTTGCTAACGCTGCTGGTTCCGGCGGAAAAATTTATTGCATCGGCAGATAATCTTTTTTCAGCTAATTCAAATGAGATTCTTGTACGTGTTGAATTTTCATAAAAAAGATTAACTACAGTCTTTCCTTGAAGAGTAGGAACTTTTTTTATCGGTCTTTCCAGCACCTCTCTGAAAGTTGTTGCTGTATCTAAAATTAATTGGATATCTTCTTTAGGAACTCCCTGAAGCCCTAATAAATGTCTGCTTGAAAGAGGCATTATTTAATCCTGCTTTTAAGTTTCAACATCAACAAGATAGACTGAATCTTCACCATCTATTTCTTTCATCTTAACTTTTATTTCATCATCATTTGAAGTAGGAACGTTCTTACCAACATAGTCTGCTTTAATCGGCAATTCCCTATGTCCCCTGTCAATTAAAACCACAAGCTGAATTGTACTTGGCCTACCCATATCCATTATTGCATTAAGAGCAGAACGGACTGTTCTACCGGTGTATAAAACATCATCAACAAGTATTATATTTTTTTCATTCAGGTCAAAAGTAATATCTGAAACAGAAACCTGCGGCTGCTTTAATCTCGTTCTAAAATCATCACGGTAAAGAGTAACATCGAGAATTCCAAAAGGAATTTCAATATTCTCAATCTCCTTAATCTTATTAAAAATTCTTTTTGAAAGATATTCTCCTCTTGTTCTCATTCCAAGTAGTACGAGGGTTTTTGAACCTTTGTTCTTTTCAAGAATCTCATGAGAGATTCTTGTAATTATTCTCTCAAAATTTTGTTCGTCTATTATTTTTGCTTTAACTGCCATATAAAAAAAATCCTCCTCAGATAAATTTGAGGAGGTTACTATAAATTGTTCTAAAAAATCTTGCCAATTTTTCCTTTCCTATCTCTCCGGACAGAATTAAAGGTTTAAATTTTATAACATTTATAATTAAAGTTAAAACATTTTTTTTGAATAACAAAGTTGAAGGTGAAACAAAATCCTTTTTGATTTCTGAAAGATGTAATAAAGAAATTTGGGATTTTTGATCCGTTTTTTTTGTCGGGGTGGGGAGATTCGAACTCCCGACCTCTTCGTCCCGAACGAAGCGCGCTAACCGGGCTGCGCTACACCCCGAATAAATTTTATTTAATTCCCATTAAATATAATATCAATAAATGTTTCTTAGAAATGCAATTCATTTTTAGTAGTGCCCCTAATTTCATTTTTATACAACAACCATATTATGTTATTCTGAATTTTGAATTGTCGTCAAGACACAATTCCATTTTTTAAAATAAAAAGGCCCGAATAACATCGGGCTACTAATGGAGTTATGAAAAATATTTTAAACCTCTTCTTCCACTTTCGGTATATGAATTTTTTCCAATTCTTCAGTTTTCCCGCCAATTACTTTTTCTACAATATATTCTTTTGAATCTTTTGAATGAGTAAATATTATTATTTCTGCTACTAATCCTATAGCAAACAACTGAATTCCAAAAACAATTAAGAGAATACTTACAAGAACCATCGGTTTATCTGCTAAACCAATTCCCATAAAAGTTCTTTGATAGAAAAGATACAATGCAAGTAATGATCCTATACTAAATATTATAAACCCCGGGAAACCGAAAAACCTTAACGGTTTTTTTGTGAATTTAATAAGGAAGAAAATAGAAATAAGATCGACTAATCTTTCTGTATAATGCCCAAGAGAATAGAAACGCGGTGCTCCCTCAGATTGATATTGTTCAACATCCAGTTCCAAAACTCTGAATCCAAATTTATTTGCTAATAAAGGCAAAAAACGAATTTGATCTCCATATAGTTTAATATTATCCAGAACTTCCCTCTTGAATAATCTTACCCTGCAACCAAGATCCTGGTAATGCATCCCAAGAAACATATTAACAAGTCCATGGAAAATTTTTGCCTGCAATCTTTGAAAGATATTGTCTTTTCTTCGTTTTCTTTTTAAAATGATAATATCATTTTCAGATGTAAATGTATTAATCATTCGTGAAATTTCCATTTCATGCACCTGCTGAAATGCTGGCAGTGTCAGAATCAAACGACCGGAAGCTTCTTCAAATCCAATATTAAGCGCAGATGCATCTCCAAACCATCTTGTAAGTTTAACAATTTTAATATTCTCCCCCCTATGCTGTAATTTCTTAATTAAACTAAAGAGATCATCTGACGTATCATCGGTAACATAAATGAACTCATAATTTACATCTACTTTGTGGAGGCATCCCTTATAAGTATTAAAGAGGGATTCAATATTATTTCTTTTTTGCTTGCTTGAAACCGTTATAATAACAGAGACATCTATATTATTATT
>Ga0105095_10002002_pt1 | contig 10874 bp, 7 predicted proteins | sample PPLLak2March2015_2_FD_79180 | JGI IMG/M metagenome (GOLD analysis project Ga0105095, IMG submission 79180) | Freshwater sediment microbial communities from Prairie Pothole Lake near Jamestown, North Dakota, USA - PPLs Lake P8 Core (3) Depth... | ecosystem: Environmental > Aquatic > Freshwater >... | reverse complement strand
GTCGACTGCCGGGTCATCGCGGCGACCAACAAGGACCTCGAGCGCGAGATCGCCGCCGGGAACTTTCGCGACGACCTGTTCTTCCGGTTGAACGTGATCCCCTTCCACATGCCTCCTCTCCGGGACCGGCGCGAGGACATCCCCGCCCTCGTCGATCACTTCATCGAGGATTTCTGCGCCGAGTACGGCAAGAGACCCAAGAAAGCGAGCGCCGAAGCGATGGAGCTCCTGATGGCCTACCAGTGGCCGGGAAACGTGCGCGAGCTCAAGAATGTCATCGAGCGGCTGGTGATCATGGTGGCCTCGGACGAGATCGCCGCGAAGGACCTCCCGCCTCCTCTTCGAAAGGGACGTGAGGAGAGCCCCGATGGTCTCGGGGATTTTCCCTCCCTGGCGAGCGCGCGCGAAGCCTACGAGAAGCAGTACATCCTCAAGAAGCTCAGGGACAACGAGGGGAACGTCTCGCGGACGGCGGAAGCGCTCCAGATAGAGCGCTCTCATCTCTACAGGAAGATGAAGGCGTATGGGATCAAGTAGGAACAGTCATCAGTTATAGTCATCACAGGCCGGCCTCGCGCATGCGTTGCTCGAGGATCCCGGGCGCAGTGTCGAGAGAGAGGCGCTCCACCATTCCTTCGAAGGCCGCGGCTTCGGGGATCAAGCCGACGATTTCGGATCGTGCGACCTCCACACCCAGCCTCGCCGCTTCCCTCTCGACGGCGTCGAAGGCCGCCAGAAGGGATGTCACCCGAAAATCGGTGAGGTTCATCGATACCTGGGCGCGGGGAGGGTCGGATAGCTCGAAGCCGAGGGCCTTCAAATGCGGGAGGCCGCCGCTCGAAGCGCGAATCCGGCGGGCGATGGCCTGGGCGACGGCGCGGTCGGGCGTCCGAAGCTCCACGTTGTAGGCGATGAGAAGGGCACGCACTCCAACGATGACGGCCCCGGCCGTGGGGTGGGGTCGATTGGGACCGAAGTCCGGCACGAGCTCCGAAGCCGCCATCCGCGCTTCGAGCGCCTCGAAACCTCCCCGGCGCAGCCGCGGGAGCCCGCGATTCTCGGACTTCAGGGCCGAATCCGCGTAGAGGAAGACAGGGATTCCGAAGTTGTCGGCGATTTCTCGGCCGACGGCCGTCGCGATCGCCTTCGCGCGCTCGCGCGAGAACCCATCCAGGGGAACCAGGGGCAGCAGGTCTACCGCGCCGATACGGGGGTGGACCCCTCGATGGTGTCTCAGATCGACGTGCGCCATGGCCCGCTCGACGAGGCGCGACGAGGCCTCGAGGACCGAGTCGGGCTCGGCCACGGCCGTCAGGACAGAGCGGTTATGGGAGGCGTCGCTGTGGCGGTCGAGGAGCCAGACGTCGTCCCCGCCGGCGAAGGCCTCTGCGATGTCCTGTAGAGCGGCTCTCGACCGGCCCTCGCTTACGTTCGGAACCAGCTCGAGAAGCCCCATCGATACGGAAACACTACCATTCCCGCACCGATGGCAGTATATTTTACGAGGAGCTCGTCCCCGGGCCTCAGGCCCGAGCGGACGCAAAACTTGGACCGACGAGAGACCGACTTAAAAACGAGCGAGCTCGTCGTTCGCGACGAGGACAACCCCGAGGTACCTCCGAAATCCTTCGAGCTCCTCCGCCAGGGCGATAACCTCTACTCTCGCGGGCTGTACCACCAGGCGATTCACGTCTGGACGCGGATCCTGTTCCTCGACCGAGGCAACGCGGAAGCCCGCGTCCGCATCGAGAAAGCCAAGGAGGCGGTTGCCGAGCGGGAGCGGCGGCTCGACGCCGAGATCGCCGAAGCGCGGGGGCTGTTCGATGGGGGAGAGATCGAAGGAGCGCGCGAGAGGGTTCGTTCGGTGCTCGCGGCCGACGCCGGCCACGGGGACGCCGTGCAGCTCGCCGCGTCGATCGAGGCCGTCGACCGCAGGAACGAGCCTCCCCGGGAGGCCGCGGCCGAGCTCGAGCCTCTGCCGCAGCAGAAAACCTTCCCGCCGCAGGGCATGGACCTGCCTCCGGCGCCAACCCAGGGCGTGGTGATCCGGGTACCGAAGAGCCCGCGGCCGTCCTCCGGTCGAGCCGAGTCGCCGGCAACGTCCCGCGTCCAGATGGCCGCGTTTCTCCTCGGAGTGCTCCTGCTGTTTGCCGTCTCCGCTTTCTACCTCAGGGAGAACTGGGACGCGATCGTGAGCGACGGAGCCTACGGGAATCCCGCCCTCGCTCCCGCCGCCCTTCCCGACCGGCTTGCCGCGAACGTGCCCGATCTGTCCCAGCTCCGCTACTACAGCGGGGAACGGCTGTTCGCTCAGGGCCGTTACCGCGAAGCGCTGGCCGAGCTTCGTCGGGTAGACCGCGACTCGACGGTCGTGGCCGAAGCCCGAAGTCTCATCCTCAGGATCGAGGACCGCCTGTTGCGGGGGGCGAGCGGACCGGAGCCCGCAATCGATGCCGCGAGGTGACGATGTGACCTGTGCGTCGTGCGGAACGGCGATTCCGGCGACGGCCTCGATCTGCCAGGCCTGCGGAGCCCGCCGCGACCCGGGGCACTGGCGCGACCAGGTGCGCGACACGGTCGCGCGCCACATGGAGAAGAAGCGATTGCAGCAGGAGAAACGGGACGACGACGCGAGGCAGCTCTCGATCTTTCCCGAAGAAGTCCTCGAGAATCCGGACGAGCGCGAGCTCCGGGAGCGCCGCGCCGCGATTCGCGCGCGCGTGCAGGAGCGCGTCTCCAAGCGGCCCGGTTCCGCCCGTCCGATTCGGGAGGGCGGCCGGTCGATCGACCCGGGCGAGATCCCGCTCGGCCGATCGAAAGGTCTCGCAACGGCGAGAGAGCTCGCGCGGGAGCCCGACGTGGAGCCCGCCGATCCCAGGACCGATCGGTTCGTGCCGCTCGCCGAGCCCGTCGATTTCGAGATGCCGATCGCCCCGGCCGAGCTCGAGGAGGCGCCGGAGCCGGTCCTCGCGTTCGGAATGGCTTCCGCGTCGGAGCGAATCCTCTCCGGTCTCATCGACCTCGTTTTCGTCGGTCTCATCCAGCTCACGCTCTTCTACCTCACGACGCACCTCGTGGCACAGCGCGTCGGCGCCCTTCCAAGTTCGGCCCTCGTGGCCATGGGCCTGGTGGGAGCGGTCATGGCCGCGGGCTACTTCCTCTTCTTCTGGAGTCTGTCGGGCCAGACGCTCGGCAAGCTCCTCACCGGCGCCCGGGTGGTGGATCGACGGGGAGGCGCCCTCGGCTTCGGACGCGCCGCGCTGAGGCTCACGGCGACTCTCGTGGCCGCGCTTCCGCTGGGCGCGGGGTTCATCGGGCTCTGGACCGATCCCGAGCGGCGCGGCTGGCACGATCGCATCGCGGGCACGAAAGTCATCCGCGGCTAGCGGTCTACGGTTGGATCGTCTCTTCCTTCGGGCTCTCGTCGAAGAGCTCCAGCCCGGAATCGTCGGCCGGCGCATCCGCGCGGCGCTCCTGGACCGCGGCTCCGGCCTTCTTTTCCTCGCGCTCGGCCCGCCGGGGCCGGCGACCCTGGTGGTCAGCTTCCTCCGGGAGGCCCCGGGGGCGTACCTGCATCCTGCCTCCCGGGGACCGGACGAGGGCATCGTCACCCCCGGTCTCAAGAAGATAGTGGGCTCCCGGATCGGGGCGATGGCGATCGCGGATCTCGATCGCATCATCACCCTTTCGATCGAAGGCACGCGCCTCAGCGGCAGGGCGACGGCTTTCCGGCTGATACTCGAGGCGCTCGGAGTCCGCGCCGATCTCTATCTCGTCGATTCGGAATCCTCGGGAGTGGTGGAAGCCCTCTCCTCCTCTCGTGCCCGGCTCGGCGCCGGCGAGCGTTACCAGGCACCGCCGCTTCCACCCGGGGCCGGCCCCCTCGCCGCGGATGCGGCCGAGGTCGAAGAGCGGCTGGGACGGGCATTGGCGGGGGGAGGGATGAAGCGGCGAGCCGCCCTTCTCGCCGCGACCGGGGCGACGCCGCTCCTGGTCCGGGAAATCGAGTGGCTCGCGGATCGCCACGGAACGACGGCGGGCGATGCCTTCGTGAAGGTGCGGTCGCGACTCGAGGAGAAGCGTCCGTTTCTGTATGTTCCTCGCTCGTCCTCTCCCGGCGGTCACTCTCTTCTTTCGCCGCTCGAGCTCGTGAGCGAGAGCGAGCTCGCACCCAGGGCGCAGGCGACCTTTTCTGAGGCGTTGGCCGAAGCGGTCACTTTCGAGTCCGAAGCCCGGAAGCTCTCGGCTCTGACCGCGCGACTCGAGAGCGCCGTCAAGAAGCGCCTCGACCGCGTCCGGCGGCTCGAGGAGAAGCTCCGGGCGGATCAGGCGTCGCTCGAAGAACCGAGCGCGCTCCGGCGCCGCGGCGAGCTCCTGCTCGCCGGTCTAACGCGCGCTCGAAAGACCGGCGACGGCCGCGCGGTCGTTCTTCCGGACCTGTTCGATCCGGCGGAAAAGGAGATCGAGATCGAAATCGATCCCCGGCTCTCGCTTCCGAAGAACGCCGAGCGGTTGTTCGTCCGGGCTCGGAAGGCGGAGCGCGCGGGCGTCGAGCTGGCGAAGAGACTCGAGGCGGTGGGGAAGGATGTCGCATTCTGGGAAGGCTTCGAGTGCGATCTCCGGGACGCCGCCAGCGTGGTCGAGCTTCTGGCTCTCGAGCGCGAGGCGGAAGAGGAGGGACTTTCGTTTCCTCCGTCGGGTAAGCCGCGGAAGAAGCGCCGCGCGGAAACGCCCGGTCCCCGCACCTTCGTCTCGCACCGGGGGAGCTCCATCCTCGTGGGGCGCTCCGGCCGCTCGAACGACGAGCTGACGTTCGACGTGGCCGGACCCCAGGACCTGTGGTTTCACGCGTCGGGGATTCCCGGAGCCCACGTGGTGCTTCGCGCCCGCTCCGGTGAGACCGCGGACGAACGGGAGATCCGGGAGGCGGCGCAGATCGCGGCCTACTTCAGCAGAGCGAGGGAGGCCACCGCCGTCGACGTGATCGTGACCGAGAGACGACACGTGAGCCGGATCAAAGGCGCTCCGCGGGGGTTCGTGAGGCTGGCCCCGGGCGAAACCAGGACGCTGCGGGTGGCGCCGCGGCGGCCCGGGGACGCCGAGGGGAGAGGTTGATAACAGCATAGAATGGTCGGTATGAAGGCGGAGATTCTCGCGGTCGGCGAGGAGCTTCTGGCACCGGGCCGCGTCGAGACCAACTCCCTGTATCTGACCGAAAAGCTCGCGGCGATCGGCGTTCCCGTCGGGTTTCGCGGCATCGTGGGGGACGAAGAGCGAGCCATCGCGGCCGCCATCGGCAACGCCCTCGAACGATCCGATCTGTTGCTGGTCTCCGGAGGGCTCGGACCCACGGACGACGATCGCACGCGGGAAGCCGCCTGCCGCGCGCTCCGTATCTCGATGCACCTCGACGATGGCATTCTCGAAGGACTGCGGCAGCGATTCGCGAAGCGCGGAATCGAGATGCCCGAGGTCAACCGGAAACAGGCCATGGTGCCCGAGGGCGCCTCGGTCCTCGAGAACCGGCGGGGAACCGCGCCCGGGCTCTTCATCGCGGCTCCTGACCGAAGAATCGTGGTGCTTCTCCCCGGACCTCCCCGCGAGCTCGAGCCGATGTTCGAAGCGCAGGTCCTTCCGCGGCTTAAGGGAGCGGCGGGAGGAGAGTTCTATCGCACCCGGAAGCTCTGGGTCGCCGGCCTTCCCGAGTCGTCGGTGGAGCAGGAGATCGTGTCGACCTATCGAGATTACGAGAATCCGCTCACCACCATCCTCGCGTCGCCCGGGCAGGTGGAGATTCGGCTTACGGCCCGGGAGCGAAGCGCCGAGGCGGCGGACGCCCTGAACGACGAGCTTCTCGAGAAGCTTCGGGCGATTCTGGGGGAGAACGTGTTCTCGGAGCGGGAAGAAGCCCTCGAGGCCGTCGTGGGATCGCTCCTGCTTGCGGCGGGCATGCGCATCGCGGTCGCCGAGTCCATCACCGGCGGCCTCATCGCGCACCGCATCACCCAGGTCCCGGGCGCGAGCCGATACTTCGACACCGGCTTCGTCACCTACAGCAACGAGATCAAGACCGCGCTCCTCGGAGTCCCGCCCGATCTGTTTCGAAGGGTTGGCGCGGTGAGCGAGGAAGTGGCTCTCGCCATGGCGCGAGGCGCGTTGGAGCGCGCGCCGGCCGACATCGCGGTGTCGGTCACGGGAATCGCGGGGCCGACGGGCGGAAGCGAAGAAAAACCCGTGGGGCTGGTCTACATCGGGCTCGCGACCCGAGAATCGGCCCGCGCCGAAAGGCGCCAGTTCCCCGGTGAGCGCCGGCAGGTGAAACGCTGGACGGCGCAGAGCGCGCTCGACCTGGTGCGGCGCGAGCTCCTTCGCCTTTCGAGAGAGCGGACGAGGAGCTCATCGACAACACCATCCATTTGAAGAAACAAGAAGAGAACAAACGCAAAGGCGCAAAGACGCAAAGGCGCAAAGGAAGAAAATCCAAGACAAAGGGGAGAGGGAGATTGGGGAGATGATGGAGATAAGTCCATCCGGGAGTCTTCGATTCATCTCCTTATCCCCCCGGTCTCCCCATCCCCCTTGTATTTCTTCTTTGCGTCCTTGCGCCTTTGCGTCTTTGCGTTCCTCCGGATTGATTGATGCGCGTCTTTCTCGCCGTTGACCTCGATTCCGAGGTACGCGGAAGGCTCGCGGAGCTCGAGCGCGAGCTTCGGCCTCTCGCCCGGCGCGCCCGATGGGTCCGGCCGGAAGCAATGCATCTGACCCTCCGCTTTTTCGGGGAGGTGCCTGCCGAAAGTGTCGAGACCCTCGGCGCGCGCCTTTCGGAAGCGTTCGCCGGGCTTTCGGCATTCGACCTCAATATGCGCGGATGCGGGGTCTTTCCGGAACGAGGAAACCCCCGCGTCCTCTGGGTGGGAGCTCCGGACGCGCCAGGAGCGTTGTTCGAGCTGCAATCGCGGGCGGAAGCGGCCGCTCGCGCCCTCGGGCTCGCTCCCGAAAAGCGGCGCTTCGAGCCCCATCTCACCATCGCGCGGTTTCACGGGCCGGAGAGAGGGATCGAGTCCATCCTGAGCTCGTGCCGCGCGCGGGATTTCGGGCGAACCCCGGTCGAAGAGGCGGTGCTCTTCGAAAGCCGTCTGTCGCCCGCGGGGTCGAGCTATCTGAGGCTCCGGGTCTACCCCTTGAGCCCGACGTGATAATGGGCGGAAAGGCTGGTATAATATTGTGTTACAGGATTCTACCCTCTAACCTCTAATGTTCGAGCTGGCGTTTCTGGAGGACGGGAGCGAGCATATCGTTCCTGTCCGCCCCGAGGGCATCGTTCTCGGCCGCTCGCCGGAGTGCGATGTCGTCATCAAGGACTTCGGCGTGTCCCGCCGCCACGCCGAGGTGTTGATCGACGGAGAGGATTGCCGTCTCGTCGACCTGAAGAGCAAGAACGGCACGCAGGTGAACGGCGTCCGGGTGCTCGAGGTCATCCTCAACGACGGCGATCAGATCCTGCTCGGCAAGTTCCAGCTGCAGTTCCGCAAGACCCTCGAGGAACAGGTGGTTCTCGACGAGGAGAAGCCCATGCTCGAGGAAGCGGGAACGGTCATCCGCAGCGTGGGGGAGCTGTCGAAGTATTTCCTGGAAGAGAAGCAGCCTACCGAGACGAAGCAGCGCCGCCCGGTGCCGGTCCCGGGAAAAGCCCCCGGGCCGCCGGTGGTCGAAACGGAGCTGGCGAAGATCAATCGCGTTCTCCGGAGCCTTTCGGAGCTGGCGAAGGCGCTCATCTCCGCTCAGCCGGAGGAGGTGCCCGCGCGCGTCATGGGTGCGGTCTTCGAGCACATTCCGGCGGACCGAGGCTTCCTCATGCTCCTCGACGAGGACGGGAACTTGAAGCCCCGGGTGGTGCACCACCGGCACGGCGACGACGAGAAAATCACGATCAGCAAGACGATCGCCGACCGCGTGGTCCAGGACCGGGTGGCCATTCTCACCTCCGACGCCCAGGTAGATCCCCGCTTCGCCACCGGCGACAGCATCCGGTTTCACGGAATCCGCTCGGCGATGTGCGCGCCGTTGTGGAAGGGGGACGAGGTCATCGGCATCATCCACGTCGACAGCCCCATGCAGACCAAGACCTTCACTCCGGACGACCTCGAGCTCCTCTCGGCCCTCTCGAACTACGCCGCGGTCGCGATCCAGCAGGCGAGTCTCAACAAGAAGATCCAGCAGGAGAAGGTCGCTCGCGAACGGCTGGAGAAGTACTTCTCCCCCTCGATCGCGACGAGAATCCTCTCCGAGGGCGAGAAGGAGGCTCAGGAGCTGGAGGCATCGGTGCTGTTCGCGGACATCGTCGGGTTCACGAGGCTCGCGGAGCGCATGGACGCTCCGTCGGTCGCGCGGCTCTTGAACGAGTACTTCTCGCGCATGTCGGAGCCCATCTTCGAGGCCGACGGAACCCTCGACAAGTTCATCGGCGACTGCATCATGGCGGTCTTCGGCGCCCCCTATCCTCAGCCCGATCACGCTCTGCTCGCGGTGCGTGTGGCGCTCGAGATGCGCCAGCGGTTGAACGAACTGAACGCCGAGCGGGGCGGCACCGCCTCGATCTCGATGCGCATGGGGATCAACAGCGGTCTGGTGGTCTCGGGCCCCATCGGCTCGGTGAAGCGCAAGGAGATCACCGTTCTCGGAGACACCGTGAACATCGCGTCGCGCATCGAGTCCATGGTGGCGGAAGCGGGTCAGATCGTGATCGGCGAAAGGACGTACGAACTGGTCAAGGACAAGATGGAGACCAGGGACCTGGGAACGGTGCCGCTCAAGGGGCGCAAGGAGAGCGTGCGGGTCTACGAAGTTCTCTCGGAGAAGGCCCGTTGACCCCGTCGAGCTCGATGAAGCGCGTCCGGGCGGAGCCGCCGAAGCCGGGGGCCACCGCCGCCCCGCGAAAGAAGAGCAAGCGCCGAGGCAAGATTCTCTATTCGCTCATCGGCCTGATGCTGCTCACCGGGCTCCTGCCTCTGCTGATGACGTCGGTGTGGCTCGTGCGGCGCAATCGGGAAGCCCTCGAAGCCTCCGAGCGGCTCCTGCAGCTCGACCAGACGCGCTCCATCGCCCAGCAGGCCCGGCTCTACCTTCAGTCGATGCACAACCAGCTCGAGGCGATCGCCAAGACGTTCGAGATCGGATCGGACCCGCGCGCGGTGCGCTCCCGCATCACCTCCGTGACTCCCGAGGCGCTCCTCGATTTCATCGAGGAGGACCGCGTTCGGGCGATCACCGTGTTCGACCGCGAGGGAAGGTTCGTGACCGCCGGCTACACCCTGGACGATCCCGCGATCGAGGCGTCTTTGCGCGAGTCGTTGGTGCAGGGACTGCAGGCGCGGCCCTGGACTTCGCCCGCTCACGTCTCCGAGCCGCTCCTCGATACCGTGGTCATCATGTCCGCCCCGGTGCGGGCGTTCTACGGCGGCGAGGGCGCGCCCCCGATCGAGGGCGTGGTCGCGGCGATGGTCAGCCTCAAGCCCATCGAGGAGATGGTGAAGCAGAAGGGCAACGAGCGCCGGAGCGTCTACGTCGTCGACGACAAGGGGAAGCTCGTCACCCATTCCGATCCCGAGACTCTCTACGAGGGCGTCGATCTCTCGAACACCGAGATCGTGAGGAGGTTCCAGGAGTCGCGGGGCCAGGCGAGCGGCTCGGTGAACTTCGAGCTGGTGCACGGGGGAGAGACCAAGAAGCTCCTGGGAACCTACACGCCCATCGGCGACCTCGGCTCGCCCCTTCCTTTTCTCAAGACCCTGGGATGGGGCGCCATCGTGCAGGCGGAGGAAGAGGCGGTGTTCCTCTCGGCCCGCGAGATCGTGAAGGACAGCGTCTTCATCGCGGTGCTGGCGGCGGCGCTGTCGGTGCTGCTGGCGGTGATCTTCGCCGGCCGGCTCTCGCAGCCGATCGGGAAGCTCGCGGAGAGCGCGCGGCGGCTCGCCTCCGGAGACTTCTCCCAGAACATCGACGTCACCAGCGGGAACGAGATCGGGGAGTTCGCCGAGACCTTCAACTTCATGATCTCGGAGATCCGGCGCTTCATCGAGCGCCTGCGGAAGGCGGCGGAGGAGAACAAGCAGATGTTCATGGGGGCGGTGACCTCGCTCGCCGCCGCCATCGACGCCAAGGATCCCTACACCGCCGGTCACTCCGAGCGCGTCGCCCACTACTCCGCCACCATCGCCAAGATTCTGCGCTTCCCTGATGAGGAGGTGGAGAACATCCGGATCGCGGCCCTGATGCACGACGTGGGCAAGATCGGAATCCAGGACAGCATCCTGGGGAAGGCGGGGCCGCTCACCGACGAGGAGTTCGCGGTGATGAAGACCCACCCGACCAAGGGCGCGGCCATCATGGAGCACGTGCCCCAGCTCAAGTCGATGATCCCCGGCATGAAATACCACCACGAGAACGTGGACGGGTCGGGGTATCCCGAAGGCCTCAAAGGGGACGAGATTCCGGTCATCGCCAAGATCGTGAGCGTCGCCGATACCTTCGACGCCATGACCACCAATCGCCCCTATCAGAAGGCGATGGAGATCACCTACGTGTTCACCCGGATGCGCAGCTTCATCGGGAAGAAATTCGAGAAGCACTACGTGGAAGCGCTCATCACGGCGTACGAAGAGGGACTCATCCGTCCCAACATGAAGGTCGAGAGCGTTCTCAAGACGGCGTCTTCCGCGGCGGCGCCCGTCGTCCCCGCCCGCGAGACGCGCGAGCTCCCCGTGCCGCAGATGGCGAAAGGGCCGCTCGTCGCCGCCACCCCCGCCTTCCAGACGCCTCCGCCGGCGGCCCCGCCGCCGATTCCGCCCGCTCCCGTCGCCGCGCCCCGGGCCGCC
>Ga0105095_10002001_pt1 | contig 10874 bp, 8 predicted proteins | sample PPLLak2March2015_2_FD_79180 | JGI IMG/M metagenome (GOLD analysis project Ga0105095, IMG submission 79180) | Freshwater sediment microbial communities from Prairie Pothole Lake near Jamestown, North Dakota, USA - PPLs Lake P8 Core (3) Depth... | ecosystem: Environmental > Aquatic > Freshwater >... | reverse complement strand
TCCAATTCTCTTTGCCAATAGAGGTTGGCATAGATTCCCCCCCGTGCAAGAAGGGTGGTGTGGGTCCCAATCTCTACCACCCTCCCCTCGTCGAGGACGACGATCCGGTCTGCCTTACGGAGAGGAGCGATTCTGTGAGTGATGAGAATGGTCGTCTTTCCTTGGAGGGACTTCTCCAACCCCTCCAGGATGCGCTCCTCCGTCTGAATGTCAACAGAAGAAAGGGCGTCGTCCAAAATGAAAATGGGCGGGTTCATCAAGAGGGCCCTGGCAATGGCAACCCTCTGTCTTTGGCCTCCAGAGAGGGTAATCCCTTTCTCACCGATCACTGTGTTCATGCCCTCCGGAAATTCCATGATCTCATCGTAAATCTGTGCGATCCGTGCGGCCTCTTCAATTTCCTGATCTTTTGCCTCGATCCTTCCAAAAGCGATGTTTTCTCGAATGGTCTCTGAAAAAAGGAAGGTGTCCTGAGGGACATAACCGATTGACCTTCTCAATCTCTTAAGAGGGATGCGATGAATTTCAGTCCCATCGATAAAGAGAGCGCCTTGGGGGGATTCTAAGAGTCGTGCCAGAAGGTTGCAGAGGACCGTTTTCCCGGACCCAGTCCTCCCAACGATCACTATCCTCTCTCCTTCAGGGATGGTGAGTTGAATGTCGTGAAGGATGGGGTTACCTCCATTCCCTGCAGAAAAGGTTAGACCCTTTACCTCGATCATCCCCTTTAATTCTCCTGAACTCGTCACCTCCGGACCATCGGAGATCTCGGGGACCTCTTTAAAAATTTTGTTCAACCGATCCATGGAAGCAGCCCCTCGCTGGATCACATTGATGGCCCACCCCAAGGCCATCATGGGCCAGGCCAGCAATCCCAAGTAGCTCATGAAGGCAACGAAATCCCCTATCGAAATCGATTGGAAGATCGTCAATCTTCCGCCCAAGTAAAGGACAATGACCATGGAGAGGTTTGAAAAGAAGAGGATGATCGGGAAAAACATCCCCCACACCTTTGTCACATTCACATTTTTCCGAATATAATCTTGGCTTAGCTGGGAGAGTTTACCCTTCTCTTCCTCTTCCAGGACATAGGCTTTAACCACACGAATCCCTGCAATCGACTCCCGGACCCTTTCGGTGAGAGAAGCAAAGGTCTTCTGCAGAACCTCGAAACGATCATGGATGGTTCGACTAAAAAAAAGGGTGATCACGGTGATCAGAGGCATGGGAAGAATCGCATAGAGGGTCAACAAGGGGTGGATATAAACCATAAAAAAGATCGTCAGCACTCCCAGGATGATGGTATCCACCAGGAAGACAATCCCCAACGACAGGGACATGCGGACGGCGTCGATATCGTTGATGGCATGGGCCATTAAATCCCCAACCTTCGTCCGGGAAAAATAGGACGGGGAGAGGGATTGAAGGTGGAGAAAAAAGCGGTCTCTGAGGGCCTTCTCGATACGGCGGGCCGCTCCGAGGAGCAAATATCTCCACACATATCGGAACCCGCCAATCCCCAAGGCCAATGCGAGGACCTCTCCTCCATAGAGAAGGAGGCGCGACGAAGGGATCGCTCCCCAGGTGAGGTCATCGATGGCATGTTTGATAATCCTCGGAATGATGAGCTGGAGAACATCGACGATGAGCAAGGCGACCAGTCCGATGAGGATTCGCCATCGGTTTTCCATCAAATCATTCTTAAGAGAAAGAAAAGCTCTCATCGTATCCGCAATCTATGAAGTCCTGTTCGTCCCCTTTAATTTAATAAACCTCTTCTCAAAAAGTCAATCCTTCGCCTCTTCCAAAATCAGATTTCTGAAAAGGGCCAGAAATCTCTGATTACACGGATTAGGAACGGATTTCACCGATACGAAATTCACCGAAAATTCAGGAAAATCTGTGTAATCCTGTTTTGAAATCTGTGTCATCAAGAGAGCATGAGGTATTTCTTCAGAGCTCTCTAATTCAAATCTCTAATTCAAATCTTGACAAAGCTTAAGGATTTTGCGAAACTAACCCCCTAAAGACTTATGACGACTCCTAAAACAGTACCTCCAACTCCTCCGAAGAAAGGTCTGGAGGGAATTCCAGAGGGCCTCCCTCCGGAAGAGGTCGAGCGCCTCCAGAAACTTCAATCGAAACTCACCGATTTTATCCTCCACATCGTCCAGGCTTTCCTGAGAACGGGATACTATACGCCAGATCATCCTGAATCGATTAAGACGAAAGAAGGGCTCTATCAGCAGTTCAAAGGCCTCTTCGAGCGCGAGGATGAACTCGCTTTTCTTGCAAGGGAGGATCAGGGGCAAAAAGAGGTGCTCATCGAAGGCATTCTCCCCGAACCCCAGCGATTGAGCCGGATGATGATGAGGGGAATGGGAGAGCTCTACATTCCTAAATTTGTCAATTATCTGGAAAGGAAAGACTTGGTCAGCCTCACCATGAAGAGCCGCATGGACCAGACCGAATTCACCCAGTTCATCGATCTCATGAGTGACCCCTCCTTCCTGGACACCCACCGAAAAGAAGACAAGGATAGGTTTATAACAGCGCTTTACCGTTCCGGCATTTCCAACATCTCTTTCGTCTTTAATGAAGAAATGGTCCTCGCTCCTGATCGGGAGATGCCCTGGAAGGCCCGGGTCACTCTTTCCCGGATGAAGAAGGAATTGAAAATGATTCCTTTTTTTCAAAAGATGTCCGGCCAGGAGCTCCAGGTCATCCGGAAAAGACTTCTGGAAGATGCCTTTCGCCCCCTTCGGAGCCATGACCTTATCTATTCGGTCGTGCAGAACAGTGACCTGGCGTCTACTCCGGAGAACCGCGAGGAGGTCATCGAAGATGTCCTCGTCACCTTTCTACCCTCCTTATATTTCATCGGGACCACGAAGGTCTACCTCAGAGAGCATCTCAATCTCAAAAAGCTCCAGAAAAGGGATCACCTTGAAGAAAAGTCGGACCGGCTCCTTAAGAAGTTCATCGTTCGACTCAAGGGGGTTGGAACCCAGGAGGCGGAGAATCTGCTCGAGGAATTCTTCCGCAACCAACTGATCAACCTTGAAGATCTCACCCCTGCCTTGAGAGATAAAATCTTTCTCGAAAAACTGACGGACAAATTTCTTAAATACACGGAGCAATTTTACCAGCAATTGGATCAGGCCAAAGATAAGGAGAAATTCATCACCATTGCGAGTTCGTTCGTTAAGATCCTACCCGAACTCATCCGGAGGGACCGATATGCAGAGGTCTTCCAAATTGTTGACACCTTGAAACGGCATTTTCATAAGAAGATGATGTGGGCTCTCCTGGCAGGCCAGGTCCTGGAGGAGGTTGGGAAAGGTCCCGTTCCCGTGATGCTCGAGGAAAAATTTTTAACAGCAAAGAAAGAGGTCCGGGCAGCCATCATTCCCATTTTTGCTGCCCTCGAGGTCGGGTCCATTCCCCACCTTCTGAACATTCTGAGAAAGAGCCAAGATCAATGGGTGAGAAAGAACGCCTGTGAGGCTCTGATTCAGATCGGGACTGTGGCCGCTGTTCACCTCTTAAAAGAGCTGGAACAACAGCAGACCTCCGTTGAATCGACTTGTGATATCCTGCGGGTTCTCGGAGAAATCAAGTCGGAGCAGTGGAAGGCTCCTCTCATCAAAATCTTGAAGAAGCACGTGACTCATGAACATCCAAAATTGAAGGAGCAGGCCCTCCATACTTTCTGCTTGATCGGAGGGAAAGAGGGGGAAGAGAATTTTCTTTCCAGCCTCTCCGACAAAAACCTTGAGGTTCAGAAGAGGGCTATCTGGTGCCTTGGAATGGTCAAAAGCACCCGAGGGGCTGAAAAGATGGTGGAAATTCTTAAACACATCCCCAATACCCCTTCGCCACAAACGGAACAACTCGAAACCCAGATCTACTCGGCCCTCGGCCTGACCGGAAACCTGACGATCGAAGGAAAGACGGCCGAACAAATCCTCATAGAGATCTTAGAAAAAAGAGGGATGAAACAATGGATGGGTCTCTTTCAGAAGAATCCCCTCTCTGAAATGGCCCTCGAAACTATCTGCACAGCCTTGGGAAAGATCGGGACTGAGAGATCGATTAAGATCTTGGGGAAAGTAGAGAAATCCTGTGAAGACACCTTGCTTCCCAAGATAAAGGAAGCGTTGAGGAAGATCCAAGATCGGGTCAACCTATCAAAACCTTAGGGGACAAAAAATATAGCGAAAGCCCCGATGAAAAACTCTGAGACTTTCGCTCGTCAGTGGAAGCTTCCCGCCCACGGGGCGGCGCTTCCCGGCAAGGTAATTTCACCTTATGTTGTGCCCCTTGACCCCGCCTACAAGGCGGGGGTTGCGGGGCACGTTCCGGCCAAGAATTATTTTGCCTTTACGACATTGGTCGCCTGAGGTCCCTTGGGACCGCTGGCAATTTCGAACTCCACTTCATCGCCTGCGCGAAGAGACTTGAATCCGTCCCCCGTGATTCCGGTGAAGTGAACAAACACATCATCTCCACCGGGCTGTTCAATAAACCCATACCCTTTCTTTGTGTCGAACCATTTCACAAGCCCTTTTGGCAAAATTACCGCCCTCCTTTACCAAAACCTTTATTTGCGGCATTTGATATCACTAATGGAAATGGATGTCAAGAATTTATTTAGAGATTTCTGAAAAAGTCCAGAAATCCCTGATTACACGGATTATGAAGCGATTACACCGATTAGAAATACCTTGAAAAATAAAGAGAAATCTGTGGAATCATTTTTTCAAATCTGTGTAATCAGAGAGCGATAAGTTTTTTTCAGAGCTCTCATTTGAATGCCTTCCAGGTGGCCAGATAGACTCCCGCAAGGGTCACGGCACCTCCGACCAGCGTGATCCAGTAGATGGGTTCGCCCAGAAAGAGAGAGGCTCCAATCAATGTTACTAATGGCTCCAGATAGAGATACATTCCTACCGATCCAGAATCTTTTTTCTCCAGTGCGGAATACCAGAAGAGATACCCTAAACCGGAGCAGAAGGTCCCCAGGAATAGAACTCCCATCCAGGTAAGCGGAGAAAGATGGAAAAGATTTCCCCATCCCCCCTTGAAAATCCCAAGGGGAAGGATAAGGAGAAATCCTGATACCATGATGACGGTGACGGAGGAAAGAGGGTTGAATCGGGATAGGAATCCCTTTCCCCCAACGGTGAAGGTGGTCCAGGCGATGGCACTGCCAAAGACTAAAAAGTCTCCGAAGGTTGAAGCAAAACCAAACAGGGAGAGGGAGAAGATCCCTCTGGTGATGATGAGAAAGAGCCCGAAAAAGCCGAGAAGAATCCCTGCGATTTTCCTGGTTGTAATGGCCTCATCAAGAAAGAAGCGAGCAGCTACCGTAATCAAAACGGGGTTGATCGCAATGATCCATCCGGTATTGATCGCTGAGGTATAGATGAGTCCGTAGGCCTGAAGAAGACCAAGCCCGGAGACGCCCACGGTGGCTAAAATGACGATATGAATCCAATCCCTGTAGGCAAACTGTTTCAGGAAGGTTTTGTCCCGCTGATATTGAAAGAAAAAAAGAAGGAGCGCGCCAATTGCATAGCGTAGAGTCAAAAGCATAAAAGGATGAATCTCCTTCAAGGCAACCTTCGTCGCAATGAAGGAGATTCCCCAGAAAATGACGGCCCACAGGGCTCCCCAGGACAAGCTCTTTTCCCCTTCCGGATGTCACCTTCTTTTACCACAAATAAATTGAAATTTCATCGGCTTACCACACGTTTTCAAAATCCTCTATCGGATGGGATAGGTTCAGGCATTCTATCTTCCCAAAAAAAATTATTTCTTTTGACTTAAATCAAGGCAGAAAAGTTTTGGGGACGTTATTCTTTCCTTAAACCAACAAAAAGGGAGGAAGAAACAATGGCGACGCGAAGGATTGTAAAGATTGATGAGGAGAAATGTAATGGCTGTGCTCTCTGTATTCCCAATTGCGCTGAGGGCGCCCTTCAGATCATTGATGGAAAAGCAAGATTGACTAGCGACAAGTTCTGCGATGGTCTGGGAGCCTGTTTGGGTCATTGTCCTCAGGATGCCATCACCGTCATCGAAAGGGAGGCAGACGACTTCGATGAAAGGGCTGTGGAGGCTTTCCTGTACAAAAAGCACGAAACTAAACCTGGACCTCAGCCTAAACCTCACCCTGCATCATTTACTGGATGTCCTTCCTCCAGGGTGATGCAATTTCAAGTCCCAAAGCCAAAAACAGAATCAAGCCAAACACGATCCTCTGTTTCTATGCTCTCTCAATGGCCTGTACAGTTGAAACTGGTGCCTGTGAACGCCCCTTATTTTCAGGGTGCCGATCTCCTGGTAGCGGCTGATTGTGTTCCCTTTGCTTATCCAGATTTCCATCAGGATTTCCTCAAAGGGAAGGCGGTGGTCGTGGGTTGTCCTAAACTGGATGATATCCAATCCTATAAAGAAAAATTGACCGAGATTTTTAGGACCAATTCCATTAAGAGTGTGACGGTTCCCTATATGGAGGTTCCTTGTTGCTTCGGACTGGTGAAGGCTACAGAGGATGCGATTGCGGCTTCAGGGAAAAAGATTCCTTTCAAGAAAGTGAAGATTGGCATCCGGGGAGAGATCAAATCAGAGGAAGAAGCATCCCATCAGCCACAGCAGTTCGCCCATGCCCATTAGGAAATTCAAGGATGAGGAGATGGGGTGATAGGGAGAGGGGGCGAGGGACAATTAAAAGGTCATGGGAAAAAACACTGGAACCCTCGAACCCTTGAACCCTTTTGGAGATTGAGTTAATTAAGATCTGTGCAGCCCCCATTCCAACTGACCAGGAACGTCACCCTTCTCGGAACTGAACATTTCAATCTCTATCTCATCAAAGGGGAGACGTTTGCCATTATGGAAGGGGGGGTGAGTGGAATCACCTACCCCTTCCTGCAGCAACTCGCCCAGGAAAATATCTCTCCCGAATCGATCTCCTATTTAATCATTCCCCACTCCCACTTCGACCACATGATGGTCTTTTTCACGCTCAAAGAAAGGTACCCCTGGATGAAGATCGTCACCTCGAAGTTGAACCAGGCGACCTTTTCAAGCGAACGGATCCTCTCTAAGATTTTCGAGTCTGACCGGAAGATGACCTTAGCATTAATGGAGAGAGGTCTTATTTCCAAAGCTCCGAGTCTCTCCAGCCCTACTTCGTTTCCAGTCGATCTGGCGGTTGAAGAAGGTTCGGCCCTCGATCTCGGCGGGGGTATTAAGATCAAATTTATCGAGACCCCTGGACATTCTCCCGATTTGCTCAGCGGCTTTCTGGAAGAAGAAGGCATTCTTTTCTGTTCGGATGGGGCGGGTTTTTATACCCCTCCCGACTTCTTTCGACCCAATTATTGGTATAGACTCGATGAGGCTGAAAAATCGATCGATCGGATGAAGACGATGGACCCCGGGATTCTCTGCAGAGGCCACTACGGGGCCATCATGGGAAAAGAAGCGGTTCGGTACCATTTGCAGAGGTCGCGCCAGAGCATCGAGGAGTTCAAAGCCTTTGTGCTGGAATGGATAAACCGCGGGGATTCCATTGAGGAGATAACGAAAGAGGTAACGGAGAGATACTCAAAGGGATTCCTTCAACTCTTCCCTCCCGAAGACAACTACCGCCTCTGGAGGTTGTTAGTTCAGAGAACACTTGAGCATTTTGGTATCGAGATCGAAGGTGGAGGTTAAGAAGCAGAGGCAAGGCCTCTGCTTCATCCTAAGAGAAGGGTTCAACTCTTTCTTGAGGTCTTCGTCTGGAAGGAAGTGATGAGTTGTTCAAGTTTTTTCCCCCCACATTTTGGGCACTTCGCCTTCCCCACATCATGATCTCTTATACTGAGGATAACAGTAAACTTCTTCTTACATTTCGGGCAAAGATACTCATACGTGGGCATGCCTGTTCCCTCCTTTCTCTGTCAAATTGACCGGAACGTGCCCCGTCCCGCCTCTGGCGGGATAGGCGGGGTCGAGGGGCACAATATAAAACGAGATTACCTTGCCGGGAAGCCCCGCCGTGCCTGTCCCGTCCTAACGGGATGGGCGGGGAGCTTCAATGGTTTTATAATACCCGTCATCATCAAACCCAGATGATAAAGTAATATAGATAGTTAGATGAACGCTGTCAATAGGCAAGAATCATCGAGCCACATTCCCAACCCGCTTCAGCTCCAGCCGCTGCCTCCTATGGCGAAGCATCTCGATCTCCTTTTGTTGATGAGATGGGGTCTGCTCCAAGGCCCGCTCTACATAGGCCATTGCCTTCTCGAAATCTCTCCGTCGGTGCTCATGGTATTTTGCCAGCTCGATATAAGGGGTGACATCCTCCGGATAGGGCCAGGTCAACATCTCTTCCCAGACGGAGAGAGCCCTCTCCGCTTGCCCCGTCTTCTTAAACGCCATGGAGAGCCATCTCATGACGGACCAGGTAAGCTCCTCATCACATCGTTTCAGGGCAATCTCAAGGCAACGGATGGCCTTCTCCGGACACCCATGTTCCCAGAAGAGCCTTCCCAGCGCAAGGTGTTCAACCCCCTTTCGAGGTCGGGCCACCAGAGGGTCGTGATAGACGAGATGGATTCTTCCCGCCAATGCTACCATTGTGAGGATATCCATCTGGTTATGATAAAAAACCGGATGGATCTTCTGGGCGTCCCCGGTTTGGACATATTCGAAATAAAGCTGCGGAATCCATTCTGATGGAACATCGTCTCCCCTCTCCATCCCCAAAAGCTGAGATTCAAGGGTGACCAGGCGACAGTTGTCGTAAGCTCCCTTCCAGATCTTTCTGGATGGAAAAAGGAGATCAAAATTGGGCATCTCTCTGACCTTCGTCTTCATGCGACAGAGGATGAATCGAGTTTCGAGAAGGGGAATATCATAATGTTTTCCGTTAAAAGTGACCAGGAATTGAAAGGATTCCAGCAGTTCGTTGATGAGCGAGAGAGAAGCTTTCTCTTCCGAATAGTCTCTCATAAAGAATTGGAGGATCAAAAACCCATCTCCCTGGAAGAAACCCAATCCCACCATGAAGGCAAAAGTCCCGGTACCTCCGCTTAGGCCGGTCGTCTCCGTATCGAGGAAGAGAGCTTTCTGAAAATCCAACTCTTTAAGACGTTCATCTTTTGTGAGGAGATGGGCAGGGTAAGTAGGTATGTTGAGGATTTCAGTCAGGGTCATCTCTCCATATCGAAAGTCCGGAGGAAAATAGTCCTTTACCCGAAAGGCCTCTCCATAGGGGGTTGAAATGGCTTCTCCCTTCACCAATTGTTCGACAGGGATGATTTCCCTCTTCCGGTAGACCTTCTTCGGTTCGAGGAGACGGTCGATTCTCTGTCTCAAATCCCCCCCTCCCTCATCCTCCAGGCGGGTGGAGGGAGTCTTAGAGACAGAGGTGAGACGATTCAGACGTTCTTTTAAGTCCATCTTTCCAAATTTCTAAGTTCGGAGTAATGAGTTCGGTGTTCGGAGTATTTAATTCGAACCCTTGATTTACCTTTTTCTCTCCGAACTCTGTAGGGAACGCAGATCTGCGTTCCCTACTTTAGTATTTCTCTTAACAGTGCCAGCGCCACTTCTTTCGATTTTTCTCCCACTTCTTTGATGGGTCCTACGCAGGAAGGGCAACCGTAGCGACACTCACATCGGGAGATAAGTCCCTGTGTCTTTTCGAGAAGCATTCGGGTATCATCAAAAAGTTGGGGGCTGAAACCAATTCCCCCTGGATAGTTATCATAAAGAAAGAGGGTGGGCTCAAAGAGACCCATTTTCTCCTCCGAAATCTCCTCCGGGGAATCGTAAGAGGAATACATCCCTTTCGAATCCCTCGAAAGGCGGAGGAACCACTTCGCCCCCCGGTCTCCCACACAACGATTGAGATCACGGGGATCGCACATGAGATGAAGGGCGGCTATGGAATGAAGGGCATAGCCGAGTCCCAACACGCCATCGATGACCTCCAGGCGATTAAAGGGAAGCCTCTCCACCAAGCTCCTCTTAAAAGTGATCCAATAGGAGGTCGTATGAAATTGAAGGTCCGGAAGTTCTATCTTTCCATAACCCAGATTTTCAAGGGTATAGAACTTGATCTTCTTATATCCCACAATGCGGGTCGCCACTTTGACCTCGCCATGTTCGGAGACGACGGCCTCTTCCGGCCTGCTTTCAAACTCCTCCAGGACGGAGACATCTGTATAGTCGATTGCATCGGTATAATAGTCCCCTTCCGTCTTCTTGACGTAGGCTCTGCGATTGGGATAGTCGAGCTTCTCCACCGTATAGATCTCTGACTCACAGAGGTAGACGGCTCCCTCATAAAGAGTCGTATGAGCCCCGGTGAAGTCGACTTCTGCAATGACCTCCTCTTTGCGCTTCGTCATATCGACCACCACAAAGTTGTCCTCTGAGGCGGACCGGAGGCTCACCTTCTCCGCAGGATAAGCATCCTGGGTCCAGTACCAATTCTCACCTTTATGATGGAGCATCCCCTTCTCTTCGAGATATCTTAACATCTCTCCCAGGTCTTCCCTGCCGAACCGCTCCCCATCGCGGAAAGGGAGTTCAAAGGCAGCGCATTCAATATGGCTCAGGAGAATGAGAAGGTTATCTGGATTGATCAGCCCATGCTCTGGAGACCTTCCGAAGAAATAATCTGGATTTTCGATGATGAACTGATCCAAGGGTTGACTCCGGGCAACGAGGACCACGAGCGACTTCTCTGACCGCCTTCCTGCCCGCCCTGCCTGCTGATAAGTGCTGGCGACCGTCCCTGGGTAACCTGCGATCACACAGACGTCCAGATCTCCGATATCGATGCCGAGTTCAAGGGCATTGGTTGA
>Ga0105095_10001997_pt1 | contig 10879 bp, 9 predicted proteins | sample PPLLak2March2015_2_FD_79180 | JGI IMG/M metagenome (GOLD analysis project Ga0105095, IMG submission 79180) | Freshwater sediment microbial communities from Prairie Pothole Lake near Jamestown, North Dakota, USA - PPLs Lake P8 Core (3) Depth... | ecosystem: Environmental > Aquatic > Freshwater >... | reverse complement strand
TGGAGATACGCAACTCCCCGGCCTCGGTGCCTCCGGAGCCATCGCGGGAGTCCTTGGAGCGTACCTGACCTTGTTCCCGGGCCGGCGAGTGAAGGTGGTATTCATGTACTTCCTGAAGGAAATGCCTGCATTCATAGTCATCGGGGTATGGTTCCTCTATCAGGTTATCCTTGGACTGGGAATGCTGGGAGGAGAGGGAGGAGGCGTGGCGTACGGGGCTCACGTCGGAGGCTTCGTAGCAGGGTTCCTGCTCGTCAGGCTTCTTGCATTGGGCAGGCCGGCATAATCCGTGGAAGTAAAGCCCCCTTGTTGTGTGAGGGGGCTTAGGGGTATTGACCACTACTTGGTCTGCTGGACAATCTGCTTGACTTTGTCTCCTTTTTTGAACTTGGTTGTCGCATCCGCCTGATTGGCAAGTGCCACGGTGGCAAGTGGGACCGCCGAGGGATACCGTTTATCGAACTGCTCGAGCGTCATTGCTTCTGGGAGAGTAACTATCTTTACGATCATCGGTTTTACGGAGAGAGCCTGGTTGTCGGTCAGGCGGCTGAAACTGAGCAGCGCATTCTTGACCGTCGTCTGGTATCCCGACCATGCTTGCTGCGCGCTGTAACCGAGAATCTGAAAGACTTTCCCATCGTATTCGATAAAGGCCGCGGTGCCTGCAAGAGAGCCCTCATTCGTCGTAGCGGAGAATGTCCCGACCACAGAGCGTAGACCATTGATGGACACGGACTGCCGCGAACCTGCGGAAACTCCTTCCTGTGCATAGAAACCGCTCGAGGCCGAATCCGCAGACTTGGTGTTCGCGAGCGTCAGCTGCAGAATCGCATCCCCCGATTCGCTTTGGGCAATGACCGCCTGCTTCTGGTTCGCCGTTTTCCACCCCTGCGGAAAATCAACGCGGAATTTGAGATCAGGGTGATAGAACGCATTCCCTTTGAAATAGCCTTCCCGCGGATTATCGCCGAAGGTCAATCCGGCGAGGCGACTAAGGTATCCAGGCTGGTCGACCTTCGCGTATACGGGCTTCACGCGCATAGTGTCGATCTGGCTCTTGATATCCTCGGCACGGGTGGGAGGGCTTGGATGCGTCGACAACCATTCCGGAACCCGCCCACCTCCGCTTGCTTCGCTTACCCGTTCGAGCACATTCATGACCCGGATCAACTCGCTCGGATTTTGGTCAATCCTCACCATGTATCGCACTGCAAGATTGTCCGCCTGTGTCTCATCGTCCCTGCTGAACTTCAGGAAGAGAACACTCAGCGCGGCGCTCGCCAGGCTGCCGTACTTTTGCATCTCCTCGGGAGCCAAAACCGTGCCGAGAACCATTCCCAGTTGGGCAAGCATCTGGTTGGACATGTTGTTGACCGAGTGTCGAGCAGTGACATGGCCAATCTCATGTGCTACAACCCCCGCAAGTTGTGTTTCGTTATTCATGTGTGCAAGCAATCCCCGGGTGACATAGATGTAGCCTCCGGGAAGCGCGAAGGCATTCACCACCGGATCATCGACAACTCGAAATGTCCAGGGAAGATTGGAGCGCTCCGTCCTTGCAGCGATGCGGGTTCCGAGCTCCTGGATGTATCGCTGCAACTCGGCATCATCATATGCACCAAGCGATCCCTGTATTTCCGAATCGTACTCTTTCCCCATGGCGATTTCCTGAGACTCGCTGATGAGATTCAGATGCTTCTCGCCTGTGGCCAGGTTCGTGGAACATCCGGATGCCCCGATGCTGAATGTTGCCAACGTGAGGACGAATCCAAGACAACTCAGAAGAGATCTGGTCTTCATTGTCCTATCCTCCCAGAATGTGTAAGACATCTTCCGTTGTCGGGATCACTACACTTGCCAATGATACCCCCGTCCCATAGTTCTCCGACACATCGAGCAAAAGGTAAGGCCGACGGCTTCAAGACCTTCTGGGCGTTTATCGGTATGATTGGTGAAATGCCAGCAGCCATGGCGGGCCAGCTAATGTGTGACCTGTGTGTACCGGAAGCGGATACACAAAAGGTTGTGAGGAAAACTGTGAATTGCAACTTCCAATCGCGTCCGAGGGGTAAATCGGAGACAGAAGGACAGAAACGATTTGAGACTGGAACGATCTGACCTTTTGTCCTGTTAATTGACACAGAACCAAGGTAGCGGCAGCATTTTGGATTCCCCATTGTGCCATGGATGGGAGCTGGCCGAAGTGCAGCCCAGACTCGCAGCCCGGCAGAGGCAAAGAGCGCTGCTCGGGGCGGAAAATCACGCACCAAAATTACGACTGCCATGACACCGAAACAAGTCGGTCTTCACCTGAAAACCGTTCCGCATTGGTCGAGACGTGCTCGAACAATCCTCCGGACATTTGAATTCGAAGGCTTCCTGCAAGCTATCGATTTCGTTAACCGGATCGCCAGGAAGGCGGAAAAAAGGAACCACCATCCGGATATCGATATTCGCTATAACAAAGTGACGTTGAAGCTCACGACGCATGACGAAGGGGGACTCACTGAGAAAGACTTTTCCCTTGCCCGTCAATGCGACGAGGTCTTTGCGAAGTACTTTGTGTCGTGATCGACGCGGCATCCAAATCAGAAGAGTATTGTCTCTCATCACAATGCGATCGGAAACACAACGCCAGCATGGCCCGTCCGCAGTCTATAGCGATCGACTGGCAAAAAGAGATCCTTATGCCGCGGTCTAGACCATTCTAGCGGACGAGGACCATCCGTTAGGTTTCAACAAATCCGGCCGTCCGGAACGAGTAGAAATATACTCCACTGGCGAACCGGGATGCATCGAAGATCACCTTGTGCGTCCCGGCACTCCGCTCTCCGTCTTCCAGAGTCGCCACCTCCATCCCAATCGAATTGTACACCTTTAGAACCACCAGGCAACAAAACATCTGAAATCTTCGTATTTTGATGCGATGGCCAAATAGTCGTCGGCGGAGCCAATCCTCCGTTCGCGCACAAGCTATTACTATCCATTACTCCGGAGCCATTCATGATTCTTCTCGTGGTGCTAGGCATACTTCTGCTCCTCCTCATCTGGGGAATCGGGCAGTACAATAAGCTTGTTACGCTGCGAAATCAGGTCCAGAACGGCTGGAAGCAAATCGATGTGCAATTGAAACGCCGGCACGATCTGATTCCGAATCTTGTCAACACGGTGAAAGGGTACATGCAGTACGAGCAGGAGACCCTGGACAAGGTGATCCAGGCACGAAATGCAGCAACCACGGCTTCCGGAGTCGCTGACTCAGCGGTCAAGGAAAACGCGCTCACCGGAGCACTCGGCCGGCTCTTCGCCCTCGCGGAAAATTACCCGACGTTGAAGGCGAACGAAAACGTGAAGCAGCTCCAGGAGGAGCTCTCGAGCACCGAAAACAAGATCGGATTCGCCCGACAGTTCTTCAACGACATTGCGACGAAATTCAACATCGCGCAACAGGTTTTTCCTGCCAACTTCATCGCGCGTATGTTCGATTTCAAGCCCTCAGAACTCTTCGAAGTGACCGAGGCTGCAGAACGGGCCGTGCCGAACGTCGACCTTTCCCTACAAAAGTAGCAGTCGACCGATGCCTCTCGTACCGAGAAACATCTACGAACAGCAGGCCCACAACAAAACGCTGACTGTCCTGGTGCTCGTTGGTTTCATCCTTTTTCTCGGATTCCTGGGTTTCGGGCTGGATCTGTTCCTGACTGGATTCGGACTGGAAAGTGATGAGGAGATGAGCTTTCCGTTTCCGGTTGCGACGATTGTGGCCATGTCGATCGCGGGGATCGGTGCGGTGCGGAGCGCGCGAAGCGGGGATGCCGCGGTTCTGGCATCGGCCACCGCCGTCCCGGTCGCGGAAGACGACCCAAAATACCGCCAGCTTTTGAATGTCGTGGACGAGATGGCGATTGCTGCGGGGATCCCCCGGCCGAAGGTCTATCAGGTGCCCGACCCGGACCCCAATGCATTCGCCACCGGCAGGGATCCAGAGCACGCTTCCATCGCTGTCACAGACGGGCTCGTTGAACGCCTGACCCGCGAAGAGCTCCAGGCTGTCGTCGCACATGAAATGAGTCACATCCGCAACTACGACATCCGGCTGATGACCGTCGTCGCCGCTCTCATCGGAACGGTCTTGCTCATTACGGAGTTCGGAACGCGGGTGCTCAGGTTCGGAGGAGGAAGGGGAGGGAAGAAAGACTCGAAAGGGGGAGGCGGGGGGCTCGGTATCCTGATGCTGGTCTGGGTCATCGCACTGATCCTGGCGCCCATTATCTCTCAACTCCTCGCTATGGCGGTTTCACGCCAGCGGGAATTCCTGGCCGACGCCTCAGGTGCGGAGTTGACCCGTAATCCCATCGCACTTGCCTCGGCGCTGCAGAAGATCACGGACGCGGACGAACCGACAAAGGCAATCAAAAAGGGGACCGCCCATCTCTGCATTGCGGACCCCCTGGGTCGCGAAGCCAACGAGCGGGAAGGGATGTTTGCAGACCTCTTGGGCACTCATCCGCCCGTGGGAAAGCGGATCACACTTCTCAAGGCAATGGCCTACCAGCACGTTTGACAATCCGGTCGTTTTGCGCTTATCAGCGACAGTTGATGGTCGCTGATGAAGAGTGGCGTCATGCTATACGAAAAACGCATGGCTGCATTCGAAGACCGGATCGCACCGAATTCTGCTCATTGGCGAAGTTCTCATACATCAGGATCGACATCAAAGCAGATCTGCAAGATAGAGATGTGCAATCGGTGGATGGCACATCTGAGCTGGAAATTAAGGAGGGTCACGTACGCTATGAGCAGTACTGATATGCACATCCGGACAGCAACAGTTTCGGACTTGGACACCATCATGCGTCACCGTCGTCGCATGTACTACGATATGGGTTTTGTGGAGGAAACTGATCTTGACGCGATGGAGTCGACAACGGCGCCCTTCATCAAGGCGGGTCTCGAGAACGGTTCGTACCGGGGGTGGCTTATGGAAACTCCGGACGGTGTGGTTGCAGGTGGAGGGGTCATGATCGTACCCCTTCCATCATCTCCTTCTGACCCAAGCCCGCGCCGTGCGAAGATTCTTAACATGTACACAGAGCCGGAGTACCGCGGGCGTGGGCTCGCCACCTCTATTATTGAAGCGATGGTCGAGTGGTGTCGGGAACAGGGATTCGGGTGGGTGACACTTCACGCCAGCGATGCCGGGCGCCATTTGTACGAGAAGGTGGGATTCAAACCCACAAATGAAATGCGCCTCGAGCTGAAGTAGGGTCGGCATCACCGGATACCTGCTCTATCGGAAACGCCTCGATAGACGCGGCGAACCGGAACGACTGACCGGTGAGCTTGTTCCCGTCGAATGGCATATGTTCCTCGGATGTGTCGACGATACGGTTGAAACAGTCGAGGAGATGTGGATTCTCCGATTCTTCTTGTGTAAATTCGAGCTGCCAATCCCAAGCCGAACCTCTCGTCGTCGAACACTATGAACACCGGGAGCACGCCATGCCTACGGCAGCCGAAGTCACAGAGTTACGGAATCACGCCCAAACCTACCTGACTGAATCCCTTCTTCCTTTTTGGATCGAACGCTCGCCCGACCCCGTCTACGGGGGATTTCTCCCCTTTTTCGATCGGCACGGTAAGCCGACAGGGGAAACCGAGAAGACGTTTCTCTCACAGATCCGGATGCTCTACACCATGTCGAGTGCCCATCGCGCTGGTTATGGTGACGGCCGCTGCGCGGAACTGGCGGACATGTGTGCGCGGTTCATCCTCGATCATTACTGGGACACCGAACACGGCGGGTGGTACTGGATCGCGGACCGGCAAGGAAAACCAACCAACAAATCCAAAGTGGGATACGGACATTGCTTCGGGATCTACGCCTTCAGCGAGTATTTTCTTGCCACCGGAAATGCCGAAGGCAGAAAAGCCGCCGATGCAACTTATCAGGCCGTTTGCGAGCACATGGCGGACACACGACACGGAGGCTTCATCGAGCTCATGCAGCAGGATTGGCAACCTGAGCGCCCGGGTCGCTACGGCGGCGACCGGAAAAGTCTTGATGTCCATATGCACATGATGGAAGCACTGACCACCTACTACGAAATGACCGGACATCCCACGCACAGACGCCGGCTGCTGGAGATCATCGACCTCCTGCTCTCCAGGATGCTCCGCCCTGGCTCGGGAACGGGATACTTCCAGTTCAAGTACAACTTCGAACCACTGCCCGCGATCATTTTCGCCACAACGTGGGGCCGCGACGCAAAACCGGATCAAGGCGACATTCACCCGCTTGACTTCACTTCCTATGGTCACAACGTCGAGTTCGCCTGGCTCCTCATGCATGCGGGTGATATCCTCGGACAAGAACGGGCTACCTACGAGCCCATCCTCAGGAACATGTGTGATCACTGCATCCGCTTCGGCGTGGACCACACCTACGGCGGTGTCTACTGCGAGGGACCGGATCAGTCGCCAACGGCACACACGCAGAAGCAATTCTGGCAACAGGGCGAAGTTCTTATAGGCATGCTTGACGCCTATCTGTCGTTCCGGGATGAACGATACTGGGCCGCATTCCGGAATATCTGGGACTTCGTTTTTGCCCACATGGTCAACATGGTGGCCGGTGGCGAATGGTATGAGCGAGTGGACCGCGAAGGGATCGTAATCGACGACGCCCTGGGTCACGGCTGGAAGGTCAACTACCACACCGTGCGGTCCATGATTCAAGTGATACGGCGGCTGCAAAAAATCACGGCAGCGTAAGCCGCTAATGGGAATTGCTATGACGAATTCTCTCTCCCTGGCCGACATGGTCATCATCGCCGTCTATTTCACAGCGGTGCTTTCAGTCGGTTTCTACTTCCGTAAGCGGGCAAAAAGTTCAACAGAGTACTTTCTTGCCGGCCGAAACGTAGGCTGGCTCGCGATCGGTGCCTCACTCTTTGCCACCAACATATCGAGTGAACACTTCCTCGGGCTAGCGGGGACAGGTTCGAAATCGGGCCTGGCCGTGGGGCAATTCGAATGGCTGGCAATCCTGGTCCTGCTTCTCCTGGGTTGGGTCTTCACTCCATTCTACCTCCGCTCGGGTGTTTTCACCATGCCTGAGTTTCTGGAGCGCCGCTTTGGCCCCGCGTCACGGTATTATCTGAGTTTGGTTTCCATCGTTGCATATGTCCTTACCAAGATTTCCATCTCACTTTATGCCGGAGGGATTCTCCTGAATGCCGTAGTCGGATGGGACATGTACACGTCCGCCTGCGTGATCGTGGTTGCCACGGGCGCGTATACCGTTCTTGGAGGACTCGCTGCGGTGATCTACACGGATCTCCTCCAGATGTTCATTCTCATCTTCGGGTCGGTCTTGCTCACGCTGATCGGGCTTCATCAGGCCGGCGGCTGGGAGACTGTAGTTTCAACCACACCTCCTGAGTTCTGGAGCATGTTCAAACCGATGAATGATCCTGATTTCCCATGGACGGGGATTGTGCTTGGTGCACCTATCATGGGCATCTGGTATTGGTGTACAGATCAGTATATCGTTCAGCGGGTCTTGAGTGCCAGAAATCTTGATCAGGCGCGGAGCGGGACAATATTTGCAGGATTCCTGAAAATCCTGCCGGTGTTCATTCTGGTCCTTCCGGGTCTCATTGCCTATAGTCTCTCGAATGGCCAGGTCACCGGAGACAGGGCATACGCTTGGATGGTGACAACCCTGCTCCCGTCAGGCCTGAAGGGATTGGTTGTTGCCGGACTTCTGGCTGCTCTCATGTCTTCACTCAGCGCGATGTTCAATTCCACCTCAACCCTCTTGACGATCGACATTTTCAAACGTCTCAAACCGCAGGCCGATGACACCAGCGTTGTCCGCTTTGGCAGGATATCAACAGCGGGCATGGTGGTACTCGGGCTTCTCTGGATCCCGTTCATTGGCAAGATGAGTGACGAGCGGATGTTTGTCTACCTCCAGAGTGTCTCGGGGTACATCGCCCCGCCGATTTCCGCCTGTTTCCTGTTCGGCATCTTGTGGAAACGGGCGAATGGACAGGGGGCCCTGGCGTGCCTTCTTACCGGCCTTTTCCTCGGCGGTACCCGCTTTGGTCTTGAAATTCAGAACAAATTGTCGCCGCTGACATCCGACGCTCTCAGATTCGTTGCGACGGTGAATTTTCTGCACTATGCGGCATTCCTGTTCTTTGTCTGCTCACTTGTGTTGATCGGTGTCAGCCTTGCGACCTCGCCGCCTGCGCGCGAACGGCTTGTGAATTTGACCTTCGCAGGGATTGACCGTTCCCATTCACTCAACCCGAAGCGAAACGGGGTGAATGCGATAGCCTCGGTTGTGCTGGTGCTTGTTCTGCTCTTCCTCTGGTGGTCCTTCAGATAGGCACGGATGTCGAAAAAGAATGAATACCTTTCTCACAACCGGTGGCGAGGTGTTTTGTTCCGTGACTCTGTCTACGATTGTGACGCATTCCTGAGGGAATATGCCCGATAGACGCCATATCCATATTCTCACCTCGGCTCATGGTGCCGGTTTGCGCCGATCGGGCGCCATCCTCGCTGCAATTCTCCGCCAATCCGGTTTCAAAGTGACGGTTACGATCTTTCACAGCGAACTGAAAGCACGCGTCGGCCGTGCGTTCAGGAAGCTCGGCGGTTCGATGGCGCGCAAGCCGCTGTATGACATGAACATTTTCCTGGAAACGGCGAAGCCCGGATGGTTTCGATACGCGCGCGTTAATTGTCTCATTCCCAATCAGGAATGGATGAGGGACGACACCACGAAATATCTTCCGGAATTTGACAGCCTGCTCTGCAAGACCCGGCACGCAGAACAGATCTTTAGACGGCGGGGACTCCGTACACGCTTCGTCGGATTCACAGGTATTGACCGGTTTGACGGCAAGGTGACGCACAACTATGACAGCTTCGTACACATGGCAGGCAGCAGCGAACTAAAGGGTACCGAGACCCTGGTCCGGTGCTGGTCGCGGCACCCGGAATGGCCCATGCTGAAAGTGCTCTGGCATGCCGAGGGGATCTCGGCCACCCCGGCCGTCAACATTCAGTGGACAACCTCACGTGTCGACGAGAGGACGCTTCGTCGGCTCCAGAACAGTAATGGGGTCCATTTCTGCTTATCTGCAGCCGAGGGCTTCGGTCATTACATCGTCGAAGCCATGAGTTGTCAGGCCGTCGTCCTTGCCACAGACGCACCGCCAATGAATGAACTTGTACAGCCGGACCGGGGTATTCTGGTGCCATATGTTGGCGAGTGGACCATCGGTCTTAGCAAAGGCTATCGCATAGATGATGCGGCAATCGAGGGGTCGGTCGAAGCCCTCGGGCAAATGAATAGCGAAGAACGGAAGAGTATGGGGGAAAATGCTCGTGCGTGGTACATTGAAAATGATCGTCAGTTCCGGCAACGGCTCGTTGAAGCGGTCAATGAAATTGTCGAAGGATAATCCCCCGAACAGGATCCTGACTCCTGGAGGATCCAGAATCATTACTCAGGGCAATGCGGAGTCCGCCATGGTTGCACGTCGAGATTTCATGATCCTTGTGCTAGTCCTGTTTATGGCCGGGGTTCCGGCACGGGCAGGGCAGGATCCGTTGGCCATTACCGAATTCGGTGCCGTTGGCGACGGGCGCACGCTCAACACCAATTCGATTCAAAAGGCGATCGATTCGATCGCGATGAGAGGTGGGGGAACCATTCTCGTCCCGCCGGGGGTGTTCCTTTCCGGCACACTGCAGCTGCGCTCCAACACCAATCTGCATCTGACCACCGGGGCGGTTCTGCGGGGAAGTGACAACTTGAAGGACTACGTTCTCGGAGGCAGAGTAGTGGGATTGTTGTTCACACAGGATGCGACGAACGTGTCGATCTCCGGCCAGGGGACCATTGACGGCAATGGGGATACATTCATGGATCTCACGCGCGCCAAGCACATTGAGAATGCCGGTGTACAGTGGACGCGCCAGAAGGAGCACTTCCGCGAAGTGCTTACCGGGATCGGTGACGGTCCTGCAGTCCCGAAAGACCGTCCGTTTCAGATGATCATCTTCTCTGACTGCCGCATGGTTACCATTCGTGACGTCCTCATCACTAATTCTCCGTTCTGGACCGTGCATTTTGCGGATTGTGACGGTGTCCTGGTTTCCGGGGTCCGGATCTGGTGCAACCTGCTTGTGCCCAACAACGATGGAGTGGATTTTACTTCTTCGAGCAACGTGATCATGTCGGATTGTGACATCCGGACCGGTGACGACTGTGTGGCCATCACCGGGTACAGTCATCACTTCGATCTGCCGGGGTACAAGAATCTGCGGCGTCCGCTGAAGAACATTACAATCACCAATTGCCTCATGCAGTCCCGGTCCGCGGCCATACGGATCGGCGGATTTGACCAGAACCCGATGCGGAACATCACCATCTCCGACGTGACCATCACCAATTCGAACCGTGGAATAGGTATGTTCGTCCGTGATCAGGGATCTCTCGAAAACGTCATCGTATCCAATGTGATTATCGAGACGAGGCTGCACACAGGGGATTGGTGGGGAAATGGGGAGCCAATCCACATCTCTGCGGTTCGGCTCACGAAGGATGTCCCTCTGGGCAAAATCCGTAACGTCTCCTTCCACAACGTCATATGCAAGAGTGAATCGGGGATCCTCATCTACGGGAGTGCGGAGAGCATCATCGAAAATGTCTCGATGGAGAACTTGACGTTGCATATAGCAGACAGTCCGCTGAACGCATCAAGCGGTGGGAACTACGATCTGAGACCCGTTCTTGACGAGAAACAGCAGCTCTTTTCGCATGACATCGCCGGACTCCACGCGCAGCATGTCAAGA
>Ga0105095_10001994_pt1 | contig 10886 bp, 10 predicted proteins | sample PPLLak2March2015_2_FD_79180 | JGI IMG/M metagenome (GOLD analysis project Ga0105095, IMG submission 79180) | Freshwater sediment microbial communities from Prairie Pothole Lake near Jamestown, North Dakota, USA - PPLs Lake P8 Core (3) Depth... | ecosystem: Environmental > Aquatic > Freshwater >... | reverse complement strand
TCGTTGACGCCGTCACCGACCATGGCCACCACCTGGCCGGACGCCTGCAGGCGCTTCACCTCGGCCACCTTGCCCTCGGGCAGCACGCCCGCGACGATCCGGTTGATGCCGGCGGCGCGGCCGATGGCCTCTGCCGTCGCTCGATGATCGCCTGTCAGCATCACCACGTCCAGCCCGAGCGATCGCAGCCGGCCGATGGCCTCCTGCGTCGTGGGCTTGACCGGATCCGTGATGGCCACCAGCGCCGCGAGCGCGCCGTCCACCGCCACGAACACAGGCGTCTCGCCCTGGGCCGCCCAAGCGTCGGCCTGCCCCTCGAGCGGCGACACCGCCACGCCCTGCCCCGTCATCAGCGCTGCGTTGCCGACCGCGACGAGGCGCCCATCCACCTGTCCCAGGGCGCCGTGGCCGGTGACGGAAAGGAAGCCGGTCACAGGGAGGCGCGTCAACTGACGCGCCTCCGCGGCGCGCACCAGCGCGTCGGCCAGTGGGTGTTCCGAAGCGGACTCGAGGCTGGCCACGAGCGACAGCACCCGGGCCTCGTCCATCCCGCCCGCCGTGACGGCGATGCGCGTCACGCTCGGCCGGCCCTCGGTGATGGTGCCCGTTTTGTCCAGCACCACCGTGGTCACGTCACCCGCGCGCTGCAGGGCCTCGCCGCCCTTGATGAGCAATCCAGCCTGCGCGCCTCGGCCCGTCGACACCATCACGGCCGTCGGCACCGCAAGGCCCATGGCACATGGGCACGCGATGATCAGCACTGCCACCGCCGCCGCGAAGGCACGCACCAGCGGCGCCTGGTCCACGGCGACGAACCACGCCACGAAGGTGGCCACCGCCAGCGAGAGCACCACCGGCACGAACACGCCGCTGATGCGATCCGCCAGCCGCTGGATGGGCGCGCGCGACCCCTGGGCGTCGCGCATCAGGCCGATGATCTGGCTGAGCACGCTGTCAGCGCCCAGATTGCGCGCACGGTAGCGGAGCGCGCCGGTGCGGTTGATGGTGCCGCCAATCACCGCGTCGCCGGCCTTCTTCGGCACGGGCACGCTCTCGCCTGTCAGCATCGACTCGTCCACCGCGCTCGATCCGTCCTGCACCTCGCCGTCCACGGGCACGCGCTCGCCCGGGCGCACCAGCACGGTGTCGCCCACCTTCACGTCGGCCAGCGGGATGTCGATGTCGCGGCCGTCACGCGAGACGCGCGCAGTCGACGGCTGCAGGCCCGCCAGCGATCGGAGAGCGGCGGAGGTCTGCCGCTTCGCCCGCGCCTCGAACATGTTGCCCACGAGGATGAGCGCGATGATGAAGAGCACGGCCTCGTAGTACACGTCCGGCGCGACGCTCCGGGACAGGAAGAAGCCCGGCGCCAGCGTTGCCGAGAGTGAGTAGATGAAGGCCGCGCCGGTGCCGACGGCGACCAACGTGTTCATGTCGGCCGTGTGGTGGCGGAACGCCGACCACGCGCGCGTGTAGAAGTGACGGCCGGCCCAGGCCATCACCCCGAGCGTGGTGGCGAGGAGGAACGCCACCAGCCAGCGCGAGTCGATGGTGTAGAGCCAGGGAAAGGCTGCCGAGAGCAGCGGGTCGAGCCAGGCATGGCTCCACGCCATGAGCGGGTCCGACGGCGCGCTGGCATGGTGCGCCGAGGCGGCGATGGCGCTCATCACCGGCATCGAGACCACCATGCCCAGGGCCGCGGCCACGAGGCTGACGATGGCCTTCCGCCGCAGGTCGCGGTACTCGGCGGCCTGTGCCGCGTCCTGCGCCACCGAGGGGTCCACCGCGTCGTCTTTGCCGGCCACGTCCGAGTGATACCCGGCCGCGCGAACCGCAGCGACGAGGTCCGCGGGGCGCGCGACCGCCGGGTCGTAGGTGACCTGCGCGGTTTCGAGCAGCAGGTTCACCGAGGCGTCCTTCACCCCGGGTGTGTCCTGCAGGGCCTTGGTCACGTGCACGGTGCACGAGGCGCAGCTCATACCCGAGACCGGCAGGCTGATGGTCGAGGCAGACTTCATGGTTGAGGTAGCCATGACGGCCTACTTCGCCTCCGCGGCGGCCACCGTGATGCGCCCGCGCAGCATACTCATGCCGCACGTGAACTCGAAACGGCCGGGCTGGCTGGGCACGAACTCGACCGCCGTGGTCCGCCGGGCCGGCAGGTAGCGCTTGATGCCGAAGTCGGGGAGCACCACCTCTTCCGAGCAAGGTGAGGTCTCCCGCCGGTCGAAGAGCAGCCGCACCGGCGTCCCCGCCGTCACGCGGATGTCGGAGGGCTGGTAGCCGCCCTCGACCACCACCTGCACCTCCTGCACCCCGCCGGCAGCGGTGGCGGCCACCACCTTCGGCCGGGCCAGGAAGAAATACCAGTTGATCCAGCCAATCAGGGCGATGCCCCCGGTCAAGACGGTCCAGTCAGCAGCAGTCATGTCCCCCTCCTGTGCTGGTAACGCAGGCAGGGCAGGGGCATTACAGTGCCCCCCGACTCCCGACTCCCGACGCGATCGAACCCCTCCCGACGCGTCCTACTTCCCCCGATACAGGCTCGGGTCTGGCGGGGCGGTCCGTTGGGCGCCAGCCTTCTTCCAGGCGTCGTACCGCAGCCGCAGGGTCTTGACGGGGTTGGCGCTCTCGCCGCGCGTGGTGTCGTCGTCGGTGACGCTGAGGTAGGCGTAGTACTTCCCGTCGTTGTGCGTCACGCCGGGCTGATCGGTCTTCTCGGCAATCGCGATGTAGGCGACGTGCGCCGTCCGGTCGTCGCAGGGCACGAAGTCCAGCGGGTTGTTGCCGCAGTTGCAGCGATGGTCGCCCCCGTTCGCATCGGCGGCTTCCATGGCCGCCATCACCCGGTCCGCCATCGTGCCGGTGGCGCGCGTGAAGGCCAGCGCCGCCTTGGTCACAACGTCGTCGCCCAGCAGCGTGTTGCCCTGCACCTGGTAATGGATGTCGCCCACCTGGCCGCCGAAGTAGAGCGACGACTGCGAGTTGCCGCTGCCGTTGAAGCCCGCGCGGTTGTTGCGGCCCGTGATCGTGCCGCCGTTGGGCATGGCCACGATGCCGAACTGACGGCGCTCGATGTTCGGATCCTTCTTCAGCATCGCGATGATGTCCGCGGGCGGCGTGCCCTTCTTCAGCTCGTTGTAGACGAGCATCTGGTTCTCGCGCGTGTTGTCCACGCCGGCCTGGCAGGCCGCGACGCCCACGCCCGGGATGATGACGGCCTGGATGTCCATCAGGTCGCGCGCGGGATTGGGCTGTCGTTGGGGAAAACCGCCCTGTCGCACGCAGGTGGCCGACGCGATGATCACCTGTCCGGTGCGCGCGTCGAGCGCGATGACCGACCAGGTGGCAAACGCCGGCGCGTGGGTCGCCAGCACCAGGAAGAGGCCGAGCACGAAGCTTTTCATGCGCGGCAGTGTACCAGAGGCTTGCCACGCCGAAGCTCGACGAGGCCCCGCGAGCGAAGGCGGGCTAGTAGAGCACCCGCACCTCGCCCAGCTGCTTCACACGCGCTCGGTAGTGGGCGACGATGAGGTCGCGCCGTTTCATCACCGCGTCGATTTCCCCCGGCGTGAGGTGGGCCTCCGCCGCGCGCGTCACCTCGTCTCGGGTTAACGCCTCGAGCCGCCCGAGCAGGCGCCGATCGATCCGGTGCAGCTCCGCCGCGCGCACGGTGTCCCACAGGCGGAACGCCCGGGTGAAGTCGATCATGATGACCCGCCACTGCGGCGAGACCAGCACGTTGGTCAGGTTCCGATCGGTGTCGTAGACCAACTCCATGAACACGCGCTGCCGGAACATGTCGTCGTTCCACGCGGTCCGATCCGGTGGTTCCACCTTCCGCTTCAGGCGCTCGCCCTCGTCCATCAACGATTCCATCCACCAGGCGAGCGACCCGGTCTTGCCCCGGAACCGGTACTCGATGGTGACGGGCATCATGTCGGCCAGTCCCAGCAGGCCCGCCAGCCGATACGCGGCCACGTTGTAGCGCCAGGAGTCCACGAAGTTCACTTCCATGCCGCCGTTTGGGAACTGCATCACGGGTTTGCGCTCGTCGACGACCTGGAAGAGGGCGTCGTGCGTGAGGGCGCCGTCCGACAGCGTCAGCCGCGTCGGGCGGGTCACGCCTATCGACGTAGTGCGGGTAGCCACCACCTTGGCCGACCGCATGAAGGCCTCGATCTGGTCCGGCGTGAGCGGGGTGTCGCCGGTCGTCTGGGGAGCGAGCGAAAGAGCGAGGGCGACGCCGAAGAGGACTCTGAGCATCGAACCTCTCCTGACTCGGGTGACCGGCGTGACGGTACGGCCGATTATCGGCGGTCCGGGGCCAGCGTCAAGGGGCCACCGCTAGTGCTAAGCTGATTACCTTCTTGGACGTCTCCACGATGCGAATTCCCCGGCGAACGGCCGTCGCTCTTGTTGCGCTGGTGGCCCTGTCGGGCGCGGCCTGCTCCGCAGACCCAGGCACGCCCGTGGCGTTGGCTGCGGAACAGGCGCCCGAGGCCGGGCCTCCGGACATCGATCACCTGGCGCCGGCGCCCGACTCGGTGGGCGCCACGCCGACGCGCTTCGAGTGGTCCCGCATCGAGGGCGCGGACAGCTATCTCCTCCGCGTGTGGAACGAGGCCGACACCCAGGTCTTCCGGCAGGCGGGGAGTCACGAGACGTCGTTTTCGTGGCCCGCGGACACCCGGCTCGAATTCGGCACCTACTTCTGGTCCGTGGTCGCGCTGCGGGACGACCGGCCGATGGCCGAGTCGGGCCTCGCGGCGTTCGTGGTGACGCGCTGAGCATGGCCGGTACGCCTCACACCTTCTTCATCGAAGCCGACGATATTCCCGGTGTGCTGTCGCGGGTGGCGGCCGTGTTCGCCAGCCGCGGCGCGAACATCTCGGGCATCCAGATGCTGACGAGCGCGGAAGGCCGGGCCGCGATGACCATCGAGGCCGAAGGCGACACCGAGCCGGGGCGGTTGGTGGAGGAGCTCCTGGCGCTGTCCGCCGTGCACCGGGTGACACGCGAGCCGTCGCTGATGACCATCTACGGCAAGCGCGTCATCATCATCGGCAGCGGCGCCCAGGTGGGCCAGGTGGCGGTGGGCGCCATCAGCGAGGCCGATCGGCACAACATCCGGGGCGAGCGCATCTCCGTGGATACCATCCCGCTGGTCGGCGAGCAGGCGCTCGCGGGCGCGGTGCGCGCGGTCGCGCGCCTGCCGCGCGCGAAGGTCCTCGTGCTCGCCGGCGCCATCATGGGCGGCGAGATCACCGAGGCCGTGCGCGACATCCAGCAGCAGGGCCTGAAGGTGATTGCCCTGAACATGGTGGGCAGCGTGCGCGCCGCCGCCGACCTGGTTGTCTCGGACCCGCTGCAGGCGGGCGTGATGGCCGTGATGGCCATCGCCGACACCGCGAAGTTCGACATCGATCGGCAGCGGGGAAAGCGGTACTGAGTCGCGTCCATTGAGCGATTGGCGATTGCAGATTGTTGATTGATTGGGGATTGGCGATTGAGTATTGGCGATTCATTGGGTGATTGGGTGATTGGGTGATTGTTCATCGCTGTGGCGTGTAGAATCCGCGCGGGTTTGTTTCAGGAGATGAGAACAATGAAGCTCGACCGTTTCGTGAGCGGCCTGATGGTGGCCGGCGTGGTCGCGGTGGGAGTGGCGCTGGGCGCGCAGCAGGCGCCGCCGGATCCGAAGGATCCGCGCATCGGGCTCAAGGCCGGCCTGCGCGAGGCGGGCACCGCCGCGAAGAACATGGAGCTGCTGGCCAACCTGCCCAAGCCCGAGGGCTTCTTCGATCCCGAGGCGCCGGCCGGCGCGCCCACGCCGCCCGAGCGTGCGCCCGGCGAGGCGCCTCCGGCGCCGCCGCCGCCCGGCACGCCGCCACCTCCGCCGCCGCGCGGGTCCGGCTTCACCAACTCGGACCTCGCCTTCTTCGGGACCAACGTCGTCGTCGGCAACTACCACGGCTTCAATACCTACGACATCGAGAACGCGCGCAGGCCGCGGCTCGTCACCTCGGTGGTGTGCCCGGGCGGGCAGGGTGACGTCTCGGTGTGGGGGCACCTGCTGTTCATGTCGGTGGAGCAGACGCGCGGGCGCCTCGACTGCGGCCTGCAGGGCGTGCCGGAGACGGTCAGCAAGGAGCGCTTCCGCGGCGTGCGCATCTTCGACATCACCGACATCCGGAAGCCGCGCCAGGTGGCCGCCGTGCAGACCTGCCGCGGGTCGCACACGCACACCCTGGTGCCCGACCCGAAGGATCCGTCGCGCATCTTCGTCTACGGCTCCGGCACGAGCACGGTGCGCCCCGGCGAGGAGCTCGAGGGCTGCTCGGGGAAGGACGCCAAGGAGGATCCGAACACGTCGCTCTTCAGCATCGACGTCATCGAGGTGCCGCTGGCCGCGCCCGAGAACGCGAAGATCGTGAGCCGGCCGCGCATCTTCATGGACGAGACGTCCGGCAGCATCGCGGGCCTGTGGCAGGGCGGCAACCACGGCGAGGGCACGCAGACCTCGCGCATGACCAACCAGTGCCACGACATCACGGTGTTCCCGGCCATCGGGCTGGCCGCGGGCGCGTGCTCGGGCAACGGCCTGTTGATGGACATCTCCGATCCGATGAACCCGAAGCGCCTGGATCACGTCGTGGACAAAGCCTTCTCCTACTGGCACTCGGCGACGTTCAACAACGACGGCACGAAGGTCGTGTTCACCGACGAGTGGGGCGGCGGGTCCCGGCCGCGCTGCCGCGCCACCGATCCCATCACCTGGGGCGCCGACGCCATCTTCGACATCGTCGACCGGAAACTGGTGTTCAAGGGCTATTACAAGATGCCCGCCGCGCAGACCGAGCAGGAGAACTGCGTGGCGCACAACGGATCGCTCATCCCGGTGCCGGGACGCGACATCATGGTGCAGTCCTGGTACCAGGGCGGCATCTCGGTGTTCGATTTCACCGACTCGGCCAACCCCGTCGAAATCGCGTATTTCGACCGAGGTCCCGTCGACGAGAAGCAGCTGATGTCGGGCGGCTACTGGTCGTCCTACTGGTACAACGGCTTCATCTACGGCGCGGAGATCGCGCGGGGCATCGACATCTTCCGGCTGCTGCCGAGCGAGCACCTGACGCGCAACGAGCTCGAGGCGGCCACGCTCGTCCGCTGGGAGGAGTTCAACTCGCAGCAGCAGCCCAAGGTCATCTGGCCGCCCGCCATCGTGGTGGCGCGCGCGTACCTCGATCAGCTCGTGCGCAGCAACGCGGTATCGAAGGACCGGGCCGACGCCATCTCGTCCACGCTGGATCGCGCGGAGCGCGTCACCTCGCGTGACAAGGGCGCGCCGCCGGCCGCGGCCGAGCTGACGACGCTGGCCGGGCAGCTCGAGCGCGACGCCGCTGGCGCGCAGCCCCGCGATGCGGCGCGGATGCGCGGGATGGCCGAGACGCTGAAGGGGCGCGCCGCACAACTGCGCTAACCCTGGGCCTTACGATGCCAGGGGCCCGGGCGAGGTCGCACCGGGTCCCTGGCAGACCGGAATCCTGCGCTCAGTTCCGATCGTCGTCGTCACGTCGCGTGACGGGTACCGAGCGGCCCACCGCGGCCGTTGGCCCTCCAGCGGCCGACACGTACGCCGACGCCGCACCGTGCACGTAGACCAACTGGCCGCCGGCGTGCCCGACGCGCAGGGCCATGCCGGCGACGCCCAGCGTGGCGACCACGAAGGCCCCTGCCAGCGCGTTCGAGACGGGCGCCTTGCGCCCGGCCAGCACCAGCGCCGCCAGGGCCAGGCTGGCCCCGGCCGACCAGATGAACTGCTCGGCGAACTCCTCGTGCTGGTGCAGCGCGCGTTCCTGCACGACAGCCTCGACGCGGTCTTCCTCGCCCTCCCCGGTTCTCATGGCGACCAGCCCGCTCGCGACCAGCAGCGCCTGAAGGGCCACCACGGCCGTCCATGCGCGCAGCCTGACCCGACCGGTCCAGAGGGCCCAGGCGGATCCCGCCGCGATGAGCGGCATCAGCGTGGCCAGCGCGACCGGCAGGTGGACAACGGCGGGGTGGAGTGGCAAACCATTCATGATGACCTCCTCGTGTGAACCAGCGTCGCCTCGACGCTTCTGCCTATACTTACGGCCGGTGGCAGGGCGCAGTCATCGCACGAATGTCTAATGGGGCCAACGTGGTAGAAACAGAGCACTTAGCCGATGGGCACGAGACACGTGTAGGATCCCGCCGCGTAGGCCTGGCCGTCGCGTTGTTCGCGGCGATCGCCGTTCTCATCGGCGTGGACGTGGTCGGGGATGCCAGGACCGGCGTGGAACCGCTGCACGTGTCACTCGAAGGGCTCGTGATGGTGCTGGCGCTGGTGGGGGTGGCGGCGCTCTGGCGCGGCTTTCGGGCCGCCGAGGCGCGGGCGGCCCATCTCGAAGGCGACCTCCAGTCCGCTCGCGCCGAAACCGGGCGCTACAAGGCCGAGGCCCACGAGGCGCTGGCGGGGTTGGGGCACGCGATCGACGCCCAGTTCGAACGCTGGGAGCTGACCGGCGCCGAGCGCGAGGTCGGGTTGCTTCTGCTGAAGGGGCTCACGCACCGCGAAGCGGCCGAGGTACGGAAGACCGGCGAAGCCACGGTGCGCCAGCAGGCCCTGGCCATCTATCGCAAATCCGGCTTGCGGAGCCGATCCGACCTGTCGGCGTTCTTCCTGGAGGACCTGCTGTTGCCGCGCGGGGACGCTGCGCCTGCGCGATGAACCCTCCCAGGCCGATCGGGCATCCAATCCACAACCGCGGCCGCAGGGTGGTCGCCTCTGAGAAAGGTCAGCTTCGTGACTCGACCACTCGTCTCCGCCCTTAGTGCCGCCGTGCTGTTCATCACGCTCGGCCTCGGGGGACGGGCACAACAGCCCGCCACCGTCGATACCTCGAAGATCGGCCCGCAAGTCGGCGCGCCCGTCCCCGAGTTCTCCGGCGTGGACCAGTTCGGCAAGACCCACACCCTGGCGTCGTCGCTCGGCGCGAAGGGCGCCATGCTGGTGTTCTTCCGCTCCGCCGACTGGTGACCCTACTGCAAGACGCAGCTCGTGGAGCTGCAAGGCCGCTACCAGGGCATCACGAAGCAGGGGCTCGGGCTCGTCGCCATCAGCTACGACGCACCGGAGACGCTCAAGAAGTTCGCCGACTCGCGCGGGATCACGTTCCCGATGCTCTCCGACCCGGGCTCGGCGATCATCAAGCGCTACGGGTTGCTCAACGAGACCATAGACCCGAAGACGCGGTTCCACGGCGTGCCGCACCCCGGCACGTTCATCCTCGATCCGAAGGGCGTGGTGGTGTCGCGCTTCTTCGAGGACGCGTACCAGGAGCGATATACCGCCGCCACGATCCTTGCGACGCAGGGCGTGGACCCTGCAGAGGCGCCGGTCTCCGCGAGCACGTCGCACCTGTCGATGACCGCGTCGATCAGCGACACCACGGCGGCGCCCGGCGAGCGCCTGTCCATCGTCGTCAACGTCACGCCTCGACGAACCATGCACCTGTACGCGCCGGGGAAGCACGACTACCAGGTGGTGCAGCTCACCATCGATCCGCAGCCGTGGCTGCGTCCGCACGACACGACCTATCCACCGTCGGAGCTCTACCACTTCGTCCCGCTGGACGAGCGCGTGGAGGTCTACTCGAAGCCGTTCCGGCTCACACGCGACATCACCCTGCTGGCCACGCCCGAGGCGCAGAAGCTCCTGGGTGCGCTGCAGGAGGTGACCATCACTGGCGCACTCGAATACCAGGCGTGCGACGACAAGATCTGCTTCAACCCCGCGCGCGTACCCGTCAGCTTCAGCGTGGCACTGAGGCCGCTGGACCGGAAGCCGGCCGGAGGGGAGAGGTGAAGAAGTGAGAAGTGAGAAGTGAGAAGTGGCTGGCGGGCATGGGGGCCGTCGCCGACGGTATACTGGCAATAGGCCCTGCAGAATTGGAGGTTGCCGTGCCGAGGCTCCTCGTCGCTCTCGCGTTCGTCCTCGCAGCCTCACCGGCGCCAGCCCTGGCGTCGGACGCCAGCGGTCAGATCGTCGTGGGCCTCGCCGTGGTCGGCACCCACACAGAAGGCGCGGTGGTCGCCACCACCGACGCGGTCGCCACGGGCACCGGACGGGCCGAGATTCTCTTCGCCGACGGAACACTGCTGCACGTCGACGCCGAGTCCAGCGTGCGCTGGGCCGCGGCCGGTACGCTTGCGCTCGACAACGGCCGCGTGCTGTTGCGGACGGGGACCGGTGGCTGGCTCGAGGTCGTCCTGCCGTTCGCGCGCGCGACGCTCGCACCGGGCGGGGCGTACGGCTTGCTGGTGGACGCGTCCCACGGGCGGCTGCTCGTCACGGTCATGGCTGGTGGGGCCGATCTGCAGACCGCGGCGGCGAAGGCGACACTCGGTCCGTCCGAACTGGCGGTGCTCACCGGGCCCACGTCGCGCATCGTGGCTACCGCTTTCGAGCCGGCACCGTGGGACACGTTCCTGCTGTGGTCGCGCGCCCGGCAGTCCGCACGGATACTGGCCGCCGCCCAGGCCGCGGACCTGCAGGTCGGTGGCGCCACCGTGATCCCGCTCGGCCCCGGAGGATTTCGCGAGTCGAGCCCGTCCAACGAATCCGTTGCCCCTTCGTACTCGGGCGGGGAGGCGATCTGGTACGGCGGCAGCGGGATCGTCGGGTGGCCTGTCTGGGGTTACGGCGGTGGGCGCGACGGGTGGGATAGGCGGAGGGATCCGTACGCGCCATACTACGAACCGCACTACGAGCCGTACCCGTACGGGGGCGCGCGTGGTCCCAGGGGTGAGGGCCGCGGTGGTCCGGGGAGGACCGGCCCCGCTACAGGTGCGCCGCGCGA
>Ga0105095_10001993_pt1 | contig 10887 bp, 11 predicted proteins | sample PPLLak2March2015_2_FD_79180 | JGI IMG/M metagenome (GOLD analysis project Ga0105095, IMG submission 79180) | Freshwater sediment microbial communities from Prairie Pothole Lake near Jamestown, North Dakota, USA - PPLs Lake P8 Core (3) Depth... | ecosystem: Environmental > Aquatic > Freshwater >... | reverse complement strand
GATGCTGGAGCGCTCGCCGGTCTTGCGCGAGGTGCCGCCGTAAAACGTGAACGCGCGCTCGCCGCGCGCGGCTTCAACCAGGTGCCGCCGCTCAACAACCGGGAGCTGTTCCGGCGCGACCGCCATACCTGCGGTTACTGCGGCGGCGAGTTCGGCTATTTCCGGCTCACGCGCGACCACATCACGCCGCTGTCGCGCGGCGGGCGCGACACCTGGATGAACGTGGTCACCGCGTGCCGCCACTGCAACGGCCACAAGCGCAATCGCCTGCCCGAGGAGTCCGGCATGCAGTTGCTGTATGCGCCCTACGTGCCGAACAAGGCCGAGTACCTGATCCTCACCAATCGCCGCATCTTCGCCGATCAGATGGAGTTCCTGCGGCAGCACGTCGCCGCGCATTCGCGGTTGGTCGGCACCCCTGCCTGATTTCTGGCGTAACAGCGGATTCCATCTGCTAGAGCGCGACCCCGCCGGCAGGCTGCGGGTCACCGACGACTTCCTGCGCGCCTACTACCTGCGCCCGGAGATCCACCCGGTCGAGGAGTCCTGCGACGCCGAGCTGCGGCTGCATGCGGCGCTGATGGACCAGCCCCGCCGCGCGGTGGCGGCAACCGAGATCGAGGCCCTTGCGGACGCAGACGCGCGCCACAACTACGGCATGCTGCTGCGCTTTCGCGACCGGCTGCTCGCCGCGGGCTCGGTGGAGGGCTGCTACATGGGCCTGTTCAAGGGCGCCATCGACGTGCCGCCGCTGTTCATCGAGCAGCTCACGCACGTGATCCTGCGCAACCTCCTGGAGGGCTGCGAGGATCCGCTGCAGCTGCGGGCGGCGGAGGTGTTCTTCCGCGAGCAGCAGGCGACCCTGCAGGAGGGGCACGTGCTGCTCGCCGACCTGGAGACGGTGGAAATGCACGCCGCGGGCAACCGCTACGGCAGCATCGGCAAGCTGATCGTGGAGGCGCAAGGGTCGCTGGGCAAGGTGGACCTCGACGTCCTGGACCGCGCCAATGCCGCGCTGTACTGGGAGCGCGAGTCGCGCCACGACACCGTCATCAGCCTCACCTACGGCCGCGCCGCGCTGGATGCGCTGTGCCGCGTGATCGAGTCCTGGGTGGCGCACTTCCACGCTGTCGAGGTGAAAGTGAGCCCGTTGCGCCGGATCGAGGAAGCGCGCTGGGCCTGGCACATCGGCCTGGATGCCGAGTCGACCGAGATCCTGAACGAGCTGTGGGCCGGCAGCCAGGTGGATGCCGGGCGCATGCGCAATATCGTCGCCCTGTTCTCGATGCGGTTCGTGGACCCGGCGCTGATGCGCGAGAGCGTGGCGGGGCGCCCCGTGTACCTGGCGCTGAGCGTCAACGAAGCGCAGGTGGTGCGCATGAAGCCGCAGAACCTGCTGACCAACCTGCCCCTGCGTGAAGCCTGAGTACTGGGAGCGCGCCAAGCGCGCGCTGACGCGGCGCGATCCGGTGCTGGCCGCGATCATGCGGCGCCATCCGCGCGTGCATCTGGTGGCGCGCGGCGAGCCGTTCCAGACGCTGGCGCGCGCCATCGTCGGCCAGCAGATCTCGGTCAAGGCGGCGCAGTCGGTGTGGAACCGGGTACTCGAGGTGGCGCCGGGCATGTCGCCGGCGGAAGTGCTCGCGGTGGCGCGCCCGCGCCTGCGCGCTTGCGGCCTTTCGGACCGCAAGACCGAGTACATCGCGGACCTCGCGCGCCACTTCGCCGAGGGCACGGTGCGGCCGCATCGTTGGCCCGAAATGGACGACGAGGCGGTGATCGCGGAACTGGAGGCGGTGCGCGGCATCGGCCGCTGGACCGCGGAGATGTTCCTGATGTTCAATCTGCTGCGGCCGGATGTCTATCCGCTCGGCGATCTCGGGCTGCTCAACGCGGTGCGCCTGCAATACTTCAAGGGGCGCAAGGTGCCCGTGGCGCGCATCCGCACGCTGGGCCTCGCCTGGCAGCCGTGGCGCTCGGTCGCCACCTGGTACCTGTGGCGCTCCCTCGACCCGGTGCCGGTAGAATACTGAGCCCGTGAAGACCGCCTTCCTCGAATTCGAGCAGCCGATCGCCGAGCTCGAGCAGCGCATCGAGGAACTGCGGTTCGTGCAGGACGACTCGGCGGTCGACATCTCCGAGGAAATCCAGCGCCTGACCAAGAAGAGCCAGGCGCTCACCAAGGAGATTTACGCCAAGCTCACGCCCTGGCAGGTGGCGCAGGTCGCGCGCCATCCCCAGCGGCCCTATACGCTGGACTACATCGGCATGCTGTTCACCGGCTACGAGGAATTGCACGGGGACCGCAGCTTCGCCGAGGACGCCTCGATCGTCGGCGGGCTGGCGCGCTTCGACGGCGTGCCCTGCATGGTCATCGGCCACCAGAAGGGGCGGGACACCAAGGAGAAGATCCTGCGCAACTTCGGCATGCCCAAGCCCGAGGGGTACCGCAAGGCGCTGCGGCTGATGAAGCTGGCCGAGAAGTTCGAGCTGCCGGTGTTCACCTTTGTCGATACGCCGGGCGCCTATCCCGGCATCGACGCCGAGGAACGCGGCCAATCCGAGGCGATCGGACGCAACCTGTATGCCATGGCCGCGCTGCGCACGCCGATCATCACCTCCATCATCGGCGAGGGCGGCTCGGGCGGCGCGCTGGCCATCGCGGTGGGCGACGTCACGATCATGCTGCAGTACGCCACGTACTCGGTGATTTCCCCCGAGGGCTGTGCCTCGATCCTGTGGAAGAGCGCGGACAAGGCGCCCGAGGCGGCGGAGACGCTGGGCATTACCGCAAACCGGCTGAAGACGCTCGGGCTGGTGGACAAGGTGGTGAGCGAGCCGCTGGGCGGCGCGCATCGCGATCCGCAAGGCGCCGCGCAGGCGCTGAAGAAGTCGCTCGCCGAGGTGTTCCGGGAGCTGCGCGCGGTGAAGCCGAAGCAGCTCGTGGAGGACCGCCTCGAGCGTCTCATGAGCTATGGCAAGTTCAAGGAAGCCGCCGAGCGCTGACCTGGGCGGGCTCGCGTTGCGCGGCCAGCGCCTGGCCGTCGGACTCTCGGGCGGCATCGATTCGGTGGTGCTGCTGGATCTGCTGCGCCGGCTGCGCCGGCGCGAAGGATTCCGGCTCGAGGCCGTGCACGTGCATCATGGGCTGAGCCCACGGGCCGACGCCTGGGCGCGTGCTTGCCGCGCGCTGTGCCGGCGATGGCGCATCCCGCTCGTGGTGCGTCGCGTCAAGGTACGCAGGCGGGGCCGGGGGCTCGAGGCGGCCGCGCGCACGGCGCGGCGCGAGGTCTTCGCCAGCCACCCCGCGCCGGTGATCGCGCTCGCGCACCAGCTGGACGACCAGGCGGAAACCGTGCTCCTCAACCTGCTGCGCGGCGCGGGCGTGCGCGGCGCGAGCGCCATGCCGGTGGTGGGCCGACTGGGCGAGAAGACCTTGCTGCGGCCGCTGCTGGCGGTGCCGCGCCGCGAGATCGTCGCGTATGCGCGTACGCAGGGCCTTGCCTGGGTGGAGGACGAATCGAACCGGGATGCGGCGCTGACCCGGAACTTCCTGCGGTTGCACGTGGGGCCGTTGCTGGAAACGCGCTTTCCGCGCTGGCGCGAAAGCCTGGCGCGCGCGGCCCGCCATTTCGCTGCGGCGGATGCGGACGCGCGCGTGGCGCTGCGCGAGTTTCTGCGGGGACAGGGCTTGCGCGCGCCGAGCGAGGCGAAGCTCGTCGACATGCTCAGGCAGTTCACGGGCGGTGGGGCGCGCACCGCCATCGAGCACGATGGCGCACGCCTTCGCGTGTATCGCGGCCGGGTGTGCGTGGAGCCATCGGGCGCATGGCCGGGCGGCAAGCTGCGCCTGCGCCCGGTGCGCGGCCAGGGCATCGACGCCGCGCGCCTGGAGCGCTCGGGCATGACGCTGCGCGCACGCACCGGCGGCGAGCGGCTGCAACTCCATGCGCGGCGCCCGCGTCGCACGCTGAAGAACTTGTTCCAGGAAGCCGGCGTTCCGCCGTGGCAGCGCGAGCACTTGCCGCTCCTGTATTGCGGCGACGAACTCGTCTGGGTGCCCGGTCTCGGCATCGCCGCCGGATGGCAGGCGCCACGCGGCGCGCGAGGCGTCGTGCCGGAATGGCGGGAGACCTCCTAAGCCATTGTTTTTACGAAAGTCACGAGCAGTCCGTGGTAGAATCCGCCGCAAACTTTTCAGGCACCCCACGGAGATCCAGGAATGGCGGTCGAGCGTACCCTGTCCATCATCAAGCCGGACGCAGTGAAGAAAAAGGCCATCGGCGAAATCCTCGCGCGCTTCGAGCGCGCCGGGTTGCGCATCGTGGCGGCGCGCATGGTGCATCTGTCGCGTGCCGAGGCCGAAGGCTTCTATGCGGTGCACCGGGAGCGACCCTTCTTCAAGGACCTCGTGGATTTCATGGTGTCGGGTCCGGTGATGGTGCAGGTGCTCGAGGGCCCGGACGCCGTCGCGAAGAACCGCGAGTTGATGGGCGCCACCGATCCGAAGAAGGCCGCCAAAGGCACGATCCGCGCGGATTTCGCCGAGTCGATCGACGCCAACGCGGTGCACGGCTCCGACGGCCCGGAGACCGCGCGTACCGAGATCGCGTACTTCTTTCCGGCCTGCGAGGTGTTTTCGCGCTGACATGAGGGTCAACCTTCTCGGCCTGGACGCTGCCGGGCTCGCCGCGTTCTTCGGCACGCTGGGTGAGAAGCCGTTCCGCGCGCGGCAGCTGATGCAGTGGGTGCACCAGCGGCGCGAGGATGAGTTCGCGCGCATGACCGACCTGGCAAAGGACCTGCGCGCGAAGCTCCAGCAGCACGCCGTGGTGCAGGCGCCGGCCATCGTCGGCGACAGCACCGCCGCCGACGGCACGCGCAAATGGCTGCTGAAGGTGGACGGCGCGAACGCCGTCGACGCTGTGTTCATTCCCGAGACCGCGCGTGGCACGCTCTGCGTGTCGAGCCAGGCCGGCTGCGTGCTCGACTGCGCGTTCTGCTCGACCGGCAAGCAGGGCTTCAACCGCAACCTGAGCACCGCGGAGATCGTGGGGCAGCTGTGGCTCGCCAACCGGCTGCTCGGCGGCGAGCGCCCGGTGACCAACGTCGTGCTGATGGGCATGGGCGAGCCGCTGCTCAATCTCGACAACGTGGTTCCCGCGCTGCGCCTGATGCTCGACGACAACGCCTACGGGCTGTCGCGCCGCCGCGTCACGGTGTCCACCTCCGGCGTGATCCCCGGCATGGACCGGCTGCGCGAGGAGTGCCCGGTGGCGCTCGCGGTGTCGCTGCATGCGCCCGATGACGCATTGCGCGATCGACTCGTGCCCGTCAACCGCAAGTACCCGATGCGCGACCTGCTCAAGGCCTGCGAGCGCTACCTGGAGAAGGCGCCGCGCGACTTCATTACCTTCGAGTACGTGATGCTCGACGGGGTGAACGACGGCGACGCGCATGCGCGCAAGCTGGCCGGCATCGCCGAGCGCGTCAGTTGCAAGTTCAACCTGATCCCGTTCAACCCGTTTCCGCAGTCGGGCTTCGAGCGCTCGCCGGCCGAGCGCATCCGCCGGTTCGCCGAGATCCTGCAGGCCAAGGGCGTCACGGTGACCACGCGCAAGACCCGCGGCGAGGCCATCGACGCGGCTTGCGGCCAGCTGGCGGGCGAGGTTGCCGACCGTACGCGCCGCAGCAAGACGCTGCGCGTCGTGGAGGCGCGGCCGTGAGGCGCCTCCTGTGCGGTGCGCTGCTCGTGCTGCTCGCCGGCTGCGCCTCGCAGCCCGAGGGTCCCGGCACGGCCAGCGGAACCATCGTTGGCGAGCCCACGGCGCCGCGCAACCGCGCCCGGGTGCATACGGACCTGGGGACGCTGTACTACACGCGCGGCAACATGAGCGTGGCGCTGGACGAGCTGCGCACCGCAATCCACGCCGATCCGACCTATGCCACCGCGCACGGCATGCTGGGCCTGGTGTACATGGAGCTGCGCGAGAACGGCCTTGCGCAGCAGAGCTTCGAGCGCGCGCTGGTGCACGCGCCGGAGGACGCCGACGTCAACCACAACTACGGCTGGTTCCTGTGCCAGACCGGCCGCGAGGCCGCGGCGATGCCGCACTTCCGGCGTGCGCTCGACAACCCGCTCTATGCCACGCCCGCCCGCTCTTACGCGGCGGCCGGCATTTGCGCGCTACGCATCGGCGACCTGGCGAAGGCCGAGGACAACCTGCAGCGCGCACTGCGCATCGAGCCCAACCTGCCCGTGGCGATGCTGCAGTTGGCACAGTTGCGCTACCAGCAGGGGCGCCACGTCGAGGCGCGCGGTGTGCTGAAGCAGCATGCGTCGGTGGCGCAGCCGAGCGCGGCCTCGCTCTGGCTCGCGTTGCGCGTCGAGCGGCGCCTGGGCGCACGCTCCGCGGAACTTTCCTACGCCAACCAGTTGCGCCGGCGCTTTCCGGGATCGCCGGAGGCGCAGGCCTTGCAGCGCGGCGACTATGAGTGACATCGCTGACGGCAATTCTGCAGGCGCGACGCGGCCCGCTGCCGAGGAGCCGGTCGGTGTTGTGCTCGCGCACGCGAGGCAAGCGGCCGGCCTGAGCCAGGACGAGGCCGCCGGAAGGCTGCGATTCGCGACACGCCAATTGGACGCGCTCGAGCGCAGCGAATGGGGGCGCCTGCCGGGCGGCGCCGCGGTGCGTGCCATGGTGCGCAGCTATTCCCGCCTGCTCGGACTCGATGCCGAGGCGATGGTGGCGCGCGTGGGCCGGGAGGCGGTGCTGCCGGATGCCGACCGGTTGGCGCAGCGACTGCGCCAGCCCGTGCCGTTTTCCGATGGCGCGCGCCGTTCGAATGTCGTCTATGCCGTCCTGTCCATCGGCCTGCTGGCGGTGGTGGTGGTGGTGGCATTCGAGTGGCAGGGCGAGCGCCGCGATCCGGCGCAGCTCACTTTCGTCTCCGCGGCGCAGCAGCCCGCCGAGCCGGCGCGCACCGCGCCGGCGGGCGAGCCGCCGCAGGCCGCGCCCGCCCCGCCCGCCCCGGTCGCGGCGCCCGAGGCAGACGCCGCCGTCCCCGCGGAGGGGTTGCGCCGCGTGGTACTGCGCTTTGAACGCGAGTCCTGGGTGGAGATCAGGAGCGGCACCGGCAAGCTGCTCGTGTCCCAACTGCACGCGGCGGGCAGCGAGCGGGTGGTCGCCGGCGTGCCGCCGTTCGAAATGGTCATCGGCAATGCGCACTACGTGCAGCTCACCTACAACGACCGGCCCGTGGACCTGATGCCGCACGTCAAGGTCGAGGTCGCGCGCTTCACGCTGGAGTAGCCATGGCCGAGCGCAGGATGTCCAGCCGTGTCATGGTCGGTCCGGTCGCCATCGGCGGCGGCGCGCCTGTGGTGGTGCAGTCCATGACCAATACCGATACCGCCGATGCCGCGGCCACTGCGCGCCAGGTGGCCGAGCTCGCCGCCGCGGGCTCGGAGCTCGTGCGCATCACGGTGAACTCTCCCGAAGCGGCCGCGCAGGTGGCGCCGATCCGCGAGCGGCTCGACGCCCTGGGCTGCGACGTACCGCTGGTCGGGGACTTCCATTACAACGGCCACCGGCTGCTGACGCAGTTTCCCGACTGCGCACGCGCGCTGGCCAAGTACCGCATCAACCCGGGCAATGTCGGCCGCGGCGCGAAGCGCGACGAGCAGTTCGCCACCCTGATCGAGACCGCGGTGCGCTACGGCAAGCCGGTGCGCATCGGCGTGAACTGGGGCAGCCTCGATGCCGCACTGCTCGCGCGCCTGATGGACGAGAACGCCCGGCGCAAGGACCCCCTCGACGCCGCGCAAGTGATGCGCGAAGCGGTGATCGTTTCCGCGCTCGAGTCGGCGCGCGCCGCCGAGGCGCTGGGATTGCCGCCCGAGCGCATCGTCATCTCCTGCAAGATGAGCCAGGTGCAGGATCTGATCTCGGTGTACCGGGCGCTTGCGCGGCGCTGCGGCTACGCGTTGCACCTCGGCCTGACGGAAGCGGGCATGGGCTCGAAGGGCATCGTCGCCTCGAGCGCGGCGCTGGCCGTGCTGCTGCAAGAGGGCATTGGCGACACGATCCGCGTGTCGCTCACGCCGGAACCCGGCGGCGATCGCACGCGCGAGGTGGTGGTGGCGCAGGAGATCCTGCAGACCATGGGCATCCGCTCGTTCACGCCCATGGTGGCCGCCTGCCCAGGCTGCGGACGCACCACCAGCACCACGTTTCAGGAACTGGCCGCGCGCATCCAGGACTACTTGCGCGAGCAGATGCCGCATTGGCGCGCGCGTTATCCCGGGGTCGAGGACATGCGCGTGGCGGTGATGGGCTGCGTGGTCAACGGACCCGGCGAGTCCAAGCACGCCGACATCGGCATCAGCCTGCCGGGCACCAACGAGGTTCCGGTCGCGCCGGTGTACGTCGACGGCGAAAAGACCGTGACCCTCAAGGGCGAGCGCATTGCCGAGGAATTCCAGGCGATCGTGGAAGACTACGTGCGCAGCAACTACGCGCCGGGATCGGCGCGCGCCCGCACCCGCCATATCCCGATCAAGGCGGCCTGAGCCGTGAGCACGCGTCTGCAGGCCGTGCGCGGCATGAACGACGTGTTGCCCGACGAGGCCGCACGCTGGCTGTGGTTCGAGGACGTGGTCGCGGCGTGGTTCGCGCGCTACGGCTATCGCTACCTGCGCACGCCGCTGCTCGAGCACACGGCGCTGTTTCGCCGCGCCATCGGCGAGGTCACCGACATTGTCGAGAAGGAGATGTATACCTTCACCGACGCCTTGAACGACGAGAGCCTCACGCTGCGCCCCGAAGCGACCGCGTCGACGGTGCGGGCGGCCATCGAGCACAGCCTGCTGCACGACGGGCCGCGGCGCCTGTGGTACCGGGGACCGATGTACCGGCACGAGCGCCCGCAGAAAGGGCGCTACCGCGAGTTCCACCAGTTCGGCGCCGAGGCGTTGGGCTTCGAAGGCCCGGACGTGGACGCCGAGCTCATCGCCATGTGCGCGGCGCTGTGGAAGGAGTTGGGCCTCGAGGGCATCCGCCTGGAGCTGAACACCATCGGCTCGCCCGCCGAGCGGGCCGCCTATCGCGCCGACCTCGTGCGACACCTCGAGCGCCATGAGTCGCAGCTCGACGCCGATGCGCGTCGTCGCCTGCATGCCAATCCCCTGCGCGTGCTCGATTCGAAGAATCCCGCCGTGCAGGAGGTGGTGGCGACGGCCCCGGCCATGCTGGGTTACCTGGGCGAGGCCTCGCTAGCGCATTTCGAGGGCCTGCAGCGGCTGCTGCGGGCCAGCGGCATCGAGTTCACGGTCAATACCCGATTGGTCCGGGGACTCGACTACTACAACCTCACCGTGTTCGAGTGGATCACCGACCGGCTCGGCGCGCAGGGCACGGTATGCGGCGGCGGCCGCTATGACGGGCTGTTCGCGCAGCTCGGCGGCAAGCCCGCGCCCGGTGTGGGCTTCGCGGCCGGCATCGAGCGCCTGATCGCGCTGCTGCGCGAATCGGGGCGCGAACCGCCGCACCGGCGGCCCGACGCCTATGTGGTGCACCAGGGCGCCGGCGCGCTGGACGTCGCTTTCGGGCTGGGCGAGGCGCTGCGCGCCGCCGGGTTCGCCGTCGTCCTGCACGCCGGCGGCGGCGGCTTCAAGTCGCAGATGAGAAAGGCCGACGCGAGCGGCGCGGCATTGGCGCTGATCGTGGGCGAAGACGAGATCAAGGCCGGCGCCGTGTCGGTCAAACCGCTGCGCGACGCGCGCGCGCAGCAGTCCGTACCGCGCGGCGAGGTCGCCGCGCGGCTGCACGAATTTCTGAAGGGATCCTAGCGATGGCAATGCGCGAACTCGATCTGGAAGAACAGGAAAAGCTGGAGGAGCTCAAGGCCTGGTGGCGGCACAACGGCAGGCTGATCCTGCTGGTCATCATCGCCGCAGCGCTCGCCGTCGCCGGCATGAATGCCTGGCGCTGGTACCAGAACAGCCAGGCGGCGCAGGCAAGCCAGATCTACGAAACGCTCGCCAAGGCGGCGCGCGCGGGCGACGCGAAGGCGCTGCGCGACACGGGCGGCGCGCTCACCGAAGGTTACGCAGGAACGCTGTACGCGTCCATGGGGGCGCTGGCGGCGGCGCATTTCCATTTCGAGCGCGGCGAGCTGAAGAGCGCCAAGGCGCAGCTGCAGTGGGTGCTCGAGCGCTCGCCGTCGGAAGATTTCCGCGAGCTCGCCCGCCTGCGCCTCGCGGCGCTGCTGCTCGACGAGAAGGCACACGACGAGGCGCTCAAGCTCCTCGAGGCGAAGCCGCTCGACGCCTACGTCGCGCAGTTCGCCGCGCTGCGGGGCGACGTGCTGGTGGCGAAGAACCTGCCGGCGCAAGCGCGAGTGGAGTACCAGCGGGCGCTGGAAAAGGCCAACGGCGAGGGCGGCGCGTTCCGCGATAGCGTGCAAATGCGCCTCGACGCGCTCGGTGGCTGAAATGATCCGGCGCGCGACCCTCGCCGTGCTGCTGCCCGCGCTCGCCGGTTGCTTTGGCGGTTCGTCGACGGGCCCGAAGCCCGCGGCGCTCGAGCCGCTGGCGCAGCCGCAGGCCCTGCGCGCGCTGTGGCGCGCCCACGCGGGCCCGGCCGGCGATTTCGTGTTCAGCCCGGCGCTCGTCGGTGAGGTCGTCTACGCCGCGGCGCGCGACGGTAGCGTGCTCCGGCTGGATGCCGCCAGCGGACGCACGCGCTGGCAGGTGCGCGTCGAGGCTCGCTTGTCGGCCGGCGTCGGTGCGGACGCTCGCACCGTCGCGGTTGCCACCGACGAGGGCGAAGTGCTCGCGCTCGAGGCGGCGAGCGGCAAGTTGCGCTGGCGCGCAAGCGTCACCAG
>Ga0105095_10001992_pt1 | contig 10888 bp, 6 predicted proteins | sample PPLLak2March2015_2_FD_79180 | JGI IMG/M metagenome (GOLD analysis project Ga0105095, IMG submission 79180) | Freshwater sediment microbial communities from Prairie Pothole Lake near Jamestown, North Dakota, USA - PPLs Lake P8 Core (3) Depth... | ecosystem: Environmental > Aquatic > Freshwater >... | reverse complement strand
TCCTCGAGCGGATCGCGGCAGAGGGGTGGGCGCGCGACTGAGCGGCTCACGCGCGGTTCCCGGCCGCACCCAGCCATGCGATCCCCATGCTCGCCCACCACGCCGAGCGCAGCGCAGCCGCGGTCAGCCACTCGCGGCCGGTCGCGGCTAGCGGCGCTCCGCGCGGGTGCCCGCGGAGCGCCGCCTTGCCACCGATCGCCAGGCTCGCGCTACTCGCAGTCGATCGTCGTCTCCGCGATGCAGCCGTCCGTGTCGGCGCCGCCGTCCGCGGTGTCGATGCCGTCCTCGCCATCGAGCGTGTCGTCTTGCGCCTTGCCGAAGAGCTGGTCGTTTCCGTTGCCGCCGAGGATCACGTTCTTGTGCTCTTCGCCGGTGAGCGAGTCGTCGTACCACGAGCCGATGATGTTCCGGATTCCGCTCAGCGTGTCGTCGTCTTCCCCGCCGCTCGCGGTGCCGTTCCCCAGGTGCACGGTGACTCCACTCGACGCGTTGCTGTAGTCGACCGTGGTCTTCGCGATGTCGCCGACCAGGGTGTCGTTCCCACCGAGGCCGCGGAGCGTCTCGGGGCTCGTCGGGATCAGGTAGTCGTCGAACTCGGAGCCCTCGTAGCTCTCGATCCCGGCGAGGGTGTCCCTGCCATAGGAGTCGTTGCCGCCGAGGCCGCCTGCGACGGCAACGGCCTCGGGGTAGTCCGCGTAGCTGACCCAGTCGAAGGAGCCGGCGCCGCCGTTGATCGTGTCGGCGCCACGCCCGCCCTGCAGGAAGTCGTCGCCCTCGTTGCCTTCGAGGGTGTCGGGCCCGTTCTGGCCGTAGAGCTGGTCGTTGCCGGCGCCGCCGCGTAGCGTGTCGGCGTCCGTGCCGCCGAGCAGGTAGTCGTCGCCACCGTTTCCGTTCAGGACGTTGCCGGTGTCGTCGCCATAGATCAGGTCGTTGTACGAGGAGCCCTCGACGCGGCGGATCGAGATCAGCGTGTCGCTGCCGGAGTTGCCACCGCCGAACGAGGGAACGGCGACACCCGCGGTCAGGTTCACGATGACCGCGTTCCACGAATCGCTGAAGTCCGCCCAGTCGTTCCCGCCGCCACCATTCAGGAGGTCGCTGCCGTCGCCGCCGAGCAGGCGGTCGTCGCCCACATCGCCGTACAGGGCATCGTGACCGCTGCCGCCTCGCAGGATGTCGTCGCCCCCCTCACCGTACAGGACGTCGTCGCCGCCGAAGCCGCGAAGCTCGTCGGCGCCGCCGCCGCCGTAGATGTAGTCGACCTCGGGGCTGCCGCAGAGGACGTCCGGGCCGTCCGTGCCCAGGATCACGCCGCTGCCCGATCGGGTGCAGGGCTTGGGGCAGGAGCTCGCGCCCGCCAGGCACACGCCGAGGGAAACCACTCCCAGGAGCCGAAGCCGTCGAATCGTCCGCGCGTCCATTGCTCGTCCTCCAGATGTGTCGTTGCCGCCTGAAGGAGCAGCGTAAGCGGACGGCGGAATTGCGAATGCGAGGATTTCCTTAGCGTTCCGTGAGCGCGACGCCGCGGCTCGGGCGGGCAGGAAGTGCGCTCGGCCGCCGAGGCGCGCCGGATGCCTGCGCGGCGAGCCATGCGAGCGGGCGGAGGCCGAGCCGCTGCGCCGCGGCGACGCCCTCGGCCAGCAGCGCCTGCGCGCGCCGGCGCTCGCGCGGATCGCCCTGCGTGAGCAGCACGCTTCCGAGCTCGCAGCGTCCGCGGGCGAGCCAGATCGCGGCGTCCCAGCGTGCCGCGATCTCGAGCGCGCGCTCGAGGTGACGTATGGCCGCGTCGAAGTGGCCGAGCGAGGCCTCGAGCAGGCCCAGGTGCCGCGCGACCGATCCGTAGCTGCAGACGCCCTGGGCGAGCACGAGGATCCGATCGGCGTAGGGCTCGAGCAGCGTGACGAGTCTCTGCGCGCTCTCGCGGTCGTCTCCGAGCGCCGTGACCTGCGCGATCATCGCGAGCGTCGGAAGCCAGGTCGCATCACGGCGATGGCGCCAGCTCCCCGTCGCGACCAGCGAGAACTCGTGGCGCGCGTCGTCGATGCGGCCGGCCGCGGCGTGCAGGAGCACCAGCGCCGCGCGCCAGGCGTCGAGCGGCGCGCTCTGCTGGGCGATCAGCGGCAGCAGCGGCTCGAGCTCCGCGAGGCGCCCCTGCTCCATGCGGATCGAGAACAGCAGGAGTCCCATCCAGCGCCGCGCCTCCTCCGCGTCGAAGCCTTCCAGGGCGGCCGCCTCGCCGGCGTGTCGCTCGGCGTCCGCGAAGCGCCCGGCGAGGAAGGCGCGCGTCCCGTCCACCACCGCCAGCCAGCAGCGGTAGCACGCGAGGAGCGGCGGTGGGATCTGCGCGAGCAATCGGCGCAGCGCATCGACCTCGTGACGGAACTGCACGGCGTCAGCCCTTTCGAACCAGATCGTCGCCCGCGCCTGGTGCGAGAAGGCGAGCAGCTCGCGATCGCCCGACACCCGTGCGAGACGCAGGCATTCGTCGGCGATCTCGAGCCGCTCGTCGATCCGATCCGGCGTCCAGAGCTGGAGATGACGCGCCAGCAGCGCGCGCCCGAGCGGCCGCGGCTCGTCGAGGGCGCGGGCCATCGCGAGCGCCTGGTCGGCCGCCTCGCTCCGGCGCGCCTCGGCATCGGACCAGTGGAGCAGGTTCGAGAGCCGCGCGAGCAGCTCCACGCGCAGGGGGCTCGCGGTGGCGGGGAGCCCGGCGAGCGCTTCCTCGAGCAGTGCGACCTGGTCGGTGGGGATGATCGTGGGCGAGCTCGCTCCCGGGTCGGCGAGGGCGGCGCGTGCGAGGCGCTCAGGCGACCGAAGCTTGCGCGCGAGGGCGACGGCGCTCACGAGGCTCGCGCGCGCACGCGCGGCGTCGCCCGTCTGCGCCGCGAGCTCTGCCTGCTCGAGCAGCAGGTCGCAGCGGCGCGCGGTGTCTGCGGGCACGCGCTGGGCGAGCACCTGGATCGCCTGGTCGAGCTGTGCCAGCGCGCCCTCGAAGGCGAGCCGCGAGGCGGCCCGCCTCGCCTCTGTCACGCACGTGTCCACGACCCGATACGGGTCGGCCAGGGGGCCCGCGAGCAGGAGATGGCGCGCGCACTCTGCAGCAGCGTCGCCTGCGCTGGCCCCGCTTGCGGCGGCGAGGGCCTCCGCCGCGCGATGGTGGAGCTCGGCGCGACGCTGCAGCGGCATCGCGTCGTAGACCACCTCGCGCACCAGCGCGTGGCAGAAGCGCAGCCGCGCGAGGCCCGCCGGCGCGTCGAAGAGCCGCGCCTCGATCGCCTCGTCGATCGCCGCGAGCGGCTTCGCGCCCGGCGCGTCCGCGATCTGCAGCAGCGTGTCCGTCGAGAGATCGCGCCCGAGGACGCTCGCGACCTCGAGCAGCTCGCGGCACGGCTCGGACGTTCGGGCGACGCGCGCGCGGATCGCGTCGCGCACGCCGCCGCAGATCGAGACGTCCTCCGGGCCCGCCGTCCGCCAGCGCTCGCGCTCGCGCGCGAGGCTGCGGCACATCTCGCTCACGAAGAGCGGATGGCCCTCCGTGCGCGCGAAGATCGCGTCGCCGAAGTCCGGACGCGCCGCGCCGCCGAGGGCGCTCCGCACGAGCCGCCCGACGTCCGGGCGCGCGAGCGGCCCCAGCTCGAAGACGCGCGTCTCCGGATCCCGCGCGAGGGCCGCGATCGTGTCCGCGAGCGCACGGCCGGGCTCCGGCGAGCGGTAGGTGGCGACGAGCGAGATCCGTGCGTCCCGCGACGAGCGCCCGAAGAGCTCGAGCAGGCGGAGCGATGCGCGGTCGGCGCCGTGGAGGTCCTCGAGCACGATCAGGGTCGGCCGCCGCCGCGCGAGGCCGCCCAGGTACTGCACGATCGCATCGAAGAGTCGGAAGCGCGCAGCGCCGAGCGCACCTCCATCGGCGCGCACACCGCCGGCCGCGCCGAGCGCGCCTACCTCGGTGCGGCCGGGAGCCTGCCCGGCGCCGAGACCGAGCGTGTCGCCCCAATGTGCCGCGCCCTCCGCCCAGCGGCGCAGGAAGACGGGCGCCTCGCGCGAGACGTCGCTCTCGAGCGCGGCGCGCACGAGCTGCAACCACGGCCAGTAGTCGGGCGCGAGGTCGTCCTCGATGCAGCGGCCGACGAGCACGCGGAGCTCTCGCGTACGGGCCCGCTCGGCGTGCTCCTCGGCGAGGCGCGTCTTGCCGATGCCCGCCTCGCCGCTTAGGAGCGAGAGGCAGCGCCGCCCGCCGGCCGCGCGCTCGAGCGCCTGCTCGAGCGCGAGCAGCTCGCGGCGGCGCCCGACGAAGGGAAGGGCGGCGACATCGGCGCCCGCCGCCAGCGGCTCCCATTCTGCGTCGGCTGCCACGTCCGCATCCCCGGCGTCGGCGCATTCGCCTGCGTCGTACGAGGGTGGCGCCTCGCCGGCGAAGCGGTAGCCACGACCGTGGACGGTGGTCACGTACGCGGCGCCGGCGTCCCTGCCGAGGGCGGCCCGCAGGTTGGAGATCGCGAAGGCGATCGCGGAGCGGCTGACCGCCGTGCCCTGCCACACCTCGCGGATCAGCTCGTCGTGTCGGATCAGGCGGCCGCGGTGGTGCAGGAAGTAGGCGAGGAGATCGAGCGAGCGGGGCTCGATGGCGATGGAAGTCCCGCCGCGCCTCAGCTCGTAGACGCGCTCGTCGAACTCGAACTCGCCGAAGCGGTGGAGCATCGAAACCCCGCGACGACACGCCGTCCGTACGGTCCGCCCCGCACGCAAGTGCAATCGCCGCGCCCATTCTACGCTCGAGAGTGACGGCTCGAGCGGCGCACCGGATGCATCTCCTCCGCCGCGCGCGAAAGCGGAGAGCGAGGGCAGCGGATCGGAATCACGAGCCGATGATCGAGGTCCCAGAGAGGGGAAGAAACGGGAGAAAGCGGGAATGCGAGGGCCGGAGCGTGCGCGGGCCGCGCGCAGACTCACCGAACGGACGGTCGATTGGACGTACTGAACGGTCGCGGGCGAATCCCGACGAAGGTCGTCGGCAGAGCGGCACGAACTGGCGAACGAAAATGGCGAGGCAGCAAACGTCGGTGGCGCATCGGCGGGCCCGGGAGCCGGCACGTCAGGCCAGTGGGAGCGCGTGCCTCGCATCCCGCCTGGTCTCTGCGATCGCCGCGCCTCTCCCGGCCACGGGCGAGAGCACCGCTTCGAGCAGCGGCCGCATCTGGGAGAGCTGCTTGATCCGGATCATGAGGTCCCACGCGCGCTCGAACTTCTTCCAGCCCGCGCTGTAGAAGAAGTGCTTGAGCTGGTGCTTCGTCGAGCGATGGGCCGAGGCCGCGCCGAGGATGGAGTGCCAGGAGTAGAACGCGTCATAGGCCCAGTCGTAGCCACGCTTCAGCGCGTCGGGTGCGAGCGTGCCGGGCCGGTAGACGACGTGGCGCGTGTCGTAGAGGTCCCAGTTTCGGGTCACGATGCGGCCGGCCGCGCTCATGCCCTCGAAGAGGGCGGTCCCCGGGTACGGCGTCAGGATGTGGAACGTGGCCGTCGTGATCCCGCTCGCGACGGCCCAGTCCACCGTACGTGCGAAGACGTCGCCGTCGTCGCCGTCGAGGCCGAAGACGAAGCTCCCGTTGATCATGATCCCGAGGTCGTCGAGCCGGCGGGCCACCGCGCGGTAGTCGCGACCGAGGTTCTGGCGCTTGCCGGCGCCCGCGAGGCCGTCCGTCGAGAGTGTCTCGAAGCCGACGAAGAGGCTCCGGAGCCCGGCCGCCGCAGCTTCCTCGATCAGGTTGCCACGCAAGATCGAGTCGACCGTCGCGGCGGCCTGGAAGACGCGCCCCATCCCTTTCATCCCGCGGAAGAGCTCGCTCGCGAAGTGAGGATTACCGAACAGGTGGTCGTCGAGGAAGTAGAGATGGCGGCCCGGTAGGCGCGCGATCTCGGCGAGCGCCGCGTCGACGCGCTGCGTGTAGAACGAGCGCCCGCCGGCAAAGAACGCGTCCTTGTAGCAGAACGTGCAGTGGTGCGGGCAGCCGCGCGAGACCACGATCGAGTTTGGCACCAGGTAGCGGTGACGCTGGATCAGGTCGCGGCGGATCGGCGGCAGGGTGTCGAGCGTGCGGGTCGGCGACGCGTAGCGCGCGAGCGGGCGCCCGGCTGCGAGGTCGCACAGGAACGCGGGGAAGGTGTGCTCGCCGGGGCCGAGGAAGATCGTGTCCGCATGGGCCGCGGCCTCGTCGGGGAGCGACGTGACGTGGAGCCCGCCCAGCACGACGTACGCCCCGCGCGCCCGGTAGCGATCCGCGATCTCGTACGCGCGGTAGGCGTTGGTGATGTAGACCTGGATCACGACCAGGTCGGGATCGTCGTCGAGCTCGAGCGCCTCGACGTGCTCGTCCTGGAGCGTGACCTCGAGATCCGGGTCGAGGTAGGCCGCGAGCGTCGCAAGTCCGAGGGGCGGGAAGAGCGAGTACTTGATCGGGCGCCAGTACGGACCCGTCGCCTCGGTCAGCGCCGGAAGGATCAGCTTCACGCGCCGAAGGCTCGCCCGGTCGGCTCGTTGGCTCATGGGCCCCCCGCGCGTCACCCATGCGCGTAGAGGCTTCTACGGACGGCGCGCGGCGGACTTGAGGGCTCCGCAGTGGCGCCGGGCCGTCACCCCGAGGAACGGCTCGTGCGCGCCTGGAGGGCCGCGCGCCGCTCGAGGCTCTCACGCGGCCAGCGCTCCGACGCCTCGTAGTACTCGGGCACCGCGGGCATCCCGGGCGGGAGCACCACCCAGGGCTGCTTCGAAGAGGTGAAGATGTGGATGTCGGGCGGAATGCGATCGGGCTCGTCGAGGGTCCCGACGCGCACGAAGCGGATCGCATCGCCGCCCCCCGCGTAGTGGCTCCAGACCGCGACCTTGCAGCGGGGGCAGCGCACGATCCGCTGTCCGCGTCCGCTGTTGGAGGGCGTCAGGACGGTCTCGATGTCTCCCGCGAGCAGCTCGACACGATCGCTCTCGATCAAGGCGTTCAGCGCGAAGGAGGCCCCGGTCTCCCGCTGACACCACCGGCAGTGGCAGCAGTGGACGAAGAGGGGCTTCGAGGACATGCGGTAGCGCACGAAGCGGCAGGTGCAGCCGCCGTCGAGCGGATCGCCAGCCGAGGAGCCGGCCACGGTGCTCATGGCCCGAGTCTACCCGCCGTCGGTCGGAGCAGTGAAGCGGCCTTGCATGTAGAGGGGCGAGCCGCCCCGAGGCCGCATCGACGCCGCGGAAGTTGAGGCCACGACGCTTCCGGGACCTAGAATATCCGCGTGGACATGAACCGGCCCGTACGGAAGACGCAACGCAGCCGCGACCCTGTGCCCGCTGAGCGCGTCCCGCCCGGAGCGGGCCCGCCGGGCGCGGGGAACGGACCCGCGAAATCGCCCACCATGCCTCCGCGCAGGGTGTGGCTCACGTTCCTGATCATCCTCGGTCTGAACTACGTGCTCATGCGCGTGCTCTTCCCGAGCCCGGACGCGGCGATCACCATCCCCTACACCGCATTCCGCGAGCAGGTCGCGGACGGCAACGTCGAGTCGATCTACAGCAAGGGTGCCAGCATCGAAGGCCGTTTCCGGAAGGAGGTGACCTGGCCGCCGGCGGGCGAGCAGGAAGCGGCACCAGAAGGCGAGAGCAAGACCTTCGCTTCGCGATTCCTGCCTTCGGCCGGCCCGCGAACCGCCAAGACGTTCACGACCACGCTGCCCGCCTTCGTGGACCCGCGCCTCGAATCGTTCCTGATCGAGAACAAGGTCGAGATCAGCGCCATCCCGATCCAGAGCAGCAGCCCGTGGTCGACGCTGCTCTTCGGCTTCGGGCCGGCGATCCTCATCATCGGCTTCTACGTCTGGCTCTATCGCCGCGCGCAACAGGGCGGAGGTCTCGGCGGCGGGCTCATGGGCATCGGAAAGAGCAAAGCGCGGCGTTACGATCAGGAGTCGGCCACCAAGGTCACGTTCGACGATGTCGCCGGCATCGACGAAGCGGAGAACGAGCTGGTAGAGATCGTGGATTTCCTGAAGGACCCCGCGAAGTACACGCGCCTCGGCGGCAGCGCTCCGAAGGGCGTATTGCTCGTGGGCGCACCGGGAACGGGAAAGACGCTGCTCGCCAAGGCGGTCGCGGGCGAGGCGGGCGTTCCGTTCTTTTCGATGAGCGGCGCCGAGTTCGTCGAGATGATCGTGGGCGTGGGCGCGGCGAGAGTCCGCGACCTCTTCAAGCAGGCGCGCGAGCATGCGCCGGCGATCATCTTCATCGACGAGATCGACTCGATCGGCCGCGCGCGCGGACCGGTGGCGATCGGCATCTCCGGCGAGCAGGAGCAGACGTTGAACCAGATCCTCACCGAGATGGACGGCTTCTCGGGGCGCGAGGGCGTCATCGTGCTCGCCGCGACCAACCAGCCCGACGTGCTCGACAAGGCGCTGCTGCGACCCGGGCGATTCGATCGGCGCGTCATCGTCAACCTTCCGGACAAGGCGGGCCGCGAAGCCATCCTCGCGGTGCACACGCGCAAGATGCCGCTCGCGAACGACGCCAGCCTGACGGAGCTCGCCGCCTCGACGCCGGGATTCTCCGGCGCCGACCTGAAGAACCTCGCGAACGAAGCGGCGCTGCTGGCGGCACGCCGCGACCAGCAGGAGGTGCGCCAGAAGGACTTCCTGGACGCCCTCGAGAAGATCGTGCTCGGCCCCGAGCGTCCGCTGCTGCTGAGTCGCGAAGACCGCGAGCGCATCGCGTATCACGAGAGCGGGCACGCGATCCTCGGGCTGGTCGTGCCCGGCGCCGATCCCGTGAACCGGGTCACGATCGTCCCGCGCGGACAGGCGCTCGGTGTCACGTATCAGCGGCCGCAGACCGACCGCTACAACTATCCGGAAGCCTATCTGCGCGCACGCATCGTCGGCATGCTCGGCGGTCGGGCGGCGGAGGAGCTCGTGTACGGCACCCGGACGACCGGTGCCGAGAACGACATCGAGCAGGCCACGAATCTCGCGCGCAGCATGGTGACGCGCTGGGGCATGAGCGACGCGCTGGGGATGGTGCAGCTGGCCCCGCGCCCGAATCCCTACCTGGGTATCGGCGAGGGTGGCGGCAAGCCCTTCAGCGAGGAGACCGCACGGCTGATCGATGCGGAGGTGCACCGGATCATCGACGAGAGCCACGTTCAGGCGAAGAGCCTGCTGGGCAAGCATCGCCAGCAGCTCGATGCGCTCGTCGAAGCCCTGCTCGCGCGCGAGACGCTCGACGAGAAGGAGATCCTCGAGGCGACCGGTCTGCCCCCGGCGCCGGCGCTGGAGAGCGGCCGCGTGGCGGCGGCGACGAGCTCCTAGCTCGAAGGAGCGGGTCGCGGCAGCGGAGCCATCGGCGACCTCAGAGCGACTTCAGGTACTCGATGAGATCCCGCGCCTCGGCTTCGGCGAGACGGAGCCCCAGCACGCCGTCGTAGTGGCGGATGACGTCGCGCAGCGTCGCGAAGCGGCCGTCGTGGTAGTAGCCGCCCTTGCCGTGGGTCCAGAGACCCCGGAGCGGCGCAGTGCGATAGCCGCGAGCCGGCGAGCGCTCGGCCTGGAAGTCGTCGATGCCGATCTCGGCGGGCGCGTGGAGATTGTGGCCCGGCTCGGTGAAGAGCGGCGGCACGTGACACTCCGCGCAGCGCGCGCGGCCGGCGAAGAGCGCCTTCCCCCGCTGCGCCGCCGCCGCATCGAAGCTGCCCTTCGGCGGCCGCGGCGCCACGAGCGCGAGCTGGTAGAGGTGCAGCCCGGCGAGCTTCGGCGTGACCCGGTCCGGTGTCCGGCGCACGTCGCCGAAGCCTTCGCGCGCCGCGATCGGGAAGCGGCTTGCGTCGTTCAGCCGCGCGTCCACGAAGGTCCCGCTGCCGCCCATCTCGAGGTTCGCGACCAGGGCGTTCCAGTGCGATACCGACCCCCAGCCCGTCCAGGTGTGGAGGTTCACGCCGGCGAGACCGAAGGCCGGCGGGATCAGCACCGCAGCGGGCTTCCCGTCCGGCCGCATCGCCTTGCCGTCGAGGAGCAGCGACGCATCGAACTTTCCCGGTCCCCAGCTCCGCAGCACGCTGCGAACCGTCGCATCGTCGGCGCCGAGGAGCTGCACGAAGATCGAGAGATCCGGGGCGAGGGCGATCACCTGGCCGACGTCGAGATCGCGGTTCGCCCAGCCGTCGAGCCGGCGTCCGACGCCTGGCACGAGCGAGTCGTCCACCGTCGAATGGCAGAGCGCGCAGCGGATGCCGACCGACGTGAGGCGCCCCTTGCCGTCGAACACGCCCTTCACGCCCACCACGGCGTCGAGCCGGAGCAGGGCGAGCGTGTTGGCCGGATCGTCGAGATCGACGCGGCCGCGACGCAGGTCGCGTGCCAGTCTCCGCGGCAGCGCGTCCGCGTCGACCTTGAGCCCGAGGCCCAGCGCCGCAGCGGGGCTGGCTCCGCGGAGCGCCTCGTGCAGGCGCAGCGTACCGCCCCAGAACGCCTCGCTGCCGAAGGTGTCGAGGCGGAAGCTCTCCTGGCCCTGGGCGACCAGGCGGAACGCGTCGACGAACACGGCGCCGCGTGCAGGCCCGGGTGCCGACGCGGCATGGCTCGCCGCCGGCTCGCGGGCCGGCGCCGCCGCCGTGACGAGGAGCGCACCGCCCAGGGCGAGCGCGGTCGCGAGCGGGGCCTTTGCGATCGATGCGCGGGGCTTCGACATGGCGCTTCTCCCATCGGTTGGGTCATGCGAAGATTCGGACGGACGACGCGCCTCGGGGTTCCCGAGCCCGGGCCTTGCGAGCGTCCGCAGCCCGCGCTCGCCCGGCCGGGAACCTTCCGCCCTCTCGCACGTCAGATGGGTTCCGGGCGGCCGCGTCCCCTCGAGGCGCCCGCGGAG
>Ga0105095_10001990_pt1 | contig 10895 bp, 9 predicted proteins | sample PPLLak2March2015_2_FD_79180 | JGI IMG/M metagenome (GOLD analysis project Ga0105095, IMG submission 79180) | Freshwater sediment microbial communities from Prairie Pothole Lake near Jamestown, North Dakota, USA - PPLs Lake P8 Core (3) Depth... | ecosystem: Environmental > Aquatic > Freshwater >... | reverse complement strand
GGGAAACCGGGTACGCACCGAATACATCCATTTTCTCTGATGACTTTGATGCTGCTGCCTTTCCTGCCGGATGGGATATACCCGGTACGGTTGAACGATTCAGCGGTACCCCCCACATCGGGGTTGCAAGTGTCCGACTCAGAGATGAACCCTCATGGATTTCACGAATCCAATCCACAGCAGGGTATTCCGGTATCACGGTTTCGTTTGATATGGGATCAAAGGTCAATCACGCGGGCCATTATTTCAGAGCTGAATGGTCCCCTGATGGAGGGACTACCTGGATTACCCTGAAACAGATCAATTATAACGATCCCGAAGATGATAACAACCTGCACCCGTTCAGCTACTCACTTCCCGCAGGTGCAGATAACAACCCAAACTTTGCTATCAGGTTCAATTTAATTGTGGAAAACCCTGGCGAAAAGGGTTATGTTGACAATGTTCAGATTGGGGGGATAGCCGATTAACACCATGTGGTTCCCTGAAGGGGTTCATCAGGAAAGAACACCGGCCCGGGGGCATCAGGCACGACGGGCTTTGGGAAGAGGGTTCCTTCCCCATCGGAGTTCTGTCCTGATATCCGGGATATCGCGGGGGAGCGGGATTTGCAGGATACCCCGGACGAGTATCCCCCACTCACCTATCGAACAGTTATCCGGCTGGATCAGGTGTGCGTACCCCAACCAGAACAACTCCCTGCCTTCTCCTCCCGCAGGAACCGGGAGCCGTGGACGTGCTGACATGACAAATACTGACGGACAACTGTACACCATTGAGGGTTTTGCAGCAGCTTTGATCATGATCATAACTGCGTATCTGGTCGTGAATGCAACGTCGATATATACTGCAGGGGATACCCACATCAGCGATATGCAACTGGAGGCGCTGGGGACCGATGTGCTGCAGGTGATGGATACAAACGAATCCCAGCTTACCCTGTCCCCTCTCAGGACTATTATCACGTATACACCTGTCGGAGTTGATAATGCAACCTTCGGATCCATCTTTCTAACCCTGGCTAACAGGAAGGCCGGTTCGGGCATGGATCATATCCAGTACACTGCGAACTATTCCTACCGGGATTTGACGAGTAATTCTGTAGAAAGTGCTTTCATCGATGCTTCCCGTAACCTTACTTTGGGAGAACACGCGGTGAGGGCAACGAAATGGGTAATTGTGAATAAACAATTACCCGGCGACAGTACGACTCAGGAACGTGCCGTACTTGTGGAGGTGCTGATGTGGCGAGACTGAATGATGATGCACAGTGGATTATCCTGATGGGATTCCTGGTAAGCTTCAGCTTCTTCTTCCTGGCACTGGTTATCAACCAGTCTACCGTCGTTGGGCAAACCACTGCGGAAAGTGTAATCGAATTCCCGAAAAATGATATCCGGGATATTCGAAGTGCGATAATAAACTCGGCGTACGTTACAAACCCGGATATAGTGAAAAGCGACATTACCAGCATCACACTCAGCCGGAAAAACGCGATTGTAAATTATACCTCTCCCTATATTGACCAAAATTTTCATCCAACTATTAATATTCATTACAATAACGGGGTGACTGAATTCAATGAAAACTGGACGTTCCTGTAATCACCTGCAGAATGAATCTGCAGCGGCGAATTTGATCGAGTACATCATGATAACCGGTGTACTCATGGCACTTCTCATTGTAATGCTCCTTCTGGTAAATACTAATATTATGGAAAATCCGGCCAACAGACTGACCTATATTGCCTTTACGGATATTGGCAATGGTGTTTCTACACGGATCGTTGATTTGTACAGCATTGCACCCAGAGACGGAATGATCAGTACCCAATTTGATATTCCTGACGATATTGCCGGAAAGGATTATTTTGTGGAGATCGGTCCCGGTATAAATCCGGTTGATCAGGATGTGCTGGTGTCGCGGGGGTATCTTGAAACACGTATTGCCCTTGCAGGTGTCGGGGCTACACGTAAAGTTGCGGGAAATACAACAGGACGGGGAATGAACAGGATTAGCTATAATTCGGGGGGATTTGATTGATGGCATTGCATCCTATGAGTTCAAATGACAGAGGAGTTTCCGAATCGATAGGGTTTATGCTTATTTTCGTTATAGTGATCGCAGGTATCGGTCTTGTGACCCTGTATGGATACCCGTTGCTACTCCAGCAGCAGGTGAGTGCTGACGAGAAGATCATGGAAAAAAATATGATTGTGTTGCAGAATGATGTAAAAAGCCTGGCCTACAAGACCGTGCCGTTTAAAGAGACATCCCTGAAAATCGGAGGAGGGTCTTTGACGGTTTACAATTCGAGCTTTAACACGCCATCGTCAACATTCGGGATCGATAATGGAGTCGGTGCATCGTACCTCCCTCCATTCACTGTCAATACCAGTTTTACCCCCGGTGAGCTCCGCTATGAATCGGTAAGTTCACAGACGGATATTTCACTCCAGAATGGGGCGGTTGTTTTACGGCCGCGGATTAAGCAAGGGTCTACGAGTGGATCTGTCATGCTTGCCGAACCCCGCTGGTTCTTTGACAGCACTACGAATACCATGGTAATTAATCTCATCGAATTCACCAGCGAAACGATCATGGCAAAAGAAGGGATCGGAACCGTGCAGATGTCAATGACAGGTGAACCCTATTATAATGAAACTAGCGTACCAATCAATGGAGACATAACATTAACATACACTCCTGACCCAACTCAGGATTATTCGGTTGGCTGGGATAATTATATCTGGAATTCATGGAATATTCCGCAATCTTATAAAGCCGCGGGGAGGAGTGGAACTCCTGGCACCGGTACACCAGTTATTTATCATATGAATAATGCTGGTTCTTCACCTATGACCCTTGTTATAAAAATATTTAAAGTCAATATTAAACAAATCTGAACCAATTTTTAAAAAATATTGATGAACAACAACCCGGAAATACCCGGAGACAAATATTTCACAACTCTCAAATAATCACCTGACAAACATATGCAATCCGACCTCTCTGAAAAAAACCCAACAGGGTGAATTCATCCGGGAAACATCATAATTCCAATAAAGACGCGTTCCCGGGGCGACGTCCGGAACACCTGATTCCCATTATCCTGGGGATCCCGCTGTGCCAGGGGTTTTAGTAAACCGGTATACTCCCTTTGGCACCAGGATTTTGAATCGTGCACCTTTACCCGGTTCTCCGGTCTCTTTAATAGTGATGCCGCTCAGGGCAAGAATTTCCCGTGAAAGGAATAATCCGAACCCGGTACTTTTGAAATACTCCCGGTTAAAGATATCCTCCTTTTTGTCATAGGGAATTCCCATCCCGTTATCTTCGCAGGTTATGATGAAGCCTTCGGGGGTCTCAGTTCCGGACATGCGGAGCTCTGATAAATTTCCACCATATTTATTGGCATTGTCGACGAGGTTATAAAATACCCGTTCCAGCAGAGTATCTGCATAGATCTCAACATCATGAATATCCAGCGTGATTCTGTATCTCGTTGTGGCATGATTACCGTTTGCGTTCATGATAACCTGCCTCACGTTCTGCCATTGGAGAGCTTTCACCCCGATATCCTGGTAATCCTTGGTAAAGGCGATCTGTTTCTGGATCTGTTCCGAAGCCTGTTTCATATTGTTAAAATATCCCCGTGTTTCGGGGTCAAAGGGGAATTCCTCCACGAGGTCCATGAATCCAGAGAGCGATAAAAGCTGGTTCGTGACATCATGGCGGGTAATGCTGCTTAACAGGTTTAATTTTTTGTTCGTCTCAAGCAGGGCATTCTCTGTCTGTTTGCGCGTACTGATGTCCCCCGCAAAAATCCGTACGCCCACAATTTTTTCATCCCGGATAACCGGTGCAGAATAGAGAAGCACGGGGAACCTGCTGCCATCTTTTTTTACCATTGTGTAATCATTCCCGGATTGAGGCAGACCCTTTAATACCCGAGAAAAATTTTCCTCGGCCCTTGCGCGATCTTCCAGGGCAATGAAATTATATATTGTCACATTTTTCGTAAGATCATCCTGCTTGAAACCAAATTTTTCAGAGGCGATCTTATTGATAAACGTCAGATTACCCTGATTATCCAGTTCCAGCATTACTTCAGGAAATTGTTCGGCGAATTCCCGGTAGCGTTGTTCACGTGCCATGAGTTCCTTCTGGTCCCGATCGATCTGGTCAATCATCCTGTTCATGGCAAGGGCCAGATGTGCTATTTCGTCATCTCCTGTCGCCATTATCCGGGATTTGCCTTTTTTGTGAAGGGTTATATCGTCGATGTCAGAATTCAAAGACGTCAGACGACCAAGTACCTGTTTATCCAAAAACCGGATCGTTACCAGTCCGATAATAAGTCCTATACCAAGTTGAAGGAAAACAAAAATAAGAATATCCCTTTTTCCCGCCTGGTAGATATCCCTGGGCATCTGGACGCTGATTAAAAATTTAGCATTCTCATTTATATCCGGCATTACCAGGTCTGCCTCAATGGTATTTTCATCGAGCGTCCGGACCAGAACCTGGGGGCTGTCAGCATCGGATAGAAGGTTCCTGTCCTGATTTGACAACGATGCCTGTTCAAGAGGGATAATCGAAACCTTTGGTCGTGTCGCAAGCGATAGTTTTGCAATTTCTGCCTCATCAAGATATCTTCCCATGATGACCACGCCACGCGACGGCCCGGTAAAATCACTGCGGAGAACCGGATACGATGATAGTATTACCGACCCCTGGGGAAGGTTTAAAAAACCCCCGGGCTGGGAAGTAGTGACCAGATTTCGAAGCGGTGCGCCTTCGCGGGCAAGTTCTGCAACAAGATCTGCCCGCAGGGGAGTCATCACCTGTTTCTCCAGATCATACCCTTCCCCATACATGATATTACCCTGATTATTGGTGAAAATGATAAAATTCAGGTGAAGGTTCTGGAATGCCGGTTTTCCGAGATTTACATCAATATAGTCCGCTTTTTCCCCGGCGACAAACGCATAGGTATCGTCCCTCGGGCCAAAATCCTTGACGATCATATCCAGATTATACATCTCATTTTTCACGTTCTGTTCGACGAGATTTGAATAGTCGATAACATAACTGGTTTCCATTTTCCGGTAATTATCAAGAAAGAATGTAAACGAAATGACCATGAAAACAATGATAATGCCAATTATAACGCCAGTCAGGATGCCAAGTGTCTTTTTCCTGAGGTCCATGTTACGTTATTCTCCCAAGACAGGAATACGATGTCTCTTTTTTATTTTCAGAAGAATCAACAGTATTTTTCCCGAAACCCCAAGTTTCGTCAAAGCCATAAATGTGCGGTGCTGCCGGAGAATTATTACGCAGGACACAATCATGGCGTATAATTGAAAAAATATCAGGAAACGGTATCATGATCATATGGATTTCTTTTCTATCAGGTTCCTCAATCGTTCTATCTCAGCCTCCATTTTCTTAAATTCAGTTATATCGAGGAGGGATGTGATCGCTTTTTTTGTACCCGGAATGATCCCGAGGGATAACAGGATATTTTTTACACTTCCATCTTTGGCAGTAAACTTAAATTCGTACTGTGAAGGCACATTTCCCTGAGGTTTCCATCGTTCATCATTATAATGGACCATTTTTTGAAGGTCTTCCGGGACAATGAATTCTGTCCATTTTCTTTTGCCTTCCAGTTCATCTTTTGAATACCCGGAAAGCTGCTCACTTTTGGTATTGATGAGCGAAATTATCCTGTCCTCATCGATAATCATCATGGCAGTACCGGTATGTTCAAAAATAGTCCGGTAAGCTTTTTCTGATTCCGTAATAATTTCCTGACTTTTTTGCAGTTCTTCAAATTTCTGCTTCAGCTCTTTTTCTGTGGCACTGAGCTGGGAATAGGCTGCCATTGCCTCTTCTTCCAACTGTTTTCGCGCAGTGTTGTCCAACAATGTTTCCAGCAGACAGTCCCGTCCGTTCAGTTTTGCCTGGTTAACGTGTTTGATGACAGATTTCTTCAACCCATCTGCTGTGAGGAGAAACTGTTCTGAATTATCAACGCATAAACCCAAATCCGTGACCGGGCATTTCCCCGTATCAGCGGCACAGAGGAACCTGTGGCAGACCTTTCCTATGATCTGCCCTTTTTCAGCGCCGATCATTTCCACAGCGGCAGGATTTGCATCGACAATTACATGGGTTTTTGCGTCAATAACAAGGATGCCGGCTTTGACTGATGAAAAGATCAGGTCAAGATAATCCTTTTTAAATGAGAGTTCCAGCTCGGTCTGTTTCTGGCTGGTGATATCCCGTCCCACCGACTGGTATTCAATAATGGATCCATTATCATCAAAAATCGCCCGATCGCTCCACCGGTGCCACATGACCTCCCCATTGTCCATGATGACCCGGTGGATTATGGTTGCTATCGGATGATCACGGCTCAATGAAGCAAAATGCTTTCTGACACCGGGCAGATCTTCTGCCGGGATCCGTGAGATAAACTTTTTTCCTATGATCTCTTCGAGTTTTTTCTGGAAATACCGGCAGAATGCATCATTTACGAAGGTATACGTTCCGTCCGGGGTGAACCGGCAGATGAATTCGGTCTGGTCCTCGACGACAGCCTTGTAACGCTGCTCGGATTCCCTGAGGGATTGTTCAGCATGCCTGCGCTCTATCGCTATACCGACCTTATGGACCAGCTCGGCAAACTGGGCTTTGGGCTGTCCCCCTTTCTGAATGTAGAAATCCGCTCCGTTATCGATGGCTTCTATAGCGATTTCCTCTCTGCCTTTCCCGGTAAAGAGGATGAAGGGGATCTGGCCAAAGTCTCTACGGACTGCTTTTAAGAATTCGATGCCGTCTTTTACCGGCATCGCGTAATCGGAAATAATTGCATCGAAAGTACCATTCTTTAGTACATCCAGCCCTTCATTCGCTGAGATTTTCGTAACAACAGAAAAAGTATGTGAACGTTCAAGATACACTTTGGCGAGCTCAAGCAGCGACGGTTCATCATCAACGTACAACAAGGAATACATATAATTTAAGCGGAATTCAGAGACAATCCGATCCAGATGAAATAAAATGTTCTCATATTCACTATAATATCCTTCTCACAGATAAGTCCCATTCTTGCGACAATACCTCATTTTCCAACGGTTTGATCATATCTTTCCCTTTGAAATATCATTATCATTTCTGTGAATGTAGGCGTGGGAAATAGGTTTGCGATTGCCGGATCCTTTTATTTAAAATAAAAAAAGGACTATTCGAGTTTGATGAAGATTCGCCCCTGCCCTCCCACAACAACGGGATTATTAAGCATTATGATTTTGTCAGCTGCATCGGAGGCAGTTGCATATACCTTTATCTGGTAACTGCCCGGCGGGAGTTTTGTCACATCAAGTTGCGCATAATCCACGTACTCCTTTAAGATGGGCTCGGTGGCATATCCGGGGACTGCTTTCGTGTCGAATAACACATAGGGTCCTGAATCAATGCTGTAATAAACCCTTTCAGTGAGAGTTTTATTACCCGAATAGGATGAGTTCCACGTTACCGGAAGAAGGGTCTTGATCTCTCCGGGTTCGGTAACCACGAGATTTTTTAGAGTTATCGTTTTCACCCCAATTTCGGTGATATTAAGGTTGGGTATTACGGTAATGAAAGTTTGCGGGAGCGTCAAAGTTTCTGTACCACCATTGAAGGATACTGTTGAATGATTGCCGAATACATCAATCAAGCCACTCTGTTTGACTTTCAGCCGGAATGTCGCATTCCATTGTTGACCTACTTTTATTGTTCCGATATTAAAGTCCAGTTTATTATCTGCAGACCAGTCAGAGGACTGGTTGGTGACATTTATATTTCCATCCTGCCATCCGATCTTCGTCGAAGCGGTTGCATTATATACATAGTCGTATACCTGGTTGCCGGGGACACTTACACCGGTAACATTAATATTCTGGAAATCCACCGTCATCTCGGTGTCTACACCGGCTTGGTTCTGGATTATCCCTAAGATTGTCTGGAATGTCTGGCTTAACTGGGCAGTTGAGGACCCGGGATAATAACCACCGGGTGAAGTCATCTGGATCATTAAATCGGTGTCAATATATTTGCCGCCACCAATCTCCGTGGGGAAACCGGCTCCGTATATGGTTATTCCCATCGCTTTTGCCCTGTTTGCTGCATCAACAGCAGCTGCTTTTCCAACATCACTCTCATCTAACCAGCCAAGAGATTTACGGGGATACCAGTCTGACGGCCAATAGGATTCCAGTGAACCGGGTGCTATCGGCGCCATCATGTTAACACCATCGCCCATAATGATGATCGATTTGCTGTGACCTGGGTTTCCATGAGTGTTAAACTCTAAGATTGCCGCGTTGATACCGGCGGCATAATTCGTACCACCATAGTCCTGGTATCCGTTGATTAAGGTAATAAGATCATTTTTATGTGCGTGATCGGTGAAATCCATCTCGATCTTTGCATCCGAACTTGGATTCAGGTAGAAGTAGGGTGAAGGACCATCAGGTGATTCATTCGGTTCATGGAATGGAGGAGCCCAGTGTGCGGGATCGACCATACACGTATCCATCGGTGCTCCTGACCATGCTTTGAAATGTGGCAGCCCATCGAGTTTCTGCTGGTTCCAGAGGGCTATGGCATTCGCCGACGCATAGGGTGGGTGGGGTGTCGGACTTCTTCCAAATGATACTAACGAGATATATGTCCTATTTGTTGCATTTTTCACAAACTCAATCTCTGCAGTTTTTGTGTCCGCCAATCGCCCCGCGCCACCAATACCTCCGGCAAGATCGGTGATGATAACGATATCTGCTGGCGGCCCCTGCAACGCCCATCCGTCCCCCTGAAGTCCAATGGTAACGTCAATAGTGTCGTTTAACATAACGGTCAGAGGAGTTACCGATGTTGATACACTCAGGTACGGATAATTCTTCCAGGTGACAGGAACGGTTTTTGATGTACTATTCCAGGTTGCAACTATATTACAATGGCCAGTTGACGATGCATTGTACCCGGGGTTTCCAAGCGTTGGGAAGCTCCCGGGGGTGAATTGAACCGATGCCTGGCCATAAACATCGGTTACAGAGCTTGAAGGTGAAAGGATGGGCGCAGAAGAATTATATGGTCCGTCATAGGTTGGACTATCCATAGTAAATGTTACCGTTTCCCCTTCTACCGCATTTCCCGATTGATCCGCGACTGTTGCGATAATATTTGAAACTGCTGTTGATGGGAGAACATCATGACTTGGCATGGTATCGGGGTTCGCCGTAAGGGATATTATCGATGCCCCGGTATTCGTAAATTTTACCTTCTGAGTTAAGGTAACCGTAGAATTTGCGACAGCTGTCGCGGTGATATTAATTTCACCGATCGTAAATCGTGGACCATACTTAATCGTTACCTGTCCCAGGTTGTTTGACTGGAATTTTTTTTCCTCACCAGGAATGGAAGTATTCACCCATATTGATTGTTCTTTCGTTGGGTTCCCATATACGTCATAAAAGTTATAGACTATGGTGAAAAAACTTGTCCCATCGGCGGGAGTCTGGGGAGGAGATCCCGAAGGGAAAACAGCCTGAGTCATCGAGAACGGTGCACCGGTTGATTCGGCGTCAATCCATTCGAGTTTATCCATTATGCTTCCAAATTCGTCCATCAGAATATTATTGGGACCTGCAGTGGACGTTAATATAACATTTACTGACTGGTTTCCATTCGGGTCAAGAGTCAGGGAGGGGATATCATGCCCGTACCCGACGAAACTGCAGTCATCCGGGGCAGGACCATGTACATGGAGGCTGATACTATGAGGGCCACGCCTGTTGTCAATACTGTTTCCCCATCGGTCAGTAATGGAGACATTAAAGGGTACCTGGGTTGCTACTGTCGCGGAAAGAGGATGGCTAAAATGAGGGATATAGGGACTGTCGTGATCAATATTCTGGAGGACGGACCTGGTGACTGCTAATCCATCGGGAGAAATAATTGTCGCCGTGATTTTCGCAACGCCACTTGTTTTATTCACTTTAAAGGTGCAATTTGCCTGACCTGTACTTCCTGTTAAGACCGTTAAAGGACTTAATGAACCCAACGCCGGATTGTCAATACTAAACATGACCATTGCTCCTTCGATTACGTAAGGTGGCGTCGTCGCATTTAATGCAGTAACGGTAATTACCGTTTGATCAAAATTGTTAGCAATTACCCATGGATCGCTGGTAATAATAGTCGAGGAATCAGGAAGATTTGCCGCTACCGTTCCTGCCAGAAACAGCAAACTAATGATAATTGATATCCCAACTTTCGCTCTCATAAACATCCTCTCAATGGAAAGATTATCTGTAAGAGTATATAAAGATTTATATTTTTTTTAATCTTCAGATTTTCGTTTAATTTGGAATTTTTCAATTTTATGGGCGTGTATTGCATATTCAACCAATATATCATGAGTTCGTGCCCAGCTTTTCCCTGCACTTTGGGCAGGCAACCGATCCCGATATCTTTGCATATGCATGAGGACATAGCAACATTTTCCCTTCATTATCTTATTCAATGGATATAATTATCAAATCATGCAAGGCAATGATGCATGGCACCTGAACGTTCAGGTTTTTCATCCTGTTCAACGGAATAAATCCCCATATGGGCGAAAATTTTCCATCGTTTCTTTTCGATTGCATAATATCGTAACAATATGCCAGGTGTTATGATAACGGCAGAAATGCTCACGTGTAACTTTCGAAAAAAACATTTTGAAAAAAAAACTCTTTCGAAAATAAGAGAAAGTTCCTTGATTTTTCATAAGGAATTACTCAATTGAAATTCTTCATTTGAATCTGAACGAAGATCTAAAAAAGGACGAAATCTCT
>Ga0105095_10001989_pt1 | contig 10895 bp, 7 predicted proteins | sample PPLLak2March2015_2_FD_79180 | JGI IMG/M metagenome (GOLD analysis project Ga0105095, IMG submission 79180) | Freshwater sediment microbial communities from Prairie Pothole Lake near Jamestown, North Dakota, USA - PPLs Lake P8 Core (3) Depth... | ecosystem: Environmental > Aquatic > Freshwater >... | reverse complement strand
GGTATCTGTAGGCGGGTTTGTCTTGGACAGCGCCACACAGATATCGGCCACGGTCAGTATCGGGTGCAACGTGAATCCCGGACCCAGGGATGTTTCCGTGACCACTCCCGGAGGAACCAGCACTCTCACTAGCGGTTTTGAGGTCGTTGATGTGACACCTGCCCCACCGAACAATGTGGGGCCGGCCGACGAGACGAGAGTCATCACCCTGACTCCAACGTTATCTTCCTCGGCTTTCTCCCACCTTTGTTTGGCGCGATCCCACGCCGCTTCACAGTGGCAGGTGACCAAGGCGCCGGGGGACTACAGCAACGCCATCTTCGACAGTGGTGTCGACACCGTCAATCTGACCAACATCGTGGTGCCCAGGGGAGTGTTAGGCGAGCAAGAGTGGTACTGGTGGCGCGTCAGGTATCAAGATGATCGTGGCGTATGGTCGGGCTGGTCAAAAGAGGCATCCTTCTCACAACCTGATTTCATTCGAGCCGGGTTGAATGGACCTGCCGAAATCCGTGTCTATGACTCATCGTCCCGCGTGACAGGTTCCATCGACGGCGAAGTCAGAGAGCAAATCGCCCACTCGGATTACTACAGCAATACCGTCGTTGTTGTCTCCCCGAGCGACTCATGGCGGTTTCACGTAGTGGGTACACAAGACGGATCGTACACACTCATTGTGACCAGATTTGTCGAAGGAGAGGACGTTGCTTTCCGTGCTGACGACATTCCAATCTCAGCAGGGGAAGTGCACGAATATGTTATTGACTGGGAAGCGCCGTCTCACGGCGATGACAGCGTCACCATTAAGATCGACTCTGATGGCAACGGTGCCTTCGACAAGACCGTTGTTGTTGAGGGTGATATCAGCAACCACGAGTTCGCGTCTGCCACAAGAGATCACGGGATGCCGTTCTGGCTCTGGATTCTCGTGGGTATCGGTGTGATCGCCGGCATTGCCATCCTGCTGGCGCTGCTGCGGGCAGACGGGCTCAAGAGACAGAACCGCGCGGCTGCCTAGCCGGCCTCGTTGCTGGTCCCCGCCTGCTAAGCGGCCACACCCGGTTTCTTGAGTTCATCCAGGTCCAGAGGCTCGCCTTTGGACGGCTCTCTCCTCAACTGAATAGCCTTGGTGGGACACACGTCAACGCAGACGCCGCAACCCATGCACTTGGCCAGATCGATGACGGCCTTCTGCTTGTTCTCATCCATGGTGATGGCATAGAAGTTGCAGGTCTTGTCGGCGCAGGCGGCACAGCCGTTGCAGTCGTCGTTCACCTCAGCCACGTAGCCGGAAGGAGCCAATATGGGCACTGCGCCCCCCAGCATATTCCACATCTTGATCCCCAGGCAACAGCAACTGCAGCAGTTGCATATCATCCCGAACCTGTTTCCTGTCTCCTTCTTGAAAAAGGCACTGTGGACGAATCCCTTCTGATGGCTGAACTCGAGCACGTTCACGGCCTCGTCCAGGGAAACCTTGCGGTACTTGGGATTCTGCTCCGCAATGAAAGAGGCAAAGGGATCCCCAACGAACATGCAGACCTGCTGGGTTGGTGGGATGCACGGTTTCTCCACGTTCTCCCGGCAGGGGCAGGAGCCCACGGCGACCGTGTCGTTGGCCTTCAGAATAACATCCCTGGCTACCTTGAAGGGCATCACCGTCTCCGGGGGAGAGAGGTGCAGGTCGTCCTTATGGGTAATCAGCTTGACCGCATCCTTGAAGTTCACCACCTTCGCATGGTAGATGCTGGTGTCAAGACTCATCGATGTCTCGGCGATACGCAAGACATGATGCTTGATCATCTGGTCCACGTCTTCGTCCGGCTTCTCCTTGGGTTCCATGGGAGCCTGGCCAGACTGCAGCATGGCGAAATACATGAGCCTCTGTATGTGTTTCAGGTAGTGGTATATAGGGAAAAAGTCGTTCTTGTCCTCCGCCGCATAGGAGTCCCAGAGTGCCTTGGTCACGTCGTCGTGCATAGTCCCCCCCTTCAGTACACTGAGCTTACGGCTTCACGCGGGCTCTCCGAGCATCGCAGGTCGCCCAAGCCTGCTGCGGAAAGATTAGCACGTGTTGAAAGCGCAGTCAAAGCGAATGTCGCCGCTCCGAGAATGATAAACCGAGACACCACATCGAATCGGGGCACACCGGTGTTTACAGATTTCCCGGAGTTGAGAATGGTAGAGAGCCGGAAACGCGGTCGGCGCAGGGCCCACTTCATGAGGCTGGGGAGTGACTGGTGAGGGCTGGGCTAGCCCCCCATCCGCACAACAGACTACACCAGATGGGCACTGACGCTCCCATGCAACAAAAGACCAAGCCCCCTAGTGCCGTGATGCACGCAGGGGGCCCGTTTTGCGCCTAACGGTCGCGAACCTATGCAGGCGGAGGCGCTTCTTCAGCCCCGGAATCGAAGAACAGCTTCCAGATGAGAGCGGCCACAACCGCGCCCAGGATGGGGGCAATGAGGAAGAGCCAGTAGTGGGTAATGGCATCACCTCTGACGAAGAGCGCCGGGCCAAAGCTTCTGGCCGGGTTGACCGACGTTCCGGTTATCGGTATGCCTACCAGATGGACAAACGTCAAAGTCAATCCGATCGATATGCCAGCGAACCCTTTCGGCGCCGCTTTGCTGGTGGAGCCGAATATGACGAACAGGAAGATGGCCGTCAGGACCACTTCTGCCAGGAAGCACGCCGCCAGGGAGTAACCGCTGTAGTCATTCCCGTAGCCATTCTGCCCCAGTCCGTTTTGGTCCAGGGAGTAGCTCTCAATCCCATTGGCAATAGCCAACAGGATTCCGGCACCGACGATTGCTCCCAGGAACTGCGCGATGATGTACATCAGGCAGTCCTTCCCTTTCATCTTGCCCGCCACCAGCATGCCAACCGAGATGGCCGGATTGATGTGACAGCCGGATATGGGCCCGATGGCGTAGACCATAGCCAGAACTACCAGTCCAAAGGCCAGCGCTGTGGGCAAGTACTGACCACGGCTCACCACCGCCACGCCGCATGCTATGAATACTAACGTGAACGTTCCCAGGAACTCAGCAACATACTTCTGAGTATCTTTCACTGTTTCACCTCCTTCCTTACCTGATTCCTCGATGGGATCAAGCTGATCCAATCAGAAGGGCTTATAGCACAGCCATCCGAGGCTTGTCAATAGGTGGTCAGCAGGAATCCTGAAGGAGCAAGGCTGCTTCGTAAGGTCTTGCTCTCTGACGAAGTCCGCAATTCTTCTGGAGTAAGACGGTATGTGCGCGGATCAGTGATCCCTCTGCATCTTATTTGTCCCGGTAATGACTCACCCTGATTGCGCCAATGCCAGTTGTTGGGAAATCGTCTGACCGCTTCAGCAAGAAGCTGTTTATGGCACCCAAACCTAAACCCGTCTGACACCGGCCACAGCCTGCCCGCACCTTCTCCTCATGGTGGGACAGTGCTCTTGCTGAGGGGATGGTGTGACTCTGGCTTGAATCCTGCTACACTGGTCGGTGGAGGTCCGGATGGCCAAGTGTACGATACGCGATATCGAGGCCAACGGGATGGTCTTTCGCGCCAGGTTCGTCGGCGCCGAGGGCTCTTCTGGAGAACCGGTCATTCTCCTGCATGGCTTCCCAGAGACATCCATCATGTGGGTGGGCCTCATGGAACGCCTGGGGGAGGAGGGATACCGCTGCTTCGCCCCCAACCAGCGGGGCTACAGCCTCGGGGCCCGTCCGGGCGGCACTGAGGACTACGAATACCGGAGGCTGGTCTCGGATGTCATAGCGCTGGCCGATGCGCTCGGCTGCGCCCGTTTCCACTTGATCGGGCATGACTGGGGGTCCGCCATCGGGTGGGCCATTCTCCACCTGCATCCGGACCGTGTGCGCAGTTGGACGGCCATGTCGGTGCCTCATATGGATGCCTTCGCTTCGGCCATCGCCGATGATCCCGACCAGCGGGAACGCAGCCGGTACATGGGGTTCTTCATGTTGCCGGAGAAACCGGAGCGCAACCTGGCCGCCGATGACTTCGCCGCGCTTCGATCACTATGGTCATCGATTCCGGCGGAACAGGTGGAGGAATACGTCAGCACCTTCTCTCAGCCGGGCGCCCTCACAGCGGCGCTCAACTGGTACCGCGCCAATGCCGTGCTGCTGGAGAAGCGCCGCGAAGGTCCGAAGTTCGGCGCGGTGGAGCATCCGACGCTGCTCATCTGGGGCAACCAGGACATCGCCGTTGGGCGCGTCGCGATTGAGCGGACGGCACAGTACATGAAGGGGCCGTACCGTCTGGCCGAACTGGATGCCGGGCACTGGCTGGTTCAGGAGGCGCCGGAGCGCGTGCATGACGAGATCCTGGGTCACCTGCGGGCGAATCCCCTGCAGTGAAGGCGGTGCCAGAATGCCCCGTAGGCCGGAGGTGATGGGATGAAGATCGCTGTCCTGAACGGCAGCCCCAAGGGAGACCTCAGCATCACGCTGCAGTACGTCTTCCTGATCCGGAAGAAATCCCCCGAACACCAGTTCAAGGTATTCAACATCGCCCAGGACATCCGGAAGCTGGAGAAAGACGAGAGTGCCTTCAAAGAGGTGATCGACGAGATTCGGTCCTCCGACGGCGTGCTCTGGTCTTTCCCCCTCTACTTCCTGCTGGTGCACTCCCACTACAAGCGGTTCATCGAGCTTGTCTTCGAAAGGGGCGCCGGAGAGGCGTTCAGGAAGAAGTACACCGCTTCTCTGAGCACTTCGATCCACTTCTTCGACCACACCGCGCACAACTACATCAACGCTGTCTGCGATGACCTGGACATGAGATACGTGGGAGCCTTTTCTCCCCACTATCATGACATGGTGAAGGAGAAGGAGCGGGAGAGGCTGCTCCTTTTCGCCCGGCACTTCTTCCGGGCTATGGAGACCGGTGCCCCAACCCAGAAGACCTTCGCGCCGCTGCTCCGCAGCGGCTTCGAGTATCGGCCCGGGCCGGCGCCGGTTCCGGTTCATGCTGGAGAGAAGAAGGTCGTGATACTGACTGACTGCGAGAAGGGTCAGGTCAACCTCGAGCGGATGGTGGAAAGGGTCAGACAGTTATTCGCGGGCCAGGCGGAGGTGGTGAACCTGCATGATGTGGACATCAAGGGCGGGTGCCTGGGCTGCCTGCAATGCGGATACGACAGCCGGTGTGCGTATGGCAGCGGGGACGGATACATGGAGTTCTTCGACTCGAAGGTGAAGACCGCCGATGTCATCGTTCTTTGCGGCGCCATCAAAGACCGGTATCTCTCTTCCCGCTGGAAGATGTTCTTCGACCGCAGCTTCTTCAATACCCACATACCGGTTCTGCTGGGGAAGCAGGTCGGGTTCGTCCTCTCCGGGCCTTTGCGGCAAATCCCGAATCTGCGGGAGATACTGGAAGCTTGGTCTGAGGGACAACAGGCCGATCCGGTGGGCTTTGTCACCGATGAGTGCGAGGACCCGGCTGAATTGGATTCCCTCCTGCAGCGGCTGGCGGAACAGCTCGTGCAGTTCGCGGCCGAAGACTACAAGAAGCCGGTCACCTACCTCAGCGTCGGCGGCCGGAAGATATTCAGAGACGAGATATGGGGAAACCTCCGCTTCGTCTTCCAGGCCGACCACCGGTTCTACTCCCGGCATGGTGTGTACGATTTCCCCCAGAAGAGGTACAAGATGAGGGCAGTCGTGGCCGTGATGATGCTGTTGACCAGAATTCCCAGGTTCAGAGAGGAGATCAGGCGCAGGACGAAAGTGGAGATGGTCAAGCCCTATCAGAAGATAGTGGAGAGGGTGGAGTGGTGAGCATAAAATGTAGGGTGGATCAAGCGAGGCGGATCCACCATGAACTGGATGATGGAGGTTGCGGTGGATCCGTTCGCCTCAGGCAGACTTGATCCACCCTACAGCTCTGTAGCATCTCATTCGTGGAGATTCTGGCGGATAGGTCGATGCAGGACAGACAGGTTAGATTAGATCATACGGCCTGTTACCTGTCATTCTCCCTCACACGTGATTCGTGCGGCCCGACCACCCGGTCAAGCGTCGTTTAGGTCAGTTGACCGGGATGTCCCAGGACATGATAGAATAAGGCGCATGTCAAGACAGAAGGCTGGGGCTGGCGATCCGTTTCCGCCCCCAGCCCCACAAGTGGAGGGTCAGAATGGCTAAAGTGATGATCAAGTGCCCTGACACAGGAAAGCTGGTATTTACGGGTGTCTTCGGTGACAAGACTCTGCTAGAGGGTATGCAGATTAAGAAGAACAAGATGGCGCGCTGCTCGGCTTGCGGCAAAGAGCACCTGTGGGAGAAAGAGCAGGCTGTTCTGCAGGAATAGTGGATCTCTGAAGGCCATTCGGGTGGCCTTCAGCGGCGGGCCCGCGTTCGAAGTCGACACTGCTATTGACCCGGTATTCGGGCAAGGGGCACAGCATGCCCCGTTCGCAGCGGGTTCCTGATGTAGAGTCGCGAGATTTCCCCATCGGAGCGTCGGTGGGCAGAGCCCACTCCTCGGACTCCTACCCGCCGATCGGTTTTCACTAGCTTTCCGCAACTAGTGTAGTATAATAGCTCCGCACTCCTTCACCTGAGCGAGCCAGGTAAGCCTCGGGGGGACAATGACTCAGAGGGCTGGAGCCCGTAAAGCCAGACAGACCGCCGTCAAGCCGATTTCCCGGAGCCAACCGCGTGGCAACAGGCACTCGGAGACCGAGACCGAGAAACGGTACCGGCTGCTGGCGGACAACATAACCGACGTCATCTGCACTTTGGACAAGAACCTCGTGGTCACCTACCTGAGCCCCTCAGTGACCCATCTTCTGGGTTACACAGTCGAACAGAGCCTGGGGCAGCACTGGACCCGGTTCATAGAGGAGTCCTTGACTCCTGAATCGGCCAAGATCGCCACAGAGGTCTTCCGGGAAATCGGGGCCAGCATGGATGACAGGTCCCAGGATACCTACAAGTCCTGGATACTGGAGCTGGAGTTCAACCGGAAGGACGGTTCCACTCTGTGGACTGAAGGGACGGTGAGCATCCTGCGGAGTGCGGAGGGGCAGCCCATAGGGTTCCTGGCCTTGGTGAGAGACATCAACGAACGGCGGCGGGCGCAGGAGCTGTTCAAGACGCTGGCCAACAATTCCCCGATCGCGGTCTACATCGTCCAGGACGGCAAGCTGCAGTCCGTAAATTCACAGTTTCAGCACCATGCCGGCGTTGGTGAAGGCGAACTGCTGGGCACGGATGCCAGCCGTTTTGTGCTGGCGGAGGACAGGGCATCGGTGAGGCAGATGGCGGAAGCTATGCTGAAGGGGGAACGTCCCAACCCCTACGAGTACCGGTTTGTCGGGCCAGGGGGGCGCATCAAGTGGGTGATGGAGCAAGTGGCCCCCATTCAGCATAATGGCCGGCCGGCCACCCTGGGTACCTTCATGGATATAACAGAGCGCAAGCAGTCCGAAGAAACGCTGGTGCGCTCGGAATCACAACTCAGGCTTCTGTCCCAACGCATACTCGAGGTGCAGGAAGAAGAGCGGGCACGCATCGCCCGCGAGTTGCATGACCAGCTTGGTCAGGAACTGGTGGCCCTTAAGATCGAGGCCGTGGTTCTCAAGGAGGAGTTGGCGAAATCGCCGAGGCTTCGCGAACGTGCCAGGGGAGTGCTCGATCTCATAGACAGGCTGGACACGACGGCACATCGCATCGCCGTCAGCATCAGGCCGGAGATACTGGACAAGCTGGGCCTGGTGAAAGCTATCCAGTGGTATGCCGAGGATTTCGAGCGGCGCAGCGGCATCTCCTGTCCCGTCGAAGCTCCCAATGATGAACTGGTGCTGCCGAAGGCGGTCTCTACCTGCGCCTATCGTATCCTGCAGGAAGCGCTGGTGAATGTCTGGAAACACTCCAGGGCTTCGCAGGCCAAGGTCAAGGTCACCAGCGGTCACGGCGTTGTGAATATCTGTGTTTCCGATAATGGAGTGGGTATGGACCTCGGGCGGCTTTCTGAGGGCACGTCCCTGGGCCTTCTCGGTATGCGTGAGCGGGCCAGCCTGGTTGGGGGAAGGATCACCATCAGGCGCAATCGGGGTGCCGGCCTTCGAGTGGCAGCCCATCTGCCTTTGAGTGTGGCCCAGACTGGGACCGGCGCCGGTGCCGAGCTGGCATCGGCGCAGACGGCGGTATCGAAGCCCTGGACCAAGAGCGCCATCAGGGTGCTCCTGGTCGATGACCACAGCCTGGTCCGGGCAGGACTGAGGCGTGTGTTGGAGCAGGCGCCGGACATCCGGATCATAGCTGAGGCTTGCGACGGGCGGGAGGCAGTGGACAAGTACCAGGAAGTGAGCCCGGACATGGTAGTAATGGATATCTCCATGCCTGAGCTGGACGGCATGGAGGCCAGCAAGCGCATCCTTTCGCTGTATCCTCAGGCAAGGATTCTCATGCTCACCAGGTTCCATGAAGAGCAATACGCCATTCGGACCCTCAAGGCGGGTTGCCTGGGATATCTCACCAAGGGTTCCTCTACGCAGCAGCTTCACCATGCGGTCCGCGCGGTGGCGCGGGGGAAGCGCTTCCTGTCTGAAGAGGGCCAGGATGTGGTGAATCTTCAGCTCCTGTCGAGCCAGTCGGGATTCGGCCTGCTGGAGAGCCTTTCCGACCGGGAGCTTCAGGTCCTTTGTCTCCTGGCACAGGGGCAGGAGCTCAAGGGGGTGGCGGCGGATCTGGAGCTTAGTGTCAAGACCGTCGAGACCTACCGCTCACGTGTCCTACACAAGCTGCACCTGCGCAATGACGTTGATATCTGCCAGTTTGCCATTCAGCACGGTCTCATCGATAAAATGCCCAGTCGCACAAGTACAGATCAATCAGGTTAGGGCGGGTACGTAGGGAAATTCCTGACAACCGAATCAGAAGACTCCCGACACTTGAAATGTTTGGTCCGGGTTAATATAGTTCATCACGCGCTGCACGCGGCGCGGCTGATGTCGTTGGGGGGTGAGACAGCGAGCATGGCAGTTTCTGGCATTGCAGGCAGCTTTGGAAGTGGGTCACGTTTACATCAGGCAAATTGTTTAGCAGGAGGATAGTATGGGTGCAGACGAAAGCTATGACATAGTCATCGTGGGTGGAGGACACAACGGCACAACTATTGCGGCCTATCTGGCCAAATGCGGGCTGAGTGTCTGCATTCTCGAGGAGAGGCCAGAATGCGGCGGCGCCCAGGAGAACACCGAGCCGGTCGCCGGCGCCCGCATCGCCCCTCATGCCATCGCCAATTATGGGGGGGCTGCGCCGGGGTGGGAGCAACTGGAGCTGTGGAAGTACGGCTTCCGCATGGATCTTCATGCCCGGCATCCCGAGTACCGGCCGATGGCGACGGGATTCATGACCGGCGAAGGTATGTACCAGGTAGACGACACGTCAGCCATGGGTTTTGGCAAGATAGCCGGCTACCTTGGCACACCACCTTTCACCCAGGAATTGCTGAGAGCCACCTTCTGGTGCCCTCCGCATCCCCCCGAGGTCGAACTCACAGCGGAGAATATCCCATTCATGCAGGTGTACAAGAAGCATGCACCTGATATCTGGACCGAGGAGCTTCTCCGGTGGACCTTTTTCGATTTCATGGATGCGCATTTCCAGACCGGCGAACAGATGAAGACGATCATGGCCTATACCGCCGCGGTGTCCGGAGCTTTCGGACACCACGAGGGACAGGCTGTCCCGGCGTTGTGCAGTGTCATAGCTGTCACACCGCCATTCATTCCCAGGCCGGTGGGCCCGCGCGGCAACATCCACGGCTACTACCATGCGCTGTTGCGCTGCGCCATAGCCCACGGCGTGGTAGCCCGCACATGCTGCCCGGTGGAGGAGATCATAGTCAGCAACGGCACGGCAGTGGGTGTCCGCCTGAGAGATACCGCCCCCCGCGGCGAGAAGAGGATCTGGGCCAAGAAGGCGGTGATCAGCGCTACCGACATCCGGCAGACCTTCAACAAGCTCATCGGGCCCAGCCACCTTGATAGAGGATTCTTGCAGCGGATCAATGACCTCAGTCTGAAGGGCGGCAGCCTGTACGTCACTCACTGGCTGACCAAGAAGCAGCTCAAGTTCCGCCCCGCCTACGCCAGCGCCATGTCCGGGGAAGGCGTCTTCACTGGCGGTCCCTTCGTGGGAGGTGCGGGCACCAGGGACGTGTACTTCGCCCACATGGCAGACGCCCTGGGATGGAGGAGCCGGCCCAGAATCCCGGCCAAGGAAGGCCTCTTCCTCTGGGTGGGCAACCAGAACTACGATGAGAGTCACCCCCAGTGCACCAGGCCTGGACAACAGATCTGCGGTCCTTTTGACACGATTGCGCCTACACCCGAGTACGATCCGGCAGGTCCGGAAGAGATGAACAAGATAAGGGCCGAGATGGATGCCTACAACCTGGAACTGGCCGGGGTGGTCTGTGAGAACCTGGATCACGACAACATAGTCAAGACCTTTGTGAACACTCCCTATGACTCGGAGCTCCGCAATACCGGACTGCTGGGCGGTTCCTGGTATGGCGTACGGCACTCCAAGGATGAATGGTGGAACACGCGTCCTTCGCCGGAAATGGCCCGCGGCCGCACGCCGATTGACAGGCTGTACCTGTGCCATCAATCGTCCATGCACCCGGGCGGTCTGTGTCTGATGGCCTGCGGCTACAACCTGATGCACGCCATGATCGAGGATGGCATCGCCAAACCCGGGCCGTGGTGGTATCCGTCGCCATGGTACATCCCGCAAGACGGCAAGATTTCGGCGAAGCGTCCGTAGAAAGAAGGAGGACATAATGGACGGGATTTGCGGAAAGCTGTTTGACGAGTTCCCTGCGGACAGTAACTGGGACGCAGTGGTCATAGG
>Ga0105095_10001984_pt1 | contig 10916 bp, 10 predicted proteins | sample PPLLak2March2015_2_FD_79180 | JGI IMG/M metagenome (GOLD analysis project Ga0105095, IMG submission 79180) | Freshwater sediment microbial communities from Prairie Pothole Lake near Jamestown, North Dakota, USA - PPLs Lake P8 Core (3) Depth... | ecosystem: Environmental > Aquatic > Freshwater >... | reverse complement strand
TAAAGATAATTTCCAAAATGATGCTGTCCTGGTATTCCAAAAATATATTCTAACGAACCATGATATTGTTCTTTTCCTTCTTTGGTAATAACACTTATAATCCCTGATTGGGCTTCACCATATTCAGCATTAAAACCACCAGTCATCACCTGCACTTCTTCAATTGAATTTAGGTTAACATTTGTAAATGAACCACCCCAGTCTGCACGTCCTCCAACAAGAGATGCAGTTCTAACACCATCAACATACCATTTAACCTCATCCTGGCTTCCTCCTCTTACTGAATATCTCTGTTCGCCTCTCCCAGCCGAACCTAAACCTCCAACAACCGGAACCGGATCAAAGAAAACTCCAGCTTGAACAAACAAACCTTCTTTTGTACCGGTAATTGGAAGTCTTTCAAGCTCCGCAATTCCTACAAATTGTGTACTCGATGTAACATCTTTTTGTATTACAGGCCTTTGTGCAACAATAACAACTTCATCGCCAAGTTCAAGAGTTTTTTCTTCTATTTCGAAATCTAATCTCGTAGTAAGATCAACTCTTACAACTACATTTTGAACCACCACTTCCTGGTAACCGATCATTGAGGCTCTAATAGAATAAACGCCAGGAGAAACTTGAAGAATAAAATATTCACCGTTAAAATCTGTTGCCGACCCAAGATTAGTACCTATAACTATAACATTGACTCCGGGCAATGGCTCACCGTTTCTTTTATCAGTTATCTTTCCCTGTATCTTACCTGTTTCGCCGGCAAAAGAATTTTGGGAAAAAATGAATGTGAATAAGACTAAGCACAGAAAATATTTTAAGATTTTCATTACTAACTCTGAATTAATAGTTCCCTATTTTATAAGATTTTTTATTCTTTCAGTCCGCTCATTGTAAAACCCTGGATAAAATATTTCTGAAAGAAAAAGAATATTAATATCATAGGAAGCATCATTAAAAGAGATGCAGCCATTAAGATTGACCACTCAGTTACATATTGCCCGACAAACATTCCTAAACCTAAAGCAAGTGTGCCTTTAGTTTTATCAGATAAATAAATAAGGGGGCCCAGGAAATCATTCCACGAAAACATGAAAGTTAAAATTGCTACAGTTGCCAAAGCAGGTTTTGCCAAAGGCAGTACAATATTCCAGTAAATTCTTAATTCTGAACAGCCATCTATTCTTGCTGAGTCCAGTAAATCTTTTGGAATGGTAAGAAAGAATTGTCTTAGTAAGAAAATATTAAAAGCACCACCACCAAAAAAAGCTGGAATTGTTAAAGGCTTGAAACTATTTAGCCATCCAAACTCTTTGAATAAAACAAAAAGAGGAATCATAATTACCTGGAGAGGAAGCATCATTGTTGCAAGAATAAGAATAAAAAGTCCATTGCGCCCAGGCCAGTTTAAGCATCCAAATGCATAAGCTACTAATGAACTTGAAAGGACAGTTCCGACTATTGTGATAGATGTAATAAAAACAGAATTCTTTAAATAGATAAGGAAGGGCATTCTGTCAAAAACTTTTGTAAAGTTTTCCCAATGAAATGTGTAGGGAATCCATTGAGGAGGAATTGTAAAAATCTGTGCATCACCTTTTAATGAAGTTGAAATAATCCAGAGAAAAGGAAGAATAAAAAATAAAGCAAACACCCCGAGCAGTATAAAAACTGAAATGTTTGTTAAAGATATTTTCTTTCCTGTATTTTTCATCTTATAAATTAGTAGTGAACCCACTTTTTACTAAGTTTAAACTGAAGTGCAGTTATTCCCAGTGTAATTAAAAGTAAAAGCCATGCTAAAGCCGAGGCATAACCCATATCAAAATCTTCAAATGCCCTGTTATATAAATAAAGATTATAGAATAAAGTCGAATTGAGCGGTCCTCCTTTAGTCATTACATAAGCTTCAATAAAAACTTGCAGAGAAAAAATCACTTCAAGAATTGTCCATAAAAAGATCACGGGAGAAATCATTGGAATAGTTACATTTCTAAATTTTGCCCACCAGCCGCCACCATCCAGTTCAACCACTTCATATAGATGTTGTGGAATCCCCTGTAATGCAGCAAGAAAAACAAGCATTCTTCCACCACCTATCGACCAAAGACTCATTAATACCATTGATGGCTTAGACCAATCGGCATCTAAAAGCCAGAGAGGTCCCTGAATTCCCAGGTAAGCAAGAAAAGAATTAATCAAACCATATTGAGGATTTAAAATCCATAACCATAATGCTGATAGTACTACTCCGGTTACAATTGATGGAATGAAAAAAATTGTTCTGAAAATCTTAACACCTTTAATAGCATTGTTAACAAGAACGGCAAGAAGCAGAGAACCAATTATGCATAATGGTACTCTTAGTCCCGTATAAAATAAAGTATTCCATATTGATCCCCAGAAATAATCGTCAATGAATAAAAGCTGTTCATAATTTCTTAAACCAATAAATTGTGGTATTCGTAGAATATCATATTGACAGAGACTGTAATAAAAAGAAATACCAATAGGATAAAGTCCAAATATTAAAAAGCCAACTATCCACGGACTTGCAAAGAGGTAGCCTGTAAAAGCATGTTTACGAGTAATTTGATTTGTCTTCCTTTTTTTCATAAGAAATTAATTCGAAATAGTCTCGAAATTCATTTTACTTCTGACATAAGAATCATATTCAATCGCCTGATTTAGCTGGTTTTGAATAATCCCCTCAGCTTGCTTAAGTGCCACTTCCGGTTTTTGAATTTTGTGCAAAGCCCTTTCCCGGGCACCAAGGAATTCACGCCAAAAAATATCATGTGCTAACGGAATTATTGTTGGCGAATGAGCATATTCCATCATATCAACTAAAGTTTTTATTTTTTCGTTTCCTTTATTAAAAGAGGAATTATTTGCTGCAAACTGATTTGCTGGGAAAAGAATTTCCTGCTGTGAAGCTGATTCTTCAAGTTGTGTTTCTTCCTTAACAGAAAACTTAATAAACTCCCAAGCTGCTTCAATATTTTTTGAACCTCTTGGAATTGCCACCCACCAGCTTCCTGATGATGAAGCAGTTTTGTAACCATCAAAAGTTGGAATAACTGAAACTCCATATTCAAGATTTGGATTATATAATTTTATCTGATCTATAAACGTATTGTCAAGTACCATCATTGCAACTTTTTCAGAAATGAATCCATGCTGATCTGCAAAACCAAATCCTGCCATAAAGGATGAAACTTCGTTCAAAGGATAATCATTGAAATATTCAACTTCCCATTTTAGAGCACGAACCATTTGATAATTTTCAAGATCAACCTCAGTCCCATTATTTATCAAGAATTTTGCACCAAGCTGCCAGGCCATTAGAATTGATGTTTGAAGATTTCCATATTGTGGAATAAAGCCCATTTGTTTAAAATGATTTTGAACATTTTTCTGAGTTAATATTTTCGCATATTTTTTAACTTCTTCCCAGGAAGATGGAGGATTTTCAGGATTAAGCCCGGCTTCTCTGAGTAATCTTTTATTATAGAAAAATGCGTATGAATTTGAATAAAGAGGAAGAGCAAAAATCCTGTTTTGCCAGTTCATTTCTTTCCAGAGTGCCTGAAAAAAAATTGAGGAATCGAATAAATCTTTTTTTAATAAATCATTTAACGGTGTAAGTGCCATCCTTGATGCCCACTTAGCGACAGGTGTAACAAGATTAATAACATCCGGTGGGTCTTCACTTAATATTGAAGTAAGAATTTTTTTCTCATGTTCATTCCATGGAAGTGGAGTCGGTTCAACAACAATACTATCCTGAATTTCATTAAATTTTTTTATGTGATATGGAATTTGCTCTTTTGCTCCAGTTACATACCAATACCTAATATGTATTTTTCCATCATTATAATCTTTCGACGATGGAATAAATAATATAAGTAATAGAGCGGCAGTTAAAATTATTCCACCAGATATTTTAATTTTTTTCCACATTAAAATTTTTCAATCAATCTTTACTTTGTATTTCTATTGAATAAGTAAAAGTTTCAGCATTATAATAGCCTACATTATATTCAACAGGTCTTCCGCCGGGATCAAAAACAAATCTTTTTCTTTTAAGAACTGGAGCTCCCTTTTTAATACTTAATTTTTTGGCTAAAAAATCATTAGCAATTTTAGCACTTATCTCTTCTTTGGAAATTGAAACCACCGTTGAATGTTCTTCTTCAAGCATTTTATAAAGTGGCTTTGAAAAATCTTCCAGACCAGTTAAGCCGACTCTCGGGTGAAAATATGAAATGAAATAGACAATCGGACCTTTATCAATTCCTCTCAGTCTTTCCATCTTTAATATTTCCTTATCCACCGGAATTGAAAAAAAATCAGCAACAAAACTTTCCGCCTTTACCCACTCCACATTTAGCTCATAATTTTTAAATGGAATTCCTTTCTGATGCATCTCTTGAGTAAAACTGTGCCAGCTATCTAATTTAGTTGTTACAGGGTCATCGGCTACTTTTGTTCCTACCCCTTTCTTTCTAATTAGTAAGCCTTCATAAACAAGTTTATTTGTGGCATGCCTTACAGTGTTACGGGATATTCCTAACCTTTTTGCGAGATCAACCTCTTTAGGAAAAAATTTTCCATTTGTATTATATTCAGGTTGGTTAATAAGACCGCGTAATAATTTTTCGACTTGAAGGTGAAGAGGTTCTGAACTTTTATGATTTATTTTTAGAACCATCACTTTTTATTGCTTTTTAATTATTTTCTTCTTTATTTCCATATGTTCATATGTTTGAACATACAACAACCAGCAACTTAGAAATCTGTTTTTTTAATGTCAAGAGAAATTTTAGAGATTTTATCATATTTTTCTTAACGATAATTTACAGGAGATTAATGCAGAAAGATTTTGAAAATAAAATAGCACTTGTTACGGGAAGTGCAATGGGCATAGGAGAAGCAGTAGCTTTACTTCTTGCAGAAGGAGGAGCTAAAATTGCCATTATTGATAAGGCAAAAGAATTAGGCAAAAAGGTTGTTGAAAAAATTATTGGATACGGAAGTAATGCAATTTTTATTGAAACCGATGTTTCCAGTTCTTCTTCTGCAGAATATGCGGTTGAAGAAACGATAAAAAAGTTTGGTAGAATTGATATTGTTTCCAACAATGCCGGTATTCAAAAATACGGAACAGTTGAATCAACTCCTGAAAATGAATGGGATGAAGTCATAAATGTAAACTTAAAAAGTGTTTATTTAATGTGTCATCACGCTGTTCCCTATCTTAAGAAAACTAAAGGTTCAATAATAAATATGACATCAGTTCAGGCATTTGCTACACAAAGAAACGTTGCTGCATATACCACATCAAAACATGGTTTGATTGGATTAACAAGAAGCATGGCTCTTGACTTTGCTAAAGATGGAATAAGAGTTAATTGTGTTGCACCAGGAACAACAGATACTCCAATGTTAAAATTGGCAGCCTCACTTGATGCAAATCCCGACGCAGTTTATGAAGCCTGCAGGCAAATGCACCCCCTGGGAAGAATAGCTTCACCCAGAGAAGTTGCTGAAGTCGTTGCATTCCTTGCATCGGACAAGGCTTCGTTTGTTACTGGAGCAGTTTTTTCTGTTGATGGTGGATTGCTTTTACCTATTGGCGGTGAACCAAAAATTCCGGAATAAATATTTATGAAAATAACAGACATCAGAGCTACCACAATTACTATCCCTCTTGAAGCACCTCTTAGACATGCAAATGGTGCACATTGGGGAAGATTTGTAAGAACCATTGTTGAAGTCTTTACGGATGAGGGCTTAGTTGGATTTGGTGAAATGGGCGGAGGCGGTGCATCAGCTGAAGATTCTGTAAAAGGATTAAAACCATATCTCATAGGTCATGATCCCTTACAGCTTGAAATGCTTCGCTGGAAAATTATGAATCCTGTCGGCTCTCTTTATAATAACCGTTCACAAATACATGCTGCGATAGAATTTGCCTGTATTGATCTTGCCGGGAAAAAACTTGGAATAAGAGCCTGTGATCTTTTAGGTGGTGCGGTCAGAGAAGAAATTCCTTTTGCCAGCTACCTTTTCTACAGATATAACAATAAGAAAACGGGTATTGGAGGAGAATCTTCAGCAGAAGAAATGATTAACCATGCCAAAGAGTTAACAAAAAAATATGGATTTAAAACCCATAAATTAAAAGGAGGTGTTTTTCCTCCGCAGCATGATATTGAAGTTTACAGGGCACTTGCAGACACTTTTCCAGGTTCATCTTTCAGGTTAGACCCAAATAGCGTGTGGAGTGTCGAAGAATCAATAAAAGTAGGAAAGGCTATTGAAGATATTAATAATGATTATTTCGAAGACCCAACATTTGGTTTAGAAGGAATGAGACGGGTAAGAAATTTTGTTAAAATACCTACAGCTACAAATACAGTTGTAATTAATTTCGAACAACTTGCCTCCTGTATAAGAACAGAGGCAATTGATGTTATTCTTCTTGACACAACTTTCTGGGGAGGTCTGAGGCAGGCTTATAAAGCCGGACAGGTTTTGGAAACTTTTCAATGGGGTGCGAGCGTTCATTCCTCAGGTGAACTTGGAATACAGCTTGCAACAATGCTACATCTCGGTGCTGCACTTCCAAATCTTGGTTTTGCTGCTGATGCACATTATCATCATTTAACTGATGATATTATTAAAGGCGGTAAACTAAAATATAAAGAAGGTAAAATTAATCTTCCTGAAGGTCCTGGATTGGGAGTTGAAATTGACTATGATAAACTGCAACAATATTCTGAATTATATAAAGAACTCGGCGGATATCCATATGACAGAGATCCGGGAAGACCGGATTGGGTTTGTATTATGCCTGAGAAAAATTATGCTGATCCAAAAGTGCAAAAAGAATTTTAATGAAATTAGATTCATTCATCCATTATACAAAAGTTGACTTAATGCCTGGTGTGCCTCTGTATGTTTATTCTCTTCTTGGGGAACACTATAGTATCTTAATTGATACAGGAATTAAGCAGATGCGGGAACAAATTTTAGAGCTATGCAAAGAGACTGGCAATATTAAAAATGTTTTAATAACTCACGCACACGCAGATCATATCGGCTGTAACCAGGCAGTAAAGAATTTAACCCATGCACAATTTTTTGCTGCGGGAGCCATAAGCTGGATAGAAGATTTTGAAGTTCATTATAAAGAATTTTGTATCCCGTCAGAACACCTTCCTGATACGCCTGAACAAAGAAATGAAATTTTAGGTTTAATGGATGGACCTGTTAATGTTGATATAGTAATTAAAGAAGGAATGACTTTTCGCCCCGGCAATAATATTGAACTTGTTACTATTGAACTTCCAGGGCATAAACTTGAAGAAGTGGCGTTTCTTGAAAAAAACAGCGGGACTTTATTTATGGGCGATGTTCTGCTTGCACTTGCTGCTCCCTTTTTTCATGGTTTTCAAACCGCAAGAGGGTTTAGAAAAAGTTTGGATCGTATTGAAAACATGATTGAAAAGAATCAAATAAAAAAAATTCTAGCTGCACATCATCCTCCGCTTGATCAGAAATTATCTTTAAATACAATAAATGATACCCGAAGATTTTTAAATGAAGTTGAAGAAATTACCATTGAGAAAGCAAATGGAATCAACTTCTCTACGCTTTGGAAAAATGTCTGCAGTAAATTAAATAAGCAGCTGGAATTCAGAGGTTTTGCAATGCTTCAGGTTCAGATTGATGAATTGATTGAAGAAGGAAAATTATTTAAAGATAATGATAATATTTTCAGGTATTGAAAACTCAAACAATTCAAAATAAAAAAGTGAGGGTTGGAGTGACGGAGAAATGCGGTCATTTACATCCAGTCCAATTTTTTATAGATAATAAAATTATTGAACCTCTTAATATAGCTCCCTGGAGCGATGAAAAATTTGATGATGCTATTCCTCCTATGTTAAAAATGTTGAGAGGCGATTTTTTCTGTGCCCCTTTCAGTGATAGTGATGTTTTAGAAGATGAAGACCGTCCGCATGGAACAACCGCAAATGATAAATGGAGTTTAATCTTTCATAATGAACATGAACTTAAATTTAAATTGGATAAAAAAGTAAGCGGTGCAGAAGTTATAAAAAAAATAACTTTGAAATCCGATCACCCTGTAATTTACCAAGAACATTTAATAACAGGTGGAAAAGGAAAGATACCAATCGGACATCATTTAATGCTGAAAGTTCCGGAGAAAATCTATTTAAGCTTTTCTAATTTTTTATTCGGAGAAACTCCCGCCTCACCTGTTGAAACTGATCCGCAAATGGGAAGTTCAATACTGCAATATCCGCAACAATTCAATGATCTTGCTAAAATAAAATTAAAAAAAGGGAATTACACTGATCTTTCAAGATATCCTGTTTATCAGGATCATGAAGATCTATTAATGCTAAAATCTGATGAGGAGCTTCCATATTCTTGGTCTGCTGCATCAGCCCCAAGGAATGGATGGTTGTGGTTTTCAATTAAAAATCCCAAAATCTTAAATAGTACCGTCCTCTGGTTAAGTGATGGAGGAAGGAAATATCGACCATTTTCAAGCAGACATAGAAAAGTTATCGGTATTGAAGAAGTAACATCATATTTCCATCTGGGGCATAAGGCATCAATAGAAGAAAATCATCTGAATAAAAAAGGATATAAAACCTTTATAGAACTTAAACCTGATATTGTTCATAAAATCAGATATGCGTTCGGGTTAATTAAAATACCTGATGATTTTAGACATGTAACATCAATCAAAGAGGATGAATTAGGAATAGTTATAAAGGATGAAAACGGATTAAAAGTAAGTACAGACTTTGATCTAAATTTTATAACAAATAATGTCAGAGAAAATTAATGAGATTAGCTACTCTTAAAGATAAATCAACAATTGCAGTAACGTCAAATGGTTTTATCAGGTTAACTAAACTGGGATTTAACGGAACCATATTTGATTTGACTAGGTCATCAGAATCTGAATTAGCAGGTTTAACTTCTTCTGTTAATGAAGCAAAAAATTTTGAAGAAATTAATTTCAAAAACTTTGATGCACCAATAAATAATCCATCCAAAATTATGGCTATTGGTTTAAACTATATAGATCATGCCAGTGAATCAAAAATGGAAGTTCCAAAAACTCCGATAGTATTTACAAAATTTCCAAATTCAATAACCGGCCCTACAGGCACTATTAAAATACCGAAAAGATTAACAGAGAAAGTTGATTATGAAGTTGAGCTTGCAGTGGTTATTGGGAAAGAAGGAAAAAATATTTCCAAAGAAGAAGCGCTTAAGTATGTTTTTGGCTACACAATAGTAAATGATATTTCTGCCCGTGATCTGCAGTTTGCTGATGGACAATGGGTAAGAGGAAAATCACTCGATACATTTTGTCCGATGGGCCCTGTTATTGTAACTTCCGATGAAATAAAAGATCCGCAAAATCTTAAACTTATCTGTGAAGTAAATGAAGAAAAGCTTCAGAATGATTCTACAAATAATATGATTTTTGGTGTGGCGGATCTTGTCTCAATACTTTCAGAGGCTTTTACTCTTCAACCTGGCGATATAATAGCAACAGGAACTCCGAGCGGTGTAGGTTTCACCAGAAAACCTCCAATTTATTTAAAAGATGGCGATATTGTAAAAACATGGATTGAAGGAATCGGAGAATTAATAAACACAGTAAAAGAAATATGAAAAGATTAGAAAATAAAAAAGCAGTTGTAACAGGAGGGGCTTCTGGAATTGGGAAAGCAATAGTTGAGCGTTTTGTTGATGAGGGTGCAAAAGTTATAATTGCTGATCTTGATGAAGCATTAGGAAAAAAGTTAGCTGAAAATCTTGGGGAAAATACTTATTTCTTTAAAGTGGATGTCTCCCGATCAAATGAAGTGTCACAATTAATTTCATTTGCAGAAGCGAAACTTAATGGATTAGATATTATGGTTAATAATGCAGGCATTGGTGCTGCAGCAACAGTTGAATTGACTGATGAAGAAGTCTGGAATAATCTTATTAATATTAATCTTAAAGGAACATTCTTCGGGATGAAGTATGCAATTCCTTCTTTACGAAAAAACGGAGGCGGCTCTATTGTCAATATTTCTTCAATTGCTGCATTAGTCGGTTTACCGGAACGTGCTGCATATTCTGCTGCAAAGGGCGGAATTATTTCTTTAACCAAAGCAGCGGCAATAGATCATGTTTCTGAAAATATAAGAATTAATTGCATAGCACCTGGAACAACTGATACCCCGTGGATAAAAAGAATTACGGATAGCCAACCTGATCCTAAGAAAGCCAGAGAAGAAATGTTTGCGAGACAACCGCATGGCAGATTAGTAACTCCAGAAGAAATTGCAGCAATGGTCACTTACCTCGTATCTGATGAAGCTGCATCAGTAGTAGGTGCAGTAATGGTTGTCGATGGAGGAATGACCGCAAGATAACTGTCGATTTTAAGATTAACTTAATCTAAAATAAAAGTTTCACCAGAAACCAATTCTTAAATTATAACAAGAGTTGGTATTATAATATTAAATTATTCATCAAACTATTTATTCTTTTTTAAAATATTTCTATATTTAGTTCAGAGTCCATACAAAGTCCATACAATGAGCATTGAAATCATGAGGTATTTCTTTTGAGGTGGAAATAAAAGAGCCTCAAAAGAATTTATTTTTAGGCTTTTTAAGTGGGCCCAGATGGACTTGAACCACCGACCCGCTGATTATGAGGTGATTTTTGAAATTCTTTTGACCATATTTTACACATGGTTTATAGTGATTGACATAGTTTTTGACATAGTAAAATTCAGTTTATTTTGGAATTATTCCATCCTCCTATAATTCTTATAAAAAATTAGAGACTAACCTTTGCCCAAAAAT
>Ga0105095_10001983_pt1 | contig 10918 bp, 8 predicted proteins | sample PPLLak2March2015_2_FD_79180 | JGI IMG/M metagenome (GOLD analysis project Ga0105095, IMG submission 79180) | Freshwater sediment microbial communities from Prairie Pothole Lake near Jamestown, North Dakota, USA - PPLs Lake P8 Core (3) Depth... | ecosystem: Environmental > Aquatic > Freshwater >... | reverse complement strand
GTCTGGACGGCTGCCGAAAGTGTGACCTCGGAGCAGATCGAGATGGCACGCCAGATCCTGAAAGCCCTGGGCCAGGAGATCTTCCTCGAAGAAGAGAACTACCTGGATATGGCGACAGCCCTGTCCGGCACCGGACCGGCCTATGTGTTCCTCTTCATGGAGGCCATGGTGGATGCCGGGGTGCACATGGGCTTCCCGCGCCGCATTGCTGAGCAGCTCGTCGCCCAGACCGTGCGGGGTTCGGTCGACTTCTACCGCACACACGAAGAGCACGTCCACCTGGCGCGGCTGCGCAACCAGGTCACCTCTCCCGGCGGCACCTCGGCTGAAGCCTTGTATTACCTGGAAAAAGCCGGTTTCAGGACGGCTATCTCGCGGGCGATCTGGGCGGCGTACGAGCGCTCGCGTGAGCTCGGTAAAGACGCCAAAGGACATATTCCAGAATAAGTTACCACATGTGGATCACGTGCAGGGTCCAGCGGTAATAGCCTTTCCCCTCGCTGTGAGGCTGCTCGTAAACATAGCCATCCTGCAGGGGGATGCGGATGGGATGTGTGGCACCAAGGGCAGCGATAGGGATGCCTTGAGTGTAGTCTTCACAGGTGACGGTGGCGCTGAAGGGTGAATACCAGGTTTCGGTACTGGTGATCTCCAACCAGGGACTGCCCATATCATCAGCGACGATCTGACCGCTGATGACCACCTGGTTCTTCCCCGCCCCGTTCATCACACACTCGTCCGCCTGACCGGTCATAGTCACATCGACAGCGCCGTTGCCTTCCAACTGCAGATTGCCAATGTCGAATACGCCATAGATAGGTGCCCAAAAGGTCACCTTGCCGAAGACATGGATATCGTTGGTAAATTCCCCCTCATCCACAATCTGGGAGTGATCGTACTCCAGCTGGAAGCGGTTGGTGCACTCGTTCAACCTTTTCGTCAGCTCATCGTGCAGAAACTGCATCTCGGGCGAGCCTTCATCAAATCCTAAGAGCGTCGCTTGCTGGAAGTAGCGCAGAATCATCTCCAGGTACTCTCCACAGGGCTCTATGGGTACGATCGTGCAGCCCAATGTCATCAGGCACACCAGGTCCTGCTTCAGACGCTCTTTGGCATCGTTGATGATGCTCTCTGCTCCGGTACTATCTCCCATCGAATTCAACGTCTGCGACCATTGGTTCAGCCCGCCTGTCAGGTCGGTTTCGTACTGCCAATCACCGCCCGGGTCAGCAGGCAGATTGCCGGCAAGCTCAGCCTGGCTTACCGCCTCCGCCTGAGTTGGCTTACCCGCCAGGAGGGTGCTGAAATGGTACACCTGGGCGGTGAGCCGGCTGCCTTCCAGATTCTGCTCGCCGAGCGGGAGAGCTAGCTCGGGTTGAACAAGCTGGAACAGCAGCGCTGGTGTGCTTTCCGAAGGTTGTACCAGCTCGATCTCCAGGGTCGCTGGTCTGCGCAGGTGCAGCCCTGAAGGCTCCAGATGGATGCCAGGGAAGAAATTGGCAGCGATGGGGTTCAGTGGGGCAGAATCATATGTTGCCAGGCTTACATCGACCGTGGGCGAGATCGCCATCGGCGGGATGGTCAGGGTGATCTGATCGCCGCGAGCGTTGGCAACCTGCAGCCTGGCGCCCTGGTCCATTCCCACCGTTGCCGAGGTGGATGCACCTTCCGCCGCCGCCTGGGCAGGCGCCTGTTCGGCATACTCCGGCGGGACGGCAGGCTCGGTAAGATCTGCTGAGCCGGTTTCAACTGCCTGGGTGAGAGGGAGAGAGGTGATCTCAGGCGTGCTCGTGCTGCAGGCCGATAAGAGCAGGCACAGGCAGGTGCCTGCCAGCCATAATGTGAGATGAGTTCGGTTCATTGTGAGCCCCCCGGCGCTGGATTATTGGATACGGATTATCGATGTGGGAATCTGGCAGCTAACTTTATATTAGCACAATTTAAGTTGAAAACGATTAAGCAGATTTGATAACTAAGGGGTAACGGATATATTTACCGATCAAGTCGCATGGTAGTGAATCGGTAGCATCTCCGGTGTGCGCAGGAGCTTCCGGCGCAGGCCCTGGCGGGCGCGCGAGAGCCGGCTCTTGACCGTGCCCTGTGGGATTCCCAGGCTGGCGGCAGCTTCGGCATAGTCGAATCCCAGCAGGTCCACCAGGACAGCCACACTGCGGTACTCCGCCGGCAGCTCCGCCATACAGCGTTGGATGACAGTGTTCAGCTCAGCTTGCTCGACGTGCTGCTCGGTGGTGAGCTCGAAGCCGGACAGGTGATCGGCTGGATCGGGCTCATCCTCGCAGTCCTCACCCCATTCGAGCGATTGGACCGGGTGGCGCTTCAGGCGGCGTAGCTCGTCATAGCAGGCATTAGTGGCGATCTTCAGCAACCAGGCGCGCAGCGATCCATCCCGGAAGCGTCCGATGCTGCGGTAGGCGCGTAAAAAGACTTCCTGGGTGATATCTTCGGCAGCCTCCCTCTCCCCCAGGATGAACAGGCTGTGCTGGTAAACCAGGTCTTGATAGGCCAGCACCAGCTGGTTGAAGGCGTCCAGGTTCCCGAGACGAGCAGATTGGATGAGGCCGTTTTCATCTATCATAGGTGCTACTGTCTCCTTTATACAGGATGGCGGCCCGCCAGCCATCGGGTAGGCGGACGATTGCGCCTCCGCAATATGCAGGATGGGGGTTATCCTTCGAAAGTAGGAGAACAAGGCTTTGGCGTTGTGACCAGGATCACAATACGATAAATGTAGGAGATGGAATGATCGCCCGGAAGGATGCGCTCCCGGCATTGTGGAGGTATAAAGAGTGTGCAACCTTAACTGCTCCATATTCGTACATAGAATGATGTAATTGCTGTTTGTCAGACAGAATTACCGGGATTTTACTAAACCACCATCAAAGAATTCTCCCGTAGATTGCTGAGGCAATATGGACGCTCGAATTCTCGCCGACCCGAATCAGGCGGCAAGCATCACACGCGCTGCCAGCAAACAGACTTACCTCACCATCCGCACATTGGTCGATAAAGACCGGATAGAGGATGCCTACCGGGCGTATGCATATTTCCGCTGGGTAGACGATTGGATCGACTGCCGGGTATGCCCTAAGGCAGAACGGCTGGCTTTCATCAAGCACCAGCAGCGCCTGGTCGACGACTGCTATCGTGGAGTGCCTCTATCCGGCCTGGCTCCGGAAGAATGCCTGCTGGCAGACCTGGTACAACAGGACCGTGACCAGAACAGCGGCTTGTACATCTACATCCGCAACATGATGCATGTGATGGCCTTCGACGCCAACCGGCGCGGTCGGATCATCAATCAGGCTGAGCTGGATAGCTATATTTATTGGCTCGCATCCTCGGTTACCGAAGCGCTGCATTATTTCATCGGTCATGACTGCGCTTCGCCCCAGGATCCGATGCGCTATGTTGCTGTCACCGGGGCGCACATCACCCACATGCTGCGGGATATGCGTGAAGACGTCGAGCTGGGCTATTACAACCTGCCGCGTGAGGTGGCTGCAGCGGGCAGGATGGCTCCATGGAACTTCGACAGCCCGGCCTACTTATTGTGGGTAGAAGAACGGGTGCGGGCGGCGCGGGCGTGCTTCAGGACCGGCAGGGCTTACCTGGCCAGGGTGGAAAATCTGCGCTGCCGCATCGCCGGGTATGCGTATATCCGGCGCTTCGAAGTGGTGCTGGATGCGATCCAGCACGATCACTACCTGCTCAGGGCGCAGTATCCCGAGCGGAAAAGTTTGCGGCGCAGGGGAGAGATGGTCGCCTGGGCGTTGTGGATGGCGTTCCGGGATCACCAATCTTATCCCGTCTCGGCTGTAGATCAGGTCGGGTGATCAATGAGCCAGGTATCAGTCCTCGTAATCGGCGGCGGGCTGGGCGGCATCACCGCCGCCATCCACCTTGCGCGGCGTGGAATTCACGTCACCGTTCTCGAAAAGAATAAAAAGCCCGGAGGGCGCTGCGATGCCTTCAGCCGGGAGGGACACCATTTCGACGTTGGTCCAACCCTCTTTATCATGCCGCATGTCTATGAAGACGAGTTCGCCTCGATGGGAGCATCGCTGCACGAAATGCTCGACCTGCAGCGGGTGGATCCTACCTACCGCCTGGTCTTCGACGATGGCTGCCAGCTGGCGCTCACCTCCGACATGAAGAGGATGCGGGACCAATTGGAAACCTTCGAGCCGGACAGCTTCCACGGCTTTCTGCGCTATATGGATGAGGGGCACCGCCATTATTATCAGGCCATGCAGCACCTGGTGGGGCGTGATTTTCGCCGGGCAGGCGAGTTCTTCAACCTGCGCAACCTGCCCTTGCTTTTCAGCCTGAAGCCTCTTTCCCGGCATTACAGCCACATGGGGGCATATTTCGACGAGCCGCGCCTGAAATCGGCTTTTACTTTCCAGGACGTGTACATGGGGCTCAGCCCCTTCGAGGCTCCGGCGACTTTCTCGATGATGCCCTATACCGAGATGGCGCATGGGGTATGGTATCCCAGGGGCGGTATGTACCAGGTAGTCGAGGCGCTGATGGGGATCGCCAGGCAGGCCGGGGTAGAATTCGCCTTCAATACACCCGTGCAGCAAATCGAGCTGAACGGCCAATGCGCCAAGGGCGTGATCCTGGAGGACGGGCTGCGCATGCAGGCGGATGCCGTGCTTGCCAATGCGGACTTGCCGTATGTCTATCAGGAGCTGCTGCCCGCGAAGGAGGAAGCCGAGCGGTTTGCCCGCAAGCGCTACTCATGCTCGGTGATCAGCTTCTTCTGGGGGTTAGACCGCCGCTACGAGGCTCTGGGCCTGCATACACTGTTCCTGGCGGACGATTACCGCCGCAACTTCGACCAGATCATCCGCGACCTGACTATCCCCAGCAACCCGAGCCTGTATATCCATGCCCCAACCCGGCTGGACGCGAGCATGGCTCCGGCGGGGGAGGATACGCTGATCGCCATCGTGCCGGTCGGGCACCTGGGTGATCACGACACCCAGGATTGGAAAGCCATCACCCAACAAGCCAGGCGGGCGGTGCTACGCCGGCTGAATCTGCTGGGGATCACAGACCTGGAAGAGCACATCAAATTCGAGACCTGCTTCACCCCGCTCTCGTGGCGAAAACGCTACAACCTGGTCAAAGGCTCCACCCACGGGCTGTGCCACAACCTGACTCAATTGGGCTACCTGCGCCCAGGCAACCGGCACGCCCGCTACCACAATCTATATTTTGTGGGCGCCAGCACGCACCCCGGCACCGGCATGCCCACCGCCTTGATCTCGGGCCGGCTGAGTGCGCAGCGGATGGCGGAAGATCTGGGAGAACTGAAGTAAGGGGTTTGTGAACTACGGATGGTAGAGGGGGTACCGAGCGGTCAAACTACTGGCAAACCGACCAGGAACAAGCTCCCCCGAAAGTAGGATGCGGAACGATCCCTCAGCAGGATGCACGCCGGGCGTTCAGCGTGTATAAATCGAGCATCGGAGCCGCTGTCTCCGCGTCGTATCGGTGTTCAATGACAGTGTGAGAGGATTATCGATCGGGTCGAAGGAGCTAACGATGGGACTGCTGACTATTTACTCGATACTATGTGTTCTCGGGCTGGCAATCCTGGGGTTCTTGATGGCAGCTTGCGGTCCAGCATCGGCTGCGGAGTTAGAAGATGATGCAGAGCAGAATTCGATGAGAGCATATCAAAAATGACAGATACCACAGGGCCTGAGGCATCTGTGAAGGAACCTCGGGATCAATCTGCCCTTAGTGAGTCAAAGTCTCACTCGCTCAACTGCTCCGCCATCGCCTCGCCCATAGCCCGGTGGACGACGCGAGATAAGTAATAATAACCCCAGTAGTAATATTCATCTGGGTTTTCACATACCGGACCAGTAGAATAAGGAAGGTCTGTACACGTAGTATCGAGCTGCGTGAGGCCGTACTGGTCTGGATTGCTCCGGATGTGTCCGGCGACAGCAGCAAGATCGAAGACTTCTATCTGGATATTCAGTTCTTGAGCTAACTCTTCCATCTCGACCGGCAATTTTGTGTTTATACCTGTGGAAAACTCCTCCGCTTCGTTGACCAATCCCTCTCTTATGAAACCAGGGAAGTCTTTCAGGTCGAGCGAATTTCCAACCAAAACGTGCTTCGCCCCCAACTTTGCGAGCTGCTTGACTGCATCGGCAATATTGTGAATCACTAGTTTGTCACGAGATGGTCTCTCGTATAAATAAATATCAGTTATCCCGATTTGGATAAAATATAATGCGCCAGAATCGGCCTTTTCGCCCTTGAGCTCAGATTCGAATTTGTCGATCTGCCCCAATAGCCCTGCATCACTAAATTGTATGCTACCTTGCCCGCTCGTTGCCGCACACACGGCGTAATTTATCAGGCCAACCTGAAGCTGCTCTGCCATGACTTCGACCGCTACCGGGCCGTTTGTCAGCCTGCCATTCCAATTTAGTTCAAAAAAATCCAGGTCAGAAGGGACCATTTGCCCTTGAGCGACCGCTTCTGTATAGAGTTTTAAACAATTATCGGTATTGGTAAAGTCATCACCAAAGGCATACACATTGGTGAAGGCTGGCAACGGGGTGGTGGTTGGGATAGCGGTGGGAGAAGGCGTGGCAGCTGCGCACCCGGCAAGCAGGATGCCTGTGAGTAAGACTAACGATGCTTTCTTCATGGGATCCTCCTTTGGATTCCTAGATGCGAATATGGATTGGCTGTTTTGTTCCGAACTATTTTGTTTATACAATCCGATTATCAGGAAACTATCAAAAAACTATCAAAATTGATTAGAGTTATCAAGTGATTATTGCAATTGAATGGTGGATTAAACCATTCCGCGATTACTTTTTAGGAATTCACCATGGAGAAAACAACATGCCGTAGACGATTGGTCGTCAGCGGCATGTTTGCGCTCCCCAATGCATCAAGCCTTGAGTGTGGCTTGATCTCGCGGTCGTAGATAAATAGTTGTATTGACCAGCTGCAATAGTATCGCGCTAATTGGTATTAATGTTTTATTAATGTTTCATTAATGTTTTGAAATTCCCAATTTTACAGGAAATTTACCACTAAGCTGCTATGACTCTGTTTCATCTCGACAAAAAAATCACCACGAAATCTCCAGGGCACGGAGGTGGTATTTTCAGAACATTCACCAAGATACAAGATTTTAGAAGGAGTATTTTAGATTTTCTTCGTGACCTGGTATCTTGGTGGTAAATATCGTCTAACACCGCGTCTGCCAATCCGCGCAGAGTTAGTATAATTCAGGGGTTATGCGACGACGAAGCCTGGCAGTTGTCTATTGTGTGCTGTGCGTCATAGAAGGGATTTGGGCCTTGGCTTCCATCTGGAGGCTGCCCGGCGACGGAATTAGCCAACTGCGCATAGTCATTTTAGCAGTGGTTGCCCTGGGCGTTGGCGGATTTGTGGCTCTGGCTGTCTGGGAGTGGAGCGCCAGTGATGAGGCTCGCTCCCTGCTCTCGCGTCTGATGGTGTCGCCTGCCCGGGTTGCAGGTGTCTTCTGGCTCTGGCTGCTCCTCCTTTTGGCTGTCTACCCTGCAGGATTCTCTCCCATGCGCATCGGATTGATCAACAGCTTGTTCAGGCGCGCATTGCCGTTGCTCATCTGGGCGGCCCTGGCTATCCTCCAGTTTTATATCCTCGTCCTGCTGCTGCACGGAGCTGGGTATTTCCAACAAGGTTGGCAGTCTATTGTGAGGCACCGGCGCACGCAGGCGGCCCTGCGGACACTGCGCTCTCCAGCTGCTGGCTATGCTTTGTTATTGGTCTCCTTCGTGATCGGGCTGACCAAGCTGTACTACGGCCGATTTGTCGACGAAGCTGACAACCTGACGGTGGGCTGGCTGCTGACCCAGGGGTATACACTGTACCAGGATGTCTTCTCGCACCATTTCCCCTTCCCATATTTCTGGGTTGCCGGGGTGGTGCGACTGGCGGGCAACTCATTTGCGGCAGTCCGCATTTCCCTTTTATTGCTGCACCTGGGGCTGTTTGCGGTGAGCATGAAGACCACCCGCCTGTACCAGGTCATCGGTCTGACATCCCTGGCGTGGAATCTGATCAACCATTTCCACCGCGGGCAGGAGGCTATCTACGCCACCTTCGAGTGCCTGCTCATGGCAGCCGCCTTTTTCACCATCTTCAACCTGCTGGTCAGGCGCTCCAGGCCTGGAAAATTCACCCTGCTGTGGATCGGGACCACCCTGGGCATGGCGTTACTCACCGACCCGCTGATGGTATACCCGGCAGGCATCGCTCTGCTGGGAGTCTTTATTTCGGGGCTGAGGCAGCGGGCACCTGCCGCGGTGCCGCTGCGAGAAGGACTGCGCCGAGCCCTGTGGAGCGGGGGCGCGATCGCTGTGCTGCTGGGTGTCTTTGCCGTTTATTTGCTCGCCTCCGGCACAGCCGGTGACTTTTACCAGCAGGCCATCTGGTTCAACCAGGAGATCTACGCCAAGTATGAGGATGCGCGCACGCTGCGCTTCGATACCCTCCTGCGTAATGCAGCCACCGGGCTGGATGTCTTCAACCCGCGCTGGGTGAGGCATATCGACCCCTTCATCTCCCTGCCTACCTATCGCTCAGTCAAGCTGGAAGACGAGAACCTGTATGCCACCTGGATCTTCTCCGGCCTGCTCTCCCGCCTGTCGATCCTGGCTTGCATGGCTGGACTGGCGATGCGGCGCAGGATTTCGGCGCTGGCCTTCCTGTACCTGTTCGCAGCGGCCATGATGGTGCGCGCCAGCGACGGCCTGTATGCTATGGGCTTTACATTGGTCAGCCTGTTTGCCGCTTTCTACCTGCAGGTCGAGCTGCGCCGACTGGCCTTTTTCCGGGCAATCCACACGCGCCAGGGCGGGCTCAGCACCGGCTGGCAGGTAGTGCAGTGGGTCTGGCTGCTGGTGCTGGTCTTCATCGGTGGGATGCAGGTCTGGTCCGCCTTCCGTGGGGGATATTACATCGTCAAGAACTGGAATTGGTTCGCCAGCCAGCGGCATGTGCGCATGTACGATGAGTTCGGGGATGAGATCCGCGACCTGGCGTGCGGTTCACCGGACCTGGAGCTCTCGGTCTTCCCGATCAACCCGATCGTGCACTTCGTGACCGGCATCCCTCCGGCGTCGAGGTATGTATACATGTACCCGTGGGTGGCGGAGATCGGGAAGGAGGAGCTGATCACCGAGCTTAAGGCCAATCCGGCGGCGGTGGTATGGATCAACACCGGCAGGAAGAGCGGCGAGCCCGATTCGCCGGCTGTGTACATGGCGGAGGTGATCGATTTTCTGAACGAGGAGTATTTCGTCCTCGGGCAGGATTTTTGGCTGTCGCCAGAGCTGGCGGAACGCTGCGGGGTGGAGCCAGGGAAGACCCCGTTTACGGATGAGATCAGCGAATAAGGATGGATATCAACGCAGAGACTCCACCTGAGTACGGCGGAGCAAGCGCAGAGTGCGATGTTGCTGAAAATCGCCGGTCGCACTGCGCGCCTTGACAGGTCTATATCATAGCAGTATGATCGGCGGATGTTTAACCGCCGGTTATTTACGATATTAAGTATCGGATAGTCTCCCTTTTAGGTGTTGGAAGCACCTGGTAAGGGTAAAGTCGTCAATAGCTCTTTAACAGTCCAAATATGATCGGTCAGTTTCGCAGCCATCGCCGGCGTGCGGGGTGACCATTTTTGCGGCAAGCCCTCCTGAACCGGCAGACGCAAGCCCTTGTGAGGGCGGATCAGGTTGTAATAGCTGTCCTCCCAGGTAGCTGCATCCCGGTAAGCCTGGATCTCTTTGGAGAAGGCCAGGGTTTTGCGCACCTGACGACCATTGAACAAGCGGCTGGTCAGGTTGCTGCGTTCGATGTAAGCCGTACTTTTGCCCAACAATGCGACCACCTCGGTTTTCGTCCCAAAGATCACCCGCAACTTGGTGCCTTGGAAACGACCCCGTTCATCGTGCTGCTTGACCATTTGCAGGTACATCCAATCGGAACCTGGCTTTTTACGGGTTGGTGGTCGCCCGCGGCCACCATATTCTGGCACGAGGCCGTAGACCTCCACCATCGCTTCATCGATCCCGCCCCAACCATCGGAAATGGTCGGTGGAGGGGCGTCCGGATGCCCGCGTTTTTGCAGCATGCGAAACACGGCGATGCTGGCCTGGGTCTCATCCTTCTCAATGGCCCGCGCCACGCGCAGTCGACTGTCCATGTCGAGCATCGTCGAGCGCATGAATTGGCCGCTTTCGGTCGTCTCAGGGTAACTTTTTTTCACCCTTGTTGCGCACAAACGCCCACAAAGCATCCAATTGACCGCGCTTGATCTTGAAGTTTTTCATCAAGACGCCTTCCAGCTGCTCGGCATGTTGCGCCGCTTCTCGTAGCCAGGCTAAAATGGTGTCTTCCTTGTGCCCCTTGGCACGTGTCAGACTGCTGATCCGGCTGCCTTCTGCCAGCAGCACCAGGGTTTCCAGGATTTCATGCTCCGGCGTGCGCTTGCGGAAGAAGATCGTTCCCGTCGTTTCGGTGAAGGTCTTGCCGCAAGTCTGACAGCGATAGCGTTGCACCCCTTTGCGGGTCTTGCCGTATTTTTCAAGGTTCTGCTGTTGACCGCTCTGTAGCTTGCCGTAGTCCGGGCAGGCTTCATTTGGACAAAATTCTCCAGGTTTGGCAAACTGCTCCATTTGTCTCCCTCGGATTGGTTTGCCAGGAGTTTACACCATTCAAACCCAACACTCAAGAGGGAGACTATCCAGTTCGCCCACCACATCCTAATCGAGGGCAACACCTGCGATAACTTCGGCCAGATGCTGATGATCGAGGATTCGAGCGAGGAGAACGGCACCGGCAACGCCGTGCACCATATCACCTTCCG
>Ga0105095_10001981_pt1 | contig 10925 bp, 7 predicted proteins | sample PPLLak2March2015_2_FD_79180 | JGI IMG/M metagenome (GOLD analysis project Ga0105095, IMG submission 79180) | Freshwater sediment microbial communities from Prairie Pothole Lake near Jamestown, North Dakota, USA - PPLs Lake P8 Core (3) Depth... | ecosystem: Environmental > Aquatic > Freshwater >... | reverse complement strand
AGTACCACGTGCAAGAATTCAGAATCGGAACGACCCGCATCTTCCGGCGAAAATTCAACATCCTCGCACAGCGACCGTGCGTACGTCACCATGTCGGAAACACGCTGCACAACTTCTTCGGGGTCCATCTTCAGCTTGTGTTTCATATGGATCGGCGAGGTGGCCAGGAAGGTATGGATGCGCGGCTGCGCGGCCCCCTGGATGGCTTCCCATGCTTTATCGATATCGGATTTGTTCGCGCGCGCCAAACCCGCGATGACAGGGACTCTCGCTCCAGCCTCGCCGACGGCTGGTCTGCCCACTTCGAGCGCGATCCGTCTGACAGCTTCCAGGTCATCGGGCGAGGCAGCCGGGAATCCCGCCTCGATGATGTCCACGCCCATGCGCGCCAGCGACCGCGCCACCTCGAGTTTTTCCGCAGAGGTCATCGTCGCGCCGGGGGACTGTTCGCCATCGCGCAAGGTGGTATCGAAAATCTTGACGTAATTGTTAGTCATGGTTTCTCTCCATTCGGAGATCGGAGACTAGAGATTAGAGACTAGTCTCCAGTCGTCCAGTCTCTAGTCTCTATTTCTTCCAGTTCTCCGGTCTCAACGATCTCACCGCCGCGCCTGCCTGCCACATTTCAGACTCGCGCATGACCTTCAATTCAGCCTCGAGATGCTGGCGGTAGTTGGGGTCAGAATTCTTATCAAGAACAATGCGCGTCTCGTCACCGTTGACAACCCTCTGGTACAGGTCGTCAAACACAGGCACAACCGCGTCGCGGAATTTATCCTTCCAATCCAGGGCGCCGCGCTGGGCGGTGGTGGAACAATTGGCATACATCCAATCCATCCCATTCTGACCCACGAGACGGATCAGCGACTGGGTCAATTCTTCAACTGTTTCGTTGAAGGCTTCCGAGGGAGAATGTCCATGCTTGCGCAGGACGTTGTATTGAGCTTCCATCACGCCTGCCAGCGCACCCATCAGCACACCGCGTTCGCCGGTGAGATCAGAGAACACCTCGTTTTCAAACGTTGTTGGGAATAAATATCCCGCGCCGATGGCAATACCTAAGGCGATGGCGCGTTCGTAGGCACGCCCCGTTGCATCCTGGTGGACGGCAAAGCTGGCGTTGATGCCAGAACCATCCAGGAAGTTCGTGCGGACACTGCGCCCCGATCCCTTTGGCGCGACAAGCGCCACGTCCACCTGCGGGGGCGGAATGACACCCGTATCATCCTTGAACGTGATCGAAAACCCGTGAGAAAAATACAGCATATCGCCTTCATCGAGACATTCCACGATCTTCGGCCACTGCGAACGCTGGCCCGCATCCGATAATAAATATTGGATCACTGTCCCCTTTTCTGCGGCTTCCTCCACGGAGAAAAGAGTCTCGCCGGGAACCCAACCATCTTCGACGGCTTTCTTCCAATTCGACGTGCCTTCGCGCTGGCCAACGATCACCCTGACACCGTTATCGCGCATATTCAATGCCTGCGCAGGTCCCTGCACGCCATAACCAAGGACAGCCACGACTTCATCCTTCAACACCTCGCGCGCCTTCTCCAGTGGAAATTCCTCGCGCGTGACGACTTCCTCTTCCACACCGCCAAAGTTGATTTTTGCCATCAGTACTCCTCATCATTGTCATATACCGGTGGTTGAGTGTTCCGAGCACCAGCGAGGAACGTATCGAAACCACCATATTTCCAGGTTACTCTTTGTTCGCATTCAACTCGTTGGTTTCGACGCTTGCGTCTCAACCAACGGAGTACTCTGATTACGGCGTCATCTCTGCCAGTTCAGCTACATCCTCATAACGATGGCCATTCACGCCGGGGACGCGGCGTACACCATCGTTCACTCCGCGTGTCATCGAGACCTGCCCCGTGCGAACCATTTCCACGATTCCGAGCGGGCGTAGAAGCTCGATCATGCCTTCGATTTTGTCTTCCGTGCCAGTGATCTCGACAATGACCGCATCAGCCGCAACATCGACAATGCGGGCGCGAAAGATTTCGGCGAGTCCGTTCACCTCGGCGCGGCGTTCGGGCCCAACCTTTACTTTGATCAGAGCCAGGTCGCGGGTCACCGAAGGCTGATGCGTCACATCCTGTACATCGATCACATTGACCAGCTTGTACAGATTGGCTTCGATCTTGTGGGCATCCACATCGCCGTTCGGACAATCCACCACGACCGTCATGCGCGAGACTTCGGGACTCTCGGTCCTCCCCACGGCGAGCGACTCGATATTGAAGTTGCGGCGACGAAACAAGGATGCCACGCGGTTCAGGACACCCGGTTTATTTTCGACTAATGCGATGAAGGTGTGATTCATTTTTCTCCTTTTATGGAGTGCAGGAGCTCGCTCCTGCACTTGCAACGGCAAGCCGTTGCACTCCAAATTCATGCTTTCACGGGTCTGCGGATCATCTCGTGCAACGCCGCGCCTTGTGGAACCATCGGGTACACTGCTTCTTCCTGCTCAACGCGGAACTCAAGCACTACAGGACCTTCCGTCTTGCGCGCCCATTCGATGGCATCATTCACTTCTTCCCGTTTGGTCACAAGTCTGGCAGGCACTCGATGGGCTTCCGCCAGTTTTACGAAATCAGGTGTGAGCATATTGACCGCGGAATAGCGTTTCTCGAAGAAGAACTCCTGCCATTGGCGCACCATGCCAAGGAAGTTATTGTTCATGATCGCGACTTTCACATTCGCGCCTTCTTGAACGGCGGTCGTCAACTCGGCGGCGGTCATCTGGAATCCGCCATCACCCGCGATGGCCCAGATCTCCTGATCCTTATGTGCAAACCACGCGCCAATCGCCGAGGGGAGACCGAAGCCCATCGTCCCTGCACCGCCTGAAGTGATCCAGCGATTCGGCTTTTCCAGAAAATAATATTGCGCAGCCCACATCTGATGCTGACCCACGTCTGTCGTCACGATCGCTCCGCCACCTGTTGCCTTCCAAATATCGGCGACGAGATGAGCCACCTGCAATTTGCCGTCGTTTTCCCAGTTCATGATGCTGCGCGAATCGACTTCATTCTTCCAGCCATGGATCTCCTCCAGCCACTCATCGTGATCGTATTCGTCCACGAGCGGGATCAGATCTCTCAGGACCGTCTGCAAATCGCCGACCAACGGTACATCCGCGTAGACATTCTTATGCAATTCGGATGGATCGATCTCAATGTGAATCTTCTTCGCTGCGGGCGCATACGTCTTCAGCGTGCCCGTCACGCGGTCATCGAAACGCATACCAAAGGCCAGGATCAAATCCGAATTCTGGATCGCCATGTTCGCGTATGCTTCGCCGTGCATACCCATCATGCCCAGACTCAACGGATGTGACGCAGGGAACGCGCCCAACCCCAATAATGTGCTTGTCACGGGCGTTTGAGTCTTGACCGCGAATTGCATCAATTCTTCCTCGGCTTTGGACATGATCACACCGTGTCCACACAGGATGATCGGCTTCTTCGCCTTCTCGATCAACTTCACCGCCTGGTCCAATAAATTGCGCGGCGAGTGAGTCACGGGCTGATAACCCGGCAGTTTCACGTCTTCAGGGTAAACAAACTCGGTCTGTTCAATTTGCGCGTTCTTGCAAATATCGATCAACACAGGCCCGGGTCGACCACTGCGCGCGATATAAAACGCTTCACGGATCACTTCGGCAATTTCATCGGCACGCGTCACAAGATAATTATGTTTCGTGATTGGCAGGGTAATCCCCGTTACATCGGTTTCCTGGAAAGCATCGCCGCCGATCAAATGCGCCGCGACTTGTCCGGTGATAAAAACAACCGGAACTGAATCCATCATGGCTGTGCATATACCTGTCACGAGGTTCGTCGCACCAGGTCCGGAGGTCGCCATCGCTACACCAACTTTGCCCGATGCGCGCGCATATCCATCTGCCATGTGCGCGGCGCCCTGCTCATGCCGCACCAACACATGATGAACGGGGTAGTTCAACATCGCATCATAGATCGGCATGTTCGCGCCGCCAGGATAGCCGAACACTACTTCCACCCCTTCACGCACCAAACATTCCCAAACAATTTCTGCGCCTTTTAGTTTCATGACAGCTCCTTTGGAATCCGTTTTCATCCGTTTATCCGTTTAAAAATCCGTTGATAACACCGCACCTGTATCTGCGCTGGTGACAAAATATGAATACCGCTTTAACCATTTGGAGGTTGTCTTGGATTGGAAGGGAGGTAACGCGGCAAGCCGAGTCTGGATCTCCGACTCGCTCAAACGGACATCGAGCCTGCGCGCCGTTAAATCGATCGCGACCACATCCCCAGCCTTGAGCGCAGCGATCGGACCGCCCGCCGCGGCCTCTGGCGAGACGTGACCAATGCACGCGCCACGTGTCCCGCCGCTGAAGCGACCATCCGTGATCAACGCGACTTTATCGCCGAGCCCCATGCCCATGATCGCGGACGTGGGCGACAGCATCTCCTGCATTCCAGGTCCACCCTTCGGACCTTCATATCGCACGACAACACAATCTCCTGCTTTGACTTTTCCACCCAGGATTCCAGCCATGGCTTCCTCCTGTGACTCATAGATCACCGCTGGCCCTTCGAATTTCATCATGGCTTCGCTGACACCGCCCACCTTCACCACTGCTCCACTTGGCGCAAGATTGCCAAATAAAATAGACAAACCTCCGCGCTTGGAATGTGCATTGTCATAACGACGGATCACTTCTTCATCTTTGATATCTATACCTTGAATGGATTCCCCCAGGGTCGTCCCACTGACTGTCAACCGGTCAAAATGCAGCATGCCTGTCCCCCATTGGATCTCGTTCAATATCGCAGGGATTCCACCCGCGCGATGGACATCTTCCATATGCCACTTGCCCGCTGGGCTCACTTTGCAGATATGCGGCACTTTGTCTGCTACGGAATTGATCCGTTCCAGCGGATAGTCCACACCTGCCTCATTGGCTAACGCCAGGGTATGGAGTACGGTGTTCGTCGAACCACCCATCGCCATATCTAATGCGAACGCGTCGTCGATCGCTTCGGCGGTGACAATGTCGCGCGGCTTGATGTCGCGTTCGAGCAGAGTCAGGATTTGGGCTGCGGCTTTCTTCGCCAACGCTTCACGTTCAGGAGTCTTTGCCAAAGCGGAACCATTGAACGGCAGCGCGAGACCGAGCACTTCCATCAAGCAGTTCATCGAGTTCGCGGTGAACATCCCGGAACATGATCCACAGGAGGGGCAGGCAAATTTTTCCAATGTTGTCAAGCGTTTTTCATCGATCTTTCCCGCTGAATATGCCCCCACACCTTCGAACACAGAAATCAAATCTATTGTTTCACCTTCAGGCGTCATCCCGGCTTTCATTGCGCCGCCAGAGACAAAGATGGTCGGGATATTAACTCTCATGGCGGCGAGCAACATGCCAGGCACGATCTTGTCACAGTTGGGAATGCAGACCATCGCGTCGAATCGATGGGCTTCGATCATTGTTTCGACGCAATCGGCGATCAGTTCCCGCGAAGGGAGCGAGTACTTCATCCCCATGTGACCCATCGCGATCCCGTCGTCCACGCCAATGGTATTGAACTCGAATGGCACCCCGCCCGCCGCACGGACAGCCTCTTTGACGAGTTTGCCGAAATCCTGCAAATGCACATGCCCGGGGACAACATCCACATAAGAATTAACGATGGCAACAAAAGGCTTGTTGAAATCTTCATCCTTCAAACCTGTGGCACGCAACAACGCACGATGCGGTGCTTTCTCATATCCTTTTTTGACAGTGTCTGATCGCATGGCTTCCTTTTTCTTCCTCTCCCCTCGGGAGAGGGCAGGGGTGAGGGGTAATAAAAGAGCCGCCCGTGGTTAGGGCGGCTCTTTGCATTTACTAAGGTGTGCTACTTTTTCACTCTCACCTTTGCCATCCTAACCGAAACTAGATCCTCAATAATAAGGACCACTACAAGGACGACAATAAGGGAGAGGACAAAGATAGGGTTCATGTAACCGGTTTCGCCCGATTATAGGCTTAATCGCAAATAAGTCAAGGGGCAGTTGGAGGCTTCAGGCAAGTCATGATGCGATGAGACCAGACTCGATCGTTCCATACCCAACCGATTTTATTGACGGTCTCTCTCGACACGACTACACTTATATATCATTCCACCACAACAAGGATTCCACTCATGAAAATCTTCGTTCCAGGTCGTATTTGCTTGTTTGGCGAGCATTCGGATTGGGCAGGCGGATATCGACGGATCAATGCCGAGATCGAAAAGGGCTACACATTGATCTGCGGTACCGATCAGGGCATTCACGCCGATGTGTCACCGCACCCTACCTCACTGGTTCTATCCACCACCATGCCAGATGGGCAACGCGTGGGTCCCTATGAAATTCCCATGGAACCCAAAGCTCTGCTGGAGGAGGCTGGCAAAGGTGGCTTCTGGAGTTACGCCGCCGGTGTGGCTTATCAAGTCGTCACCAATTACCGGGTGCGCGGTCTTGCCATAGACAATTTCCGCGTGGACCTGCCCATCAAGAAGGGATTATCTTCCAGCGCAGCCATCTGTGTCCTGACTGCACGCGCGTTCAATCGTGTCTATGATCTAAAGATGACCGTCCGCGGCGAAATGGAACTGGCGTATCAGGGTGAGATCACCACGCCTTCACGTTGCGGCCGCATGGATCAGGGATGCGCGTTCGGCAACCGGCCCGTGCTGATGACCTTCGATGGCGATCGACTTGATACAGAGGAACTGCTGGTCAACACGGAATTGCACTACGTCATCGTCGACCTGCAATCGAAAAAAGACACTGTGGAAATCCTTTCCAAACTAAATCGAAGCTATCCATTTGCCGAAAATGATAACGAACGCGGCATGCAGGAACTTCTCGGTCCGATCAACAAGCGCATCGTCCGTCAGGCTGCCGAAGCGCTGCAAACCGGGAATGCAGAACAGCTTGGCGCCCTGATGGTCGAAGCACAGGCCTTCTTTGACAGGTACGCCTCCCCTGCCTGTCCGGAAGAGCTCACAGCGCCCGTACTACATAAAGTACTAAACTATGAATCATTGAAGCCACATATCTGGGGTGGCAAGGGGGTTGGTTCCCAGGGGGATGGCACTGCACAGTTCCTGGCGCGCAGCGCGGACGATCAACAAGCGGTGATCGAGATCATCGAGCGCGATCTAAACATGCCGTGTCTCAAGTTGAGCCTCAGCCCGGCGCATAAAGTTCGCAAAGCATTGATCCCGGCCGCAGGCTATGGAACGCGCATGTTCCCGGCCTCCAAGGCAACCAAAAAGGAATTATTCCCCGTGGTGGATCGGGATGGGATTGCAAAACCGGCCATTCTCCTGATTGTGGAGGAGGCGTTGCAGGCAGGCATCGAGGAGATCATCATCATTGTTCAGGAGGATGATCTGGATGATTTCAAATCGTTTTTCAACGAGCAGATCTCGATCGAGAACTACAACAAACTGCCGAGTCACTTTCAAGATTACGCGCGCTATCTTTTGGAGATCGGGCGGCACGTTAAATTCATTATACAGAAAATGCAGGAAGGTTTCGGCCATGCTGTCTATTGCGCCCGTGAAACAATCGGCGATGAACCCTTTCTATTGCTGCTGGGCGATCATCTGTATCGCTCCAACACAGATCGGACATGCGTGCAGCAACTGATGGATACGTATCAGCATCACGGCATGAGCGTTGTGGGACTGCGCCACACGCCTGAGGCGCAGATCGCGGCGTTTGGCACGGTCGCAGGTGTGTGGCTGGAGCCCGGCAGCCTGCTCAACATCACCGAATTTGCTGAAAAGCCAAACGCGGATTATGCACGCACCCATTTGCTGGTGCCCGGTCTGCCGGAAGGTGAATACCTTACATTATTCGGCCAGTACATCGTCAAACCGCAAATCTTTGAATTCCTGGAAGAGCATATCAACCACAATGTACGTGAAGGAGGCGAGTTCCAATTTACCTCTGCACTTGATCGATTGCGACAGGAAGAGGGCTTTCAAGGGCTCATTGTGGATGGGAAACGGTATGACATAGGTCTGCCGGAGCATTATTTGGAAACACTCAAGACGTTCCGGACAGATGTCTGACGCAAGACAGCCCTAGCCAAGGATGCACATGTTTCGGTGGTCGCTTCAGAATATCAGAAATATAGGAAAGAGGCACACCACAGACTTAATAAGCTGGCCAGCGACAAAGTTGTCGCTGGCCAGCTTATTTTCCTCTTAGATTTTTCCCCTTATCCAATGAATAGGAGATAAGTACTGGCGACCGGCGCGTAACTTTGGGCGGAAGAAAACGACTTGCTGAATAAACCCTGGAAATGGAGGCCGCTTATGACTCACATAATTACCAGTCTGTGCGTGCGCGATAATGGTTGCATCGATGTATGTCCCGTGGAATGTATCAATCCTGGGACACCTCTGGAACAATGGCCCACGTATTACATCGATCCGGCCACATGCATCGATTGCGGGGCTTGCGTTCCCGAATGTCCGTACCATGCGATCTTCCCTGAAGATGAGGTACCTTCAGCGTATCAGGCAAAAGGCAGTGAGCTAACTAACCGGGTGGGCCTAACGGGACACTATGAAAACACCAATCACCGTAAGGAGAAGATCGTGCTCGAAACAACAAAATCATTGAACGCGGGCGAAACGCTGGATCTGAGAGCCAGCATCAGAGCCAACTATGATTTTTACAAATAGAATGACAAACGCGAACAGGCTGTCCAGGGCTTATCCGGATCTCGACTAACTTTAATCAAGAGCCTTTCCTGATAAGCATTTTGCCTCTTGACGCGCGTCCATCCCTCGCATAGAATACGGCCTAATATGAACCCGGCATACTTCGGCATGACCATGACTACAACTACCTCCCGACTCTCCGTGAGGAATTTGTGCTTGGAATGAAGTAACCGAATCATAGGTACTCTCAAAACACACAGCGCCTCACGTTTCCGTGAGGCGTTTTTGTTTGCTTCGTCTTCGGCTCCGGCTCTACTTAGCGCGAATGGCCGGCGAAAGAAAAGGAGAAAGATCATGCCAGACTCAAAACAAACGCTTGTGATGAAGTTTGGGGGCACGTCCGTTGGCGCGGTGGATGCGCTGACAAAGGCAACGCAAATCATACGAGATGCGCGTGCGGAATATCCGCGCGTGGTGGTGATCACTTCTGCGATGTCTGGCGTGACCGATTTGTTATTGAAGTCTGCCACGCTCGCCGCGCAGGGAAACGTTGATTCGCTTCCGAGTGCTGAATCTACGCTGAGAGAGAAACACTTCTCCGTCGTAGATAGCCTCGTTAAGGACGAAGACTCGCGCGATAGGACAAAGGGCGAAATCAATTGTTTGATCCAATACCTCGTTGATTTATGCAGAGCGATTGCCGTGCTTGGCGAAGCCACGCCGCGTGCGCTGGATGCGGTGGCTTCCCTTGGCGAGCGGATGAGCGTCCGTTTGCTGGGGGCGGTGGCAGAGAGCGGAGGGGTTAGAGTAAAAGTACTTGAATCAAGTGAGTTTATCGTTACGAATTCACATTTTCAAAATGCAAACCCGGATTTCCAGGCGACAACTGCAAAAACGCGGCAGTCTCTGAATCCGATTTTTGAGGAGGGCAGGGCTGCCATCACCACGGGCTTCATCGGCGCGACGCCCGAGGGCGTGATCACCACGTTGGGCCGCGGCGGAAGCGACTACTCGGCTGCCATTATCGGTTCTGTCTTACCCGCCGATGAGGTCTGGATCTGGACGGACGTGGATGGCGTGATGACGGCCGACCCGCGGCTGGTGCCCTCGGCGAAGAGCCTGCCAGAGATCAATTACAGCGAAATCGCCGAACTTGCCTACTATGGAGCGAAGGTGCTTCATCCGAAAACGATCCGCCCGGTCGTGGAGGCAGGCATTGGGCTGCGCATCTGCAACACGTTCAATCCATCCCATCCTGGCACGCGTCTCATCGCGAACGGGCATTCAAACGGCAAAGGACGCAATGGCGATCGAGTCGTCAAAGCGGTGACCGCCATCCGCAAACAAAAATTGGTGACCATCGAAGGACGCGGCATGTTGGGTGTCCCCGGTGTGGCGGCTCGTGCGTTCGGCGCAGTGGCCTCGACAGGCACCAGCGTTCCACTCATCACACAGGCCTCCTCAGAGCAGTCCATTTGCTTTGCCGTGCCGGCAGAAGCCGCAGATGCCGTGCTGGACGCGCTGCAAAAGAACTTTGCCATTGAGCTCTCGGAACGCGACATCGACCGCGTCTGGGCGACTGAGGAAGTGGCCATCATCACGGCTGTTGGTTCAGGCACGCGCAACACGCCCGGAGTGGCAGGTCAGATCTTCGGGAAGCTTGGTGATAACGATGTCAATGTCCTGGCCATTGCACACGGTTCATCGGATGTTTCGATCAGCATGGTGGTCGAGACGAAAGATACAGAGTGCGCCGTGAAGTCGCTGCATGAGTTGATAGTTGAAGAAACCCCGGTGGTTGAGTAGACGCGAAGCGGCGTACACTTGCACCGCACGTGATTTGCTTGGCAAATCATGCAGGTGTCGAAACCACCATTTGCAGGTTTGCTCGAAATCAGGTGTTTGCTTCTCATGGCTGGTTTCGATACGTTTCTCGCTATCGCTCGAAACACTCAACCAGCGGTGTATAAAAATAATAGGAGTTCTGTATGTCCCAAATCCCCGTAGCCGTTCTCGGCGCGACCGGCTCAGTCGGTCAGCGATTTATTTCTTTGCTCGATAACCACCCCTGGTTCAACGTGGTTGCCCTTGCGGCCTCCGATCGTTCAGTTGGACAGAAATATGCAGAGGCATGTCGCTGGGTGCTCAATGAGCCGATGCCTGAATACGCACGCGAGATGGTCGTCGTCCCTGCGAGGCCTGACTGTATCGATT
>Ga0105095_10001976_pt1 | contig 10940 bp, 10 predicted proteins | sample PPLLak2March2015_2_FD_79180 | JGI IMG/M metagenome (GOLD analysis project Ga0105095, IMG submission 79180) | Freshwater sediment microbial communities from Prairie Pothole Lake near Jamestown, North Dakota, USA - PPLs Lake P8 Core (3) Depth... | ecosystem: Environmental > Aquatic > Freshwater >... | reverse complement strand
GCCGACTGGCGCGCCCAATTCACCACAGCGTCCACCCGGGTGAGGATGAACTGTTGGCTCCCTGCGGCTTTTATCAGATCCATGTCACTTCCTTGAAGGCTGTCGACCCGTCAGGCGGCTTTCGCCGACGACGACTTGGTGGTTCCCGCTCGCGCCGCCTCGCGGTCCTCCTCGCGGACCCACTCGAGGTCACCTTTCCGCCAGACGTCCGCGAGACCGAGAATCAGCATCCCGATGAAGACCATCCCCGCGGCGAAGCCAATCATCCCCGTGCTCTTGAACGCGACCGCCCAGGGGATGAGCATGACCGCCTCCACGTCGAAGACGAGAAAGACCAGAGCGAATACGTAGAAGCGGATGTTGAAGCGCACGCCCCAAGGCGTCCCGATCGGGTTCTCGCCGCACTCGTACGCCATGTACTTCTCGCGGGTTACCTTGCTCGGCCGCACGAGGCTGGCGAAGACCAGCGTCACCGACACGAACAGCGCTCCCACGGTGAGGAACAGAAGGACACCGACGTATTCAATCATCTTCGATCCTTCACGCCGCTTCTTCGGCCAAGCCTCTCATTATTTCAACCTGCTCAGGGGGGTGCAACAGGGCGCCCGGGCACCGAGAAAAAGGAGACAAAACTCTTTTGAGCTCAGTGAATTCCAAGCACTACCGCCGCGGATAGCATCGACAAGGCGGGTATTATAGCGATGCGCCCATAGGCCATCAACCCAAAAAATATGAAGGGTTTCGGGGTGGCTCCGGGATCCCGGCCGCCACATTAATAATGTTCCTCGGTCGGCGGCGGGAACGCGTAGAATCCTCGGTTCATGAGCACCATCAACCCCTACGTTCCTCCCTCCGGGTCGTCTTCCCAGCCGCCCCCCCCGGTTCCGCCCCAGCCCGGCGCTTCCCTCGACTTCGGACGAAGCCTCGGATTCTTCTTCCAGGATCCGAACTGGGTTCAGAAGATTCTCATCGGCTCCCTGTTCACCATTCTTTCGATGTTCCTCATCGGGACCTTCTTCGTTGCCGGGTATGCCGCGCGCATCGTGCGGCGCGCGGCGCGCGGCGAGACCTATCCGCTCCCGGAGTGGGACGACCTCGGGGGAATGTTCACGGAGGGACTCTCGGTGGTCGGGGCCTACCTCATCCACCTCTTGCCGGCAGTCGCGGCGATCGGAATCGCGTTCGTGCCGATCATTCTGCTCGGCGAGCGCGACGGCGAGCCCTCGCCCGTGGCGATCGTAGCTCTGATGCTTCTCATGCTCGTGGCGATCGTCCTTCTCTTCGCGCTCCTGTTCTATTTCACCGCGGCCTTCACCCGCCTCGCCGTCGAGGAGCGCTTCGGAGCCGCTTTCGAGGTCCAGCAGAACCTCGCCTTCCTGAGACGAAACGTCGTCAACCTCCTCATGGCCATTGTCGCTTTCATGGCTTCGAACTTCATCGCCCAGTTCGGGATTCTCCTCCTGTGCGTCGGAATCCTGCCGGCCACGTTCTGGAGTCAGTGCGTCGGCGCTTACGCGCTCGGCGAAGTCGCGTTCCGGGACCAGGGCGGACGTCGAGCGTAGGAGAAGCGGCCGTAGGCCGCGACCGGAAGCCGGCCGGCGCGGGCATCCTGGAACCCCTTCGCCGCCTGGCGCGCTCCGCCGCGCCGATGTAACGTGAAGGCATCGGAGGGCAACCCGTGAGGAAGTTCCGCTCGTTCGTCCCGATGTCGATTCTCCTCTTCGCGGCAGTCGCCTACGGAAACGCGAACGACGAGATCCCCTGGCCTCAGTGGGGAGGGCCGTCCCGCGATTTCCGCACAGGATCGACCGGGCTCGCGACGAGTTGGCCTTCGGGCGGTCCGAAGAAGATCTGGAGCCGCGCGCTCGGCGAGGGCTACTCGAGCATCGTCGCCGACTCCGACGCGCTCTACACCATGTATCGCGTCGGGGACGATGAGATCGTCGTTTCTCTCGACGCCGCGACGGGGAAGACGCGTTGGGAGCATCGCTACCAGGCGCCTCTTCTCGAGGACATGGACTACGGCACCTGGTTGCGACAGGGCGGCGCCGGGCCCTACTCCACACCGCTTCTTCTCGGTCGCGCGGTGTATACGGTGGGAACCACGGGAAAATTCCATGCAATCGATCGGAAGACCGGCGTCGTCATCTGGCACCACGACCTGGATCAGAAGTTCGAGATGTCGGGTTACCGCGGCTACGCGCCGAGCCCGATGGTCTACGAGGGGAACATCATCCTGCCCGTCGGCGGTCGCGGACAGGCGGTGGTGGCCTTCAACCCGGCGAATGGCGAAGTGGTCTGGAAGAACCAGGACTTTCGACTCGCGCCGGCGTCTCCCATCCTGATCGACGTCGACGGTCACGACCAGCTCGTGGTCTTCACCCCCGACGAGGTCGTCGGGCTCGATCCAAGAAACGGCAATCCTCTCTGGAGCCACCCTCACGAGACCAACTACGGCCTGAACATCAGCACTCCGGTCTGGGGAGAAGGCGGCTTGCTTTTCATTTCGTCCGCTTACGACGGCGGAAGCCGCGTGATTCGCCTGGCGCGCGAGGGCGAAAAGACGACGGTCGAGGAGCTCTGGTCGAGCAATCGCCTTCGCCTGCATTTCGGAAACGCGATGCGCATCGGCAACTTGATCCTGGGCACGAGCGGCGACTTCGGCCCGGCGTTCTTCATCGCCGTCGACGTCGAGACCGGCGAGGAGATCTGGAGGGAACGAACCTTCGGCCGGTCACAGATGGTCCACGCCGACTCGAAGCTCGTCATCGTGGACGAGGGCGGCGACCTGGCGATCGCCTCCGCGGGCCCGAACGGCCTGACGGTGCACGCGAGAGCCGAGCTTCTGACCGAGAACGCCTGGACTCCGCCGACGCTGGTAGGGACCCGACTCTACGTCCGGGACCGCCGGAATATCGTAGCGGTGGAGCTCGGAGAGTAGCTTCTCGTCGCCGGGCTCTCCGCTCTCTTCCTCGCGCGGCTGTTCTTTGTCCGCGGAGCGTTGGATTGCGTCAAGGAACGGGCCGACGCAGGCGCCCGGTGAATCTCCCCGGTCCCACCCAGCAAAAGGCGAGAACCGCTAACCCGATGCCCAGGAGCAGGGCCGTGGGGGGCTCGGCAACTTCCGGAGGCGGCGACACGGGCGCGTAGATCGAGTAGAGGCCCAAGCCGGAGGCGCTGACCAGCACCTGGTTGGAGGGATCCAGAGGGCGGAGGTCGAGGACCGAACTCCCGTTGTTCTGATAAAGGTGATCGACGTTCTCAAAAATCGGGTGGGTGGAAGCGATGAAGACATCTCCCTGGACTCCGTTGTACGGAAAGGTGAGGCCCAGGCCGAAGTGATTCAGAAACGGATTCCAGCGCGCGGCTTCGGCGACGGGTCCGCCCACTCCCGTGCCCGCGGCGAGGTACACGTTTCCTCCGCTCTCGACATAGTCGACAAGGATCTGGATGTAACCGGGGTGAGCGGGAGCCGCGCCGGCAAGGAAGATTCCGTCGAACGTCTGGAGCGTAGGGAGATCGAATGTGTAGGGCACGGTGGGGTGTGCCGTGAACACGTGCCCGCCGCCCGTCAGGGCGAGGGCGAGCCTTGGTTCGGTCAGCCCGAAGTTGGTGGAGTAGGCGTGGAACACGCCGGTTCCGCCACCCGTGAACCAGTCGGCGACGTTGTTGGCGAAAATCCCGGGGTCGTTGATGGGGTCGAAGAACCCCCGATTGCTCAGCGTCCACTCGTCGTTGTCGACCACGATCTTCCCGGCGGTCGCCGGACTGGTGATGAGCAGGATGGGAATGAGAGCCCGCAACGCTCTGGGCATTACTCCTCCAAGAAAAGTCGGCTCGTCCCGTTGTATAGGGGCTCCATGGTAACACCTCTGTCAACCCGTTTTCCGAAGAAGATCGGGAGGGCTCGCCGTTGGTTCCCAACGAATTGGTGCCCGCCTATAGGGAATCCCGTATATCCAGATGCCGCGGCAGCCGGCGCCGGTGCTCCGCAAGGTCCGTGGATTGGTCGGAGCCCGAGAGAAAGAGGCTCAGGGAGGCCCGAGGAGAGCCTTCAGATCGGCGAGCGCGTCCTCCGGACTCCATTCGTTTCCGCGATAGATCTCCTTCAGCGTGCCGTCGGGCGCGAGGAGCGCCGTCCTCAAGTTGTGCACGATCTCGTCGTTCTCCGTCCGGTACTCGAGCTGAAGAAACGACGCGAGCTCCCGGACCGATTCCGGATTTCCAGTCGCGAACTCCCAGTGAGCGAACGTCTCGTCCGTCGCCTGAACCATCTGGACCGCGTAAGCTCTCAGCGTCTCCGGCGTGTCGAACTCGGGATCGAAGCTCAACGTCAGGAGGTGCGTCCGTCGGTACAGCTCGGAGTCCGCTCGCAGCATCTCCTCCAGGGCCTCGAAGTGCCGGGTCATCCTCGGGCAGAAGTCCACGAGCGGACACCGGGTGTAGATGAAAGTCACCAGAACCGCTTTGCCGCGGTGGTCGCTCAGCCGGAATCGCTTTCCGTCCTGGTTCACGAACTCGGCGTCGGGCGCGAGCTCGCCGATCCGGGTAGCTTCCGCCGAGCTCGGTCCCTCGGCCGAGGGAAGAGAGCGACTGACCACGAGATCCTGGAGCCAGTACTCCCTTTCCGTGCCGCGATCCCGGACCACGAGGATCGCGTTGAGCCCGTCGCCGTTCGTGAGGGATCCGAACATCTTGTCGTCCTTCACCGGGAAGGGCATCGTCATCCCCGGCATGAAGCCCTCTACTTCTTCATGATCGACGGTGACGGTTCGTCCCTCGACGTCGACACCGACGACTTTTCCGCGCAGCTCGAAGCGCCTCTCCTCGACATCCTGGCAGGCGGCGAGTAGAGCCACCACAGAGACGAATGAACCGTATCTCATAGCGACTCGAGCTCTCTCTCGATTCGCCGCCGGACGTCCTCCGGCAGAGACACCGCGGGGGACTCGAGCGGGGTCCTCCGGCGCCAGCGGTGGAGAACCGCGAGAACGACGGCGAGGCCGACGACGAAGAGAACCGGGGGCGCGACGCTCAGGATGCGATGGAATCCGACGGCCGGGGGCTCGCTCAGGATCTGGATCCCGTATCGATCGACGTAGCCTCGCAGAATTTCCTCGTCGCTTCGCCCGGCCTCGAGCGCGCGGCGGATCTCGACCTTCATGGTCTGGGCGGGCTCGGTATCGTGCATGGTGAGCACCTGCCGGAAACAGCAGGGCGCGACCAGGCGCGATTCGAGCCGATGCGCCCTCTCCTCCAGAGACTCCTGGGCCGCCAACGCGACCACCGTCATCGATGCGAAAGCACCGACGGTGATCGAAACCGTTCTCCTCCAATGCATGTTTCCTCCTCCAGCGACATGCGCGATGGCGCGTGCCAACGAACTCGTGAAGATAGCGGGGCCGCTAGGAGGAGAAACGCGGGGGCGGTGTTTCGGGGAGGACGTCGACTTCTCCCGGCGACTCGAAATCCTCGCCGCTTGAGAGGGACCGATGGCCGGTGGGGAGGAAGTGGAAATCGCCGGGCGATTCGTAGACCGCGGACGCGAGGGTGTCGTTCTCGTCCGATGCGCAGCTTCGGATACCGGATGTGTCCGGACTCTTCTCACGGGTCTCACGGGTCTCACGGGTCTCACGGGTCTCGCGCGTCTCGCGGGCGCAGGACGAATCGGGCGCCGCGTGAGCGCAAACGCAGGGACCGACGCACCCGCAGACGTGCTGCTCCGGGGCGAACGCGAGGGCCAGGGGCGCAATCGTGGACGAAATGAGCAGGAGACACGAGACGGCGTAAACAGAGCGCCATTGAAGGCGACGCTTTCTCCCGCACATCGACTCCCAATCTCGCAATCCGGCGGCGGCTTGTCAATTCCGCGGGAACGCGGGCCGCGTCGAGGCCGTCGGCGCCTCTCCGTGCAATCTGCTATTCTGCCCCGTCAGGCGAAGCCGATTCTCGACGTCGAAGCAAATGAAGCCACAGTCCGAAGTCGTGCGTCTCGTGCGGGAGCGCAGCCCGCTCTCGGCGGAGGAGACGGACGCCATGATTCGCCGGCGTTTCTCCGGCGTGGCGAGCACCCTCGAGGTCCCACTGAAACGATTCCGCTTGGACCTCAAGCGCACTCTCGACGTCGGTTGCGGCTTCGGCCAGTGCCTCGTCCATTTCGGTCCCGGATCTCTGGGACTGGAGATCGTCGACGACAAGATCTCCTTCGCCCGGTCACTGGGACTCGACGTCATTCGCTGCGACCTCGATGGAGATCTCGGGGAGATCGGCACTCGGCGCTTCGAGGCGATCTGGTGCTCCGACGTTCTCGAGCATCTGCACGCCCCGTTCGCTCTCCTCTGTCGCCTGGCCGATCATCTCGAGGACGATGGAATCCTCGTGTGCTACGTGACCGTCCGTCCGGGAAATCCCCTCGTCCGGGCGGCGTGGAAGCGGTTTCTCGGAAACGAGCCCTACCGCGCCACGACGCATCATTATCAGTTCACGCTTCCGACGATCCAGTACATGCTCGACCGCGCCGGATTTCGAGTCATCGACCGGATCGTCCCCGGGATTCGCAACGACGCAGCGAATCGAGCGGCGTCCGCGACACTGAGCTTCGTCGTTCCCTCGATCGTCCTGATCTCGAAGCGCGACCCCGACCTGCTCCGGTCCCGCGGCGAAGGCATTCGCAAGAACCGGGAGGGGATCGCCCCGGAATCGAGTCCCTAGCGAGAGAATCCGCGGAACCTGCATTCGCGTCGAGTCGGAGGGCGACGCCCGACGTCGCGCGACGACGCGGGGAATCAGAAGGCCAGAGATCCTCGCTTTTCCGCAGGCTCCATCGCCGGGGCTTTGGAGCGACGACGAGCCTCTAGTAGAGTGGGGCGGTTCGACCCAAGGAGGCATACCGATGCTGGCGAAAAATGCTGGGATCATCTTCTGGATCGCGCTCCTCGCGGCTCCGACGTTCGCCCAGGAGCGGGAGCAATCCACGCCGACGGAATCGAGCGCGAAGGGCGCCTCGGAGAAGCCAATCCTGGCGGAGGAGAAACTAACCACTACGCAGCACCGGGCGCGCATCGGCGGCGTCGACGTCCCCTACACGGCGACGGCGGGCCAGCTCGTGCTGCGCCGTCCCGACGGCAAGGCGCGCGCCAACATGTTCTTCGTCGCCTACACCCGGAACGACGTGACCGATAAGTCGACGCGGCCCATCAGCTTCGCCTACAACGGAGGGCCGGGCTCGGCCACTGTCTGGCTTCACATGGGCCTCCTCGGCCCGAAGCGCGTGCAGATGGCGTTGGAAGGCTTTCAGCCCGCTCCCCCCTATCGCCTGGTTGCGAACGAGCACTCGATCCTCGACGTGACCGACGTCGTCGCCATCGACGCCATCTCGACCGGGTTCAGCCGCGCCGTCGACGGCGAAGACCCGAAGCAGTTTCACGGGGTCGAGCCGGACATCGAGGCGTTCTCGGAGTTCATCCGCCTCTACGTCACCCGGTTCGATCGCTGGTCGTCCCCCAAGTACCTCTTCGGCGAGAGCTACGGGACCGTGCGCTCGGCGGGCGTCTCGGAAAAGCTTCAATCGAGCCACGGGATCGAGCTGAACGGCATCGTCCTGGTGTCGTCGGTCATCGACTTTTCGACGCTCCGGGACGCGACCGGGAACGATCTGCACTACGTGACGTTTCTTCCGACCTACACGGCTACCGCCTGGTTCCACAAGAAGCTCCCCTCGGACCTGATGGGCTCCCTCGAGAGCACCCTGGATCAGGCGCGGGAGTTCGCCTTCGGGGAGTACCTGCTCGCGCTCACCAGGGGAAATCGGCTGACGGCGCAGGAGCGATCGGCGATGGCGGAGCGGGTGGCCCGCTTCACCGGTCTCTCGGCGGAGTACGTGGCGAGCGCGAACCTGCGCGTCAACCCGGCGAGATTCCGAAAGGAGCTGCTGCGCGACCGGCGGCTCATGTTGGGAAGGCTCGACGGCCGTTTCACCGGCATCGACGCCGATGCCGCGGGAGAGCGGCAGGAGTTCGACCCGTCGAACACCGCGCTCCAGGGCGCTTACACCGCGCTCTTCAACGACTACGTGCGGAGCGAGCTCGAGTGGGAGTCCGATCTCCAATACTACACGAGCGGCGACGTACGTCCGTGGGACTACAACACCCAGTATCAGGCGCATTACCTCAATCTTCTCGACTCGCTCCGCACCGCGATGGCGCGAAACCCGTTCCTGAAGGTCCTCGTCGCCAACGGCTACTACGACTCGGCGACGCCTTTCGCCGCCACCGAGTGGACGTTCGACCATCTGGGGTTCGAGCCGACCTTCCGGGAGCGGGTGCAGATGACGTACTACGGGGCCGGCCACATGATGTACATCCATCCGGAGATGCTGGCTCAGATGAAGACAGACCTCGCCCGGTTCTACGAGTCGACGCGCGCCTCCGCGACCGAACGAGGGATCCCCCCGACCGAGCCGCAATAGGCCGACCATGATGAAACCCGCGTTCCTCGCGCTCCTGGTTACGGCCTCGACGGCAGGCGCACAGGATTGGCCCCAGTGGCGGGGGCCGAATCGAGACGGCGCGGCGTCGTCGTTCCGCGACCCGGCTTCCTGGCCCGAGCGTCTCCGCGAGAAATGGAAGATCGACGTCGGCTCCGGCTATGCGACGCCGCTCGTCGTCGGCGATCGTCTCTACGTCTACACCCGGCAGGGCGAAGACGAAGTGCTGACGGCGCTCGCGGCCGACTCCGGCGATCTCCTATGGCGATCGAGCTATCCGGCGCCGTTCGAGATGAAATCGGCGACGAAGCGACACGGCCCGGGTCCGAAATCGACACCGGCGTTCGCGGACGGCCGCCTGTTCACCCTCGGCATGAGCGGCATGGTGACGGCGTACGAGGCCGAAAGCGGAAAGCAGCTCTGGCAGAAGCCGGCGCCCCCGGTCGAGCCCCTCTACCACACCGCGATGTCGCCGCTGGTCGACGGCGCCCTGGTCATCCTCCACGTGGGAGGACACGACGACGGCGCGCTCACGGCTTTCGACGCCGCGACCGGCGCCGTGCGGTGGAGCTGGGACGGGGACGGGCCGGCGTACGGGTCGCCGATGGTCTTCGAGCTCGCGGGAGTCCGCCAGGTCGTCACCTTCACTCAGGAGAACTTCCTCGGGGTCTCGGCGTCGGCGGGCGAGCTCTTGTGGCGCCGTCCATTCGTAACCCCGAGCACCACCACTTCCCAGACTCCGATCCTCTACAAGAACACCGTCATTCAGACGGGCCGCGCCAACGGGATTACCGCGTTTCAGGTCGTCCGCCGGGGCGACGGGTTTCTGACGGTGGACCTCTGGCATACCGACGAGGTGTCGCTCCACATGACGAACGGCGTCGTGGTCGACGGCGTTCTCTTCGGCCTCTCTCACCTGAACAGCGGCCAGTACTTCGCCCTCGACCTCGACGCCGGGAAGGTGCTGTGGACGAGCGAGCCGCGCCAGGCGGAGAACGCCGCGATGATTCGCGCGGGGAGCGCGATCCTGTCGCTCGAAGACGACGCCGAGCTCGTAGTGATTCGGAACAGCCGGACCACGTTCGAGCCGCTGAAGCGCTACGAGGTCGCCGCCAGCGCCACCTGGGCCCAGCCGACGCTCTCCGGCAATCGCTTGTTCGTGAAAGACGTCTCGACCCTGGCGCTGCTACTGCTGGAGTGAGCCCGACCCTTGATAGGATTGGCAGCACCATGCTATGGGAACTGGGCCTCGCGGCCGCGTCTCTCGCACCGTCAGCTTCCATCGACGACGTCTTCCAGCTGCGATCCCTGAGCGAGATTCACCTCGATGGCCGCGGAGAGAGAGCGGTCCTCGTCGTCGGCCGGTCCGACCTGGACTCGAATCGCGTGGAATCGAGCCTCTGGATTCTGGAAGTCGCTTCCGGCCGGAGCTCTCCCCTCACCCACGGGGGTTACCGGGACGAGCGGCCGCGCTGGTCTCCCGACGGAACGCGCATCGCGTTCCTCTCGAGCCGCGCCGGCAACCGGAGCGTCTTCGTAGTCGAGGCCGCGGGCGGAGACCCGATCGAGGCCGTCCGCGGCCCGCAGGACGTCGAGCGTTTCGCGTGGCTTCCCGACGGCTCGGGATTCCTGTTCACGATGCGCGAGGGTGCGGTGTCCCGTCTCTTTCGCCGGACGCCCGGCGATCTCTTCGCGGCGGCGCTGACGCCTTCGGGCGAGCACGTCGACGCCATCGACGTCGCCCGGGGAGCGGACGGGCGCACCCGGGTCGCGTTCACGGTGCAGCCTTCGCCCGAGGTCCGGGACGGACGGCTTCACTCCGACCTGAGGATCCTCGACATCGACACCCGCGAGACCCGGGAGCTCGTACGCCGGCCGGGTCTCGATCGTTCGCCGCGATTCTCGCCGGACGGACTCCAGGTTGCGTTCGTTTCGATGGGTGGAAAAGCGGATTGGCTCGCGAACTATTTCTTGTTCACCGTCGGCGTCGACGGAACAGGGCTCCACAACGTAACCGAAGGCTTCGACGAGCGGGTCGAGTACCACGTGCCGGAAGGCGAGATCTCGTTTCGCTGGTCACCGGATGGCCGGTGGCTCCACTTTCTCGGTCTCCGAGGGCTCGACCAGCGCGTCTGGAGCGCGGAAGTGCGGGGGGGCGCGATCTCTCCCGCGAGTCCCAGCGACGAGAAGAAGGGAGTCACCTCGTTCGACGTTTCGCCGGGCGGCGACGTCTTCGGGATCGCGAGCGACTCCTCCACCCCCGCGGAAGTTTTCTCGTTCTCGCGCTCCGGGACCGGGGCGCGGCCGTTGACGTCGATCAACGCCGACTACCCTCTGGCCGGCGTCGGTCCGACGGAGCGCCTCCGCTACGAGGCGAAGGACGGACTTCCGCTCGAGGGCCTGCTTTTGAAGCCTCCGGGTGCGGCTTCGGGAAAGGCGCTGCCGCTCCTCGTCG
>Ga0105095_10001973_pt1 | contig 10942 bp, 10 predicted proteins | sample PPLLak2March2015_2_FD_79180 | JGI IMG/M metagenome (GOLD analysis project Ga0105095, IMG submission 79180) | Freshwater sediment microbial communities from Prairie Pothole Lake near Jamestown, North Dakota, USA - PPLs Lake P8 Core (3) Depth... | ecosystem: Environmental > Aquatic > Freshwater >... | reverse complement strand
TTCTGGATTTGTTCCTCGAGGCTCTGACTCGTCGAAACTCGCGCCAATACGCGGCGCCCGAGGGCTTCCGCGATCTCGAGGTCATATCCGAGACAATCTCTGTCAAGGATGGAAGCGCCGCCACCGAGGAGGTTCGCGTCTCCCGTCATGGAGTCATCGTGGGAGAGACCATGGACGGCCGCCTCCTCGCGCAGAGGTGGGACTCCCTGTGGTCGGGCGATCACTTCCAGGCGCTCCTTCTGCTGAATCGGGCCGGTTCGTGGGAGGAGTTCACTTCCTCGCTTCGCACCTGGGCGAGTCCGCCGCTCGCGTTCCTCTACGCCGACGTCGAGGGAAACATCGGGTTCTTCCCCGCGGGTGAGGTTCCGGTGCGAACCGCGCACGACGGAACCCTCCCCGTCGACGGAGCGACGGACGCCTACGAATGGCAGGGGAGCGTTCCCCACGAGCTCAAGCCGATGATCTTCAATCCCGAGGGCGGGATCCTGGTGAGCGCCAATCACTCCATGCTCCCTCCCGAGACGCCTTATCCTCTCGGGGCCGACACCCTCGCCTCTCATCGCGCCAATCGGATCGGGGACCTGCTCCGGACGATTCCCAAGTCGACTCTCGACGACCTCGCGCGAATCCAGGCGGATCGGTACGACCCGTCGACGGAGGCGGTTCTGCGCATCGCCGTCGTTCTCCGGCCCACGGAGGGCAAGGGAGTCGAGGTGATCGAGAAGCTTCGCAGCTGGAACGGGCAGATGACCGACGGCCCCGCGCCGGCCATTTACCAGGACCTGTACGGAAGACTCATCGAGAACACGTTCCGGGACGAGATCGGCGACGAGCTCTTCGCCTCGTATCTCGACTTCCTGGAGCTCGGTCACCGGGGTGGGCTCTACGCGGTGCTCGACGACGAAGCGTCGCCGTACTGGGACGATCGCGGGACTCCCGACGTCGAGACCCGCGAGCGGATCTTTCTCCGCAGCCTCGGGGAAGCCGCCGAGCTCCTGTCGAGCCGGCAGGGCGACGACGTGAGCGCCTGGGACTGGAGAAAACTCCATGGAATCCGCTTCGAGCATCCGATGGGAACGGCCGAGCCCCTCGGCTGGCTATTCAGCCGCGGACCGGTCCCCTTCGGCGGGTCGACGTATACCATCGCGAACGCCACGGTGTCGCTGCGCGAGCCGTTCGAAACACCGCTCGGTACCTCGTTCCGGCTCCTTGCGGATCTCTCGAATCCCGACCTCTCGCGATCCGTCGTCCCTACCGGCGCCTCGGGCCATCCCCTGAGCCCGCACTACTTCGACCAGAACCCCGGCTGGCTCGAGGGAAAAAGCCACCCTCTCCCCTTCGAGCGGGCGACGATCGAGGCAAACCTCGAGTCCAAGCTGCTCCTTCAGCCCTGAGAGGATTTTTTTCAACGCTAAGGCGCAAAGACCGCTAAGGCGCAAAGAAATCCAAACCGAAAGGGGACCAGGGAGATGGGAAGAGATCGGGGGATCGATCGGAGGTTCTGATTCATCTCCATATCTCCGTATCTCCCCATCCCCTTTTCTGACACTCCCCTCTTTGCCCCTTTGCGCCTTTGCGTTCTTCCCGGGTTTTTCGAAGGGCGGGCCCGCGGCTTTGCGTTTATAATCCGCGTCTCGAGAATGAACGGCGAATACCCCCTTTGCCCTGCCTGCGAGAGCGAGATCGAGCTCGACGAGCTCGACGTCGATCGCGGCCAGAAGATTGGCTGCCCGGAGTGCGGCGTCACGCTTCAAGTGCTGTCCATTTCTCCCATCGAGCTCGACATCGCCGACGAGGAAATCTCGGAGTGGAAGGACTCCTGAGATGAGTCACCTCGAGGAGTCGGCGGCGGAGAAGGAGCGGAGGCTCCTCGAAATCCTCGCCTCGATGGAGTCCGCGATCGTGGCCTTCAGCGGCGGCGTCGATAGCGCCTACCTCGCGGTCGTGGCGCAGCAGGCGCTCGGCGAGCGATCCCTCGCCGTCACCGGCGAGAGCCCGAGCTACCCCGACCATCAGCGCCGGATGGCGCTTCAGGTCGTCGAGAAGTTCCGCCTGAAGCACCGCTTCGTTCATACAGAGGAGATCGCGAATCCCGAGTACGTCGCGAACCACCCCGACCGCTGCTTCCACTGCAAGAACGAGCTCTACACCCGGCTCAAAGCGGTCTCGGCCGAAGGCGGCTTCCGGTTCATCCTCGATGGCGCCAACGCCGACGACCGGATGGACTTCCGCCCCGGCCGTCGCGCGGCCAAGCTCCTGGGCGTAAGGAGCCCTCTGGAGGAGGCGGCGCTCACCAAGGCGGAGATCCGCCTCCTCTCGGAGAAGCGAGACCTTCCGACCGCGAGCGAGCCGGCATCCGCCTGCCTCGCCTCGAGAGTTCCCTACGAATCTCCCATCACCATCCAGAAGCTCGACCAGGTGGAAAGAGGCGAGGAGGCGCTCCGACGCCTCGGCTTCCGCCACATGCGGGTGCGCCATCACGACTCGCTCGCCCGTCTCGAGTTCGCGCCGGAGGAGCTCGCCCGCGCGCTCGCCCCGGAAATGCGCGCGATTCTCGCGGCGGAGATCAAGAAGCTCGGATACCGTTACGTCACCATCGATCTCGAGGGATATCGCACGGGGAGCTTGAACGAGGTGCTGGAATGGCCATCGAGATCCGAATCGAGAGCGCCTGGGATACCGACGACGGAGAAGGGCGCCGGGTCGAAGTAAGCGTCGCCGAGCGGGAGAGGCCCTCGGAGGACGTTCTCGAGGGAAGCCGCTGGTTCGCCTCCGGCGACATCGAAGCGCTCAAGCGGTACCTCTGCGATTTGATCGACCGAAAAGCCTCGCTCTTCGCGGGACCCCGCCGCCGGGAGTGCGGTACCTGCGGCAAGGTGGTCGATACCGAAGACGCGGGTCCGCGGTTCGTATGCCGGGAGTGTGGGAGGTAAACTAGTAGTTACCAGTTTCCAGTTGCCAGTTACGACTCGCTCCGTGCTGGCGCCGGCCTGCACAGCCGAGGACTGGCAACTGGAACGGGCAACCGGAAACTGACAAGCATGGAAGTCGTCTTCCTCGGTACCGGCAACGCTTTCGCCAGCGGCGGAAGAAACGCCATGGCCATCCTTCTCCGAAGCGACGGGTTCGGCGTTCTCCTCGACTGCGGTCCGACCACTCTGGTAGCGCTCAAGCGCGCTTCGCTCTCGCCGTCCGACGTCGACCTGGTGCTCCTCTCTCACCATCACGGGGATCACTTCGCCGGAGTTCCGTTCCTCCTGTGCCACGAGCGCTACGTCGGGCGGCGCGCCAAGCCGTTTCGCGTCTGCGGTCCGCAGGGCACGGTCTCGATCCTGGAGAAGGCGACGAGCCTCTTCTTCCCCGGTATCGAGCCCGCTCCGTTTCCCATCGAGTACCGGGATCTGACGCCCGAGGAGGAGCAGAGCGAGGAGCGGCTCTCGTTCCGTCCCTTCCGCGTCGACCACTTTCCCAAGGGTGTCGCTTTCGGATACCGGGTCGAGATGGGAGGAAAAACCGTCGTCTACTCGGGAGATACCGCATGGACGGACGTCCTCGCGAGAGAGAGCGAAGGAGCGGATCTCTTCGTCTGCGAATGCTCGAGCCTCGCGCCCACGACGGAAAAGCACACGAGCCATGACGAGCTGCTCGAGAACCGCGGCGGCATCACCGCGCGCCGCACGCTCCTGGTCCATGCCGGCGACGACGTGATCGCGGGCGAGCGGGAGCTCGCTTTCGAGCTCGCCCGCGACGGAATGAGGGTGACGCTATGAACGTTCTCCTGATCGCGATCCTTCTGGGCGCTCCACCGCAGGCGCCCGCACCTTCCGAGGAGACCCTGATCGACATCGACGTCCGCGAGGCCGAAGTCCAGGACGTCTTGCGGCTCCTCTCGGAGGTCGGCGGTTTCAACCTCGCGGTCGACCCGGGCGTCGCCTGCGCGACCACTCTGAAGCTGAAACACGTTCCCTGGCCCCAGGTGCTGGATCTGGTGCTGCGCACCTGCCGCCTCGAACAGGAAAGGCTCGGGGAGAACCTGGTGCGCGTGGCCTCGGCCGAGGAGATTCGGAAGGAGTACGAGGAGCGGCGGAAGTACCAGGAAGAGAAGGCGCTCGCCGGTCCTCTCGAGACGCGGTACGTGCGGCTCGCCTACGGAAGGGCGCGCGACCTCGCGCCCATCCTCTCGAAGTTCCTCTCGCCGCGCGGGTCAGTGGTGTTCGACGAGCGCACGAATACCCTCGTAATTACCGATATTCGACGCTGAGCGGCCGGAGGAAGGTAGAGTCGGCCGAAGGAGAGCTGCGCGAGAGCCCTGCGGGCCTATTTCTCCTCGTCGTCGCCGCCGCCGCCCTTGATCGACTTCTTGAAGTTCCGGATTCCCTCGCCGAGGCCGGCTCCGAGCTGCGGGAGCTTGTTGGCCCCGAAGATCAGGAACACGATGGCGAGAATGATCAGGAGCTCGGGAAGCCCCACGGGCCCGATGAGAAGCGGATGAATCGACATTAGGTTCTCCCGTCTTTGGACTGGCGTACTATACCACGCGATGGCGCTCTCCGACGACATCCTCGCCGACCCCGATCGGATGACTCGACTGAGGAGCCGCATCGAGGCTCTCGCTCGCGAGTGCGGCGCCGGGGCGGCGTTTCTGGTCGACGAGCAAGGCACCCCGTTCGCGACCGTCGGCCACGTCGAGTTCCGGCTCCCCCATCCGCTCGCGGGTCTCGTCGAAGGAGGAGAGGCCGACGCGATTCTGGGCGCGCTCGTGGGCGAGCCCCAGACCGAGCCGTCCTCGGGCATCGTCGTGGAGCGGTTGAGCGCGCGCGCCCTCCTGGTCCTCGTCCTCCCCCGCCCTCCGGGCCCGCGCCGGCGCCTCTCGATCCGATCGAGCGCGCGCGAACTGACGACGCTTCTCTGAATTCGCTTTTGTATCCCTGGCGCGAGCGTTCTAGGATGTCGGCGTGTCGAAGGCGAAACCCGCGGTCACCGTGGTCGAGCGGCGAGAGCTCATTCGCCGGCCCATCGCCGAGGTCTTCGCGTTCCTCGACCGGCCGTCCAACTTGAAGCGGGTGTTCCCGGGAAGCCTCGCGGTCTCGCTCGAGCGGCACCCGGACGACCTCCGTCCGGGGACGCTCTTCCGCTATCGCCTGCGGCGCTGGCCGCTCGACTTCGAGTGGGACGCCGTGGTCTCGGAGTATCGCCCTCCGGCCCGGTTCACGAACGTGAAGGCCAAGGGATACTTTCCCCGATGGGCGATGGAGCACGAGATCCTGGCCCGCGAGCAGGATTCGGAGCTCCGGATGTGCCTGTCGTACGAGGTGCCGTCGGGGATTTACGCCGCCCTCACCCACACCTACGTGATCAAAGACGCGATGGAAGAGCTGGTCGAAGCGCAGATCCAGGCAATCCGCAACGCCCTCGAACGACAGTGATCAGCAGTCATCCGTCATCAGGGGACGGAGACGAAACTCCGATGCGCCAAATTTCGGCGCAATCACTGATGACCGATGACGATTCACGTCTGCCACGGAAGCATCGATGAGACCGACCGCTGCAGATCCTGAAGCCAGGTGCTCGAGTAGACGTAGCTCACCATGATTCCGCAGGAGTCGCGGATTCCCCTCTCGGTGAGGTTCGCGCCGAAGTGGACGTGCCTGGCGCCGAGTCGGGCGCCGTTTCCCAGGTGAAACCCGGCGACGGGATTCAGCGGCTTTCCTCCCTGATCCTTCTCCTGCGTCAGATGGAAGTAGGCGACCCGGGTCAGCGGCTTTTCGAGCTCCCTCGCGAGCGCCCGGTCCTCGAGCCACCCCGGCTCCGAGAGCACCTGCGCGAGCGCGTCGCCGAAATCCTCGGTCCGCGCTCTTTTGACTACCTTCCCGCGCGCGCTTTCCGGAAACAGCCGAATCAGATCCGCCCGCTTCATCTTGAACGGCGCGTCGGCCCCCGCGAGGATCGGCTTCAGGTAGCGATTCAGGAGGCCCGGGACCGGGCTCAGGGTCGCGAACGTCTGCACCTGAGGGCGATTGCGCTTGATGGCGTCGACGACCTGATAGATGAGGATCTTTCCCAGTCCGAGCCCCACCAGACCGTTCTGGGCGTTGTTGATGGAGTAGAAGATCGCGGTGTCGGGTTTGGTCTCGGGTCCCGAGCGGGAGTTGTCGAGGATCTCGTGGATCGAGGACGGGATCCGCCGGGTGAGCGCGGCCTCGATGAACACGATGGGCTCTTCGGGCATCGCGCGGTGGTAGAGGGCGAACGATCGGCGATCCTCGCCCAGACGATTTCCCATCTCCTCGAGGCTGGCCATGGGGTGCACCATGTCGTGCTCCTTGAGGAACCGGATCTGGCGGTAGGACGAGTCCTGGGTGATCTCCTGCAGGAACAGGAACCCGTACTGGAACCAGGACGTGAACAGGTACGCGATCTCTTCGTCGATCGGCCCGAGGTCCAGGGAAGCCGAGAGGACGTCTGCCCGGAGATCGAGAAGGAACTTGAGCCCGCCCGAGGCGTTGAGAAAGCGTCGGAACGCGCGCATGCGCGGAGACTCGAGCTTGCGGCGCAGATCCGTGAGGAGAGACGTCCAGCGGACGGGATCGTCGTCGGCCGCTCGCAGCACCGCGTTGAGCGGCCCCTCGATGGGCTCGCGAGCAACCTCCATGCGGGTCAGCAGGAGCGAAAAGAAGGATTCGCGGACTTCGCGCGGCGACTGCCGGTAGGCCACCCGGAACGCCTCGAGGCGCTCGAGAGGAGGATCGCTCGCCCCCTGGATCTGCTCCAGGAGGTGAACGAGCTTCTCCGGCACGCTCAAGACTTCGTTCTCGGGCTTCTTGGCGGGGGAAGAGGCTTCCGCGGAAGCTTCTCCTCGCGCATCGCCGTGAGATAGGCGACGGAGGCTACCACCACCGCCGCCTGCTTCAGATCGTCCTCGCTCACGTGGTCGTACACGTCCATGTTCGTGTGATGGGTCAGGGTGTCGTACTCGATCGGATCCTGCAGGAACTGGAAGGCGGGAAGCCCCGCGGCGTCGAAGAGCAGGTGGTCGGTGCCCGACGTGTTCTCGGTGGTGAGCGTCGCCGCTCCGAGGTAGGCGAAGGGCTCGAGGAGCCTCTCGAAGATCGGACGCGCCGCCTCGTTGCCCTGAAGATAGACGCCGCGGATCTTCCCCGTTCCGTTATCGAGGTTGTAGTAGGCGGCGAGCCGCCCGTGCTCGGGCTTCAGCTCCATGGTCGAAAGAGAAGCGTAGTGGGTCTCGACGTGGTGCTTCGATCCCCAGTACCCCTGCTCTTCACCGCCCCAGAGCCCGATGCGGATGGTTCGCCGCGGCTTCGCCCCGACCGCCTCGAGAATGCGCATGGCCTCCATCATCACCGCGGCGCCGGCGGCGTTGTCCGTGGCCCCCGTCCCCGAATGCCACGAATCGAAGTGCCCGCCGATGAGGACCACCTCGTCCTTCAACCTCGGGTCGGCTCCCGCGATCTCGGCGATGACGTTTCCGCCCAGGACACCGTCGCGGAAGGCGGCGGCCGAGGACAGCCGCAGGCGCGGACGAATTCCCTTGTCGACCAGACGCGCCAGCCGATTGAAATGCTCGCGCGCGAGGACGAAGGTGGGAGCGCTCTCGGAGGCGCCGAACGTCCCCGGAGACATCACCCGGAGCACACCGCGGCCCCGGGAGCTCGGCTGCAGCACCGCCTTCGCCCCCTCCTCGCGGAAGAACCGCGGGATGGTGAGCTCCTTCGCCTCTTCCGCCTTCCACTCCGCCTCCTCGTCCCAGTAATCGCGCGGTCTTCCGGGGTCGATGGCGGAGCCGAGACGCGCGATCTGATCCGACGTCAGCCGTTCCGGCTCGGGTCGGCGTCCGTCGGCAGATTCCAGCTTTCCGTTGAGGACGATTCTGCCCCGCAGCTTTCCCCGGTGCGCCTCGAAGTCTCCGGGGCCCTCGATCGACGCGACGACGGGGACGTCCTCGACCACTCCCTCCGTTCCCGGGGTCCAGGCCATGGGGTAGCCGAGGAGTCGCTGGTACGACGGCTCCAGGAGCTCAATCGAGAAGCTCTCGAGCGACCAGCCGGGCACCGGCGATGGCCAGGATTCGATCTCGGCGGAATCGAGACCCCACTCGCGAAGGCGATCCCGACTCCAGAGAGCGGCCTTGTCGTAGTTCTCGGAGCCGTGAAGCCGCGGTCCGTACACGTCCGTCAATTGGAAGAGCGTGTCCATGACCTGGGAGCGCTGAAAGCCCTCCATCTTGATCCGGGCGATGGTCTCTTCATCGATGCGTTCCTCGGCAGGAGACGGCGCCAAGAGAGCCGACGCGAGAGCGAGGGTCGAGAGCGAGAGATGCACGTTTCCTCCCTGGGGTCGCGGGATATACCGCGCCATTCTAAGCATGCGCTCTCCCCTTTTGTCTAGAATCCGAATGCCCATGAGCGCGGTTCTCTTCGTCACCGTCCTCCTTTCCGCGGCGTCCGCGCGAGAAAGCCCCTCCGTCCTGCTCGTCACCCTGGACACTTTCCGGGGCGACTTCCTGGGCGCCTCCGGCTCCCGCCGCTCGTCGACGCCGATCCTCGACCGGCTCGCCGCCCGCGGGGTGCTCTTCACCCGCGCGCGCGCATCGGCGCCGCTCACGCTGCCGTCCCACGCCTCCATCCTCACCGGCCTCTATCCACCGGAGCACGGCGTGCGAGGCAACGGGACCTTTCGCCTCGACGACTCCTACCGAACGCTCGCGGAATCCCTCCGCGATTCGGGATACGAGACCGCCGCCTTCGTCTCGAGCTTCGTCCTCGACCGCCGCTTCGGCCTCGCCCAGGGATTCCAGAGCTACGACGACGACCTCGGGACGGGTACCGCCGGCCTCGAGAGTCCCGAGGCCGAGCGCGCGGGACAAAGAGTCCTCGAAGCGTTCGACGATTGGCTCCGGCGGCGGGATGGAAGAAGGCCGTTCTTCGCCTGGGTTCATCTCTACGATCCTCATTTTCCCTACGCTCCGCCGGAGCCCTTCGCGAGCCGGTTCGCCTCCGACGGCTATGCGGGAGAGATCGCCTACACCGATTGGGTGGCGGGTGAGATCGCGAGCCGGGTCGACGAATCCACCGTGGTCGCGGTGGTCGGCGATCACGGAGAGGGGCTGGGTGAGCACCGGGAGGCGACCCATTCGCTCCTCGTGTACAACTCGACGCTGCACGTGCCGCTGATCCTCGCCGGCGGCTCGATTCCGCGCGGCCGCGAGGTCTCGGGCCTGGCGCGGACCATCGATCTTCCTTCCACGATCCTCGACTACCTCGGACTCGCCCGGGACCTGGGCTCCGGCCGGAGCTTGAGACCTCTCATCGAGGGAAAACCCGAACCACCGCGGACCGCCTACGGGGAATCGCTGTACGGACTCCACCATCTGGGATTCAGCCCGCTCTACGCTCTCGAGTCGGGAGACCATCGATTCATCGACGCTCCTCGCAGAGAGCTCTACGACGTCGCGAACGATCCCGGCGAGACCCGGGATCTTCTGCAGGAGCGGCGGTCCGTATCGCGGGAGCTCTTCCGCGCTCTGACCGAGCTCCGGTCGAGCTTCGAAACGTCCTCGACCGCGGAGCTCGCGCTCGACGCCGAGACGCGCGAGAAGCTCGCGAGCCTCGGGTACCTTGCGTCGGGCGCTGCCGCGAGCCGCTCCGGAGAGAGTCTGCCCGACCCCAAGGACCAGATGGAGCTGTTCCATCGGATCCAGCAGGCGCAGGACCGGAAGACGCGAAACGACTGCGGAGCCGTCCTCGAGTCGTTGGGCGCGATTCGGAAGGCGGGCACGTCGATCCCCGTGGTGTACGAGCTCCTGGCGTCCTGCCACCTCGAGCTGGGGCAGTGGGAGAGCGCGACGGCGGCGGCGAAAGAAGCGCTTTCCAGAGGTATCGAGTCGTCGACTCTTCACCGGGATCTCGGCCTCGCGGCGCTCCGGCAGGAAAAGCCGGTCGAGGCGGAGCGAGAGTTCCGCATCGCCCTCGCGCTCGACCCGGCGAACGTCGTCGCCCACCATCAACTCGGCGACGCCCTGCGGGCGCAGAGGCGCGACGAGGAGGCCGCCTCCGCCTACCGGGAAGCGCTCGCCCTCAATCCCCGGTACGTCTTCGCCTGGAACGGGCTCGGGATGACGCTCGCCCGCGGCGGAAGGAACGAGGACGCTCTCCAGGCGTTTCGCAAAGTGGCGGAGCTCGATCCGACGGAGCCGCGCGGGATCTTCAACCTCGCGGTGCAGCTCGATCGCACGGGAGCCCGGGCCGAGGCGCTCGACCTCTACCGCCGCTTTCTCGAGATCTCGACCGAAGCCGGGTTTCCGCGGGAGCGCGCGCGGGCCCGCGAAGCCCTCGAGTCTACGGCGCCGCGGCCGAAGGGGTGGTGAGCCAGTTCCAGACGTCGTCCGGCGGCATGGGTCTCGCGAAGAGAAAGCCCTGGATGAGATGGCAGCCCTGCTGGCGCAGGATTCCCACCTGGGCCTCGGTCTCGACTCCTTCGGCCATCACCTGGAGCTTCAACGCCTGGCCGAGGTTCACGATGGCGGAGCAGATCGCGCGGTCCTCTTCGTCCTCTCCCAGGTCGCGGATGAAGCTCCGATCGATCTTCAGGGTGTCGACGGGAAACTGCTTGAGGACGCCGAGCGAGGAGTATCCGGTTCCGAAGTCGTCGAGGGCGATGAGCGCTCCCAGGTCTTTCAATTCGTCGAGGACGGCGATGCTGTACTTCTGATCGTCCATGAGGACGCTTTCCGTGAGCTCCAGCTCGAGCGAGCCCGGGTCGAGTCCCGTCTCCCTCAGGATCGATTGGACCTTGCGGGGGAGCTCTTTCTCCCGGAACTGCTTCGGCGAGAGATTCACCGAGACCCGCAGGTGCGAGAGGCCCGCGAACTGCCAGGCCCGGGCCTGGGTGCAGGCCTTCCGCAGCACCCACTCGCCGACGGAGA
>Ga0105095_10001972_pt1 | contig 10946 bp, 8 predicted proteins | sample PPLLak2March2015_2_FD_79180 | JGI IMG/M metagenome (GOLD analysis project Ga0105095, IMG submission 79180) | Freshwater sediment microbial communities from Prairie Pothole Lake near Jamestown, North Dakota, USA - PPLs Lake P8 Core (3) Depth... | ecosystem: Environmental > Aquatic > Freshwater >... | reverse complement strand
GTCGAGCCCGAACAGCTCGCGCGCGGCGACGTTGGCCACCTGGCCCATCGCCCAGAACTCGACCGCGGTCCAGCCGACGAGCTGGAGCAGGTTGAGCGCCGAGGGCACGAACGACCCGCGGAGCCCGAGCACCGGGCGGAACAGCACCATCGACGGCACACCCTCGCGCTCCCCCGCCAGCCCGACGAGCGCGAGCGGCAGACACCCGATCACGCTGCCGACCACGATCGCGAGCAGGGCCCTGGGGAAGCCGAGCGCGGGGACCAGCAGCGCTCCGGTGACCATCACGAGGAGACCGACGGACAGGTCTCCCCACAGGACGGCCAGGTCCAGTCCGGACAGCCGCCGCCGGTCGGGTGGGACGGGCTCGATCCCCCAGGTCGGCGCCTCGCGCTCGAGGACCGACTCCAGCCGCTCGGTGACGCTCGCCATGCTCGCTCCCTCCGCCGGTACGAACCGGATCAGGTTCGAAGGGTCGGCGGGTCACACCCGCCCTCTCAGCCCGATGGCACCGGGCTCCCCTGTTTGCTCCCCCCGATGGTAGCGCGGGACGGCGACGGGCTACGTCGCCGCCGCGAGCTCCCGCAGCGAGGCGAGCGCGCCCCGCATGAGCCGGCGCATGAACGGACGGTAGACGCGGAGCGCAAGCTCGCCGAGCACGGGCACCGGCAGCCGCAGGTCCTCGCTCCACGCGAACCACGTCCCGCCCTCGACGGGCTGGAGCCGCCACGTACCGACGCCGCGGACGAAGCTCCGATGGGCCATCACGAGGCGCCGCGGCGGATCCCAGATCGTGACCTCGAGCCGCTCGGTGAACAGCGGTACGTTCAGCACGCGGGTGCGCACGGCGACGGTCGTGCCGACCCCCTCGCGCCGGGAGCCGAGGACGCGCACCGAGTCGGCGTCCTTCATCCATCGCGGCTGGTCCTCCCACAGGAGCAGCAGCGCCCAGGCCCGCTCGATCGGTAGCGGGAGGACGACCTCCGAGGACACCCTCACCGGACCACCCCTTTCAGAACCCCGGCGCCTCGCCCGTGCGCGGGAGCGCCCGGAGGGTCTCGGGCACCGTGAGGACGAAGAGCAGCGTGATCACCAGCGGGATCCCTGAGATCGGGAACGCGGCGCCGTACCCGAAGGCGTCGGCCGTCGCGCCCGCGACGAGCGGCCCGAGCACGAACCCCAGGTCGCCCACGAACCGGAACACCGCCACGGCCGTGCCCCGGATGTCGTCGTCGGTGACGTCGGACAGCATCGGCGCCTGCGGGACGCCCGCGTACCCGGAGATCACGCCGAAGACGCCGCTCGCGAGGAAGAACAGCGCCGGCGTCGTGGCGAACGGCCACAGCGCGAGCGCGATCGCCATGGCCGCGTACCCGGGGATGAGGACGGCCTTGCGACCGATCCGGTCGGTCGCCTTGCCGGCCGGGAACAGGACGGCGAACTCCGTGAACGAGGCGACGGCGAGCGCGAGACCGATCCCGAGCTCGCTCAGCCCGACCTCCTCGTTCCCGAACAGCGGGAACAGCGTGCTGTACGCGGCGGCGACCATCCATGCGTACGAGGCGTTCGCGAGGAGCACCGCCACGAACGGGCGCCGCCACGGGAGGCGGCGGAGCCCGGTCGTGCGCTCGGGACGCGGGCCGGTATCAGGGCCGTGCATCGTCCGGTCGAACACCGCCGCCGCCACGAAGCACGTCCCGGCGTAGATCCACAGGGTGCTCACCGGGCCGAACAGGTGGGCGAAGACCCCGCCGAGCGGCTGCCCGGCGATGATCCCGACGTTGAACGACGCGTACCACACGCTCATCACACGGCCGACACGGTCGCCCGGGATCGTGCGGAGCATGTACGAGAGCAGGCCGGTGAAGAACACGGCCGACCCGGCGCCGCCGAGGCCCCGGAACACCACGAGGAGCGTGAACGTCGGCGCCACGGCCGAGAGCGCCGTGCTCACCCCGACGACGAGGGCGCCGATCGTCACGGCCCGGCGCTCGCCCAGCCATCCGATGATCACCCCGGTGAACGGGTCGACGGCGAGCCGCGTGACCGAGAACGCCGCGACGAGCACGCCGACCGAGTCCAGCCCGACCCCGAACGTCCGGGCGTACAGCGGCAGGATCGGCGAGAGGATCCCGAACCCGACCATGATGATGAAGGTCCCGACCATGGAGGTCCGGATCTCCGGGATCTGGAGGATCTCGCGGACCCCGAGCCTCTCCCCCTCGCTCACGCGTCGCAGTCTACGGGCGGCCGCTTGCGGACAAGCCGACGCTCGGGTTGCATGGGGCCATGACGGACGGAGCGGACGGCGCGATCGCCGCGACGACCCTCGTCACCGCGCGCGGCCCCGGGCCGCTGCGCGGAGCCGACGCCGTCCCGCCGATCCAGTTCCACGGCGGCGCCGTCGCGTGGCGGGACGGCGTCATCACGTACGTGGGTCCGGCGGAGGCGCTCCCCGGCGCCGAGGCGGAGTGGCTCGAGGGGCGCACGATCGCGCCCGGCTTCGTCGACTGCCACACCCACCTGCCCTTCGTCGGCTGGCGCGCGGACGAGTTCGAGGCGCGGCTGACCGGCGCCACGTACCGCGACCTCCACGGCGGTGGGGGGATCTACCGCAGCGCCCGGCTGTTCGCGGGCGCGTCCGACGACGAGGTGCTCGCGTTCTGCCGACCGCTGCTCGCGGACATGCTCGCGCACGGCACCACGGCGCTGGACATGAAGACCGGCTACGGTCTGTCGATCGAGCGCGAGCTCCGTCAGGCGAGGCTCGCGCGACGCCTGGCCGCCGAGGCCGTCCAGACGTGCACGGTCACGCTGCTCCCCTGCCACGCCGTGCCCGAGGGCGTGGAGCGCGAGGCCTGGGTGCGCACGGTCTGCGAGGAGCTCATCCCGGCCGCCGCGACCGAGGGCTTGGCCGACGCGATCGACATCTACGTCGAGGACATCGCGTTCACGCTCGACGACCTCCACAAGGTCGCCGACGCCGCGCGCTCGGCCGGCTTCCCCCTGCGATGCCACGCCGATCAGCTCGGCCCGTCCGGCACCGCCGAGGCCGCGGCCGCGCTCCACGCTCGGAGCGCTGACCACCTCAACCATGTCTCGGCGGCGGGGATCGCGGCGCTCGGCGGCGGGGCCACCGTGGCCGTGCTCCTGCCCACGTCCACCCTGATGCTGCGATCGTCGCCGCCCGACGTGCCGGCGCTCCTCGGCGCGGGCGCCGTCGCGGCGATCGCGAGCGACTTCAACCCGGGGACCTCCCCCGTGCTCTCGATGCCCGAGGTCGTCGCGACCGCCTGCGCGCTCTACGGCCTCGCGCCGCTCGAGGCGCTCACGGCCGCGACGGCGAACCCGGCTCGCGTGCTCGGTCTCGAGCGGACGCACGGTACGCTCTCGGTCGGCGCTCGAGCCGACGTGCTGGTGCTCGACGGCGACGGGTTCCGCCAGGTTCCCTACCGGCCGGGGCACGACCCGGTCGAGCGGACGATCGTCGGCGGGAGGGTTGTGTGGGAACGGTGAGGAAGGGCCTCGTCGCGCTGCTCGTTCCGGTGCTCCTGGGGGGGGCGCTGTCGGGCGTCGCTGCGGCGCAGGAGACGCCGGCGGTCACCCTGGAGGCCTCGGCGGCGACGATCGTCTACGGCGAGCCCGTCACGTTCTCGGGCGCGGTCTCGCCGGCCGCCGGGGGCGAGACCGTCGAGCTCCGCGACGACGGCGACGCGGTCGTCGAGACGCTCGCGACGCGCCCCGACGGCACCTTCTCGACGAAGCTCGTCCTGAGCCGCACCACCCGGATGCGCGCCGTCTGGGGGGACGCCGTGAGCGAGCCGGTGGCCGTCCGGGTCCGCGCGGTCGTCACGGTCCGGATGAGCACGGTCCGGCTCTTCGACACCGTGAGGGTCAGCGGAACGGTCGCGCCGGCCGTCGTCGGGGGGACGGTCGACGTGGCGCTGCTGCGCGCGGGACGGCGCGTCCAGTCCAAGCACGCGCGGATCGGGGCGGCCGGCGGCTTCACGACGAGCTTCCGCGTCATGCACCCGGGCACGTACCGCGCTAGGGCGGCGTTCGCCGACGCCGACCACCTGCGCGGCTCCGCCACGACCGCGCCGGACACCACCCCCCTGCCGCGGCTGCGCTCGGGGTCGAAGGGCGTCTTCGTCCGTCTGCTCGAGGGACGCCTGCGCGAGATCCACTACCGGATCGTCGGCGTCGACCAGACCTACGACCACCGCACGGGGGACGCCGTCCTGGCCTTCCGGAAGGTCCAGGGCATGGCGCGCGAGTTCACCGTGACGGAGAGCGTCTGGCGCAGGCTGGCCGATCCGCGGATCCCGAAGCCGCGGCTGGACATGCGACGCTTCCACATCGAGGTCGACCAGTCGAGGCAGGTCCTCTACACGGTCGTGAACCGGAAGGTCACGAACGTGATCCACGTCTCGACCGGCGCGGGCGGCGCGACGCGCGACGGCCGTTTCCGCGTCTACCGAAAGCTCGCCGGCTTCAGCCCGAACCGCCTCTACTACCCGAGCTACTTCGACGGGCTCCGAGCGATCCACGGATGGACGGAGGTCCCGACGTATCCGGCGAGCCACGGGTGCGTTCGCGTCCCGTACTGGCACGCGAAGTGGATCTTCCGCCTCGCCGACATCGGCACGCCGGTCGCCGTCTACCACTCGTAGCCGGACGGCGTTCGCCGTACCGGCGGGGCGCCCATCGCGTCAGCGCAGGGGGCCGCCGAGCGCGTCCTCGGCCGCGGCGACGAGCGCGCCCGAGCGCACGAGCCCGACGGCCGCCCCGATGTCGGGTCCCAGCTCCCGGTCGGCGTCCAGGAAGGGCACGACCCCGCGGACCGCCTCGCGCGCCGCGCCGGTGGCCGGGGACGGGACGAGCGGCGCCCGCAGATCGAGCGCCTGCGCCGCCGCGAGCGCCTCGAGCGCCAGGACGACCTCGGCGTTGGCGACGACGTCGCGCGCGTGCCGCGCCGACGTCATGCCCATGCTCACGTGGTCCTCCTGGCCGGCCGACGACGCGATCGAGTCGACCGACGCCGGGTGCGCGAGCGTCTTGCTCTCGGACACCAGGGACGCCGCGGTGTACTGCGCGAGCATCAGGCCGGAGTTCAGCCCGCCGCGCTCGACGAGGAACGCCGGCAGCCCGTGGTTCATCGTCGGGTCGAGCAGGCGGTAGAGCCGGCGCTCCGAGATGCTCGCGGTCGGCACCACGGCGAGCGCGAGCGCGTCGAGCGCCACCGCGACCGGCTGTCCGTGGAAGTTCCCACCCGAGAGCACCTCGCCGGTCTCGGCGAGGACGATCGGGTTGTCCGAGACCGCGTTCGCCTCGACCTCGAGCACGCCGAGCGCGAACCGGATCGCCTCGCGCGTCGCGCCGTGAACCTGGGGCGCGCACCGGAGCGAGTACGCGTCCTGGACCAGGTGCGGGCTCTCGCGGTGCGAGGCGACGATCTCGCTCCCCCGCAGCAACGCCCGCAGGTTCGCCGCCGAGTCCGTCGGCCCCACGTGCGGTCGGAGCGCCTGCAGCCGCTCGTCGAACACGCGATCGGAGCCCATCGCCGCCTCGATCGTCATCGCGGCCACGACGTCCGCGGTGCGGACGAGGTTCGTGGCGCGCTCGGCCGCGAGGATCCCGATCGCGAGCATCCCCTGTGTCCCGTTCACGAGCGCGAGCCCTTCCTTGGCCTCCAGCGCGAGGGGTTCGAGCCCCGCCGCCTCGAGCGCCGGACCGGCGGGCAACGGACCCTGGTCCCCGAGCAGCTCGCCACGACCGAGCAACGGGAGCGCGAGGTTCGCGAGCGGCGCGAGGTCGCCGGACGCCCCGAGCGAGCCCTGCTCGGGCACCGCCGGCACGAGGTCGCGGTTCAGCATCTGGACCATCCGCTCGACGATCTCGACGCGCACGCCCGAGTGCCCGAGCGCCAGCATGTGCGCGCGGAGCAGGAGCATGGCGCGCGCCTCCTCGCGAGACAGGTGCGGCCCGACGGCCGTGGCGTGCGACCGGACGATCGCGAGCTGCAGCTCGGCCGCCTCGGCGGGATCGATCCGGACGTCCGCAAGGCTCCCGAACCCCGTGGTCACGCCGTAGACGGTCCGGCCGCTCGCGACCGCGTCCTCGACGACGACGCGGGCGGCGCGCATCCGCTCGGCCGCGGCAGCCGAGAGCCCAACCGGCGCTCCGCGCGCGACCTCCCCGACGTCGCGCAGCGTGAGCGGCTCGCCCAGGATCACCACCTCGTCAGGCTACCCCGCAGGCCCGCCGGCCGGACGCTGCTACGGTGGCCGCGTGTCGGACCCGATCAACCCCTACGACGACCTCGAGCCCGAGAGCCCGCGCGTCGAGCCCGCGGCGAGGACGAGCGAGCCGGGCGCGGTGACGGCGTTCCTGCGTGGGCTCACGCGCCGGTGCCCGCGGTGCGGCTCGGGCGGCATGTTCGGCGGATGGTTCACGATCCGCGACCGCTGCCCGCGGTGTCGCTTGCGGCTGCAGCGCGAGGAGGGCGGCTTCCTCGGCGCGATGACGATCAACTATGTCGTCACGGCCGCGATCTGGCTCGTCGTCCTCGTCGCGTGGCTCGTCGTGGATCTCCCCGACGTCCACGTCGCGGCGCTCACGATCGCGTCGATCGCGATCGCGGTGCTCGTGCCGCTCCTGTTCTTCCCGTTCGCGAAGACGGTCTGGGCCGCGGTCGACTACCTCGTGTACCGCTCGAGCCCCGAGTACGCGCGCGACGCCGCCGAGCGCTCCGAGGGCAACGGCGGCCGGTTCTGACGTCTCAGCCGAGCCACGGCAACCGGACGCCCCGCTCCCTCGCCACCTCGAGCGCCCGCTCGTAGCCGGCATCGGCGTGGCGCACGACGCCGGTGCCCGGGTCCGTCGTGAGGACGCGCTCGAGGCGCTCGGCGGCCTCGGCCGAGCCGTCGGCGACGACCACCATGCCGGCGTGGATCGAATACCCGATGCCGACGCCGCCGCCGTGGTGGACACTCACCCAGTGCGCGCCCGCGGCCGTGTTCACCAGCGCGTTGAGGATCGGCCAGTCCGCAATCGCGTCGGAGCCGTCGCGCATCGCCTCGGTCTCACGGTACGGGCTCGCGACGCTCCCGCTGTCCAGGTGGTCGCGGCCGATCACGATCGGCGCCGAGAGCTCGCCCCTCGCGACCATCTCGTTGAACCGCAGGCCGGCCTTCGCGCGCTCGCCGTAGCCGAGCCAGCAGATCCGGGCCGGAAGGCCCTGGTAGGCGACCCGCTCCTCGGCCATCTCGAGCCAGCGCCGCAGGCGCTCGTTCTCCGGGAACAGCTCTACGACGGCGCGGTCGGTCTTCTCGATGTCCTCGGGGTCGCCCGAGAGCGCCGCCCACCGGAAGGGTCCCTTGCCCTCGCAGAACATCGGGCGGACGAACGCCGGCACGAACCCCGGGTAGGCGAAGGCGCGGTCGCGGGCAAGGCCGCCGATCTCGGCCCCGGCGCGTAGGTTGTTGCCGTAGTCGAACACCAGGGCGCCGGCCTCGAGGAAGCCCACCATCGCGTCCACGTGCGTGGCCATCGACGCGTACGCGCGCCGCTCGTATCCGGCCGGATCGTCATCGCGAAGCGCGGCCGCCTCCTCGAGCGGCAGGCCGGCCGGGACGTAGCCGGCGAGCGGGTCGTGCGCGCTCGTCTGGTCGGTCACGACGTCCGGGAGGAACCCGCGCCGGAGCAGCTCGGGGTGGGTCTCGGCGCAGTTGCCGAGCAGGCCGATCGAGACCGCCTCCCCCACGGCCCGAGCCTCCTCGGCCCAGCGCACGGCCTCGTCGAGGTCCTCGGTCTCTCGATCGAGGTAGCGCGTCTTGATGCGGCGCTCGATCCGAGCGGGGTCGACCTCGACGCACAGCGCCACCCCGCCGTTCATCGTCACCGCGAGCGGCTGGGCGCCGCCCATGCCGCCGAGGCCGCCGGTGAGCGTGATCGTCCCCGCGAGCGAACCGCCGAACCGCTGCGTCGCGGCCTCGGCGAGCGTCTCGTACGTGCCCTGGAGGATCCCCTGCGTGCCGATGTAGATCCACGAGCCCGCCGTCATCTGGCCGTACATCGTGAGCCCTTGGTGTTCGAGATCTCGGAAGGTGTCCCAGTCGGCCCACTTCGGCACGAGCATCGCGTTCGAGATCAGGACCCGGGGCGCCATCGGGTGCGTGCGGAACACCCCCACGGGCTTGCCCGACTGGACGAGGAGCGTCTCGTCGTCCTCGAGCTCGCGCAGCGACCGGACGATCGCGTCGAACGCCTCCCACGAGCGTGCGGCGCGGCCGGTGCCTCCGTAGACGACGAGGTCGGCCGGCCGCTCGGCGACCTCGGGGTCGAGGTTGTTCATCAGCATCCGCAGGGCGGCCTCCTGCGGCCAGGACCGGCACGACCGCTCGGACCCGCGGGGAGCTCGGATCTCGCGTGCGCTCATCGAGCCCACCTCCACGCCGATGATAGTTGCCCGACCCGGGTCGCCGCGAGCGCGCGGGTGGATGGCGTGGCGGTCGAGGACGGTCAGGAGGTGCGACGGTCGACGGCCCACGAGGATCCCTCGTGGGCCTTCTTCGCGTAGGACTTCATCTCGCTCGCGACGGCGACGGCCTCGGCGTAATGCGAGTACGTCCGGCGCTCGGTCGTCGCGACGCCGATCGAGATCGTGATGACCGGGTACAGCTGGGTCTCGCCGCGGCGGCTCACGACCTCGATGCCGCCCCGCTCCCGCTCCGCGTCGTCGTAGAGCTGTGCGATCTGCGCGTCGAACCGTTCGATCGTGCGCTCGGCGAGCGTGGCCGCGATGTCCGCCTCGCACACGATGACGAAGTCGTCGCCCCCGACGTGCCCCACGAAAGCGGCCTCTCCCGCCACGTCCATGGCGACGTCCTGGAGCAACCGGGCGGTCGCCTGGATCACCTCGTCGCCGCGCATGAACCCGTAGTGGTCGTTGTAGGCCTTGAAGTGGTCGAGATCCGCGTACAGCACCGCGAACGGCGCCTGCGAGGCGCACCGCTGCTCGATCTCGTCGGCGATGCGGACGTTCCCCGGCAGGCCCGTGAGCGGCGACTGCGCCCGCATCTCGCGCGAGCGGCGCAGCGCCCCGCGGATCCGGGCCAGCAGCTCGGGCGTGTCGAACGGCTTCACGATGTAGTCGTCCGCGCCGACCGCGAAACCCTCGAGCTTGTCGGCCGACAGCCCACGGGCGGTGAGCATGATCACGCTCACCGTGGCCGTCCTGCTGTCCATCCGCAGGTGCCGCGTGAGCTCGAAGCCGTCCATGTTCGGCATCATCACGTCGGCGAGCACGAGCTCGGGGCAGCGCTCGCGCGCCAGGTCGAGCCCTCGCTCCCCGTCGTTCGCGACACGGACGTCGTAGCCGGCCGCGCGGAGCTCGATCTCGAGCAGGCGCGCGATGAAGGGGTCGTCGTCGACCACCAGGATCGACTCGCCCCCGGATGCCTCGAACAGTCCGTCGGCGTTCCCTCGCTCCGACCGGGCCTCGGCAAGCTCCTGTCCCATCCCCTTGGACATCGGCACGCATGGTGACCGGGTTGAAGGTCGTCTTCGGATCGGGCGCGTCGAGCCCGAGGGCCCGTCCGGACCGGCCGCGGACGCTCGGCCGTCCGCGTGGCACGATATGGCGGCCGCAGGGCTGAGGGGGCATCCGTGGAGATCCTCGATTCGTTCCTGGACGCGGTGGGCGATACGCCGCTCGTCCGACTCCGCTCGGTGACGCGCGGCGTCCGTCCGACCGTGCTCGCGAAGCTGGAGATGCTGAACCCGGGCGGCAGCGTGAAGGACAGGATCGCCCCGCGGATGATCGAGGCGGCCGAGCGAGCCGGGGTCCTCCGGCCCGGCGGGACGATCGTCGAGCCGACCTCGGGCAATACGGGCCACGGGCTCGCGATCGCCGCGGCGATCAAGGGCTACAAGTGCATCTTCGTGATGCCCGACAAGATGAGCGCCGAGAAGCTCGCGCTCCTGCGCGCGTACGGCGCCGAGGTCGTGATCACGCCCACCGCCGTCCCGCCCGAGTCGCCCGAGTCCTATTACCGCGTCGCCGACCGGCTCACCGAGGAGATCCCCGGCGCGTTCCAGCCGAACCAGTACTTCAACCAGGAGAACCCGGCAGCCCACTACGCCACGACCGGCCCCGAGATCTGGCGCCAGACCGACGGCGCGATCGACGTCTTCGTGTGCGGCGTCGGCACGGGCGGCACGATCACCGGGACCGCCCGCTACCTGAAGGAGCAGAGACCGGACCTCCTGGTCGTCGGCGCCGACCCGGAGGGCTCGATCTACTCGGGCGACGTCCACCCGTACCTCACCGAGGGCATCGGCGAGGACTTCTGGCCCGAGACGTTCGACCCGTCCCTCGTCGACCGGTGGGTCCGGGTCCTGGACCGGGAGGCGTTCCGCATGGCGCGGCGGATCACGCGCGAGGAGGGGATCCTCGTCGGCGGCTCGGCGGGCACCGCCGTCGTGGCGGCGCTCGAGGTCGCCGCCGAGCTCGACGAGACGACGACCGTCGTCGTGATCCTGCCCGACACCGGCCGCAACTACCTGTCGAAGGTCTACTCGGACCCGTGGCTGCTCCAGTACGGGCTGCTCGACCGGCCCGAGATCGTGCGGATCGAGGAGGTCCTCGCGGCCAAGCAGGGCGAGGTGCCGCCGCTCGTGACCGTGGCCGGTCGGGACAAGGTCCGGCAGGCGATCGACGTCCTGCAGGAGTACGGGATCTCGCAGGCCCCGGTGGTGCGCGAGCCGTCCGCGGACGTCGCGCACGTGGTCGGCTCGATCCAGGAGCGCGCGCTCCTCGACCGCATCTTCCGGGACCCCGACGCCCTCCAGGCGGACGTCGCCGAGGTCATGGGGCCACCGATCCCGATGGTCGAGGCGCACGACCCGGTCGAGGTCGCGTTCGGCGAGCTGCAGCGCGGCCC
>Ga0105095_10001970_pt1 | contig 10947 bp, 11 predicted proteins | sample PPLLak2March2015_2_FD_79180 | JGI IMG/M metagenome (GOLD analysis project Ga0105095, IMG submission 79180) | Freshwater sediment microbial communities from Prairie Pothole Lake near Jamestown, North Dakota, USA - PPLs Lake P8 Core (3) Depth... | ecosystem: Environmental > Aquatic > Freshwater >... | reverse complement strand
TGACGCCTCGCAGCGGGTCCTCCTCGCCGTGGTGCGGGCCATAGGATGCCAGGCGGGCACGCAGCCCACTGTGGCAAGCCCCAGGACGCTGCCGCCGGTCGACCCGGCACATCCGGCCGCACAGATCACACGCCTGCTCGCGGCGGCGCGCCTCGCGGGCCCGGGCGGCCAGCTCCCCGGATCGATGCAGCCCCAGGTAGGCGGGCTCGTGGTCCATCGCCTCCATCCTAGCAGACGCCGGCGCCCGCCCGCAACAGCTGTCACATGCGGGCATCGGCCCACGTTCTGAACGTGAGAGCCGGACCCGTCGGGGGTACCAAAGTCCCAGACTGGCGTGAACCTTGCATCCTGGCCCAGCCGGGGGGCGGCACCTCGCCGCCGCTTGGGGCCAGGACGGGCCGGATTGGGGCGCGCATGCCGCGAGACGCACGGGGCTCAGGGGAAGATCTGGTCCAGCGCATCAACGCGTTGGGTGAGCCGTACCGCCGCAACGCTATCGCCTGGCTGGAGGCCTGCACTCAGGAGCAGTTCGAGGATGTCGACTCAGACCTGCCCGCATTCCTGCAGCGCCTGACGCCCATCGTCAGGGACCGGTTCGTGCTCAACACTGGTGCGATTCTCGACGGCGCTGTGCGCTACTTCCGGCAGCGCAGCTGACCTCGGCGGCTGCCGGCAACCATCCGGAGCGGCCCGCCCGAATCAGTCCCAAGTGCTGTGACGCCCGCTACGGCACGCAGATCGGCGGAGGGGTCCCGCTGTAGGTCGGGTTGACAACCGAGGCGGTCTGAACGAAGGCGCTTCCGTTCCAGGTGTGTTCAAGGCTCTGGCGGTTGCAGGGACAGCAATTCGGCTCCCCGTACAGGTATACCGATTCTTCGAAGCGGATAGCGCTTCCGACCGAGGTCCAGCTCCCATGCACCCCGCCGTGCTGGTAGACCTCGACCATCGCTGCGCCGGTCCAGGAATACACGCTGAGCTCCAGCACCGCGCCGGAACCGCCATAGACCATTGGCACGACCACGAACTGCTGGCAGCCGCCGAATGCATACAGGCCGGCCTCGTCGGTGATCTGCCGGGTCATCGGGTCTCCGCCGGCGACGCTCCACACATTGATCCAGGCGGTCCCGTTCCAGGCGTCGACCCACGCGGTCTTCCCGGCGGCGCCAGCGTCCTCCAGGCGGAAGCGCTGGAACGTCCCGTCGCAGTTGAAGCTCACGCCGCCGGCAGGCGGCGCCGGGGTGGTGGCCGGCGGGGGCGGGGTGAGGGTTGGGCTCTCGCTCGTGTCTGTCGGCTGCAGTGGTGTGGCAAGCGGAGCCTCGCCCGTCGCCGTCTCGGCCGCAGAGAAGGTGGCGGCCACCGAGGTTGCCACGCGGTCGCCGCCGGTGTCGTCCGGGCCGGCGCATGCGATGACAGCCGCGGCCAGGGCCAGCGCGATCAGGGGAAGGCGATCGATGGCGGTGCGGTCGCGCACGTCAGGGTCCTCCTCCGATGGGCATGCCAGCCTCACAGCCAGGACGGCTCGGTGTAGCTCCCGAAGACGCCGCGCATGACGTCAATGATCTCCCCCAGCGTGGCATAGGCCCGCACGGCGGCCAGGATGTGCGGCATCGTGTTCTCGCTCCCCTGGCAGGCCAGGCGCAAGCGATCCAGCGCCTGTCCGACCGCGCCGGCGTCGCGCGTGCGGCGCAGCTCCTGCAGCCGTTCGACCTGCCGGCCGTAGCCCTGCGGGTCCATCTCCAGCAGGGGCACGCGCAGGGGTTTCTCGTCGGTGTAGGCGTTGACGCCTACGATGAAGCGCGTGCCTTCGTCGATCTCACGCTGGTAGCGATAGGCCGAGTCGGCAATCTGGCGCTGGAAGAAGCCGGCCTGAATGGCCGGCAGGACGCCGCCCAGTTCCTCGATGCGACGGAAGTATTCGCGCGCCTGCTGCTCCTGCCGATTGGTCATCGCTTCGACGAAGAAGGAGCCGGCCAGCGGATCGACGGTGTTGGCCGTGCCCGATTCCTCGGCCAGGATCTGTTGCGTGCGCAGGGCGATGGTCACCGCATACTCGGACGGCAGGGCAAGGGCCTCATCCAGCGAGTTGGTGTGCAAAGACTGGGTGCCGCCCAGGATGGCGGCCAGCGCCTGGACTGTGGTGCGGACGACGTTGTTCTCCGGCTGCTGGGCGGTCAGGCTGACGCCGGCAGTCTGGCTGTGGAAGCGCAGCAGCCAGGAGCGCGAGTCGCGTGCCCCGAAGGTGTGACGCATCTCGTGCGCCCAGATGCGCCGGGCGGCACGGTACTTGGCGATCTCCTCGAAGAAGTCGTTGTGCGCGTTGAAGAAGAATGAGAGACGCGGGGCAAACTCGTCGACCGCCAGGCCGCGCTCGAGTCCCCAGCGCACGTACTCCATCCCGTCCGCCAGCGTGAAGGCCAGTTCCTGCGCTGCGGTCGCGCCGGCCTCACGGATGTGGTAGCCGGAGATCGAGATGGTGTTCCACTGCGGCAGCTCGCGGGAGCCGTGCTCGATGGTATCCACCACCAGACGCATCGAAGGCTCGGGCGGGAAGATATACTCCTTCTGCGCGATGTACTCCTTGAGAATGTCATTCTGGATCGTGCCGCGCAGCTGATCGGGCCGCACGCCTTGCTTCTCCGCCGCGGCGATGTACATGGCCCAGATGACCGCTGCCGGCGAGTTGATCGTCATGCTGGTCGAGACCCGGTCGAGCGGGATCTCAGCCAGCAGGATCTCCATGTCCTTCAGGGAGGCGATGGCGACCCCGCAGCGGCCGAACTCTCCTGCGGCCTGGGGGGCGTCGGTGTCGTAGCCCATCAATGTGGGCAGATCGAAGGCGATCGACAGGCCGGTCTGCCCCTTCTCGAGGAGATATCGGAAGCGGGCGTTGGTCTCCTCGGCCGTCCCGAATCCGGCGAACATGCGCATCGTCCACAGCTTGCTGCGGAACAAGGTCGGATGGACGCCGCGGGTGAAGGGGTACTCGCCGGGTAGGCCTAGATCGCGCAGGTAGTCGAGATCGGGGACGTCCAGAGGCGTGTACAGGCCCTGGACAGGGTCGGACGAGGTGGTCAGGAAGTCGGTCCGTCGTCCGGGCAGCCGCGCCTGCGACTGCTGCAGGGTCGTTTCCTGCCATTGCTCCAGTGCCCGGCGAAGTTCGCCGAGCCGATCCTGATCATACATCCGGCGCTCCTCGAGTGGGTTGGCGGCATTATAGCATGCCGACCGCGCCGGAGGATCGGCGAGGCGGCCCGGTACCCGGGTCCCACCCACCTGGTGGCGCGACCCCGTCGGGCTTACAGTCGCCTTGCAGTTGGCCGTGCGGGCCGCTGCAGGCGTAACGCCGGTGCGCTGCCTTCGTTCTCTCGGTTGAAGCCAATCGAATACGGCCAGGCTGCCGAAAGGGCAAAGTCACCGAAAGGTGGCGGCGCAAAGCTACGGGTCTAAAGCCGGTCACCGGCCACGACTGCCAGCTGCCGAAGCACGTTCTGGAGGAGGCCCTTGAGGGGTTGCCTCCATGCCCCGTGGCGAGCCTGAAGCTCGGCGCCACGGGTTTTCGTTTGTCAGGCTGGCCGGCAAGGAAAACGGGTTCGGACGGAGTGGAAGGATGACAGAACCAGGAGGCCAGCAACGCCGATCGGAAAGCCGCCCGGGACAGGGGCTGGTCGAGTTCATGCTCGTCCTGCCGGTGCTCCTTCTGATCGTGCTGGGTGTGATCGAGGCCGGGCGTATGCTTCTGATCTACTCGGGCATGACCTCGGCCAGCCGCGAGGCCAGCCGCTATGGCGCCACCGTCGGCGACAACGGTTCCGGGACCCCTCGCTATCTGGACTGCCTGGGGATGCGCGATGCGGCGCGGCGCGTGGCCACCCTGACCACGCTGGCGGATGCGGATATCCAGATCGTCTACGATCACGGCGACCCGACCTTGCCGATCGCCTCCTGCGATGCCAACCCCCATCCAAACCAGATCAACCTGGGCGACCGTGTGGTGGTGACCGTCTCCACGGTCTATCAGCCGATAGTCCCGCTGGTGCCCCTTCCGCCGATGACCATCACCACGTCGACCGGGCGGACGATCCTGACCGAGGTCGCTGCCGGACCGACGGTGACGCTTGGAGGGCCGACCTCGACCACGGCGCCGACCGACACTTCGGTGCCGCCGACGGCCGGGCCGTCGCCCACACCGGAGGACACGCCCACACCGACAGTGCCTCCTACCGATACCCCTGGCCCGAGCCCGACGCCGACGATCACCAACACGATCGTCCCTTCGCCCACGCCGATCCCGCCGCCGACCAACCTGACCGTGACCTGCCTGAATGGGAAGCTGAGTTTCAACTGGTCAGTGGTCAGCGGTGCACATTCGTACAACATCTACCGGCTTGTCGATGGGAGCCCGCTGCACATCGCCATCGACAGCAATCCAGCCTGCAACAACTGCGGCACCATGTCTTCCGGGGAATCGGGTGTCTTCTACGCCACGACCGTCGTGCTCAGCCGAGAGAGTGCGCCGTCTAACCTGGTTAGCGTGACCTGTCCGTAACAGGACATCGAGGAGCGGGTCCATGTTCAAGAGAACCATTCGGAAGCGCCAAGGACGAAGCGAGCGCGGGCAGAGCCTGACCGAACTGGCTCTGGGGACCGTCATCATCATGATCCTGCTGGCCGGCACGATCGATTTCGGAAGGCTGTACTTCACCTACCTGGCGCTCCAGTCCGCGGCCGGCGAAGGCGCCGCCTACGGGTCGATCGACCCATACGACTGGGCCGGGATCGACAATCGGGTGCGCGGCGAGGCGCCTTCCGGCCTGATCGAATGGAGCACGGTCACCGTCACACCCGCGATCATTGGCCAGGCGTGCAGCGGAGGCGGCATTCGCGTCGACGTCGCCTACGACTTCACCATCATTACGCCGTTCCTCGGCGCGGTCATCGGCAGTCAGACGATCCCATTGCAGGCCACCGTGGTCGATACGATCCTGACGCCGACCTGCCCTTAGGCAGGCTCTCGGAGGGTATGGATGAGACTCAGACAGCATCGCAGCGAGCGCGGGCAATCGATCGTCCTCCTGGCCTTCGCCTTCATCGGCATGCTCGGCTTCGCCGCGCTGGCGGTCGACGGCGGTCTTCTGTACACCGAACGACGCCGGGCGCAGAACGGGGCCGACGCCGCCGCCCTCGCCGGCGCGCTGGCGATCGTCTATGACAACGATCCCTTCAGCGCCGCCTTCGCGCGCGCCGCAGACAATACCTACGACAACAACGGCACCTACAACTGGGTCGAGGTCTACAATCCGCCCGCTCACGGCCCGTACACGGGCAATCCGGAATATGTCGAGGTGGTGATCACGGCCAAGGTGGATACCGTCTTTGCGCATTTCGTCTACGCCGGAGAGCTGCGCACAACGGTCACCGCCGTCGCTCGAGCGCGGCCGGGCTCGATCGCCCCGCTGCTCGACGGGAACGCCATCGTCGGCCTGTCTCCCAGCGGCTGTTCGGTGGTGTGGACGCACGGCAACTCGACCGCCACGGTTGAGGGAGCGGGCGTGTTCGTCAACTCGGACGATCCGGACTGTGCCTTCCGCGCCAGCGGCGGCAACACCTTCAACGTGACCGACGGCGCCATCAGCGTCGTCGGCGGGTTCGAGATCGCCAACAACTCTACCGTCTGGCCGGTCCCCACCTCCGGCGCCACACCGGTCGAAACGCCGGTGATCCCGGCGCCGACCTGCGCCGGGAACGCCACCATCGACGCCGGCACCGGCATCATCACCGCCGGCTACATCGACAGCTTCAACTTCCACGGGGGGACGTGGACGCTGCAGCCGGGCATCTACTGCGTCGACAACGGCTTTGCCGTCAACGCCGGAACGATCCTGACCGGGACCGACGTGACGATCTACGTGATGACGGGCGACGTGAGCTGGGACGGTGGGGCGGAGCTGCACCTCGATGCCCCGAACAGCGGGGACTACGCCGGCCTGCTCCTGTATCAGGACCCCACCAACAGTGACAGGGCGACCATCAACGGTAACTCGGCCTCGACCTTCACCGGGACGATCTTCGTGCCCGGCGCTGAGGTGCAGATCGCCGGGACCGGCGCAACCGACGGCTTTCACTCGCAGGTCATCGGCTGGAAGGTCGACCTGACCGGCACGAGCGACACCCATATCATCTACGACCCGGCGGAGAACTACCAGGAGCGCGAGCCTCCGCGGGTCGATCTCTCGCAGTAGGCGCGCGGGCGGGGAAGCATGCGCAGCGCGGTGGGCGGATCATTCGAGGGCGGCAGGAAATGGATGCCATGAGCGCCATGTCCCTCCCGCTTGTCTCGCTCAGACATCCCCCAGTGGTGGATGGAGAGGCCGACCTGCTCCTCCTGGCAGCCGACGGGGATGCCGAAGCCTTCGGGCGCCTGTACGCACGCCACCTGCCCGTACTCTACCGCTACGCGTTGGCGCGACTGGAGGACGAACACGAGGCCGAGGATCTGGTCGAGGCGGTCTTCCTGCAAGCCTGGGAGACCCTGCCCGCCTTCCGCATCGGCGAGTTCGCCTTCAGCGCCTGGCTCCATCGCGTGGCGCACAACCTCATCGCCGCACACCGGCGCGAGCGCCACTCGCCTGAGACCCTGACCGATGAAGCGATCGAGGACTCTGAAGTGGAAGACCCCGGCGTCTGGCCGGAAGAGGCTGTGCTGGCCAGCGAACGCAGGCAGTGGGTGCGGGGTGCGTTGGCCCGATTACGCCCCGAACATCAGCAGATCCTGGCCCTGCGCTTCGTGAGCGGGCTGAGCCACGCCGAAGCCGCCGAGGTCCTGGGAGTGAACCCAGGCACGGTACGTGTCCTGCAGCACCGCGCCCTCAAAGCGCTCCTGGCAGGTCTGCAGGGTGAGGAGGGGTAGCAGCATGGCAGTCGTGTCGATAGACGAAGCGCTGGCCTGGTGTCTGGAATCGATCGAATCGGGAGACCACTCGCGCCGGGAGTGCCTGGAGCGCTATCCGGGACTGCGGGCGGATCTGGAGCCGCTGCTCGACCTGGCCGGTGAGCTGCGCGCCATGCCCTACGCGCTGCCGTCAGTCGATTTCCGTCTTCGCCTGCGCAGCCGCCTGATGGCGCAGGCGCGTGGGCGGATGGTCCCAGCCCGCAACCATCCGCGACGGCCCGCGCGCGGCGGCTTCCTGCGCCGGGCGGGTGCCTGGGCTCCGATCGGCGCCGTCTTCGTGGCACTATTCGCCACTGTCGGCGCCGCCTCCGCCTCCGCCGACGCGCTACCCGGGGACTTCCTCTACCCTGCCAAGCTGATGGTAGAAGCCGCCCAGGAGCTCCTGACCTTCGACGCGCAAGCGGAAGCGGCATTGCACCTGCGCTTCGCCGACGAACGACTGATGGAGCTCGAGGCGCTGGTCGAGTCCGGCCGACTCGGCGAGCTGGATGGGCTCGTGTTGGCGTTCGAGTATCACTGGGCAGAGGCCCAGATGGCGGACGGCACGCCTGGCGTGGGCCTGGGGATCGGGGAGATCCCCCCGGGTTTCGCGGAGCACGTTCAGGTTCTGACGGGCGTGCTGTTGCGGGCGCCTGAGTCGGCCCAGCCGGCCCTCCTGCGAGTTCTCGTGCAGGCCGAGGCGGCGCTGTCCCAGGGCCCGGGGCGCTCCGGCGCGGCTCCCGGACACCAGGACACCCCGCCAGGTCAGGCGGACGAGACCGCCGAACCGCCGTACGATCACGGCCGGCCGTCGGACGTGCCCGGCAGTCCTCCGGAGACGCCCCCGGGTCAAAGCGGTGACCCCGGGAATCCGCAGCAGACTCCTCCGGGCCAAGCGGGGGAGCCAGGCAATCCCAATGCGACGCCGCCGGGTCAGTCGGAAGGGTCGGGCAACCCTCACGGGACGCCCCCGGGACAGGTGGACAAGTAGCCGGCAAGACCCATCTGCGCGTGGACCCAAACGGCCTGCGATGGGCTTTCGCCCTCCGCAGGCCGTTCAACTTCGCCTAGCTGAACGAGCGCGCCGGCGCCGGGTCAGTGCGGGGACCGGTCAGGCTGCTTCGTAGAGCTCGACCAGGACGCCGCGAGTGCTCTCTGGATGGATGAAGGCCATGCGGCGCCCATCCTGCCCCGTCAGCGGTTCCACATTGATCAGCCGGATGTTCTGAGCCTTCAATCGAGCCAACAGGCCGTCCAGGTCCTCGACCTCCAGGCAGACATGGTGCATGCCCGGGCCGCGTTTAGCCAGGAAGCGCGCCACCCCGCTGTCCGCGCTCGTTGGAAGCACCAATTCAATCTGAGAGTCGCTGATGGGTAGGAAGGCGACTCGCGACTCCTGGTCGGGGACGTCCTTCACCTGGCTTAATTCCAGCCCGAGGCCGTCCCGCCAGAAGGTCAGGGCGGCTTGGATGTCGTCCACGACCAGCGCGACGTGGTGAACGCGTCGGATAGTGGGCATGCGCATCTCCGGTGCCGGGGCTCCGCTCACAGCGTGGCCGGGGGCTGGTATTCTCCCCAGACGCGGCGCAAGACGGCGCAGATCTCCCCCAGTGTCAGATCGGCTTCCACGCAGGCGATCAGGACCGGCATCAGGTTCTCGTCGCCGCGCGCCGCTTGTTCGAGCGCCTCGAGGCGCGCCGCGGCCGTGCCCGCCCCGCGCCGGGCGCGCAGCCCCGCCAGCCGCTGGCGCTGCGCCTGTTCCACGGCCGGATCGACCGTGAGCCGCTCCAGGTCGACGTTCTCATCGACCTTGAAGGCGTTCACCCCGACGACGATCTCCTGACCGAGCTCGATGGCCTGCTGCGCGCGATAGGCGGCTTCCTGGATCTCGCGCTGCATGAAGCCCTGTTCGATGGCGGCCAGCGCGCCGCCGATCTCATCGATGCGGGCGAGGTAGGAACGGGCGCGCTCTTCGATCTGATCCGTCAGCGATTCGACGAGATACGAGCCGGCCAACGGGTCGACCGTGTCGGCCACGCCGGATTCGTGCGCCAGGATCTGCTGGGTGCGCAAGGCGACGCGCACGGCGCGCTCGCTCGGCAGCCACAGCGCTTCGTCCATACTGTTGGTGTGCAGCGATTGCGTGCCGCCCAACACGGCTGCCAGCGCCTGCAGGGCGACCCGCACGACGTTGTTCTCCGGCTGCTGCGCGGTGAGCGTCGAGCCGGCCGTCTGGGTATGGAATCGCAACCGCCAGGAGTCCGGGTCCCGAGCCTGGAAGCGGTTGCGCATCAGGTCGGCCCAGATGCGGCGGGCGGCCCGGAACTTGGCCACCTCCTCGAGCAGGTTGTTGTGGGCATTGAAGAAGAAGGCCAGCTGCGGGGCGAAGTCGTCGATCGCCAGGCCGGCCCGCAGCCCGGCCTGCACGTAGGCGACGGCGTTGGATAGCGTGAAGGCCACCTCCTGCACGGCGGTCGCCCCCGCCTCGCGGATGTGGTAGCCCGAGATCGAGATCGTGTTCCAGTGCGGGACGTGCGCCCGGCAGTAGGCGAACACGTCCGTGATCAGGCGCATGGCCGGGGCGGGGGGGAAGATGTACGTCCCGCGGGCGATGTACTCCTTGAGGATGTCGTTCTGGATCGTGCCGCGCAGGCGCTGCTCTTCGATCCCCTGTCGGCGGGCGACGGCGATGTACATCGCCAGCAGGATCGCCGCGGGGGCGTTGATGGTCATGCTGGTCGAGACCCGGTCGAGCGGGATGGCTTCGAAGAGCCGGGCCATGTCCTCCAGGCACGAGATCGACACGCCGACCTTGCCGACCTCGCCCACGGCGACCGGGTCGTCGGCGTCGTAGCCGATCTGCGTAGGCAGGTCGAATGCGACCGAGAGTCCGGTCTGACCCTGCTCGAGCAGGAAGCGGTAGCGGCGGTTGGATTCCTCAGCCGTGGCGTAGCCGGCGTACTGGCGCATGGTCCACAGGCGGCCGCGGTACATGGTCGCCTGGATGCCGCGCGTGAAGGGGTAGTCGCCCGGGAAGCCGATGCGTTCCAGGTAGTCGGGATCCGGGTCGGGCGGGAGGTAGAGCCGCTCGATGGGGATGCCGGAGGAGGTGGCGAACTCGGGTCGGCGCTCCGGCGCGGTCCGCAGCAGCGGATCGACCACCTGCTCCTGCCAGCGGCGGCGGGCGCTTGTCAGACGTTCGGTCATCGTGCAGCTCCCCAGCCAGGATCAGCTCAAGGTCACCAGGACCTGACCCTGATCGACGCGATCGCCGGGGCGGATCCGCACCTGTGTCACGGACCCCTGGCGAGGCGCCTTGAGCTCGTTCTGCATCTTCATCGACTCGAGGATCACCAGGATGGCGCCGCGTTCCACTTCCTGCCCGGCTTCGACCGGTATGGCCACGACCAGGCCGGGCATGGGCGCCTTGAGCTGGAAGTCGCCGCTCGAGAGCGCCAGCCCGCCGGTGGCTTCGCGCAGGCGCCGCTGGCGTTCGTCCTCAACGGTCACCTGATAGAGCCGCCCGACCATCAACACCGAGAGGCCGTTCTGCTCCGGGTAGACGTAGGCTTCATGCGAGCGCCCGTCGACGATCAGCGAGTAGACCGGCTCGCCGGCGACGGACTGGAAGTCGACCTCGACGCGCTCGCCGTTGACCAGGATCTCGCGCTCGGACTTGACCTCGATCTCGAAGGCCTGCTCGTCGACGGTCGTCAGGTACTTCATCGATTCATCCTATCCGCCCGGCCGTTTCTCATCGGTGCATCCGCTCCCAGCGTCCGACCCATTTCCAGTTGCTGGTATCGCGCTCGCCACGGCGCACGATCTGCGAGGCTTGCTGCCCCTGGCGGTGGGCGACCAGCGTGGCCAGGATGGCAGCGATGTCGGGCCGCACCACTTTGCCCTCCTCGGCGGCATCGATCGAGAAGCGTTCCTCGACAAAGCGCGTGTCGTACTGGCCGGCCATGAAGCGGGGCGACTCGAGAATGCTCTGGTGGAAGGGGATGTTGGTGCGCACG
>Ga0105095_10001969_pt1 | contig 10948 bp, 27 predicted proteins | sample PPLLak2March2015_2_FD_79180 | JGI IMG/M metagenome (GOLD analysis project Ga0105095, IMG submission 79180) | Freshwater sediment microbial communities from Prairie Pothole Lake near Jamestown, North Dakota, USA - PPLs Lake P8 Core (3) Depth... | ecosystem: Environmental > Aquatic > Freshwater >... | reverse complement strand
GAGAAAATAAAATGAATGGACAACCTAGTGTGCTTTCGGCTATAACCTACTTCGACCCGAACAAACAACTCTTGAAAGATTGGTTATGGAAAATATTCAATGTATCTCTATTAAAAGACCATCGTACTTTAGTAACCAGAGGTGGGAATTATGCTGGTTTCTTTGTGAAGTCAGGAACATTCTATTATGCAACTTTAATTCATCCAAAGGGGTCATAAATGTTAATAAATATAAATAGAGTTAATCATATTGTAACAGTTGAAAAACAAACAGGCGACCCTGTTTTCAAATCAAGTAATTGGGCATCGGCAGAGTCTACTTTTCTTTATTATATAAAGAAACAATTGCAAAGCGCAGGTTATGACTGTATCAAAAAGAGCATGTGGAAAGACGGTCATTTGGTTGATGATAACCAACAATATATTCGAGACCGCAAAGGAGAGTGGTGTATTTACAATGATGCTTATGCGGTGTATGATGCGGCATGGAAATTCAACAAAGAAGGATTAGTACATTTACGCTATGAGGATTGGAAATAAAATGAAAATAAAACCCAAAGAATTTGAAGAAGTGGTTATGGATATAATTTATAAACTTGACGCGGACCGTTTTGCCGAGATAGGGGCAGAACTGGTTGGCGGGGAATGTTGGTTCAATGCGACTGAAATGGTATATGTTTTTACCCCAAACGAAAGTTATTGTGATGCTTTTGGAAAAGCGGAGGAATAAAATGAAAAATATTATACTTTGCACTCACTGTGGAAAACCAACTTCTTTTGAACGAATGAAGGAAGAGGAACCCCACGAAGGAGAAGTATGTGATATTTGCGATGATTGGATTTGTTGGGATTGTATGGATTGGGGAAAATCCTGCATGAATGGACACGATGTTGTTTGCAAAGAGTGCGCAAAAATGGAATATGTGAAAGAAGGGGTAGCACAATTAGTAAAATCTATCTTTAATGGTGAGTATGATGATTTTCTAAGACATCCTACCGATTTTGGAGAAGAATAAAATGTATGTAAAATATTCTGAACAAGACAAAGAAATATTTTTTAAATGTTTGAACGATTATAAAAACGCAATTGAAGGAAGAGACGGGCTTTCTATCATCATGGAGGCAGTAAAAGTTATTCGTGCATCAAAAAATGTTCCTAAATCTTATAGACGATATATTAATCAAGCCATGAGACGAGGGGGACAACTAAATCGAGAGGATAATCTCGATTGGTAAAAATATCAAATAAAACTTGACTTTTATTAGACTATGTATTATAATTAAGCAAAAGGAAAAAACAAGAATGAAACTATTGAATGAGCCGAACGGAAATAAAATAGAATACTCTCAATTAAGAAAAAATAAAACACAAGGAGAGTGGTCAGATTGCGGAGATGCTTGGTCTTTACAGGATTTGATTGAGAATTTAGAGCAGGCAATTAAAAACGGTTTACTGCCCGATGATTTTCTTGACGAAGATAAACACTATGGTCTTAAGCTTATTCTCGAATGGGGTGAAGATACAGGTTGACTTTTATTAGGTTATGTGTTATAATTAAAAAAGGAGATAAAATGAACTTACCATTATTAGATAAAATTTTTACAAATACTACTCTCAGCCTGACATTCAAAGAGGCTAAACAAAAGGCTTTTTTGTTTTATAAATTAGCAATAGAAAACATCGAAGAGCCAGATGATTTGGAAGATTATTGGATTACACTTTCACCAGAATGGGATTTGAATTTATATAGTGGTGACCTCTTTGGGACAAAGCCCGGAACACAAATGTCGTTATACGAAACAGAGAAGAAAGTTGGCGGTCTTTATGATACCAATGGGCAAAGTTTTATTCGTCTTGATGTAGGCGAAGGATATTCCGAAAAGATATAAACACAATATATCGAAGATTATTAGGAGAAATCATGACTAAATTTGACCTTTATAATGTATTATGCAATATAAACGATATTGTATTAGAAGAGCAATATGGTCCAGAGACAAAACTAAAAGAAATTAAAAAATTGCTAAATTGGACATTTCCTCAAATTGACCCGGAAATGTTAGAAAAAGATATTGACATATAATTGTTTGTATGTTATAATAAAAGATAAGGAAAGATTAAAATGGGAAAAACAGTTTATGTTTGCGAATATTGTGGAGTTACCGACATTGAAATTTTAGTATGGCAAAATCCGAATACCGGAGAAGTAACAGGCGATTATGACGAAGGACACAGGCAATGCTTTTGTAATAATTGCGGGGAAGAATCCCACTTTGTAATGATTGACGAAAACGAATTGGTCAATATCGCTATGTTTGAGGAAAAATAAAGTGGATACAATAACCAAGTAGAATTAATTACTTGACTTTTATTTGGTTATGTGTTATAATTGTAAATAAGGAGAGAGTAAATGAACTATCTTAATAATCCCATCACTGACTATTGGCTAAAATATTATTTAGACCGAGAGATTGGTTTGTGTATGCTTTGCGGAAATACGGGAACGATTGATTTAACAAACGTTAAAGACCCTCAGGGACATTCATTGAATGTAGGATATACTACTTATTGTATTTGTCCCAATGGGCAAAGCCTTCGCCATATCAGAGGAGACGAATAAACAAATGATTAAAACTTTATATCATAAAGATAGTGTAGGAAAAATTCGTGTTTGGACCATCGAGGTTACTCACGGTCCTATTTCCAGTAAAACCGTTATTGAAACAGGTCTGTTGGATGGCGCAAAAATACAGAACATTACCTATATTGACGAAGGTAAGAATTTTGGCAAGACCAATGAAACCAACCACCAAACACAGGCACTCGCAGAAGCGCAAAGTAAAATCACAGCCCAATTAAAAAAAGGCTATGTTGAAAAAATAGAAGATGTGAGAGAATCATCTATTTTGGGTTCGGGTATTCCTACGCCTATGCTTGCTAATAAACATCACCCCACAGGCGAACAAAAGGGGAGTAAAACGCTTTCCGAAATGAAAATTTTGGGCAAAGAAATTATTGTACAGCCTAAGTTGGATGGCAACCGCTGTTTGATAAAAGTCAAAGATGGGGTAGCTGTGATGTATTCTCGGTCTGGTGATGTTATGCCAGTGCAATTAGAAAACATCCTTAGTGATGTTTTGAAAACCTATGTTAAAAGACCAGACTTTATACTTGATGGAGAATTATATTCTGATAAATTTTCCTTTAATAAGCTGAACGGTCTTATCAAGCGTGTTACCGTGAGCGATGAAGATATTGAAGAAAGAAAGAACATTAAATATCATTTGTATGATGTTATGTCAGACGAAGGTTATGAAAAGAGAAATGCTTTTCTACAAAGATTTGCGTCAAAGAACATCATCGTTATACCTAGCTACACTATTATAGCAGAAGATGAAGTTATCAAAGATTATTTGGAAGTATTTTTGGCATTAGGACATGAAGGTTTGATGATACGCCAATTGCACATGCCTTATGAATATAAGCGCACTTGGCAATTATGCAAAGTAAAAGTATTTGAGGATGAGGAATTTGAACTCGTTGGTTTTGAAGAAGATAAGCGAGGTGGTTTTGTTGGTGCTTTTACTATGCAGATTGGAGATAGCACATTCAACGCAGGTGCATCTGGACAGTCAGAAGAAGAACGTGCTTACATTTGGACACACCAAGATGAATTTATTGGAAAAATGGCTACGGTCTGTTTCTTTGGGCGTTCTGAATATGGTGTACCACGTTTTCCGAAGTTCAAAGGGGTAAAGTAACTAACCCTTGACTTTTATTTGATTATATGTTATAATCTTTCTATAGAAAGGAAATAGAATGAACGAACAGCCACTATACTTAATTATGGTTACTTCTGATATAAATCATAACAAATTTTACCGTATGATACCCGAAGGAAACACCTTTAGGGTTGAGTACGGGCGCATCGGTAATGATTATGTTGCTACAGATAGCTATCCTATTAGTATGTGGGATAAAAAGCTGAATGAAAAACTGAAAAAAGGTTATATAGACCAAACACGTTTAGTTGCTACACCTACGGTTGCGAAAAAGGATAAACAATATATTGATATTGCTATAAAATCAATCGCAAGTATTGTTTCTCGATTACAGTCGTTTGCTCGACAGGCTATTAGTGATAATTATACTATCACATCAAGTAAAGTTACGCAAACAATGATAGACGAAGCACAAGACTTAATTGACCGCCTTAACTTAACTGATAACAGACAAAGAGAATTTAATAATATTTTGCTTGATTTATTTAGAACAATCCCTCGTAAGATGGATAAGGTTGTCAACTATCTCGCCTATGAAGATGATGATTATCGTAAAATTTTGCAGCGAGAGCAGGACTTATTAGACGTTATGCGTGGACAGGTTGTGCAACAACAAGTAGACATTGACGATGGCGATACTTCCATAGAAGCCAAACAAACACTATTGGAAGCACTCGGTTTGCAAATATTTGAAACTGACAATCAAGATAAAAGCACAATCAAAAGTAAACTTGGCGAATTGCAACCAAAGTTTAGTAATGCATGGAAAATTATCAATAATAAAACACAGAGAAATTTTGATGAATTTACTCTAAAAAATAATATTGACAACAAGCAACTATTTTGGCATGGTTCACGAAATGAGAATTGGTGGAGTATTATAAACTCAGGTTTAATCCTTAGACCTAATGCTGTTATTACTGGAAAGATGTTTGGGGAAGGCATTTATTTTGCCCCAAGCGCAAAGAAAAGTTTTGGTTATACATCTTACAGTGGTTCTTATTGGGCGAGAGGAAGTTCTAATTTAGCTTTTATGAGTTTGTTTGATGTCGCCTATGGAAAACCTTATGATGTATATAGTCATGGTGATTATTACCACTTCAATTATGAAAAACTGCAACAAACAAAATCCAATGCTAATTGCTTGCACGCGCACGCTGGAACAATGTTATATAACGATGAAATAGTTGTTTATAAGGAAAATCAAATTACAATAAAATATCTGGTTGAATTAACCTAAATAAACCCTTGACATATAATTGATTGTATGTTATAATAAAAAGAAAAAATGGAGAAACGAAAATGAACAAAAATACAAACGAAGTAAAAAACAATGTAAGTTATGGTAGGGCTTATATCGGCTTTACCGAAACCAACCTGCTAACCGGAGAAATGACAAATGGCAAATTCCTGTTGCTGGATGGGTTTGAAGGCAAGATTTATTCATCTGACAAGTATGTTATCGTTCTATTGGCAGATGGCAGCAAGGGTATTTCCAAGTGCGAAGAAAGCGATACCTTTAGTTACAAGAACGGTTTGAAAATTGCTTTCAATCGTGCTCTAATGGAACACATCAAGAAAGAGACCAAAAAGCTGTATGGTAAGAGAAAACCCGCACCAAAAACCAAAGTGGTCCCCGATACAGCAAATGCAACTACTTAAATAAAACTTTTGTATTGGAATAAATAAGGAGAATATAATAGACATGGAAGAATTTGATAAATATCTCAAAGGTAAAGAAGTTGACCATGTGGAATGTTTATATGAAAACGGAAATGAATATTATATTGTTAATTTTACCGATAAGAATACAAAGTTGAAAATAGAGGTTGGGGAGAGCGGTGGTTTTTTCATTGGTGTAGAAAAAGATGGAAAAATTATGTTCGGCACAGGGTTTGATGTAATTTATGAAAAAGAACAGGTTGACAGTTGATTGATTGTGTGTTATAATCAGTACATCTTGAATAGAGGAGAGAATAAAATGTACGATGACAGCAAATACAAAATGAAACTGACCGCATATAGAGATGGGACTTACGAGAAAACGGGAGATGTAGAGGTCTCGGTTAGTGATGTTGCCAGAACCTTTACCGATGAGCAATTTGCTGAAATGCTTGGTGATTATATGAATTGCTATTGTAACGAATACAAAAGAGGGCAAGAAATTGGCAAGCTGCTACAATCTCAACATCGTACTTTGCAAGGTTCTGTAGCCCGTCTTTTATTGGGTATGCTCGTAGGTATTGGGGACACAGAATACTTTGATGCACGCAACGAAAAGGCTGTAGCTTTAGGAAAACAGTTGAAAGAAATGATTGAAACGGGCGAGTTGAATTTTGGATATATGATTTAGAATTTCCCTTGACTTATAAGAAATTGTATGATATAATCGAGGAAAAGGAGAGTGTAAAATGTCTTGGAAACCAGAAGTATTTGCGGAACGAGAATGGACAGGAAACGGTCTAGTGTTTGAAACTAAGGAAGAAGCTGAACGTTGGGCAAGAGATTTGCTTTTCCGTTGGTTCGTGCCTACCGATAGTCGTGCCGTTGAAAGCAACCAACCTGTAAACTACAAACTCAATTTTGAAACAGGAGAGATTACAGCGGTATAATTTCTCCCCCGATAATTCCGTCGGGAATTTTCCCCCGAAGATTTCCGACGGTATTTTCCCCCGAGATTTTCCCCCGAGAAAAGGAGAAAAAATGGACGAATACAATTTTACTGGAATAGAAACAGAAAGACAAGATTGTGTTGACGACGCTTGCTACGATTTGATTTGTGGGTTTTGTCCCAACGGTTTAGAAGATATCGAATGGAATATCGAACTAATTGGAAAAATCAGAGACGCATTACAGGAAGTATTGGTAGATGATTTGAAACTGATGACCGAACAGGAGTTTTATCCTTATCGAGAATGGAATAAAGACGGAAACATCGTTCTTGAACCAAGCGAAAGTCCCGAAGGATTTGTAATCAGCGACCAATTTGGAAAAATGACACAAGCCGTTGAAGATGTTGTTGGTGCTTTGAGTGCTCAAGAATTTGGGGATTTGGTTGGTGAACTTTTCGGAGGCACTTGCCGTTATATTAGCAATTACAGGTTTTTGTTTACCCCCAACTCTGACTATCAGGGTGGGTTAGACGATATCAAGGAAAACAAAAATGGATGATACTGATTTGGAAGATGAGGCAGATAACGAAGTATATGGAGAACCCATCGATATCGAGGGAGTAGCAATGGAATGGACAGATTGCCCATATTGCCAATATCGTTTTGCTGTTCAAACAAAATATCTGGATAATGTAGATAGCGGGGTTCATTGTCCAATGTGCTGCATGGAGGTAAACTTCTAATGGGAAAGAAAATAAGGGAAAGAGAAAGTAAATTGATACATGGTACGGCAGTTTCTACCATGTTGGGGAAAAACACAAGGATTGTCTGTCTCACTGAAGAAGGCGAAAGATTCACCATCCCCTTTAAATTGCTTTTCAATTTAATTGATAGATATGATTGGACGATTGAAAAGTTCGGACAGTTCAATCGTGCAGTAAGTTTTGAGAATACAATTGAAGGAGGAATGTTCGGCTAAAATTAAACCAAGAATTAATTCAGGAATTAAACAGGAATTAATTCAGGAATTAAACTTCTAAGGAATTAAACCGGAAGATATTCATCGTGGAGGATGAGTGGCTTCCGGTTTTTTCTTGTCTAGACAAATTCAATTTGGTCAATTCGGATAGTTTTGGTGGGAATTCGGACCCGGTCCCAATCCCGACAAAAACGGTCTGAATTGGGAGATTGTCACTATTTTATAAAAGTGACACTTGACAAATTCTGAAAAGGTGGTATAATACAAACATGAATAAAAAACTCACCTTCTCAACAGGGAATACTAAACTATTAGAATTAGCACATTATAAAGGTTGCAAGGTTACATCTTTTGACTTGCCAGCCGGACATACTTGTCCTATGGCTGACCAGTGCCACTCATTTGCAGATAAAATTACAGGTAAAATTACCGATGGTGCAAACTGCAAGTTTCGTTGCTATGCCGCCAGCATGGAAGCAAGATATTCTGCATCACGTAAAGCACATTGGCGCAATTTCGAGGCGATTGCATCTTGTAAAACATCTGATGATATGGCTAATCTAATTTTAGCACAATTGCCCGATGGTGTGAAAATTGTGCGTATACACGCAAGCGGTGATTTTTTTACACGCAAGTATTTCATGGCATGGGTAAAAGTAGCACAAACTAGAACCGATATTCAATTTTTTGGTTATACCAAGATTTTACCCTACGTCAAAGCAAATAAGCCTGAAAATTTTCGTTTGACCTATTCCTTTGGAGGAAAATTGGATAGCAAAGTAACTTGCGAACCAGTTGCCTATGTTGTAAAAAATATTGCAGAGGCGATTGTAAAGGGACTAAAACCAGCTTGTATAGACAATCCTTCCGATGATTTTGATTTTATCATGGAAGGTAGAACATTTGCGCTATGCTTGCATGGTACACAGCCAGCTAAGAAAAGAGGATAAACATGACTAAAAAAGTCCTAAAACGATTTTTATATATAACAGATTGTAGGGATTGGCTTTATAATAAAATCGTTTATAAAAATTTACCTACTCCCCCTCCGGGCTTTTATTGGGGTATTGCACAAGATGGAGGGCATATATGGTCATACCCTCGCAAAGAATATCCTATGGCAACCTATGTACACATAGAACTTAGGGAGTTATAAACACCCAATTCAGACGAAATTGGTCTGAATTGGGACCCGGTCCGAAATAAGACCAAAATGGTCAGATTTGAATTTACCCTTGACAAATTATGAAAAGGTAGTATAATATTTTTATGAATAATTATCTAACAATCAAATTCCGTTATTTTTTCGAGTGGACATTGAAACAGTATATTCAAGATATTCGCTTTCATGTATACAAACATACCATGTTTGTCGATGATATTGCTTTGAATATTATAATTCTTGATAAAACAAATAATTATTGGTCATGGTCATTTGGTCTATTGAAACCAGACAAAAAATTTATAAAAGTAGGGAATAGAACAGAAGTAGATATATTGGGTGGACAATCTTGGAATAAAATATTCGGCAGATGGGTTGTTTGCATATATCGGGATAACAAAAATCATTTTAAAAATATATCTTGACAAACTTATAAAAGGTGTTATAATATAAATATAGGAGAAAGCATAAAATGGCTCATTTAAAATTAGACGGTGGTTGGAAAGTAACTGCAATTGTTGATGCAGATTTTCATTTGACTCTCTATGTTTCAAACGAAGATGAAACCCCTATAACTGAGATTGAAGAAGAACTCGGCAATCAACCACAAGAAATTGGGGTTCGTTTTACTACCGAAGATATCGAAGCGGAGAACCTTGACAAATTATGAAAAGGTGTTATAATATAAATATAGGAGAAACTAAAATGTCTTGGATGTCTGAAATTTTTGCCGAAGGTGAGTGGGTGGGAAACGGTTTACGTTTTGCCACGGAGAGAGAAGCATTGAACTCCGGTTGTGAATTAGCATCCCGTTGGTGGGTTGTAGAAGATTATCGGGCTACACCAAGTACCGACCCTGTAAATTACAGATTTGATGCAGAAACTTGGAAAAACATACGTCTTGACAAATAATTATAATTGTGTTATAATTCTATTACAAGGAGAGTGAAAAATGACTGGCGAAATTTATAGCTGGACAACAATAAAAGGTATTCAAATCGGTGAAGTAATTAATATTTTTTATGATAAAAACAATGATACTGTTGTGGTTATTGAAGATAAAGGCAGAACTATTGGGGCTGTTAAACACACCTTTGGTTCTAGAGCAGAAGGTTTGATTGAACTTATTGACGCCCTGCAATCCTATCATCGACAAAAATTTAATGAGCGAGAACAAAGTTTTGATAAAGTCCGAAAGGCTATAACACTTGACAAACCATGAAAAATGCGATATACTTATAACCAATAGGAAAAATAAAAATGGATAAAAGACATCTTTCTGAAAAAATTTTTGACAGGATATCGGCATACTGGACAGGTTTTTGTATCGGTTGGTCAGTGTTTGACAATCCCGGGGGTTGGCGTTTGGTGGCTATTTTTCTTGTTGTTTTGCTTGGTATTTCAGCGCTTGACCTCCTTATATTCTATTTAAGGAAATAATATTTTCTAGCCCCTGAGAAGAATTTATAGATGAAGAAAATTAGTACTTGACAAAAAACTAAAAACGTGGTATAATTATATTATACAAACTAAAAACTATAAAGAAAGGAGAGAAAACAATGTCTAAGTTTAATTACAGACTGGTTGCCAAAGTTATCGATGCTGAAACCAAGCGGGTTGGCAAGGTTAAATTGGGTGGCAGAAAATGCCATGAGACAAAGTCGATGGCAGGTCGATTGTTACAGTCTCCAACTGTAATTAGTGTGGTTGTTGCGGATGTTACAGGTAAACGCTATTTTTATGCTGTAAAAGATGCAAATGGGCATGTAATTCAGTCAAAATTTGAGAATGTGCCCTCGGCTGAAGCTTTATTCGGATAATCTCCTATCCTCTGTTTGGTGAATAGCCCCCTTATTGTGGAGGGGGCTATTCGGGTAAAACTTGTCCGAATTCGGACCAAACTATGGAGGAATCATAATGAAAAAAACAGTAATATCCGCTCTTCTTGGAGAAGTGGCTGATACAATTCTAAATCCTCCTAAACCCCGGGAAGTTAGAATATCGCATAAAAAATTGTGAAGAAGAGTATCACTCACAAACAACCAAAGCCGGGAAAAAATAAACCCGCAAAGGGTTATAATTCAAAAACGAAGGAGTGGAATAAATAGTATGAGCAAAGCAATTCGTAGTTACCCGCAAAGTGAGCGCAGAAATGTAATCACTCGCAGGTTGGAGCGCAAGTCGGGTGGGTTGGGTTATTGGGCAGCATTGGACGCCCAAAAGCTTCAAGGGCAAGTAAAAAAGGTGGAAGTGGTTGAAAACATCCCTGAAGAAATTATTTTACCCCTTGACAACCCGCAATAATTGTGATATAATAAAAAGAAAGTGGTGTCTCAGATAGGTAGCTATCAAATTATCGGTGTATATTCAAAAGTGCGAAAAAAACCGAGCCACTAAAAAGGTTGGCAGTAAG
>Ga0105095_10001968_pt1 | contig 10951 bp, 9 predicted proteins | sample PPLLak2March2015_2_FD_79180 | JGI IMG/M metagenome (GOLD analysis project Ga0105095, IMG submission 79180) | Freshwater sediment microbial communities from Prairie Pothole Lake near Jamestown, North Dakota, USA - PPLs Lake P8 Core (3) Depth... | ecosystem: Environmental > Aquatic > Freshwater >... | reverse complement strand
CCAGTCCGATTTCAATAAAATCCGGAATTATTTCAGGAATAGATCCACAGCTGTGCCAGGCAAGTTTAATTTTCGGATTCACTTTCCTGAATTCCTCAAACATCCATTTTATCCTTGGTTTAAATACTTTTCGCCATAATTCAGGATCCATAATCATACCATGCTGGGTACCAAAATCATCACCTGCCCATAAAATATCGGCGCCCATCTTAATAAGATGCTTTCCGGTCTCAACATTAATCTCCATCACCCTGTCAAGAAGCACTTCCATATAAGGTTCTTCTGTAATAAGATCAACAAGGAATTTTTCAAGGCCGGTCAGGTACCAGCAAGTTTCAAAGATCACTGTTTCAAGGTCGGCAACAATTGCATGACTGTCTTTATAATACCTGATAGTTTCTGTTGCGTGACTAAATCTTCCGGGTCCCACCGGGTCCGGAAAGGGATAATTGTATATGTCATCTGGTAAGGTAGCATTGGCTAAGGGATAAGTATGAAATTCATTGTAAAGACCTGAATTTTTGAATTTCATTCCCCATTCATTTGTTATAATCCCGTTCTTATCAGTAGTTGAAGGCTGATTATCCGGAACATTAGCTGCAATACCAACGCAATCATTTCCCATATAAGATAAAAGTCTTGTATGGGAAATACGAGTTGATAGCAGCGAATCAACAGGAGGTTCGTACGGAATACCAAAATATTCGGATAATTTCTTTGCTACCTGTGGAGTAACGGTTACAAAAACAGGAGGGCGATCAGGTTCTTTATGGTTCAGAGTTGTGAGTACTCGTTCCCGGGAAGTCATGGAATTTGAATTGTTTTATTCCAAAATTAATAATATTCGGTTTACTTCCCTATCCTGAAAATAAATTCAAATGTTGATCCGGATGATTCAGAAGGCATACTGCTGACTTTGACTTTCGGGCCACGTGTGTTCTGGTATGTGTCCTGAAGTATCGTTTCAAGCGGATTTAAAGATCCCCTGGTCCCAACTCCTTTACTGCTTATAATAGGTGAAAGATTTATAGGTTGGCTTGAAGCGAAAACCTTGAAAACATCAATACCATATGGTTCATAAAATCCATCAAGCAGAACATCCGGGACTGTATATGTCTGGCCTTTTTTGATCATATATTCCTTACCATCCTTCCCGGGTGCTGGCACTACCGGATTAATATATCCATCTGGCTGAATATCAATAATATTAAAATATGCACTCCGGTTGCCTGTATTTGTAACTTCAATCATAAACTGATCCTTCTCCGTAAATGTCGGTACTGCATCTTCCTTCAGATATTCCGAAAAATCAAGAGTATCTATAACTCTGATTTTTCCGTTCTCATATCTGGCTTTAACAGGAACAAACCGGATTTCCACACGGTATTCCGGATCATCCAGCACTAATTCCCTTATGAATTTAGATTGTGCATATCGTTTAACTGCCAGGACAGCCTTATCAATGCTCTCAAAACCAGATAAAGGTATTTCTTCAAAGATCAGATCGTCTGCCGCAGTTTTCACGATTATCTTCTTGGCAGATTCACTTATGACAAGATCCGGATTTATCTCATTCTGTGCAACAAGACTTAAACCGGTAAGTTCTTCGCGGATATTGTTTTCAATTGTTTTATCTGTAAATGATTTTATGCTGATACCGACTTTACGGTTTTCAAAATTATGCTCCATAACGAATACCCAGTAGTCAAGGACATTTTTAATTTCATGATTATTGTCAAACTGAACAATAGATGAAAAGTTATCAGTGCTGATCAGTCTGCCCTTCATAACAGGCTGAATGCCGGTAATACCTGAAGTACCGGCAGGAAATAGTCCAATTATATCACCGGTTCCCAGATTCATTATCCTTCCCCCGTGGATCCTTATTTCTTTTTCGTTCAGGATATCTGTTACTGTCAGAAAGGGTTCCTGCTCCACGACTGTACCATTGAATACCATATAATCTATATCTCCCTCAAGCATAGGTGTTTGCCTTGGAGCAACAGTCGACATACTTGAATGGACTTTATTGAAAAGCGTACGATAGGTCATACCCTCCTCCATTTCTGTAAAGACTTTCGTAATTGAATAGGATAGAGATCCAACCCCGTTTCCATCCTCATCAAGGGTTTCGTAATTCAGTTCATTAAAACTTGCCCCTGCAAACAATACCATCGGGGCTGTCTCACCTCCGGTGCCTCTTGTTCCCACTGGTGTTTCACTCATTCCGAATCCCTTGTCCCCTTCTTTTGCACCTCCGGATGAAACAGATTCAAATTCAGGTATTATTAAAGGACCGATCCCCCCTCTTACCCTTACTGCAGGTTTTTCTCCCCTGGTACCTGTCCCGGAATGGCAGGAATCCAGGAAAACTAAGACCTGTCCATCAGATCCTATTTTCAAACGAAGGGCCGTGATTAATCCGCCGAACTCATCATCACGCAGATGCTTCTCACCTGTATAACCTGTATCATAATATGCCGGGGCATCCCAGCTGACCAATGTTTCATCAAGTTTGTCTATTTCATCACCGTTATCATCAGAGATCTGCTGCCCATGGCCGGAATAATGAATTACTATTATATCTCCTTTTCCGGATGCACGTATGAGGGAATTCAATGCATTCACAATTCCCGTTTTAGTAGCTTTTCTATCGGGAATCAGGGTTATATTCTGTTCCTTGAATCCCTGGCTCTCCAGCGCTTTTATTATCAGTGGGGCATCGTTAGCAGAACTTATTTTGCCCCATCCAAGTGAATCCGGATAATCTCCGATAGCAATTATGAGTGCCCGTTTAACAGGCTCAGCAGATATTGACTGAATAATCAACAGGAGTAAAAAAGCTAAAATGAAGTATTTAAAGAATCCTTTCATCGGAAGAGATCTTGCATATCTCATTAATATGTTCAGACAGTAGCCTGCAGCCAGCATCCAGAGGCCAGTTGCTAGTAATACAATGTTGCCTTTATATCCGTTTCGTTGCCGGATAAATACTGGCGGAACATTTTAAGTTCTTCCCCTGTTGACTCCGGGTCAATAGCATAAATATCAATTACACCTCTAAGTCCAGATAATTTCATCGCCGCACCAAAGTCCTTCAGATCCTCAATGATCCACATGTTTTGAAGTATTTCTCCACAGATACCTGCAGCAACCACATAATATTTTTTATTAAGATAAGATTCATCCGCCTCATATAATTCATATCCGTCATATTTATATAATCCAACAGTTGTCATAGGAGTCAGAGTGGGCAGTACATCATAAAAGTTCACTTCCACATTCTCATTCTGACTGAGAACAAATCTGGCTATGGTTTCCAGCTCAGAGGAGGTAAGGAGTTTTGATGATACAGTAACGTTTTTTTCCAGTCCATCTGAAATCAAAGTCAGTGATACCGTACTGCCAGGTTTGACCTTCTCCATTTCTCCAAGGATTTCTTCTACATTCCTGACTTCAATCCCATTTACTTTAGTAATTTGTGAACCAGCATAAGATATTAATGTTGAGTAGGAAGGTGCATCAGGCAAAACACCTGTGATAGAAGGGAGTGAATCAGCACCTGACAAATACCAATTTCCAAACCAATCCGATTCATATTGATAATGCTGACCGAATTCCAATCCCAGGTATGTCCGTAAAATTCTGCCATCATTCTCAATAATCTCATTTACAAGGCGTTCGCTTAGTTTTGCTTCCAGTGCAAAATTTATCTGCGATTGCCATATCTGCCCCCCATCAGGAGTTAAAGCAAAAGCGATCTGGGAATTTATCCCGGCCACGGATCCTTTTGAATCAACCAGTGGCCCGCCACTGTTACCCCATATCACGGTGGCAGTGGTTTGAAGGAATCCGAATTTACCGGTATAGCTTCCCCGAACCCTGTTTTTTGCACTTATAATGCCATTCGAAACAGAGTATGGGTATTCTCCGAGTGGATTGCCTATCGCATAAACCGTTTCACCAAGCCTGGGTTCTTCCAACTTGAACTTCACAGCGGTGATTTCCGGGCCGGGTGTATCTATGAATTCAAGAACAGCAATATCATAAAATGAATCGCCTCCCAGGACCCTGGCGGAATATTTTTTCCGGTTTATACTAAAGATATAAATACTGCCTTCCTCATCCAGAGCATTTTCGATTACATGAGCATTGGTAATGGCATATTTTTTTCCGTTTTTCTCTATGACAAATCCAGATCCGGATGTAACTACACCGGCGAGATCAAGTGCTTTCTCGTAAGCGACCACGGAAAGACTGGTACCCCTGAATCCAAGTGTTTTTTTCGCATAATCCGTCTTGTACACACCCACTGTAATGACAGAACTAAGAACATTTTCCAGCATATCCGAAGGCGTTTGGGTATAACCTGCAAGGAATGGGAATATAAATAACAGCGCAGGGAATAAACCCCTTAAAAACTTCAATTTTGTTTTCATATTATTTTCATAATGTTGATAAGACAGATATTGAAAATGAAGATGATTAAAATTACTTATTTCACTAAAAAAATATTAAGATCCCAATTTCCGGACTTTCTGATATCCAGTTCCGGCATCGATCATTTTTGCATAATTTACTTTTTCCCCGGTTTTAACCGATTCATAAGCATACCCATTCTCAGTCATGATGATCCGGCATTCACCAAGTTCATATCGAAGGGACATAACAACATCACCTTCCTTAAGAGGCTGACCATCAAAGTCGTAAAACTTGATCCGGCTTTTCTTTTTTCTCCGATTGAACAGTGATGTCATTTAATAAATTTTGTAACAAATTTAGAAAATAAAACAATGAATTGCTTGAATAAAAAACTCAGCGGGGACATAATGTAATTGACGGCCTAAGTAATGCTTTTCAGGAATGCAGTATTTTCCTTTTCATATTCCAGGAATGAATCAAGCAATTTCAGCTGATTTTTTGTTCTCACAAGGTTATGATCCGGATAATCAATTTTATAATATGGATCCCCGGCCAGATAATCAGTAAGAAATCTGACAGCCTGCATATAAATAATAATTTTCCCTCCCAGTATCAGATGATCTTTTTCAACTGGTTTCAAAATCGTTTCTGTCCCTTCAAGGAAACCAACTGTCAATTCTTTGAAATTCCCGGGATTGAAAAACACCTTCCTGAGATCCTGCTCATCTTCATTTGCAGAATTCGTAAAAGTTCTTACAATATCTCCAAAATCTGACAGCACCGTCCCGGGCATTACCGTATCGAGGTCAATAACACACATTCCTTTTCCTGTGGATTTATTAAACAAAATATTATTGATCTTGGTATCATTATGAGTCACCCTGACAGGCAGATCAGGCAGGATATCTGAATATTCCGCAGCCAGTTTTTTGTGGTGGTTAACCTGTTTAATTTCCTGTGAGGCAACATTAATTCTTTGTTTGTTTTTATTAGCTGTTGTTTCATTAAACCTTTCAAGCCTTTTCTGAATGTTGTGGAAATCGGGGATAGTTATTTCCAGCTCTGTTGTTTTAAACTCAGATAATGATAAGAGAAAATTGCCAAAAATCCTGGCCGCCTCATAAGCCTGTGAATTATTCTCAATCCGGTCAATCGTATAGCTATTCTCTATGAATTCAAAACATCTCCAGTAGTTTTTAAATTCATCTATGTACCAGTATAGATTGTCTATTGCCGGAACCATTGAAAGGAATAAAGTTTCCTTAAACCTCTCACTTGTTTTTTCAAGATGCGAAGTAATTTTTCTTATGTTATTCAATACCTTCTCAGGTTCTTTAAATACATTGCTGTTAAATCGCTGGAGTATATATTTTTTAATGTTTTTACCCAATAATTTAATCAGAAGGAAGGTTTCATGTATATGACCTGATCCATATGGTTCACAGGAATAGAATTTTCCTTCAGGATAAAATCTGGCCGCAATGAAAGGATAGTCGTACATAATCAGGCCCAAAGATTTTCAGGATAAATTCCCTTATCGATCAACTTTCTGATATTCTGAACAGCAAATTGCTTATCTTCTTTATATGTTACACCAAACCATTTATCTTTTGCAGGCAGGATTTTTACATTTCCTTTTCCGCTTTTGATAATATCATTAACAATTTTGGGTATATATAACTCCGCTTTAATACTGGATACATTTTCCCTGAAGAATTCCTTGAATTGTTTCCCTATATGATCAAATATTACCGGAGTAAATCCCCATATATTCATGGAAACAAGTGTATCTGCGGATAGTGTGACATCCCTGCCATGCTCATCCCTGAAGGCGATTTCCCCATCTTTCCTGGAAATTTCAGTCCGTTCCACTACAGCCTTTAGAAATGACTGGTCGTCAGACTCACATACACCTCTGGAAACAGATCCATAATCCGATAGTGTGTGTCGTATCTGGTAACCTATCATACAAAAGTTTGCGCTATTTGCAGGACTTTTGGCAGTTAAGTATTCCGCCATCATCCGATAACTCTCATGTCCGTAAAAATCATCCGCATTTATAGCCACGAAAGGTTCTTTTATTGCTTTGGCTGCAACCCATACTGCATGAGCTGTTCCCCATGGTTTAACGCGTTCGGGAGGACATTTGTACCCTTCAGGGATCATATTGAGTTCCTGGTATACAAACTCCATCTTAATTTTGCCGGCCAGTTTATGCTCAAAAAATTCTCTCACATCCTTTTCGATCTCTACCCTGATGACAAAAACGATTTTTCCAAATCCAGTCCGTATGGCATCATATACAGAATAGTCAATGATGGCTTCCCCTGAGGGACCTACCTGGTCAATCTGTTTCATTCCGCCATATCGGCTGCCAATACCTGCTGCGAGAATTAAAAGCGTTGGTTTCATAATAGATTAAAAATCTCCCAGTCCGAATACAGGTTTTCTCATCATCCACATTCCTTTGGTAAAATCCGGAAAATCCTGTGGTTCTCCACCGTTTGCTATGGATCTTTCAGAAAGGGGCGATACAACACTCCATGCTGCAGCATCATAGACATCCAGAGGAGGCTTTACCTTATTTTTTACCGATTCGATAAAGGCATGCATCACAAAGAAATCCATTCCTCCATGGCCGGAACCTTCAGCCTGCATCTCATATTTTTTCCAGAGCGGGTGATCATATTTTTCAAGGAAAGAATCCGCCGGATCCCATTCGTGAGGCTGGCTGATACCTTCTATATATATCTGGCTTCCGTCATCCATCCAGATTCCTTTCGTTCCCTGAACCCTGAAGCCAAGGGAATAAGGCCTCGGCAGATTAGTATCATGGCTTATCAGTATAGTTTCACCATTATTGCACCGTATCAGAGTAGTTACGATATCCCCTAACTTGAAATTAATATCCGCATTGGGATGGTTTTCTCCGGCTGTTTTTACAATATATTCATGAAGTCCGCGAGTTTTTGTTGCCATTGATGTAAGAGAAACAAATTTATTTCCTCTGTTTATATTCAGATAATTAGCCACGGGTCCCAGTCCGTGAGTCGGGTAGACATCCCCATTCCGGTTAATTGAATGAAAAGTTCTCCATTCTGCTTCTCCATTGGCACCAGGACCAAATTCAACACCCGGATTGAATTTTATGTCGCGCAGGTCATGCTGGTAGCCACAATGGCAGTGGATAAGTTCACCAAAAATTCCCTGTTTGACCATATTCAAAACGGCCATAACGTCCCTGCGATAACAGACATTCTCAAGGATCATACAGGGCATCCCTGTTTCTTCTGATGTATTTACCAGGGACCAGCACTCCTCAATTGTAGTTGCAGCAGGGACTTCCAAAGCAGTGTACTTGCCAGCCTTCATTGAGGCAACTGCCATTGTAGTATGCCAGAGCCAGGGAGTGGCAATGACAACCCCGTCAAGATCATCACGACTGACCAGCTTCAGGAAGGCATACTCCCCATCAGAGTACCCTTCAGGTTTTTGCTGCCCGGCTTCCTCAACGGTTTTCTGGGCTTCTTTAACAGCTTCTTCCTTTATGTCACAAACAGCTTTAATCAGTACATCGTCCCTTTGCAAAGCAAGATTCATTAGCCAGGATCCCCTTCCTCCCATACCAATAAATCCCAGGCGAACTTTTTCTGCCGGTTGAAATCCTGCATGCAGGATCGAGGGAGCAATTACCAGGCCAAGTCCGGTAATTGCGTTCTTTCTGATAAATTCCCTTCTGTTCAGGTTCATAATATTAAGGATTAATAGTTTTTCCAGCTTATGATTTTACAAAGACAAAAAAATATCCTGAAATGAATTAATAAAGCAGTTGTGAAGATAGAAAAATCCTTGGAATTTAATTCAAAATCTGAGATTCATTAAATCTTCTTGAATGATGGAACATGGTACATAGTAAAATGGCTAAATGCTTATCAGAAATCCAGTAACTTCTTTAATTGTGGCAGTCCTCCTTTACTGACAGGTAGCTTTGTGCCATCCTTCAGAATTACAATGTATGCGTCTTTCTCATAAAGCTGCATCTGGGTTATTTCTCCAATCCTGACAATATATGAGCGATGAATTCTTACAAAATCTTCAGGTGTAAGATGAGATTCAAAATATTTCATTGTTTTCTGCTTAAGGAATTTATTATCTCTTGTAAAAATCATGACATAATCATCTTCTGCCTGGATATACCGGATGTCCTCAACTGGTAATACATGGATCTTTGCTCCCCATCTGACAACCACTCGGTGAATGATCTCATTTTGTTTATCGATATGTTCTAAAAGCTTATCAGTAATATTTGTATCACCGGAACCAATTCTTTCTCTTGCTTTTTTAACAGCCTCCAGGAATCTTAACCGGCTAAATGGTTTTAACAGATAATCGACTGCATTATGTTCAAAAGCTTTAATTGCATAATGATCATATGCCGTTGTGAAAATTATTGCAGGAATATGATCCAGTACTTCAAGCATTTCAAAACCAGTCAGTTTGGGCATTTGAATATCAAGAAACAGTAGCTCAGGTTTTAACTCATTTATTGCTTTCAAACCTGAAAAGCCATCCTCAAACTCAGCAATGATCTTTATATCACTATGATCTTTCAGGTAATCCCTCAACAGATCTCTTGCCAGTTTTTCATCTTCAACAATAATTGCTGTAATCATATCATTGATTTTTTTGTGGTATTCTGATTATAACTTCAAAAGAATTTTCCTGTCTAATAACTTTTAACAGGTCCATCCTGTTATAAATTAATTGCAGTCTGTTCTCAACATTTTTTAGTCCGAGTCCTGCTCCGGTCCGGCTTTTATGTTCAGGATCGAAAGTATTTTTAAGGCTGATCTCAATTCCGTCCCCGGTCCCCCGGCATGAAAGTTTAATAAAAACCGGTTCGGTACTCTCATAAACGCCATGTTTTATAGCGTTCTCTACAACCGGCTGGAGTATCATATTTGGGACTTTTGTTTGCATGCAAACATCGTTTATCTTCTTCTCAAATACAAGCTTATCCTCAAATCTGGTCTTTTCGATATTCAGGTACAATTCGATATTTTTTAATTCATCAGCAAAAGTTGTCTCTTCATGTTGTCCGTATTTCAGTGCATAACGCAAAAAATCAGATAACTGAATAATCATTTCCCTGGCCTTATCCGGATTGCTAACAGTAAGGGAGCTGATTGAATTCAGACTGTTAAAAAGAAAATGCGGATTCATCTGTGATCTTAACATATTTAATTCAGTTTCCCTTACCAGAAGGTTTAGCTTTGTTTCATTTAATTTCTTTTCCTGCAATGCCCTGTAATAGACCAGAATATGGTACATCAATACTGCTGCAATGAAGAAGAGGACACCGACCAAAACCCTGACAAAGAAGGATTCATTCAGGAATCTGAAATATTCATCATTCCCGCCAAAAATAACTTTCAGAAGATAATATCCGATAAATAACCATGCCACCAGAATAATTATACCCAGAACCAGGTAAGTTACTAATCCATAACCGGTGATTTTACCTTCTGGATTATTATATCTGACAGGATACCAGAGAATTACAGCGATCAGTGCGAAAAGTCCGTTATAAACCAGGCTGTCTGCTGCTGCGATTATGAATGGTAAATCATAATAAATGAATCCTGCCAGAAAGTGGATAATTGATATCAGTAACCATACCAGTATATAAATAAATATATTCTGTCTTCTTTCAAATATCGGATTTGACATTGATCAAGGATTTAAAAGCCTTCTATATCACCACCTCCGAACATGGTTACACCTTTAACAACCAGTTCTCTACTGGGATCGCGGACTTCATCGGGTCTGGTCCTGCGTTTGTCAGAAAATCCCCCAAAAATTGAAGAAACTTCAATTCTGACATCCCAGTTAGTTGGCACAATAAGTTTTGTACCTCCAAACATGAAAAAAACATCCAGGACATTCCTGCCTTTAGCCAGGTTTGCAGACCTGAAATCTATCTTTGATCCTCCGAAAATTGCGGTGAGCTTGCCGCCCCTGAAATTCTGAGATGTAATTACTTTATCACCACCTCCAAATATTGCATTATCATCAATAAAGTCAATTCCGTTTTCTACAGGCAAGCGCGAATATCCCCACTTTCGCGTGAGCAGCAAAAGTCCTATTGCAACGAAAACTGCAGGCCAGAACACGCGATGCCAGTCAAACGGTATATCCCAGATACGAGGTATCACAAAAAATACACCTATACCGATAAGTATAAAGCCCGCCAGTCTGTTTTCCCGTGATATTAAAAAGAATAAGCCTATCAATATCACCAAACCCTGCCATGAGAATAATGTTCCCTTCAGGTTCCATGGCAGCCAGTTCAAATTAACTGCGATAAGTAATAAACCGGCACATATCAGCAATATACCTATGATTGCTCTTCTGTTATTTTTAAGTTCGTCCATTACAAAACTCCTTTCTTATTTCTTATAACAAAATATGTGAATCAAAAATATACCATTCACATAATCTCAGGAATATTATATCGGTGAAATCAGGT
>Ga0105095_10001965_pt1 | contig 10957 bp, 7 predicted proteins | sample PPLLak2March2015_2_FD_79180 | JGI IMG/M metagenome (GOLD analysis project Ga0105095, IMG submission 79180) | Freshwater sediment microbial communities from Prairie Pothole Lake near Jamestown, North Dakota, USA - PPLs Lake P8 Core (3) Depth... | ecosystem: Environmental > Aquatic > Freshwater >... | reverse complement strand
GGCCGAGGTCGTCGATGTCAGCCGCTGGCTGGCCTCCTGCGCCGGCTGCGGGATGTGCGAGGAATCGTGCTCCTGCGACGTTCCGCTGACCGTGTTGATCTCCAGCCTGGCGGAGCGCATCCGCGGCGAGCTGCAATACAGCGCCGGCGATCCTTCAGCCCGCCTGCCCTGGATCGCGGCCTGATCGGATGAGGTGATCATGGCATACCCGCCTGCCTTGCGCGAATCGCTCGCCAGAGTCGAGGCCGGACGCGAGCGTCGGTTGAGCGAGACGCACCCGCGCCTCTCAGCGCAGGCGCGCCAGGAAGTCCTGCACGCCTTCCACCCCGACTTCACCGCCGAGGCCTTCCGCGAGATCCGCCTCGGCCCCAACCGCGGCGAGCGTACCCCGCGCGAACTGGCCGATGCCCTCGAAGGGGCTCCCCGCCCTCTGCCTGGCTCGGTCGCCGCGGCCGATGCAGCCTGCGATGTGCTTGTCATCGGTGGCGGCGGCGCCGGGGCCAGCGCCGCGCTGCTGGCGCAAGAAGCCGGCGCCTCCGTGCTGATGGCCACCAAGCTGCGTTTCGGCGACGCCAACACCATGATGGCGCAAGGCGGGATCCAGGCGGCCGACAAGCCCAACGACTCGCCGGCCATGCACTACCTGGACGTCATTGGCGGCGGCGGTTTCACCAACGACCCGGACCTGGTCGACGCGTTGGTCAGCGACGCGCCCAGGGTGATCGCCTGGCTGGAAGGCCTGGGCGCGATGTTCGATAAGGAGCCCGACGGCACGCTGCGCACGATCCACGGCGGCGGGACGAGTCGCAAGCGCATGCATGCGGCGCGCGACTACAGCGGCGCCGAGATCATGCGCACACTGCGCGATGAGGTGCGTTCACGCGGCAGCGGCGCTCGCAAGCCGATTCAGGTATGGGAGTTCCGTCCGGCGGTCGAGCTCATCCTGGACGAGAAGGGGCAGGCCGCCGGCGCCGTTCTGCTGGACCTCGACACCGAGCAGTTTCGCGTCGTGCACGCCGGGGCAGTCGTCATCGCCACCGGCGGCAGCGGCCGGCTGCACTATCAGGGCTTCCCCACGACCAACCACTACGGCGCCACCGCCGACGGGTTGGTGCTGGCCTACCGCGCCGGCGCGCGCCTGAGTTTCATCGACACGATGCAGTACCATCCGACCGGCGCTGCGTTCCCTGAGCAGATCCTCGGCCAGCTGGTGACAGAGAAGGTACGCGGCCTGGGCGCACAGGTGCTCAACGCCGACGGGGAACAGTTCGTCTTCCCGCTTGAGACGCGCGATGTCGAAGCGGCCGCGTTCATTCGCGAATGCGGCGAGCGCAAGCGCGGCGTGACCACGCCCACCGGCCAACCGGCGGTGTGGCTGGATGCACCGATGATCGATCGCATCCACGGCGCCGGGACGATCGCCCGCGAGCTGCCGGCCATGGTGCGCCAGTACAAGCGCTTCGGCATCGACCTGATCAGCGAGGCCATCCTGGTCTACCCGACCCTGCATTACCAGAACGGCGGGGTCGCCATCAAACCGGACGGCAGCACCGCCGTTCCAGGCCTGTTCGTCGCCGGAGAAGCGGCCGGGGGGATTCACGGACGCAATCGTCTGATGGGCAACAGCCTGCTGGACATTTGCGTCTTCGGCCGGCGGGCCGGCACGGCCGCCGCCGCCTGGGCGCAGCAAGCCTCCCCCGGCCGCAGAACGCTCGACCACGTGGCCGCCTGGGAAGAAGCACGCCGCCAGGCCGGACTGACCGAGGGCGTCATCTCACCGCTGATCCTGCCGGACTACACCCGGCACTAGCCTCCAGTTCCGTCGCTGTCGCTCCGGCCGTCATCCCTGGCGGCCGGTCGCGTTGAACCCGGCATGCGGTCTGGGCGGCCTCACAGCGGTTGGAAACACAAGGGCCGCCCGGCGCAACCCGGACGGCCCTGCATCGGCTCGGGTGACTCGCTGACTAGGGGACCATGGTCCGCGTCGGTGTGGCCGGTGCGGTCGTCCGCGTCGGCGTGCCTCCCACGCGCGTCGGCGTCGGCGTGGCGATGTTGACCGGCACCAGCAGACGCTGCCCGACGCCGATCGTGTCGGTCACCTCGATGTCGTTGGCATCGGCGATCGCTTCGGCGGTGCTGTTGAATTGAGCGGCAATCGATTCGAGGCTGTCGCCCGGCAGGACGATGTACTCGATACGGGTCCCGGGCACGAGCGTCGCCGGCAAGGGTGTGGTGGTGGCCAGCACCGTCCCCGGCGGCGGAATGGTCAGCTCCTGACCGACGAAGATCGCATTTGGATCGGTGATGCCGTTCGCTTCCATCAAGACCAGCAAGTCGATCCCGAACTCCTCGGCGATGGAGGTCAGGCTGTCGCCGTCTTCGACCGTGTAGGTGCGCGGCCCCTCCGGCGTGGGGGTCTCCGAGGGGGGCAGCGTGTTGGTGATCGTTGGCGTCAGGGTCGGCGGACGAGGCGTGAACGTCATCGTCGGTGTGGGCGTGTCGGTCGACAAGAAGGGGAGCGAGGGCGTCCCGCCGCCCGTGATCCACAGCACGATCAGGACGATCCCGACGGCCAGCAACAGGACCGCCAGCCCCCCCAGAAGGAGCGGCACCATCCGCTCCCGGCGGCGGCGATAGGACAGGATCACGTCCTGGACGTTATGTTCAGGGCTCTGCATCCGGTTTCTCCCTTGGCGAGGGGACTGTCTCCAGCCCTCCGGCTCCCTGATTCTACCCGAAATCCCGGCCTGAGGTCCCGGCTGTCCGCTGCCGGTTCTCGGTCACACTTTACGGAATCGACGATCTCGGGGGGATTCCAGCCTCGTTGAAGCTCTGCCAGGCGGAACTCAGGAAGCTCAGCACGCGCTCCAGGGCGGCCCGCCAAGTGGGGTCCTCGTGTGCCCCGGGCACGATCTCCAGGGTCACGCTCCGGCCCGATTCGGTCAGTGTTGCAGCCAGACGCTCGGTGGCGCCCCGCGCCCAGTCGCTATCCCCGGCAACGAGAAGGACCTGTGCCGGCAATTCCTCGGCCTGGCGCGCCAGCTGGAAGGGGTCGAACTCGAGACGCGCATGGTTCACCGACAACGCCGGGCTGAGGGCGCCGACGGTGGCGAAGATCGACGGGTTGCGGAAGCCGATTTCCAGTGCCCATATCCCGCCGCGCGAGATTCCGACCAGGGCGCGCGCCTCGGCGCGCGGGTCTGTCCGGAACGTTCCATCCACGAAGGGCACCAGCCCCTCGATCAGCTCTTCCTCGTAGGACCAGGGCCCGCCGTCGCTATTGGTGAAGATCGGCTCCGGTTGGAGCGGCAGGACGAGCAAGAACGGCGGCCACTCGCCCGAGGCAATCCCTTGGTCCGCAGCCGAGCCGACGCCCAGTTCATCCCAATGGCTCTCGTCGTACGGCTTTCCATGCAGGAGATAGGCGACCGGATAGCGCGTCTCCCCTGCTTCGTAGCAGGGCGGGAAGTAGACCCTGACGGGCACCGCCTCATCGACCACCACTCCGGAGTACGTGAACGCCTCGATGCGCCCGGCGGATTCGGCGCACGCGGGCGTAGAGGACGGTGGAGGCGTCGCCGACGGCTCGGCCGTGGACAGGGGTGCGGCCGGCGTCTCGGTGAACCGCACCGACTGCGCGCCGCCCGGATCCGGCCCACATGCGCCGACAGACAGCGCTGCAGCGTACAGCAGCACAACCGCTCGGATAGGGTGGCCGTAAGGGCGGATCGGTGTCATCGCTCAACCCGGACGGCTCCCGCGCTCGCCGGGACGGAGGAATGATACCGCGCCTGTCCGGTAGCCAACCGGCGATGATCCTCGAATCGGACCTGGCCGGGTATAATCGCCCGCATGCGCTACCACATTTGGACCGAGGGCTGCCAGATGAACACGGCCGACTCGCAGCGCGTCGCCTCGGCGCTCGAGATTCTCGGCTACCGGCACGCGGCGCATGCCGAAGAAGCCGACGTGATCGTGCTGAACACCTGTGTTGTCCGGAAAAGCGCCGAGGACAAGGCCTTCGGCCGGCTGACCTCGCTCCGTCCACTGAAGCAGGCCAACCCCGGGCTGGTCATCAACCTGATGGGCTGCCTGGTCGGCGTCCGGGGCGACGACCAGCTTCGCCGGACATTCCCGTACGTCGATGTCTTCTCGCCGCCTTCGGACCCGGCGCCGCTGGTTCAGTACCTGGCCCAACGGGACGGGCGCACGCAGGCAGAGGCCGACACGGCTGCGCGTCACGCCATCATGGACGGCGACCTGGTCCTGCCGCTGGAAGAACGCGGCCGCCTGGTGTCTGCCCACGTCCCGATCGTCTATGGCTGCTCGCACGCTTGCTCGTTCTGCGTCATTCCCTTCCGGCGCGGCGTTGAGCGCAGCCGGCCGCTGGCCGAGGTCGTCAACGAAGTGCGTGCCCTCGTCCGGCAGGGCGTGCGCGAAGTGACCCTGCTGGGACAGATCGTCGACCGGTACGGAAAGGACATCACTGGCGGCCCAGGGCTTCCCGACCTGCTGCGGGCCGTGCACGAGATCGAGGAGCTGGAACGCATACGCTTCCTGACCTCCCATCCCAACTGGATGACAGACGACCTGATCGGCACGATCGCCGCGCTGCCCAAGGTCTGCGAGCATATCGAGGTCCCGGTGCAGGCCGGCGACGATGAAGTCCTGGCGCGCATGAAGCGCGGCTACAGCGCCGACGACTATCGCCGCCTGATCGAGCGCCTGCGCCGCCGATTACCGGACGTTTCGATCGCCACCGACATCATCGTCGGCTTCCCCGGCGAGACCGAGCTGCAGTTCGAGCGCACGCGCGAGCTGCTGGCCGAGCTGCGCTTGGACGTGGCGCACCTGGCGCGTTACTCCCCCCGCCCGGCGACCGTCTCGGCCCGGCGCATGACCGATGACGTTCCCGAAGATGAGAAGATGCGCCGCTTCCGGATTCTGGAGGACCAACAGGCGGAGATCGTGGCCGAGATCAACCAATCGCTTCTAGGCCGACAAGTCGAGGTCCTGATTGAAGGGTTCCAGCGCGGCCGCTGGAAAGGCCGCACCCGGACCAACAAGCTGGTGTTCTTCGAGGCCGAGGGTGACCTGCGGGGGAAGACCGTGCCGGTGCGGATCGAGTGGGCTGGAGCATGGAGCCTGATCGGCTCGCCGGCCGTGGGGCGGTCCCTCTGACCGGCCCTGCCGCGCCGCAGGACGCACAGGACACCTGGTGACCGCGCAGGATCCCCGCCATGCACCCGCGCCTGGCTGGTCTCCACGCGGAAGGGCGCAGGTCCCGCTTCCCTGCCGCAGCTTGACGTCCCCGCAGCCGGACTGTAGGATGTGAACCGATGGCTCCCGGCGGTTCCCTGACACGACGCGCGCGCGCGGAGCACAAGATGCGCGCAGGCCCTCTACGCCGCTGCTTGGTCGTCGCGCTGACGATCGCGCTGGTCCAGGGCTCTTGCGATTTCCTGATGGGCGGGGGCGACTCGGGCCTCGACAGCACTGCCGTGCTGGAGACCTCGGTGGCGCAGCTGCTGACCCAGGCCCCTTGGGCGACGGCCTCGACGCCCGCACCGACCGCCGCCGGCCCGGGCGGCACGCCTCTGCCCCCGGACCTCGAGTCGGCCACCGCGACCCTGATCGCCACCGGTTGCTTCAATCGGGCCATGTTCGTGGCCGATATCAGCATCCCCGACGACACGGCGCTCGCCCCCGACATGCCCTTCACCAAGACGTGGCGTCTGCGCAACAACGGGACCTGCGGCTGGTCGGAGGAGTACGCGCTGGTCTTCGCCGGCGGAGAGGGGATGAGCGGTCAGGGATCGCAACCCCTCGGCCGAATGGTCCCGCCCGGCAGCGAGATCGACGTGTCGATCGACCTGGTCGCCCCATCCGCGGACGGCACCTATCGCGGCACGTGGATGCTGCGGTCCCCTCAGGGCAACCAGTTCGGGATCGGGCCATCAGGCGATCTGCCATTCTGGGTCCAGATCCAGGTCGGGCCGGGGACCACGCCGCCCAGCGGCAATGCCCTCGTTTACAGCTTTGCGGACCACGTGTGCGAGGCGGACTGGCGGAGTGGGATCGGTCTGCTGCCGTGCCCGGGAACAGAGACCGACCCCAATGGCTATGTTGCGTTGGTGAGAACGCCCCGGCTGGAGAACGGCTGGCCCGACGACGAGCCGGTCATCTCCATGCACCCCGAATGGAACGAGGACGGCACGATCACCGGGCGCTTCCCTGCCGTTTTCGTGCCCGATGGATCGCACTTCAGGACGATCATCGGCTGCGCCTGGAACGCGCATTCGTGCGAGGTTGTCTTCCAGCTGAACTACAGGATCGGCGATGGGCCGCTGCAGAACCTGGGTCAGTGGACAGAAGTCTACGACTCCCGCTGGCGAAGTCTGGATCTCGATCTGACAGCCTTGGCCGGCCAGCGGGTCGCGTTCGTCCTGGCCGTGCTGGCCAATGGCCCAGCCACGCAGGACCTCGCCTACTGGCTGTCCCCCGTCATCCTTCACTGAGTGATCACGCCCCGGCGCGGCTAACGCGGTAGAATCGACGCAAGATGATCGATCCTCGTTCCGGCGCGCCCCGCAGGCAACTTCGGGCGGCGCTATCCGTGAGCGCCGTGCTGTGCGGCATGCTGCTCACGGGCTGCGGCCAGCTTCCTTCAAGTGCATCGACCGCCGGCTTGCCGGCGACGGGGATCGCGCTCGCCTCTGTGGTGGCTCCTGCCGCGCCGACGCCTTCTTCGGTGGGCGCCCCCACCCTTCTACCAACGGGACCCCGGCCGCCCGGCACGCCGGTCGGCTCGACCGAGTCGGCTTCGCCCTCCCCTTCGGCCATGCCCGCCGCCTGCACCGACCGGGCCAGTTTCGTCAGCGACGTCACCGTCCGAGACGACAGCGAGGTGACCGTCGGGACGGCATTCGTCAAGATCTGGCGACTGCAGAACGCCGGCACCTGCACCTGGACTCCGGACTACGGCCTGGTCTTCTTCGGCGGCGAGCGCATGTCCGCCGCCGCTGTCATACCGCTCAGCGCGACGGTCGGCCCCGGCATGCAAGCGGACCTGCCGGTCGACATGGTCGCCCCTGGCACGCCGGGGACCTACCAGGGCTTCTGGCGCCTGCGCTCGTCTTCCGGCAGCCTGTTCGGCATTGGCCCGGGCGGAGACGAGTCGTTCTGGGTCAGGATCGTCGTCATCCCTCAGCTGACACCTTCGCCCAGTCTCTCGCCTTCGCCGACGGTAACCCCGACACCGGCGGTCATCGTAACTGGAACGGTCGAGCTGCAGGCGGGTTCTTCACTGGACCTGGACAGCGGCAACTCGAATCCGGTTGCGGGCGCCGACCTGCTCTTCAACGGCGCAGACATCGCCAGCGGGTCCCTCAACCCGGCGCCGAGCGCGCGCCTGGCGCACTACTCACCTCCACCGCCCACACCGGGGCCGGTCGATTGCCTGAGCGCCCCGTTGAGCCTCGACGCGCTGCCGACTTCCGGACTCGCCCCGGGCAGTCTGGTGTGCTACCTTACCGATCTGGGTCGGCCCGGATACTTCGAGGTAATGGACGACGGCGCGGTCTTGCGCCTGCGCTTCACAACCTGGAACCCGTGACCCCGGCCGGGGGCGTCCGGCCTTGGCCGGTCGGGGTGGGTTGACATGCAGTCACAGATCCTGGTCGTCGACGCCAATCCGATCTTCGCCGGCCTGGTGCGCCAGACGCTGGAGGAGACTGGACGCTATCAAGTCGTCTCCGCGGCCCGCGGCCAGGAGGCGATCGACATCTCACGGCGAAGCGATATCCACCTGGCGATCGTCGACCTCGACCTGCCCGATGTGCCCGGCCTGGAGGTCATGCGGCGCATCCGCTCCTTGCGCCCGGACCTGATCCTGGTGGCTGTCCCGATCGGCGGCGAGTTGGATGCCGCGCAACGCGAGCGCCTCCAGATCCACGATGTGTTGACCAAGCCGTTCTACCTTCCCGAGTTGGCGGCGAAGATCGATGCGGCGCTCGGGCTCTCCGCCGAGAGCTCCCCGGCGCCGCCCGATTCGCTCTGGCCGGAGCTGGAGGCGGTCTCCGCCGACGAGACCTCCTCGCCTGCCGACGAGTTGGCCGCAGCCATCGAGGCGGGCATACCGGCCGAGCTATTTGAGGCGCCGCCTGCCCCGCCGCCCGCCGTGACCGGCCCTCCCCGCCCAATACCCCCGGCGCCGCCGGCTCTGGCCGGCCCGCCCTGGCTCACCGATGTGGATCGCGCCGCGCAGTACCTGACGCGCCTCTCGCTTGAGACCTCGGCCGAAGCGGCCATGCTCACCCGCGCCGGCAAGCTGTGGGCCTACGCCGGGCACCTGGCGCAGCCGCAGCTCGATGACCTGATCGCGCTGGTGGGCGATTTCTGGGCGGCGGAGGGCGCCCGCGGCGCGGTGGCGCGTTTCGTCCGCCTCCCGGATGCCTCGGCGGACCACATGCTCTACGCCACTACCGTGATCGCAGATATCGTCCTCTCGCTGCTGTTCAGCTCAGAAACGCCATTCAGCATGATCCGCCGTCAGGCGCAATCCCTGGCGCGCTCGCTGTCCGAGGTCGATCCGGCCGATTCCATCGCCGCTGGTTCGCGCGCACCCGGGCCGGAGGGCGCACCCTCCGAGACGCCCAGCGAGTGGGTCCCCGAATCGTTTGTCCCGGCTCCAGGATTGCCGGCCCTCGACGACCTGGTGCTCCCGCCGCCCGACCCCGGCGAAGCAGTGCGCGCCGGGCCGGTGGAAGGGGAGACCGAGGCCGCGGTGCCGATACCGGCCGACTGGGTTCCCTCCATGCCCCGCCCGGCCGCTCATATGCCCTTCCTCGACCAGATCGACGTGAGCCCGGAGGCCCGCTCGACCGACGGGCTCGAGGAGCCCGACGGCCCGCTGCCGGAAGCGCGCTATCAGCTCGAGTTCACTGCGGTCCTCGTCCCTCGCTTCCCCGACCACAAGCTCACCGGCGAGTTAGCCCGCGACCTGACCGATTGGGTCACACGCCTGTGTGTCGCCTGGGGCTGGCGCGCCGATGCCATCGACATCCAGCCCGAGTACCTGTGCCTGACGCTCACGTTGACGCCTGAGGTGGCGCCCTCCCGCGCCGTCCACAGACTGCGGCAGGATCTCTCGGATCGGATTCTGGAGGCCTATCCGGGCGTGGTGGCCGATCTGCCTTCGGGCCGCTTCTGGGCGCGCGGCTACCTGCTTTCCGCCGGTACGCATGTCAGCCCCGAACACATCCACGCCTTCCTGGCCGAGACGCGTCGCACGCAGGGACTGGCAGCCTGAGGTGAGCCGCGGCCCGGTGTTACAATGCGGGCCGATTCGCTCAGGCACCGTCACCGTCGCCGACCTGCAAACACACACAAGTCCGTGATCGAGGTAGATCATGCCGGAGAAGCCTCGTCTCTACCTGATTGACGGCCACGCCCTGGCGTACCGTGCTTACTTTGCATTGACGCGCGCCGCCGACAGCTCGCGTTGGTCGACGAAATCGGGCGAGCCGACAGCCGGCGTGTACGGGTTCACCTCGATCCTGCTTCGCCTGCTCGAACAAGCCGAGCCCGAGTACCTGGCCGTCTCCTTCGACACCGGACGCACGTTCCGCGATGACCTGTACGAAGACTACAAGGCCACGCGCGACAAGATGCCGGAAGACCTGGCGCCGCAGCTCGACCGCATCCGGCAGGTGGTGCAGGCGTTCGGCATCCCCATTCTGGAGGCACAAGGGTACGAGGCCGACGACGTGCTGGGGACGATTGCCCGGCGGGCCGCCGCACAGGGCGTGCACGTCGTCATCCTGACCGGTGATCGCGACCTGCTTCAGCTGGCCGACGACGACATCACCATACAGCTGGCCGGCCAGAGGCTGTCCGAAGCCGTCGACTACGACCCCGGGATGGTCGAACAGCGATTCGGGGTGCGGCCCGATCAGGTGGTCGACTTCAAGGCCATGGTCGGCGACACCAGCGACAACATCCCCGGCGTCAAGGGGATCGGCGAGAAGACCGCCGCCGATCTTCTGCGCAAATTCGAGAGCCTGAGCGGCATCTACGCTCATCTGCCGGAGGTGCCCACGCGCTGGCGCACACTCCTGGAGAACGGGCGCGAACAGGCGTTGCTCAGTCAGCAGCTGTCCGCCATCGCCACCGATGTCCCCATGGAGTTCGACCTGGCCGCCTGCCTGCGCCGGCCCGTCGACCGCGAGGGCGTCTTCGAACTCTTCCGAGAACTGGAGTTCCGCTCGCTCCTGGCGCGGTTGCCGGGCGGCGACGACCGCGGCCAGCAGCTGACCATGTTCGCCGCGCCAGCCGCGCCGGTGCAGCCCGGGCTGGAGGTGATGGTCGTCGACAATCAGGATGCACTCGACGAGCTGCTGCGCCGCCTGGCCAACGCTTCGGCGGTCGCACTGGACGTCGAGACCACCAGCACCGACGCCGTGCGCGCCGAACTGGTCGGCCTGTCGCTGGCGGTCGCCCCCGGTCAGGCCTTCTACCTGCCTGTGGGCCACAATCCAACCGCGGCCGGCGGAGCGCAGATCCCGGCCCGCCGTGCGCTGGAAGCGCTGCGCCCGGCCCTGACCAACCCGGCGCTGCCCAAGGTCGGTCACAATCTCAAGTACGACTACACCGTCCTGGCTCGTCTGGGTCTGCGAGCGGCGCCGCTCACTTTCGACACCATGCTGGCGGAGTGGCTCATCGACCCGGCCTCGCGCAACCTGGGCTTGAAGAACCTGGCTTTCGTCCGCCTGGGGATCGAGATGACCGAGATCGAGAGCCTGATCGGGAGCGGTCGAGGCCAGCGCTCGATGGCTGAGGTCCCCATCGCCGACGTGGCTCCCTACGCCGCCGCCGATGCGGAGGTCTGCCTGCGCCTGCTGCCCGAGCTCGAACAGGAGCTTGAGCAGAAGCAGCAGATGAACTTGTTCCGCAGCCT
>Ga0105095_10001962_pt1 | contig 10981 bp, 11 predicted proteins | sample PPLLak2March2015_2_FD_79180 | JGI IMG/M metagenome (GOLD analysis project Ga0105095, IMG submission 79180) | Freshwater sediment microbial communities from Prairie Pothole Lake near Jamestown, North Dakota, USA - PPLs Lake P8 Core (3) Depth... | ecosystem: Environmental > Aquatic > Freshwater >... | reverse complement strand
CTAGTCCTGGCCATGCAGTGAAAGCAATTGCCCGGAGGCGGAGGGCACCGCCGGGAGCGACGCGCGACAATTGCAAGCGACCGGAAACGCCTATCAACTGAAACCTTGCGGCGATTCGCAGTCGTTGAGCTAGGTCCCTAAAGCGATGCTGACCTCAGCCAGAGGCAGCAGTCGGCGGAGTCTGCGCTCCGGCTTCAACTGTTGCAATGACCTTTCGACGTCGGTTGGGGTCACTCTTCTAAGTGGCGATCGTGTACCGACGCGACGAGATTGGTTGCCCCCTCAGCTGCTGCGTTGCATGATCGCTTGGTGTCGCCTCGAACTGCGTATTTCGGCGATGCTCGCATGCTCATCACGGATCCGCCTTCCGGCACTGTCGCGAGCCGGCCGAGTTTTGTCGATGGGCGTGATGTCCGATCTCAGGCGGAATTTCGTGACCGCTTGCGGGTGATCTCGAAGGTCAGCTTCGGGGATGTGCGACCAGCTCGCCGCAGTTCACCATGCCTGACGGCAGCAAGGCCGCAACCGTTAAGTGCAACATCGATAACTCAAAGTGCTATGCGCAGGCCAGCGAAATCTGTGGCGGTGGTAAGTACCGCGTCCTCGACAGCGAGAGTCATGCGGGCGGGTTGGTGGCTGATTGGATTCCGGGTCCCGTAACTTGGTACACGTCACGGACAAACACTTCGACCGCCCATTCGTCCCACCCCAGAGACTCTCGGTACACGTTCGGCAACTCGTCAAACACGACGACGATGTCGAGATCGGAGGTGGCGGTCTGTTCACCCCGGATCACCGACCCGGCAAGAAAGGAGATAGCGGCCGACGGATTATCGTCTGGCGAGTAAGTCCCTCGCGACAGCGACCGGATCTCTTGTGCGGAATTCGCCCTTGGATTGGAGCGCGAAAATATCTCAGTATTGGGCGGCGCGAAATGGCGGCTTTCAGGCGTACTTGGCGTGCGCCCCGATAGTCCGGTTATGGCCCGCACTCGGTCTGATCGTCGCCCGGCCCAATCGGGACTTCCATTCTGGCTTCCTTCCGTTTCAGCCGACCCCCAGTGGAGACATTCGACAGGGTCGTAGTCCCGGGCTCGCACATCACGCAACCCGAGGCCGAGGGCAAAAGACCGACGCCGCAGTCCGCCTGACCCGAGCACGCAGAAATCGGCATCATGGAAGGGAGACGTCGGCGACCTCGCTGCTGACGCAATGAGCGAGTCCACGTCCGTGGAGCGACGAAGTCGCCGCACCGAGAGGTCGAACGCAAGCGCTAGGTCGCGCACGGTTGAACACCACGTGGCTAACGTGCTGGCGAAAGTCGGCGTCCCATCGGCGCACGAGCTGCTCAAGTTGTCGAATATTCGACAAACAGCAGAAAACTAAGTAGCGCCACAGCAAATCCAGGTGCGAGTGCGGATTTGCTTCACGCAATGCGCACCTAGCCTGCTCTCATCTGCCGTCGCCAAGGCAGTTCGGGAGTAGGCACATGAAACTGCAAGTTTTCAACGCAACACAAGCGCCGGTTCGATGAGGATCCTGTTCATCACGTCGGCGCACAACAGCCTCAGCCAGCGGCTTCTGATTGAGCTCAAAGAGCAAGGTCATGCCGTTTCGGTCGCCTTGGCCACAAGTGACGAAGCCATGCTAAGCGCCGCTGGAGAACACGCACCTGAACTCATCATCGCGCCCATGCTCAAGGTCGCGATCCCGAAGATCATTTGGGCCCACCACACTTGCCTGATCGTCCATCCGGGCGTCAAGGGTGATCGCGGACCTTCATCGCTCGATTGGGCGATCGCGACGGGTGAGGCGTGCTGGGGTGTAACCATCGTGCAGGCCGCGGCCGAGATGGACGCGGGGCCGATCTGGGCGTCGTACACCTTTGCCCTCAAGGACCCGCCAAGCACGAAAAGCAGTCTGTACCGGCACGAGGTCACCGAGGCCGCAGTGCGTGCAGTGCTCAAGGCCGTGGCGCGCTTCGAGTCGAGACAGTTTCAGCCGGAGCCTCTCGACTACGCCCGGCCGGATGTGCGCGGCCAACGGCGGCCGCCGATGCGGCAGAGCGACCGCAAAATCGACTGGACATGCGATACGACCGCGATGATCGTACGGAAGATCCGCGCCGCCGACAGCGCACCGGGCGTACTCGATGCCTCTATGGGTCAGCCGTATTTCCTCTACGGCGCCCACGAGGAGCAGCGTTGGCGCGGCGCGCCGGGCGAGGTCCTGGCCAAAAGGCACGGCGCGATTTGTCGCGGCACAGTTGACGGCGCCGTCTGGATCACCCATCTGAAGCCGAAGGACAAGGACGGGGTTGCCGGCATCAAGCTGCCCGCGGTTCAGGTTCTCGGCCGCCGAGTGCAAGGCATTCAGACGTCCACGCTCCCGATCGCGGCAACGGTCGACCACAAGACTTACCGCGAGATTCGCTACGCGGAGCGGGATCAGGTCGGCTATCTACATTTCGACTTTTACAACGGTGCGATGAGCACCGAACAGTGCATTCGGCTGCGCGATGCCTTTCTGTTTGCACGCGGACGCCCGACCCGGGTGATCGCGCTGCTGGGCGGAGAGGGTTTTTTCTCGAACGGAATCGACCTCAACACGATCGAGGCAGCCGCCAGTCCAGCCCGCGAGTCATGGCACAACATCATCGCGATCAACGATCTAGTGCGGGAGATCCTGCACACGAACTCGCATCTTGTCGTCGCTGCGCTGCGCGGCAACGCGGGCGCGGGGGGTGCGATGCTCGCGCTCGCGGCCGACTACGTGTACGCGCGCCGCGGCGTGGTGCTTAATCCGCACTACAAGGGCATGGGAATGCTGTACGGCTCGGAGTACTGGACCTACTCCTTGCCGCGGCGGGTGGGATATGACCTCGCCCTACTGCTCACGGAGACTCTGCAGCCCATCGGCACCCGCCACGCCAAGGCGATCGGACTCCTCGACGATGCTTTCGGCGAGAGCGTCGAGGATTTCGAGCGCGAGCTGACACGCCGGGCGAACGAACTGGCGCGCCATCCGTGTTTCTGGCGCCAACTGCGCGATAAGCACGAGCGACGCATCACCGACGAACGTGTCAAGCCACTCGCCGACTATCGCGGCGAGGAACTGAAGAGAATGTGGGCCAACTTCTTCGGCCGTGACCCGGCCTACCACGATGCGCGCCAGCGGTTCCTGTTCAAAGGCAAGGCGTCCCCGAGTGCCGCGAATGACCTGGCGCCGGCGTTCGTGCCGCAAGAGGCGGCTCGAGCTTGAATGCGAGACAGACATGCCGTCTGACCTCGGAGCGCTAGCGGGTCTCGCGGTGCTGGTCCCACTACCGAAGTGGGGCCTCGCATGGCCCGTCGGGATCAGTCAGACCTTGAGGGCGCTAAGAGCGAAGAAGTCGACCGCCGCCGCGTGCACGCGCACGGCGAGTGTCCCGAGAGACACCACCGGCACGGTCGAGTCGAGCGCGGCGCGCGCCGCTCCGTTCGCGTGTCCGCTTGACGGCAGTTCTCACTTGAACCGCAGACGGCAGCAATTGGCCGTCAACGCCTACGTCGGTCGCGGCTGGTGCAATCGGTTTAAGATGAAGTCGCATCGCGCCTCAGCGTCGACGCGCGGAACCTCGACGAGCTCAAAACCGCATCTCCGATACCACCTGCGGACAGCACCGTCTACCCGGACTGCATCCGCGAAGCTCTGGTCGCGCTCGGTATCCTGAGCATAGATCTGCTCCCATGGCGGAAAGACGAGCGCCTCAACATGAAACGGGTATTCGCGCAGCACTTGCTGAATCTCAACCCAGCCGGCCTGTCCGGTCTCGTAGCACATACCTAGAGCGTCAATGACCCCGCGGTCAAAGAACACCGGACCCTTGCTCCGCTGCACGCCGCGGTACTGGGCCTGATCTCGTCTCAGGATCTGTTCGGCGAACTCGCGCGCCGCCGGCCGATTGGGAAGACCGATCCGCATGCGCTCCTGAATGATGGCGCGGGCTGACTCGGGAACGCATTGGTATCCCCGGGCCTCAAGCGCGGCCAGCGTGGTCGACTTGCCAAATCCAGGTCCGCCCGTGAAGGCGATCGCAAGCATGGGTCAGCTCGGACACGTCCGCTAACAGGCAACCGCCGCGATTATGTACGGCGGCCGGTGCTGGCCGAGTTAGGTCACGCGACTCAATTACACTCGAAAGACCTGCCTCGGGCTCCGAAGTGGATTCAGTCAGCGCGAGTAGGTGCGCGCGGGCTGTACCTGACCGTTTACTGTCGATGCTGTAGGCGAAGAAGGCGGCATTGCAGGCGGCGGGGCACTGACCGGTGCCGCAGCCGGCGGCGCCGCGAGGCGGTCAATTTGTGCTCTGATGGAACTGTTGTCCATGACATTCGAGCTAGTCCGTGTGCCGACCGCGAGCCTGGACTTCGGCAACCAGGGCAAGGTAATGCGGGAGATACGCAGGCTCGCCGGCGACGGGCTAGCGGTGCTGTTCACCACCCACGACCCCAACCAAGCGGCCCGGTTCGCCGACCGTGCACTGCTAATCGGCAAGGGCAGCGTTCAGGCCATCGGGCCCGCAGCGGAGGTCGTGCGCAGGAACGTCTGCAGGCGCTGTACGGGGCGGCGGTCGAGGAGATCGAGGACGCGTCGGGGCGCGGCCGGGCCTTCGTGCCAGGTTGACGACAGCGGCGAGCCCGGGTGGAGCGCGGGCGAATTCGTCCTGTCGGTGACTAAGAGCTCCTACCAGGGACGAAGCCGTGACGTGCCAGTATCGCCTGTGCCGGTGGCGATAGGATGAAGACCGCAAGACGCTGAGCACCGGTCGGTGCGTTGTTCAGTGTTGTGAGGCCGTAGTCCGCGCCGATGGCCAGCGCTTCGGGAATCGCAACGATCCGCGCCCCCGGCACTTCGCGTACCGCCTGCATGGCGTTGGTGCAATAGGTCAGGAAGATGTCGGCCTTATCTTCTGCGATCACCACACCATAAATCGAACGGTTGGGTGGCGGCGCTGGCGAATCGGGACCGCCGGTCAGCTTGAGTGCCTTGGCATCGAGTGCCTTGAGCGCGCCGGGACGCAATTGTTCTGCCTTCTCGAACAACTGCCACGCGTAGTCGCCAGACGGGTCCGCCCTCGGGGTCGACGTCCCGAGCTTGACTCGCGGATCCAGCATGCGGTCCAGCAGCGTATCGGTAGTTACTTCTACACCTTGCGCTACGAGTGCACACAGCCGGTTGCGTGCGAACACTACCGGTGCAGCCGAGCGACCCACCAGCGCGAGCGCTTGCGGATTGCCCATGTCGGCCGAGGCGAACACGTCGGCGTATTCGCCCTTCTCGATGCGCCCGCGCAGAAGTCCGGAGAGGCCGAAAGTCGCGCTGACGGCGGGACCCCCGAAGCGTTGAAGGCCTGGATGATCTCAGTCATCGCGGCGCGCAGGCTGCCGGCGGCGTACAGACGTACCGCTGGCTCCTGACCCCAGGCAGCACTTGCCATGAGCAAGATGCCAAGAATGAACGAGCGCGCTTTCATACACCCGGTTGTCCGGCGTTCGGGAAGAAGAGTTGCTCGCCGCCAACCTTGTAATCGGCGATCAACTTCTGTCCTTCCGGCGAGACCAACCAGTCGATGAAGGTCTGTCCGAGGTCTTTCTTCACGGTCGGGTGCTTGTCCGGATTGACCAGAATGACGCCATACTGGTTGAAGAGGCGCTTGTCGCCTTCGACCAGGATTGCGAGACCCCCCCGATTCTTGAACGCAAGCCAGGTCCCGCGGTCGGCCAGGACGTACGCGTTCAGCGACGATGCCGTGTTCAGCGCCGGCCCCATGCCCTGACCCGTGTCGCGGTACCAGGGCCCCTTACTCTTGTCGATTTCGATTCCTGCGTCCTTCCATAGCGTCAGCTCGGCCATGTGCGTGCCGCTCCGGTCGCCGCGCGATACGAATGGCGCCTGCGCCGCCTGGATCTTCTTCAGCGCCACCAGGGTGTCCTTACCCCCGGCAATCTTGGCGGGATCGCTCTTCGGCCCGATCAGCACAAAGTCGTTGTACATCACGGGGTAGCGCTTGACGCCGTGACCCTCGGAAAGGAACTTCTCTTCGGCCGACTTCGCATGGACGAAGACGACATCGGCATCGCCGCGGCGCGCAACATCGAGCGCCTGACCCGTGCCGAGCGCGACGACGCGGACCTGGATGCCGGTCTTCTTCTGGAAGACGGGCAGCAGAAACCCGAACAGCCCGGACTGTTCGGTCGAAGTCGTCGAGGCGACGGTGATGAACTTGTCCTGCGCCTGCGCCGCGAACGGGACCAGAGCGACGAGCAGCGCGACGAACGCGCGACGGGCAACTACCATGGCAGCTCTCCTTCGAGGAATTTCGCAGCTTCGAGCGAAGCCGGTTGTTTAAGGAAACGGTCGGCCGGTGCTCGTTCGACAAGCCGGCCCTGATGCAGGAACAGGATCTCGTCCCCCAGTCGACTAGCCTGGCCGAGGTTGTGCGTCACCAGCACGATCTTGGTGCCCGCCGCATGCAGCGCTTCGATCACTTTCTCGATCTCTTGGGTGGCGCCCGGATCGAGGCTCGCCGTGGGCTCATCGAGAAAGAGAACCTCCGGCCGCAACGCCCACACCCGGGCTAGCGCCAGACGTTGCTGTTCGCCGCCGGATAGCACGCGTGCCGAGTGGTTCGCGTATGCCTCGAGCCCCACCTTGCGCAGCGCTTCCAGTGCGCGCTCCTCGCGCTCCCCCATCGGAACGTTCGCGAGCTTCAGCGCATAGGTCACGTTGCCCAGTGCCGAGCGGCGCAGCAGCACGGGGCGCTGGAACACCATTGCCTGGCGGCGCGCCCCGCCCGCAATCTCGGGCGCGTTCCAGTCGATGCTGCCGCCGGTCGGCCTGAGCAATCCGTGACAGAGTCGCAACAGCACGCTCTTTCCCGCTCCATTAGGTCCGATGATCACGGTGCGCAGCCCGGCGTCGAGTTGCAGCGAGATGCCATCGATGATGCGGCGCGGCCCGACCGTGAACACCACATCGGAGAGACGAAGTGGCAGCAACGAGAACCGGGCACGCATCTTCACGCGAGGCCTCAGCCGTAGCGCCGCTGTGCCGTTTCCTTGACGACATAGGCACCGGCATTCAGTAGGAAAACGATGAAGAGCAGGATGAAGCCCAGCCCGAGGGCCAGCGGCAGGTCTCCTTTGCTGGTCTCCAGCGCAATCGTCGTGGTCATGACGCGCGTCACGCCATCGATGTTGCCGCCGACGATGATGACCGCACCGACCTCGGATGCCGCGCGGCCGAAGCCGGCCATCACCAGGGTCGCCAGGGTGAAGCGCAAGTCCCAGAGCAGCGTCGCGCCGGCACCGAGCCTGGTTTCTCCCAGCGAGCGCAGTTGTTCCCGATATTCGGACCATGCGTCGGCAACCACCTGCCGCGACAACGCGGCCATCAGCGGCGCGATGAGGATGGTCTGCGCGATCACCATCGCGGTCGGCGTGAACAGGATTCCGAACACGCCCAGCGGGCCTGCGCGCGACAACATCAGGTATACGAACAGTCCGACGACAACCGGCGGCAGGCCCATCAGTGCATTGAGGACGACGACCACAAACCGTTTGCCGGGAAACTCGTTCACAGCGATCGCGGCACCGAGCGGCAGGCCGAGGATGCACGCCGTCGTGACCGACGCGAGGCTGACCTGGAGGCTCAGCAGGACGATGCCGACGAGGTTGGGATCGGCGGCAAGGATCAGCCCGAATGCCTGTGCGGCTGCTTCGGCAATGCTGTTCACGCAGTCGCTCCCGACGTGGAGGGATCGTAATAATATGCAAAGACATGCCGATGGATGACTTGTCTCGGCGACGAGGGCCCATGATATCGGACCCACATACTGCTAAAAATATGCCGGAGTTTGCATAATGCGCGTGGCCCCGACGCTGGTGTGGATGTTGGAGGGAGAGAGTGTCGAAGCGCTTGACGCGCGCCTCATGCCGCTGCTCCGGGCCATTGCCGTCTCGACGTCACTGAAAGCGGCCGCGGCGGATTGCAGGATTTCCTACCGTGCGGCGTGGGGCCTGCTGCGCGACTATCAACGGAAGCTGGGAGAGCCGCTGGTGCTGCTCGAGCGCGGACGGGGAGCGACCCTGAGCCCGTCAGGAGAGCGGTTGATCGGCGTCGAACGGTCGGCGGCCCGGCGCCTGGCGCGCATCCTGCCCGGACTCACCGCGGAACTTGCTTCGGCGCCGCCAGCGGAGATGCGAGCGACGAAGCAACGGCTGCGGGTCGCCGCAAGCCACGACCTCGCGCTGTCGGCGCTGGTGTCTGAACTGCCTGACCGATACGGCCTCAGCCTCAAACTTTTGTTCATGGGCAGCCTGCATGCCCTGAGGGAGTTTGCAGAAGGTCGAGTCGATGTCGCAGGCTTTCACGTTCCGATCGGCAGCCGCCCCGACTGGGACCGCGCGCTGATCATGCGCGACTTGCGGGCGCGCCGCGACCGGCTGATCCGATTTGTCGATCGCGATCAGGGGCTGATTCTTCCGCGCGGAAATCCGATGCAGGTGAAGAGCTTCCGCGACATCGCCACCAAGCGCCTCCGCTTCATCAATCGACAGTCCGGTTCCGGCACCCGACTGTTGATCGACCAAATGATCGCCTACGAGAAGATCGACAGCTCCAAGCTGACCGGCTATGACACGGAGGAGTTCACGCACCGGGCCGTTGCGGCGACGGTGGCATCGGGGGGCGCCGATGCCGGCTTCGGCCTGCGGGCCGCAGCTGCCGAACATCGGCTCGCCTTTATCCCACAGGCGAGAGAACGCTACTTTCTCGCGGTCCGGGCCAAAGCCATCGACACGGCGCCAGTCGTGCGGTTGGTGCAGGCATTACGCAGCCAGACGTTCGCGCGCATTGCCCGAGAATTCTCGGGTTACAGGTTGGCAGCTCCAGGTACCGTCGTTGGCATAGATGCAATCGTTGCCACGGAGCTCGCTTGACGCAGTGGATTGGCGCCGAGATAAGTAAGGAGCCGGAGTCGCCCAAGTGCCGCTGGCGAGTGCAACGCGATCAAGCGTCTGGGTAGGCACAAAGGAAGTCACGTTGGCCAGTTGCTTCATGCCGCGTGACAGCTCCCATTACCGTTGACAGCACAGCCACAGCCGCAATCTAGCTCGATTCCTCAGACAGAGTTGTCCGCTTTCAGGCGATCCGAGACGAAGGATGATGGGCTGGTGTTGGCCGGGGCTTCGCACTCACGTTGCGACCCGTGAAGCGGTCATCCACTGAGACACGTTTGCTTCGGTCCGCGCGGCAACCGCGGGTGTAGAGCCAAAAGTGCGCGAAAAGCGGATCGCTGCGCTTTCGTTTGGTTGCGATTCGGCGCGCCTCGGCCAAGCACGTTGTGGGCGTCCCTCGTTCACCGGCCTTACAAAAAGTGCCGGCAAGGGACTCGCCTCATCGCCACATCGTCGATGGCACGTCGCGCGGCACTATCAACGAAAGGCGCTCCACGGACAAAACGGCCGGCGAGCGCGGGCGGCTCAAACGAGGCAGTACTGCGCGTAGCATCCCGTTTCGCGTGCTGCATTGTCCTCGCGGGAGGCTGCATGAAATCCTTGCACCGTCCTGATCTCCTGGGTTGGTCGCGCTTCGACGAGACCCGCAACGTCGACTTTTGCAGCGTGGCCTGGATCCGACCCGGCGGCAACGTGCTCATCGACCCGCTGCCAATGACTGAGCATGATCGGGCGCATCTCGCAGCGCTGGGTGGCGCCACGCTCATCATCATCACGAACTCCGACCACACGCGTGGCGCCCAGGGCCTCGCGCAGGAGCTTCGCGCCACGCTGTGCGGACCGCGCGCCGAACGCGGCAGCTTCCCGTTTCCGTGCGAGCACTGGCTCGGCGATGGGGATGAGCCCGTTCCCGGTCTGCACGTGCTTGAAATGCACGGGAGCAAAACCCCCGGCGAGCTCGCACTCGTTTTGGAACGGACAACGCTCATCACAGGCGATCTCGTGCGCGGGCACATGGGGGGCAAGCTCAACCTCCTGCCCGACGCCAAACTCACGGACCACGCACAAGCAATCGCCTCGGTCCAGCGCATTCTCGACGCGTATCCGGACATCGAAACCGTCCTGGTCGGCGATGGCTGGCCCGTTTTCCACGACGGCAGGCGCGCGCTTGCCGCGCTGTGCGGGCGCTGAACATCGCAGCCGGGTAGCCGCATGTTCGATCGCCGCCAAGAGACTGCGTCCTGAAGCCGCTGGGTTCACCCCGCAAGGAAATGGCTTCACGCCGACCGGTCCATCGCTACAGCGTCTACGTGGTGGAGTTGTCGGCCGCGGTATGGAATGAGTCCCGCTTTCGCAAGGCGAACCCGGGCTATGTGTTGGGGATGCCGTTCGTCTACGTTGGGATGACGGGCCTTGATCCTGACGTTCGCTTCGACAAACACAAGGCCGGCATCCAGTCGAACCGCTTCGTTCGAGACTTCGGGCTGCGCCTGGTCCCCGCCCTCTACGAGGCCTTCAATCCCATGCCCTACGACGGCGCGCGCGACATGGAAGTTGAACTTGCAATCGGCTTGCGCGAAGCCGGCTACGGCGTCTGGCAGGCATAGATCGTCTGAAAGAGCCGCGGCTCCCATCCTAAGAAAACCCGAAGCCGACCGGCACCATGGGCGAGATTCTCGGTGGGACTGCCTCCATTCTCCAGTGTCTCCAGTGCAATCATCGTGCGTGTTCGAGTTGCCCGTCGCGTGGCCGTTACACATTGCCTTGTCGCACTGCCCAAGACGGTGCTTTGCCCTACGATTTCTTCGGATAGTCGAGCGCTACTTCTACGGGCGTGATCTTGCCGATCTTTGACCACGACTTCGCGTCGAATGTGAACTCGGCGACGGCGCATGTCGGCATGTGGGCTATCTCGCCCGAGAGGCGATGCGCGAGCTCGGTCAACTCGGGGTTGTGGCCAAACAACATCACGCGCTCCACCTT
>Ga0105095_10001961_pt1 | contig 10988 bp, 11 predicted proteins | sample PPLLak2March2015_2_FD_79180 | JGI IMG/M metagenome (GOLD analysis project Ga0105095, IMG submission 79180) | Freshwater sediment microbial communities from Prairie Pothole Lake near Jamestown, North Dakota, USA - PPLs Lake P8 Core (3) Depth... | ecosystem: Environmental > Aquatic > Freshwater >... | reverse complement strand
TACCCCGAGAAGGTAACGCTCACGTTCAACGAGCGAGCGAGGAGCTGGTCCCACATCCACCAGGAGACGTCTTCGAGAGTCGTCCTTCCCGGAGTGATGACTTCGCCGCAGGCCTCGATCCTCCGATCCGAAAGGCCTATCGCCGCCCTCTCGATTCCCGCGGCGCCCCGATCGGTGAAGATGAAGTACGCGATGCTTCCCGCGTAGGCCTCACCGAAGTCCCGGAACAGGGGATCGTAGAGGCCTTCCTTGGACATGGTGATCCACATGTCGATCCCGTTCTCGCGCATCGCCTCGGGGAGGATGCGATCGAATTTCTCGTGCCTGATCTGGCAGAGGCGCTCCCAGCGCCTTCGCGATTCCTGTCCGCCTTCGCGCGAAGTGCTTCGGCGAGACCACGCCGTAGCCCCCAGGGCTGAGGCGGGAGCCGTTGCGTCGAAGGCGGATAGAAGAAGAGCGGCGGCGAGAACGAGTCTTTTCACGTCACACTCCTGTTCGATTCCCGGCCGGCATGCTACAGCAGCCCGGAGTTGCTTGGAAAGCCGTCCGTTGACACAATCGGCGGTCATGACGAAGCCGGATGCGGAGGAGCTCAATCTCAAGGGGGGGCGTCCGCAGCTCAACCAGCGGCGAGCCCAGATTCTCGAGAAGGCGGCTCAGCTCTTCCGGGTCAAGGGATACGACTCGACGTCGATGAGCGATATCGCCGACGAGGTGGGAATCACCAAGGCGGGTCTCTATTACTTCGTCGAGAGCAAGGAGCACCTGCTCTATCTCATCACCGACTACGGCCTGGATCTCCTCGAGGAGACCGTGGTCCGGCCTCTCGAGGGAGTCGAGGACCCGAAGGAGCACCTTTCGAAGCTCATCGAGCGCCACGTCCACATGCTCCTCACGCGGCCGCGCGAGGTCACGATCATCCTCCACGAGAGGACGGCGCTCACCGGGGTCTATCGCGAAAAGATACAGCAGCGCAAGAAGCAATACATCGACTACGTCCGCAAGCTGCTTACCCAGCTCCAGAAGAGGGGCGACGCGAGGAAGGACATCGACGTCACCGCGGCCACGTTCTTCCTGCTGGGCGCCTTGAACTGGGTCTACCAGTGGTACAAGGCGGACGGACGGTTATCCGAGGAACAGCTCGCCCGAGAGCTGACCGAAATCTTCTGCAGGGGATTTCTTACACCGGGGTGAATCGGAGCTTTCAGGCTCCCTTTCGTCGCCCGCCGGCGGCCGAAAGCTCGATCACTTCCAGGAGCTGGTCCTGGAGGTCGGGGTTACCGATCCGGCGCCAGTGCCCGAGGAGCTTCTCCTCTTCCTTGTTCTCGGCGAGGGGCTTTCGCGTCCGGCTCTCGGGAATCAGATCGGAGACGCTGACTCCCAATGCCTTGCTGATTTTCCGGAGCCAGTCAAGCGACGTTCGACGCCGCCCCTGCTCGAAGTTCGATAGCGCCGAGGGCGACAGCCCCGCTTTCCGGGCGAGCTCTTCCTGGAGCATTCCCTTCTTCAGGCGAAGCTCGCGAATCTTCTGGCCAACCTCCGCGTGCAATGGAACTTCTCCTTGTGGTCGGGTTTTCCCCGTTGGGCGAAAAGACAACGTTTCTGCCATGACGCCAACTTACCACAGAGGAGCCGCTTCGAAAAGCGAATCGGAACCGCATCCTCCCGTGGTAGAATGGGGAGTTTCGTCCTAGGAGGCAGCCGATTTGAATGTCAACGAAGCCGGAATCTTTCTGAGGGTCAACATCGCCGCCCAGAGGGCGCGGCAGCTCATGCAGGGCGCGGCGCCCAAGATCGCGACCAAATCGCGAAAGGCCGCCGCCATCGCCATCCAGGAGATAGAGGCGGGCCTGATCGAGGCCTTCACTCCGGACGAGATGCCCGAAGTCCAGGCGGAAGATGCCTTCGGCTCGAGCGACTCCGAGAACAACGGCGACGAGTAAGGCGGGGAAGAGTGTAAGAAGGGGGACGTGGAGACAGGAGGGGACAAGGGGATAAACCCATTTCCCTCGTTTCTTATCCTCCTATCTCCTCCTGTTTCCCGATCCCCCTGCGATTGGTTCCCGGCCTAGCTCACGATTCCTTCCACCCTGTCTCTCTTCAAGAAAGCTTTCAGCGACTCCGCGGTCGCGGTCACCCGGTCCAGGTGATAGCTCGAGAGGACGTCCTTCAGGAACGGATGATGCCTCACCAGATCACGGAGCTCCGCTTCCTCGATCTTCAATAGCTCCGTCGGCTCGACGGCGTGGACGGTGGCCGTCCGGAGAACTCCGGTCAGGAACGAGACCTCGCCGAAGAACTGGTGCCTGCCCAGCCGGGCGAGAACCAGGGGCTTTCCGTGGAGCGTCGTCCTCACCTCGACCGACCCGCTCTTCACCAGGAACAGCGCTCCGCCCGGCTCTCCCTCCGAGAACGCCTGCTCTCCCGCGGGAAGCTCGACGAGCTTGAAGCGCGGCGCGAGACGGGCGCGGTCCTTCGACGGGATCACCTGAAACAGCGGCGAAGAGGAGAGCACGTTCGAGAGCGCGCGCTCCCGATAGAGCTCGAACAGCACCTCGCGCAGACGCGGATGCTTCTTGACCGCCGTTCGGATGCTCTCCGCGGAGAGCTCCAGGAGCTCGCTCGCCTCGAGAGTTCGCACCGCCGCCGTCCTGGCCTCGCCGGTCAGGAACGAGAACTCGCCGAAACAGCTTCCCGCCGAAACCAGCCCGAGCCGGTTCGCGCCGGAGCGGACTTCGAGAAGACCCCGGTTCACGAAGTACAGCGACTGTCCCGGCGCCCCTTCCTCGAAGATCAAAGCACCCTCGGAGACCTCGTGGCGCTTCATCGTCGCCGCCACGCTCGCGAGCTCCTCGGCGCCCAGATCCTTGAGAAGTGGGATCTGATTCAGCGGGGTTATGAGGGGCGCAGCGGGAAGGGTCCTGGCCTGGAGCCGTTTCTGCTCTTCGCGAAGGCTCTCGAGCTTCACCTTCGCCACGTAGGCCAGAGGGTTCTCGAACTTCGGGTCGAGCTCCACCACCCGAAGGCCCGAGGAGATCGCCCCGAGTAGGTCTCCCTGGGCCGCGAGGTGCTCCTGGAGCTTCACCAGTTGAGCTATGGCGGCGTCTCGACTGCCCGTCTCGACGAGCAGGTCCGCGAGCTTCCGCCGGAGCTCGAAGTCCCTTGGCTCTTCGGAGGCGAGGCCGCGAACGATCTCGAGGGCCTTGTCGGGCTTCCCGCCGCGCCTCAAGCCCTCGGCGCGCCGGAGCTCGGCAGCTTTGTTGTTCTTCAAATCGGACTCGTCAGGGCCCGGCCTGGGCCCGATTCGTCGCGAGCAGGATCGCGCGCACCCTTTCGTGAAGGCGCGCCCGGTAGGCGAGCCCTCCGAGACCCGAGTCGCGCAGCAGCGGATTCACCTCGTCGGTGAGCTCGGGCCACTCGATCCAGCGCGCCGCCTCGATCTCCGCGGTATCGCGGGGAGCGAGAGAGCCCTCGAACGGCCGCGCCAGCATGACGTGGGTGGTCCACTTCGCTCGACGCGCTCCGGCCGCCTCCGCGGAGCTACGGCGCGCCTGGCCGGAGCCCGACCCGCCGTCGCGCAAAGCGCTTTGGCGAGGTCCCGCCGTAGACCCAAGGGCGGAGGCGGAAGGGCGAAGGCCGGAAACGAAAGTCGCGTGCACCTGCAGGAGATAGTCCTCGATACGCACCGAGAGCCCCGTCTCCTCGAGCGCTTCCCGGACCGCGCCGTCCAGGAAGGACTCCTCGGGGTGGATGCCTCCCGAGGGAAAGCGATAGGCCCCCGGCGGATATCCGGACTTGCGAATCACCGCGAGCCGGCTCTCCTTCTGGATCACGAGGCTCACGTCGTGAGCTCGACCCAGTCCGAGGTGGCGCTCGACGCCGTCGAGCTCCTTATCCGTCATGGGAACGTCCCAACGCTCCACGTCCGGCTCGCCGAAAGTGAAGACCAACTCCTGAACGATGTGCCTTCCGATGTGCATGGAGCTCGTCGAGAGGCGTCAACCCTCTCCGGACGTTCCCTCTTTCGGCGGCGCCTCCTTGAGAAGGTCCACCATGTCCCGGATGACCGTCGGCGCCGCCCAGTCGCGCGGCCCGACGACCTTGGACTTGAGCCGGCCCTCGCGGTCGAGGATGTAGGTCTCGGGATACTTGAACGTCTGGTACTTTCGCGAGACCTTCTTCCCTTCGTCGTAGAGCACGGAGAACGTCAGGTCGAATTTCTCGACGAAAGCGGGCACGTCGCTGAACCTCTCGTCGACCGAGACGGCGATTACCGCCACCCCCCGGTCGGCCAGCGCCTGGTGCAGTCTTTCGAGCGACGGCATCTCGTCGATGCAGGGAGGGCACCAGGTGGCCCAGAAGTTCAGCACCACCACCCGGCCGCGGAGGTCGGCGAGGCCGTGAAGCTTTCCCTCGAGATCCGGAAGCGTGAAGTCGGGAGCCGGCATTCCCACCTGGGGCCCCGGGTCCTTGTTGCAGGAGAGGGACGCGAAGGCGAGCACGGCCGAAGCCAGGCCCGCCGCGACGAATCGGCGGCGATCACCCATGGTTTCCCCCGGGCGCGTTCCTGAGCTCCCGAAGGACGGCTACGTTCGCGATCGCGCGCGCGGGATCGTCGGTCATGATGCCGTCGACTCCCCAGGAGAGGAGCCTCGCGATGTGCACCGGCTCGTTGACCGTCCAGACGTGGACCTCGACGCCGAAGCCGTGCACGGCTTCGATGACGGACTTCGAGACCACGCGCCGAAGACCCTTGTACTCGGGCACCTGAAACGCCACTCCCGGGGGACGGTAACCGCCCATGGTTCCTCCGCGCAAACGGAGGAGGAACTCCCGCACCTCGTCCTTGCTGAAGCTCGTTGCCACCGAAGGCGCGCCGGCGCGGAACGCCTTCAGGAGCTCGTCTTCGTGCGAGGCCACGATCACCCGGTCTTCCGCCTGATGGACGCGCAATACCCGCGCCAGGGCCTCGGCGACGCCCGCGCGGGTCTGCTTGATCTCGACGGTGATCCACATCTCGGGAAACGTATCGAGGACCTCGCCCAGAGTCGGGATCCGAAGACCTCGACCGCGATAGGGAAAGGTGCGCCCGTGATCCATGGTGAACTTGAAGCCGGCGTCGAGCTTGCGAATCTCGGCGAGGGTCATGTTCTCGACGCGCCCCCGGCGGCCGGTCGTGCGGGAGACCGAGCTGTCGTGAATGACCACGAGCTCGGAGTCGGCGCTGAGGTGAACGTCGAGCTCGAGGTAGGGGGCGCCCTGCTCGCGCGCGAGACGGAATGCTTCGAGAGTGTTCTCGGGAGCGCGGGCGCTCGCTCCTCGATGGGCGAAGAGTCGAGGCTCCGGACCGGAAAAGATACCGTTTCTCAAGGACACTCTCTCACGTATCAGCCTTCGAGGCGGCGATCGCGTTCCCGCGGCACGGCGCCGGAGGCCTCTATTTTCTGGCCTGATGCGGGATCGGTTTGTCTATGAATTCATTATCCGGAACGCCGGCACCCTAGTCAAAGGCCCGGCGAGCGCGGACCTGAACGCCAAGCTCACGGTGGTCCCGCGAGCCCGGGTCGAGAGCCGAGGGACGGAATCCGCTCTCGCTCGCGACGGCAAAGGCCTCGACCCGCGAGTGCAGCGGAACCCGGAATTCCCGCTCCTCCCAGGGGTCGAGCGGAAAGGTCTCCCGAATGGCGTCGCCGTCCAGGCTCACGGAGTTCGAGACACCTCCGTTCGCGATCCGCAGCAGCACCACCCGGGCGTCCGGCGAATCGGCCTCGATCGCGAACCGAGCGCGCGAGGCCTTCCGGATCCAGAAGCCGGCGGGCTCGGAGTAAACGTCTTCATCGAGCGCGTGAAGCCGGATCCCTTCGAATGGAAGCGTGGAGAACGCCGCGAGCCCCGCGGGCGATGCCGGGCGGGGCTCGAGAAGGACGATCCGGGGCGTTTCGAACAGCCTGCTCGCGCGGAGACGGAACCGGCCGAGGGCGACTTCGGAAGAGAAGACGAGGTCGTCGGAAGGGAGCGCGCCCTCGCCGTTATAGAACGTGACTCCCGCCGGTGGGGCGCCCGAAAGCCGATAGCGGCCGGCGGGAAGGGAGTAGCTGCGGCTCCACCAGTGCGAAGCATCTCCGTCGCCGGCGAGAGGCTCGAGCGGAAGCGACACGCGCGCCGCGAGCGCCTCCGGCGAAAGGCGTTCGAAGGACGGAAGCGCGAGGAACTTTCTCTCCCCGCGATCGGAGAGACGGTGCAGGACGCGGGTCACCCAGTGCGGCTCGAGCTCCCGCGAGCGGGAGACGCCCGTCCGGTCGTGGGCCCAGGCGGCGAGGAGAAGAGCCCCGAGGAGCGGGGCCAGGGGGAATCCCCGAGCTCGCCGGATCTGCGCTCCGATGGCGAGAAGGAGGAGGAGAAAGAGTCCCGCCGCGGAGGCGAGCGAACGCGGATCCGCCCGAACCAGGGAGGGGAGGTAGTCGGTAAGGCCCCAGGAGGTCGAGAGCGCCACCCAGATTCGTCCCGATCCGTCCCGGGCGTTCAGGAAGAACGGGCCGCCCGGAAGAAAGACCATCGAGAGGCCGAGCGCAACGCTCGACGCGAGAAGCCAGGGCGCCCATCGACCGACTCCGATCTCCCTCTCCCGCCCGAGGAGCGCCGCGGCGGCGATCGTCAAGAGCGGCAGCGCGGGAAACAGGAATCGGGCCGGAGGCGAAGTCCCTCCCGACCAGAGCGGATGTGCCGCCCCGGGGATCGCCACCGAGAGAAACGCGAGGACCGACGCGGCTCCCAGGTACGCGTTCCGCCGGAACAAGGTGACGACTCCCGCGAACCCGAGGAGATAGACCGGCGCATGGAGGAGAAGTCCGTACTCCTGGTCGAAGAGGAGGCCCGCCATCCCCAGGGGAACGCGGTCGAGAAAAATCCTCTGGCGGCCGTAGGAGGCCGTGGGATCGAAGCTTCCCAGCGTGAGGAAGGAGAAGAGAAGGAAGGATCCCGTCGAGACCGCGGCTCCGAGGGCGAGCCCGGCGAATCGGGATCCCGGGCCGCGTCCGAACCGAAAGACGAAGGCGGCGATGAGGATCCCGGCGAGCGGAAGGAACTTGAGGTGAAGAAACGGCAGCGCTCCGAACGCGAGACTCCAGCCGAAGGCGGCGAGCGCCCCCGGCGATTCCGAGTCGAGGAGACGCAGCACGGCCAGCGCGACGACGAGCGCCGCCGGAAGCTCGGGGTAGGCGGACACCGAAAGGAAGAGGGCGGGAGAAGTCAGGCCGAAGCCGGCGACGGCCGCGAGCGAGACGGGTGGGCTCGCGGTGATCCGGAGCGAGGCCTGGTAGACCGCCTGCAGGAGAAGCGCCGCGATCCCGGATTCCGTGAGGAGCACCCCGAAGAGACCGAAGGCGGCGTAGCCGGGAGCGAGCAGAATCGGCAAACCGACGCCGTGCACCGGGTACGGTGTACCCGCGGCGAGACGCGGCCCGATCTTCCCCTGATAGAAGCTGCGGTAGTCCTCGGCCCCGTAGTTGTTCTGCACCGCGAAGTCGAGGTCGTGGAGAAGGCTGTATGTAATAAGGAGGTAGTGCGGCTCGTCTCCCGACAACCCCACCCTGGAGGAGATCCGGGAACCGACCGCGACGTAGAAGACGAACGCGGCGAAGAGGACGGTCCTCGCGGTCGTCGCCACCGGGGGAAGCCCGCTCGCGAGCTTCGAAAGCGAGATCGCGAGACCGATGAGGAGCAGGAGATCGAGAAACCGTCCCGCGAAGGCCGCGAGGAAGGGGGCTTCGGCGAACGCACCCGGGAGAAAGATCGCGCCCGCGAGGCCGCAAGGGAGAAACGGAGTCAACAGATCTTCTCTGCCCCGGCGCGCGAGGAAGACCCCCAGAACGCCGAAGGCGACGACGGCGGCGAGAACGAGGACGAACGGCGGGACCGAGCTCACGAGCCAGGGAGCCGCGGCCTCGGGGCGAGAATCGAAAACCGGAGCGCGGAGCGTGCCGCGAAGGACGAGAGCGAGCCCGGCCGAGATTCCCGCGGCGGCTCCCAGAACGGCGCGCTTCAACGAGGTCCGGCCGCCTCCTCAGGGCTACGGCGAGCCTGGCCGGAGCCCGACCCGCCTTCGCCAAGCTTCGGCGGGTCCGCCGTAGCCCCAAGGGCGGAGGCGGAAGGGCGAAGGCCGGTGTTCGTGAAGAGCGGGTGTCGCATCAGGAAGGACAGGGCCACGATGGTCTTCGCGTCCCGAACGTCCCTGCCCGGCTCCAGAGCGAGCGCCTGCTCCCAGGAAAGCTCCACGATCTCCAGGCTCTCGTCGGCTTCCGGAGAAGCCTCGCCTTTTTCGAGCTCGGTCGCGAGGAAGAGGTGCATGCGCTCGGCCAGGATTCCGGGAGACGGGAAGAACTCCGCGAGCTTCTCGAGCCTGTGGGCGTGGTAGCCCGTCTCTTCGACGAGCTCTCGACCCGCCGTCTCTTCCGGGCTCTCGCCGGGGTCGATCGTCCCCGCCGGAACTTCCAGGAGCGTCTCGCCCGCGGCGTAGCGAAACTGGCGAATCAGGATCACGCGCCGATCGTCGGTCACTGGAAGAAGCACCGCCGCTCCCGGATGGCGCACGATCTCGCGCTCGACCTCCAACCCCGAGGGCTCGACGATGCGGTCGACGTCTAGATGCACCACGCGCCCGCGATAGATGCTCCTGGAGGAAAGGACTCGGATTGGGGGGGGTTCACCCACCGGGGGATTCTAGCATGCGCCGATCTTTGCTACATTCGGAGAGAGACATGAGCCCTCTGGCGTTCCTCTTCGTCGCTTTCGGCGCAGCCACCGCGGCCGACCTCGAGGAGACCGGGCGGAGCCACCTCTACAACATGGAGATCGGGGCCGCGCGCGCCGTCTTTTCCGAGCTCGATCGAAGAGCCCCGCTCTCTCCCGCGGGCCCGTACTACGAGGCGACCGCCCTCTGGATGGAGGAGTTCTCGAGGCGGGGCGGAATGGCCGGGGCGACGTTCCGCACGGGACAGTACTGGTCCTGGAAGAAGATCCCGCCTCCGGTGGAGCTCGACCGGGAGTTCAAGCGCCTGACCCAGGAAGCCATCTTGCGCGCCGATGCCATACTGGAGAGAGAGCCGATGGACCTCGAAGGCCTCTTCTTCCGCGGCTCCGCCGAAGGGCTCATCAGCGCGTACCTCGCTTCCGTCGAGCATAGTTACTACGGCGCTTACCAGGCGGGTAAGCGCGCCCGGGAGTACCACGAGAGGCTCCTACAGCTCGATCCGGGCTACGCCGACGCCTGCCTCCTTCCGGGCATCTTCGAGTACACGCTCGCGACTCTTCCCCGCTCGCTCCGCATCCTGGGCTTCGTCATCGGGATCAAGGGCTCGAAGGAGAAAGGCCTGTCCATGGTGGAGCGCGCGGTCTCCGAGGGGGAGCGCACGAGGTGGGTCGCGCGGCTTTCGCTCGCGGTGATGCAGCAGAGGGAGAAGCGCTACCTGAGCGCTCTCGCGGCGCTGCGCGAGCTCGAGAAGGCGTTTCCCCGGAACCCCTTCTTTCCCATGGAGCGCGGAAGCGTCCATCTCCTGCGCAAGGACTGGGCCGCTGCCCGCCGCGCGTTCGAGGAGGTCCTGGCGAAACAGAAAGAGAGGGGGGAGAGCTTCGATCTCCTGGAGCCAGCTCTGGTATTCCTCCGCCTCGGAGAGAGCCTTCTTTTCGCCAAGGACCACGCGGGGGCCGCGCGCGATCTCGAGCGGGCTCTCGGGACTCCGGGAGCTCCCGACTGGGTGCGCTCCCAGGTCTTCCTGCGGAGGGGAATGACGTCCGACGCGCGAGGTCTACGTCCGGCGGCGGAGTCGGACTACCGGCGCGTGGTGCGGCTCGACACCGACCCCCAAACGACGAGGCTCGCGAAGCAGTACCTGGAGCGGCCCTTCAGGAATCAGTACTGATTACTGATTGCTGCTGGTGGCCGTTGCGCGTTCCGGGACGGCGTAGTACCCCTGTCGGGTGCGAACCCGGAGATCGTCGCGGTCCTTCACGCGTACCTCGATCGTTCGCCACTCGCCGCTCTTCTCCAGCTTCGCCGGGACGTAGGCGAGACGATACTGGCTGTGAAGCTCGTCCTGAATCTGCTCGAAGTTCTGGTTCAGGTCGCCGATGCCTTTGGGAAAGAAGGCGCTCCCCCCCGTCTCCTCAGAGAGCTTCTTGAGGAACCCCTTGTTCACTCCCCCGCCCATGCCACCGCCCTCGAACCCCACGGTGTAGATCGTGACCTCGGAGAATTTCGCGCCTTCGACCACGTCCTTGGCCGAGGATTCGCTTCCGAAGCCGACGGAGCGCGAGTCGTCGCCGTCGGTGAACACCAGGAGCGCCTTTCGGCCCTCGGCTTCCGAGACCTTTTCGAGGGAGAGAAGCACCGAGTCGTAGAGCGCCGTCCAGCCCGAGGGATAGAGTGACTGGATGGTGGACACCAGTCGGTCGATGTCGTCCGAGAAGTGCGAGCTGAATCGGACGCGCTCGTTGAAGTCGGCGATGATGGCCTGGTCACCCTCCCAGATCTTGCTCACGAAATTCGACGCCGCCTCTTTGACACCGTCGACGCTCTCGCGCATGCTCGTGGAGGCGTCGAGGAGCAGGAGGAGAGTGACGGGGGTGACCTCCGCGGTGAAGAACGCCAGTTCCTGAGGAACGCGGTTCTCGTAGACGAGGAAATCCTCGGCATCCAGGTCGGGAATGAAGCGGCCTTTCTTGTCGGTGACCACAACGCTCAGATTGACCGCCTCTACGGTGGATCGAAACTGGATGCGTCCTTCCTGCGAGCTTTCCGAAGCCCGTGAAGGTTTTTCCTGCGGGAAAGTGAACGGCGGGAACGAGAGCGTGATTGCGAAGAGTGCGAAAAGAGAACGACCCGGGTATGACTGCGCCAAAAGACGACGACCGGCTGGCAGGCTCATGGTTGCTCCTCCCCTGTCGGCGTGGTTGGGCGGCTCAAAACGTCGACGATGCGGCCCGGGAAAGAG